>Ga0179596_10000220_pt1 | contig 28129 bp, 30 predicted proteins | sample CZODoug1_1_08_16_FD_155494 | JGI IMG/M metagenome (GOLD analysis project Ga0179596, IMG submission 155494) | Vadose zone soil fungal communities from Angelo Coast Range Reserve, California, USA - CZODoug1_1_08_16fungal (Illumina Assembly) | ecosystem: Environmental > Terrestrial > Soil > Vadose...
GTCCCAGACCCTTATCGGTTATCCGGGGTTGGTGGATCACGGGGATTCCGTCAGTTTCGAGATTTTCGATTCAGCGGACAAGGCGCGCGAAGCACATCGCCCGGGGCTGCGGCGACTGTTCAGGCTGCAGTTGAAGGAGCAGGCTCGCCACATCGAGAAGAACCTGCCCGGGTCGCAGGCGATGGTGCTTCAGTTCGCCGCTTTCGGCGAGGTCGCCGAGTTGAAGGAGCAGCTGCTTGCCGCAGTTTTCGATCGTGCCTGCATGCAGGAGCCTTGGCCACGCACGCGCGCCGAGTTCGACCGTCGCCGCGACGAGGCACGCTCGCGCGTCACGCTGCTCGCGCAGGAGATCGCGCGGCTCGTGGGAACGATTCTCGCCGAGCACACGGCGCTGCAGAAAAAGCTGCAGCAGGCGTCCAGGGCGTTTCCCGAGGCTTGCCGAGACATCCAGGAGAGCACGGCCCGACTTCTCTCCAAGCGATTCATCGATGAGACGCCCTACGAGCGACTGCAGCATTTCCCGCGCTATCTGAAGGCCGCGGGCCTGCGGCTCGACAAGCTGCGCGCGGATCCGCAGCGCGATGCACGCGTCGCCGCGGAGTTCACGCCGCTGTACGCGCAATGGCTCCGGGACCAGGCCAAGCAGCTGAAGTCGGGCAGCCGCGATCCGCAGCTCGAACAATTCCGCTGGCTGCTGGAGGAGCTGCGCGTGCAACTTTTTGCCCAGGAGCTGAAGACTCCCGTGCCCGTGTCGGTCAAGCGGCTCTCGAAGATGTGGCAGACTATGAGCCGGTGAGAGGCGAATGAAAAAGGTCATCGGCGCGCTGTTGAAGGCGTTCGGCAGCTTGCTGCATCCGAAGATGCTGTGGCTCACGGTGTGGCCGATGATCGTCGCCCTCGCCCTGTGGGTGACACTGGCCGTGCGCTACTGGGGTGAGGCGGCGAAGTGGATCGATGTGCAGCTTCACCTGTGGCCGGCGTACGAGTGGGCCGTCTCGATCTGGCCCCTTACGCTCGTCGCCGCCTGGTTCGGCTGGCTTCTGCTGCTGTGTTTGTTCGTTCCCATGGTCCTGATCACGGCGGTGTTGATCATCAGCATCGTGGCCATGCCGGCCATAGCCGCTCACGTCGGACAGCGCGACTACCCGGGGCTCGCCCGGCTCAGGGGCGGCACGTTTGCAGGCAGCCTCTGGAACGCGGTCGTCTCGCTTGTCCTCTTCGCGCTGCTCCTTGCGTTGACCTTGCCGCTGTGGCTGGTTCCGCCGCTATGGCCGGTGCTGCCTGTCGTTCTGTTCGGGTATTTCAACCAGCGAGTGTTCCGCTACGATGCCCTCGCCGAGCACGCCTCCGCCCTCGAGATCGCCGAGATCGTACGCCGCCATAGGGGCGAGCTATTTCTGCTGGGCGCTGCGCTCGCGCTCATAGGTCACGTACCCCTGCTCGGGCTGTTCATGCCGGTGTACGGCGGGCTCGCTTTTATCCATTACGGCCTCGAGCGCCTCGGCGAGCTGCGCAGCGAGCCGATCGAAGGTGCGGCGGCACGGGTGTGAGATGGGAACCGGGGCGATCATTATCGGCGACGAGATCATTCGCGGTAAGCGCGAGGATAGGCATTTTTCCAAGCTCATCGAAATTCTCGGGACCCGCGGAATGAGGCTCGACTGGTGCGAGTACCTCGGCGACGAGCCCGAGCTCATTATTGTTACGTTCAGGCGCACATTCGCCTCGGAAGACATTGTCTTCAGTTTCGGCGGCATCGGTGCGACGCCGGATGATCATACCCGCCAGTGCGCGGCGGATGCGGCGGGCGTGGGGCTGGCGTTGCATCCCGAGGCGGAGGCGGCGATCCGCTCGCGCACCGACATGGAAATCACGCCGCAGCGCCTCAAGATGGGCGAATTCCCAGTCGGCTCGCGCATCATTCCAAACTCGTACAACAAGATCCCCGGCTTCTCGATGGGCGATCATCATTTCGTGCCGGGTTTCCCGGTAATGGCCTGGCCGATGGTCGAGTGGGTGCTCGACCAACGCTACGCGCATCTGTTTCACCGCACACCGGAAGCCGAGGCTTCCGTCATCGTCTATGGTCTTCCGGAATCCACCGTCACGCCGCTGATGATCGAAGTGGAAGAGCGCTACCGCGGCTTGAAGTCGTTCAGCCTGCCCAGTATGGGCGAGGCAGGCGTACGCCGTCACATCGAACTCGGAGTGCGGGGTGCGCCGGAGGAAGTGACGTCAGGTATCGAGCAGATGAAACTGGGGGTCGTCGCTCTCGGCGGCAGGTGGGAAGAAAAACGTCAGTAAACCGGGGACAGACGACGTTTTTCCCTTCGCCGACACGACAAAAAAGAAAACGTAGTCTGTCTCCGGTTTCAAGCACAAACAAAAAGCCCTGGCTTGCGCCAGGGCTTTAGGGCGCCCACAGAGAGGAGGAGGAGAGGGGGCTGTGGGCCGCGAAACCTGCGAATTACGCTGTCGCGCGCTTCTTGGGGGTCTCCCTGGTCTGCGTTGTCGCCGCGGCGAAGTTCGCTTCGGCGATCTCGGTTGCCTGCTTTGCGACCTTGTTGAAGCTGTCATAGGCGGTGTTGGCTGCGGCGAGCGCAGACTTCACGGCTTGGACGGCAACGTCGGATCCGGCTGGCGCGTTCTTCGAGACCTTGTCGAGAAGACCGACCAGGTTCTTGTTAAACTCGGCGGCTTGCGCTTCGAGGAACTTGGCCAATTCGCCGTTCGTCTGGGCGGCAACTTCGTATACGCTGCGTGAGTAGGCGATGGCTTTTTCCATCGTCGGCTGGGTTGCGGCGGCATTGAGGTTGAGGTATTCCTGGGGGTCCTTGGCATTGAGGAGCGCCTTGGCGTGGCCGACGCCTTCCTCAAATGCGGCCTTGGTTGCATTGAAATACAGCGCCGACAGGCGCTCGAAAGCGGCGAACTGCGTGTGCGCGAGGCCCAGGATGGCCTCGATGCCGGCCTTGTTCGTGGTGGCGATTTGTTCGGGCGTGAAGTTCATGATCATCTCCGTAAAGGTTGGAATGTTTGCCGTTAGGGTTCGTGCTCTTGTCCCGTGGTGCATTGGTGCTATTCCGTATATTTGGTGCATCGCAACAAATAGGATTCTACAAGGATAACAATCGATGTCAAGAAATATTTGTGCGACGCAATAAAAGTTCAGGGCCGAGAAGATAAAAGTCCATATAAATAAGGCAGTTACATCTGAATTGTCGCCCCGGAAGTCAGTAGACACCTACTTCCAACTCTTTGTTTTTGAATGAACCGCGCCTTTTCCGTAAGGGCTCGGTAGGGAGCGAATCGTGAGCACGCGTACCTACGTACCGCCGCCATCAATCCTCACCTTGCTCGTCCTGCTCACCCTCGGCTGGGGGGTCAACTGGCCGATCATGAAGGTAGTGATAGCCGAAATGCGGCCGCTGCACTTCCGCGCGCTGTGTCTTGCGGTCGGGGCTGCGGGCCTTTTCGCGATTGCGCGGGCCAATCGGTTCCCGATCCGCGTACCTTCAGGAGCTTGGCCGAGGCTGATCGCGATTACGCTTTTCAACGTGGCTGCCTGGAATGTTCTCGCGGTCTATGGCGTTACGTTCATGGAATCGGGGCGTGCTGCGATCCTCGCGTATACCTTTCCTGTGTGGGGGGTGCTGCTCGGAGTGTGGATTCTGCGCGAGCCGGTGACCGGAAGCCGGCTCGCGGGCGTGGTTTTAGGGGTCCTCGGGATGCTGGTGCTTCTCGGCGACGAGACCCACGCAGTCGGGCGCTCGCCGACCGGGGCCCTGCTGCTGATCGCCTCGGCGATCTGCTGGGCGGTCAGCACCGCCATCATGAAGCGCTGGCCAGTCGACCTGCCGACGACTTCCTTTACCGGCTGGCAGATGCTGCTCGCCCTCGCGCCGATTTTCGCGGGCGCTTTGCTATTCGAGGAAGGGAGCTTTTCACCCCTCGCGCTCTCGACCTGGCCCTTCTGGGGGCTCGTCTACAACGCGCTCGTCAGCTCGATCTTCTGCAACTGGGCGTGGATCAAGATAGCGACCCACGCGCCGATCAGCGTTTCCTCGCTCTCCACGTTGATGATCCCGATCGTGGGTGTGTTCAGCGGGATGTTGTTGTTGGGCGAGCAGCCGCAGTGGAGCGACTTGGCCGCGCTCGTCTTGGTCGTGGCGGCCCTGGCGGTCGTGCTCCTGCCGCAGCGCCAGGGGGCGTAGCCTGGGGCGTTCAGCCCGCGTCGCCTTCCCGGATGCTGCGCCGAGTCGGGATTCTTTCGGTACGCCAGTTCGCCAGCGCCCAGTTCCAGATCTCCGCGATTCTCCCCGCGGTGAGCTCGGCCGGTGGCTCCTGGCCGAGAAAGCGCAGGGCTTGCCAAAGCCGAGACGGGGCCTCCGCGACCGTCAAAGGGGCGGCGCGCGTCTGCTTGCTGAGCTTTTCGCCGGTTTGGTTCACCGCGACCGGAAGATGCATGTATCGCGGCGTCGGGTGACCTAACAGGCGCTGCAACAGGATCTGCCGCGCCGTGGAGGCGAGCAAATCGGCACCGCGCACCACATCGGTGATGCTCTGCTCGAAATCATCCACCACCACTGCGAGCTGGTAGGCAAAGAAGCCATCCGCGCGCCGCACGATGAAGTCGCCGACTTCTCGGGCCAGGTTCTGCTCGATCCTGCCTTGAAGCAGGTCCTCGAACGCCATCACGGCGTTGTCGACGCGCACGCGCATCGCTCGAGCCGGGCGTCCGGGCGGAGGCCCCTTGCGGCAGGTGCCGGGGTAGATGGACTCGCCCGCCGCGGATACGGTCGAATCGGAGATTTCCCGCCGCGTGCAAGCGCAGGGGAACACCGCATGCTCGTGCTCGAGACGTCTCAGCGCGGCTCCATAGGCCGCGTCGCGACGGCTTTGGAACACGACTTCCTCGTCCCATTCGAACCCATACGCCTCTAGCATCCGGAGAATCGCCTTGGAAGCCCCCCGAGCCTCTCGTGGCCGATCGAGATTCTCCATGCGCACCAGCCATCTGCCCCTGTTCCAGCGCGCCTCGAGGTAGCTGCCGACCGCAGCGACAAGCGAGCCGAAATGCAGCGGACCGGTCGGGGAGGGGGCAAAGCGCCCACGATAGGGTCTCGTCGAGTCATGCATAATCTGAACGAAAATCATATCAGCGTTTCCGGGGCAGCCGAAAATCCATGACCGATCCGCATCGCATCGTTATCGTCGGAGGCGGCGCCGGGGGGCTTGAGCTGGCGACGCGAGCAGGGGACCGCTTCGGGCGCGGAGGACGCGCCGCCGTCGTCCTCGTGGACAAGAACGAGACTCACCTCTGGAAGCCCCTCTTGCACGAGGTCGCCGCCGGAAGCATGGATATTCACGCGCACCAGCTCGACTACCTCGCGCAGGCGCGGTGGCACCACTTCACTTTCTGCTGCGGCGCATTGGAGAGTGTCGACCGAGCGCGCCGCGAGATCGCGGTGGCGCCTACGGTGGATGAGCGCGGCGTCGAAGTCATCCCGCGCCGCACGCTGCGCTACGACACTCTGGTGATCGCAATCGGCAGCGTCGCGAACACTTTCGGCGTCCCCGGTGTCGAGAAGCACGCCTACGCGCTGGAGTCTGCTGGCGAAGCTGACCGCTTCCACCGGCGCCTGATCAACGCTTGCATTCAGGCCAACTATCGGCCCGGTAACGCGCCGGCCCGGTTGCGCGTGGTGATCGTCGGCGCAGGAGCGACCGGCGTCGAGCTCGCTGCCGAGCTGCACAACACGACGCGCGTGTTCGCCGCATACGGCCTCCAAAACATAGACCCGGAGCGGTTCCTTCATATTACCCTCCTCAACGCCGACCCTCGAATCCTGCCGATGCTCCCTGAGCGTATTGCCAAGGCCGTGACCGTAGCCCTCGAAGACCTGGGTGTGTGTGTCTGGTGCTCCGAGCAGGCCATCGAGATCACGGCGAGCGAGGTGAAGACCCAAAGTGGCAAATCCTATCCCGCGGACCTCGCGGTCTGGGCCGCGGGAATCAAAGGGGCGGATCTCCTCAGGAATCTCGACGGACTCGAAACCAACCACATCAACCAGCTCGTCGTCCAGCCGACGCTGCAGACGACGCGCGACCCGGACATTTTCGCTCTGGGCGACTGCTCGGCGTTCCCGCGCGAAGGCAAGGCACCGCCCGTGCCACCGGCCGCGCAGGCGGCACACCAGCAGGCTTCGCACCTTCTCGGGTCGATGGCGCGGCGTATGCGCGGGCGGCCGCTCGCACCCTTCCGCTACCGCGACTTCGGTTCTCTCGTGTCGCTCGGCGAATACAGCACTGTCGGATCGCTGATGGGTTTTCTCTCCGGCAAGAGCTACCGCGTCGAGGGCTGGTTCGCGCGGCTGATGTACCTGTCGCTGTACAAGATGCATCTGTACGCGCTCCACGGTCCTATCGGAGTCGCGCTCGATACGTTCGCGCGCCTCCTCAAGCGCGGTACAGAGCCGAGCGTCAAACTGCACTGATGGTCGGTTCGATCCTTAAGATCGTGCTCGGCGTCGCCATCGGCGTGCCGCTGTTCATGTGGCTCTTCCAGGACCGGATGCTGTTCTTCCCGCGTCCACTGGACTCCCGCCCTGCACCGCGCCCCAACGTCGAAGAGGTGAGCATCGTCGCCGCGGATGGCGTCAAGCTCCGCGGCTGGCTGGTAAAGGGCGACGGAGCGCCCGCGCCGCTCGTCATCTACTTCGGCGGCAACGCGGAGGAAGTTTCCTGGCTTGCCGACGTTGCGGACCATTTCGTCGGCTGGTCGCTGCTGCTCGTGAACTTTCGCGGCTACGGGGAGAGCGAAGGCAAACCCGGGGAAAAGGAACTCCTCGAGGACGGACTCGCGATCCACGACTACGCCATGCGACGTCCGGAGGTGAATTCCGAACGTATCGTCGCGATGGGCCGCAGTTTGGGCAGCGGAGTTGCGGTTCACCTGGCGTCGCATCGCCTCTTACGGGGCGTCATACTCGTCTCGCCGTACGACAGTATCGTCGAAGTTGCAAAGCGCCACTATCCTTTTCTGCCGGTGTCGCTCATGCTCCGGCATCGCTTCGACTCGATTGCGAGCGCGCCTCAGATCGAGGCGCCCCTGCTGTGCCTTGTTGCGACTGAAGACCGGGTCATCCCGGCCGCGCACTCGCGCGCTTTGTTCGAGGCTTGGCGTGGTCCGAAGACCTGGCATGAAGTTCCGCGCTCGGGTCACGACAGCATCTCCGGTGAGCCCGAATACTGGCGCTCGATTGCGGATTTTCTGGAGGCACTGCGCTAGGGGACGCAAACGCCCCTGCTATAATCGCTGCTCCCGACGAATTCCGGAGACCCTCGCATGGCAACGATCGCGTTGACCAAGGACAATTTCGAGCAAGTCGTGAACGGCAACGACATGGTCCTCGTCGATTTCTGGGCGCCCTGGTGCGGCCCCTGCAAAGGCTTCGCACCGGTATTCGAGGCTAGTTCGGAAAAGCACACCGACGTCGTGTTCGGAAAAGTGAACACCGACGATGAGCAGGACTTGGCCGCGTCGTTCAATATCCGGTCGATCCCGACCCTGATGTTTTTCCGCGAGAAGGTGATTCTCTTCTCTCAGGCAGGCGCACTCCCGGGTTCGGCCCTCGAGCAGGTCATTACCCAAGGCAGGGAACTCGATATGGCGATGGTGCATAAGGAAATCGCCGACCGAGAATTCGGTCAGCAAGCCAAGGCATGACCGGCAACGCGCCCGAGGAACGCGGCGGTGCAATGCCGCACTCAAGGGAAACAAAAAGGCAGGGAAAAACTCCCCTGCCTTTTTCTAGCGGTTAGGAAAATTTACTTCTTATCGTCTTTCTTCGCGCCTTTCTTGTCGCCCTTCTTATCGCTCTTCTTCGCGGCTTTCTTTCCGTCTTTGCCATCGCCCTTTTTCATTTCGTCTTTCTTCATCGGCTGGGCGCCGGCGTGGGACGCCGCGACAGCAAAACCACTCGACACCGCGAAGACTGCGGCCACCAACAGCGACATGAGCTTCTTCATTCAGTATCTCCTCTCTCTGAGCGTTATTAGAATGATCCGGTCACCGGAAACCCGTCGACCGCGCGGTATCCTAGCATATATCGTTGAAAGCGCGAAGGATTCGCCAGATGGGGGTCGGACTGCGCGCCGGGTCTCCACGCTTGCGCGGATTGGCAAGTGAACCCGGGCATCGCGTATGCCCTGCTGGGCGCGGCCCTCTTCGGTGCGAGCACTCCGATTGCCAAACTCCTCGTCGGAGAAATCGGGCCGGTCATGCTTGCCGGCCTTCTCTATGCGGGGTCGGGAGTGGGGCTCGGCCTTTGGCTTGCTGTGCGCGGCTTCCTTTGGCGGGCGGCCGAGCGGCCCCGATTTGCGTCAGGTGACTACAAATGGCTCACCGGTGCCGTTATTTCGGGAGGCGTTATCGGCCCCGCGCTTCTGATGTTCGCTCTTGCCGCGAGCTCCGCCTCGTCGGTGTCGCTGCTTTTGAACCTCGAAAGCGTATTCACCGCTCTCATGGCTTGGTTCGTGTTTCGAGAGAATTTCGACCGGCGCCTGATGCTGGGGATGTCCCTGATCGTGTGCGGCGGCGTGATTCTCGGCTGGCGACCCGGGGAGATCGCGACCTCCTGGCCCGCGTTTGCAGTGGCGGGTGCCTGCTTGTGCTGGGCGCTCGACAACAACCTCACGCGCAAGATCTCCGCCGGGGACTCGGTCAAGATCGCCGGCATCAAAGGTCTGGCGGCCGGGACGGTGAACCTTTGCGTGGCAGCGGCCTTGGGAGCGGCCCTGCCGGCGCCGGAGGTCGCTGCTGCCGCTGCTCTGGTCGGCCTGCTCGGCTACGGAGTCAGCCTTGCTCTTTTCGTGGTGGCGTTGCGGCAGCTCGGCACTGCGCGGACCGGCGCGTATTTTTCGACCGCCCCTTTTATCGGGGCAGCCGCGTCTTTTGCGTTGCTCGGCGAGGCGCCGGATGCGTTTTTCTGGGTCGCAGCGGTCTTGATGGCGGTCGGCGTTGCGCTGCACCTCACCGAACGCCACCGACACCTGCACCGGCACGAGGCGCTGACGCACACTCACCCCCATACTCATGACGAGCATCATCGCCACGAGCACGATTTTGCGTGGGACGGCGCCGAGCCGCACTCGCATACTCACGAACACGATCTCCTCAGCCACAGCCATTTGCACTTTCCGGACATCCATCATCGGCACAGTCATTGAGGGGCTGCGCGCTCTGGCGGTCGCGTCGTTTGCGGCCACCGCCTACGCGGCGCCCTACGTGCCGAAGGACGAGGCAACGGTGCTCGAGCGATTGCCCGTGAGGCCGGGGGATCCGGTCGCCCGCGAGCTGCGCCAGTTGCGTACCGATTTGGCCGCCAACCCGCGCGATCGGGAAACGGCGATCCGCCTTGCCGAGCGCTATTTCGCCCTTGCCAGCTCGGAAGGGGACCCTCGGTACGTAGGCTATGCGCAGGCGGCGCTCAAGCCTTGGTGGGACCTGCCTGCGCCGCCGCTCGATGTTCTTGTGGTGCGCGCGATCCTGAAGCAGTACAGCCACGATTTCTCCGGCGCAATGCGGGACCTCGAAGCAGCGACGCGCGAAGATCCCAATAACGCACGCGCCTGGTCCTGGCGCGCCGCGATCCACATGGTTCAGGCCGACTACGAGAGGGCGCGGGAAGACTGCTCGGCCCTGCAGAAGCTCGAATCCGAGCTCTACGCCGTCGGCTGCATGGCCTACCTCGACGGCACCACGGGCAAGGCCGCCGCCGCGCATCGCGTCCTCTCCACGGCGTTTGCCAGGAACGCTGACGCTCCGCCCGAAGTCAAGGTCTGGGTGCTGACGCGCCTAGCCGAGATGTCGTTGCGACAGGGCGAAGCGAAGCAGGCCGAGGCGCATTTCCGTGCAGCGTACTTCGAACCGATCAACGACCAGTTCCTGCTCGCGGCCTACGCGGACTTTCTGCTTGACCAGGCACGCCCGGAGGAAGTCATCCCGCTGCTCGTCGACTGGGTGAAGTCGGACATCTTGCTTCTTCGCCTCGCCCTTGCCGAGCATGCGTTGAAAGCGCCGAAGGCGCGGGAGCACATCGAGGCGCTCAGATCCCGGTTCGACGCCGCGGCGCTGCGCGGCGACAAGCTGCATCAGCAGGAGGAGGCGCGCTTCAACCTCCATCTTCTCGGCAACAAGGAAAAGGCCCTCGCGCTGGCGCGGGAAAATTGGAAACTGCAGCGCGAGCCGCGCGATGCGCGCATCCTGCTCGAAGCGGCGCTCGCGATGAATGAGCCGGCTGCTGCGCAGGAGGCGCTCGACTGGCTCGAGCGCTCGCAGCATGAGGATCCGGTCCTCCGCCGCAGCGCGGAAAAACTGAAGTCGCTCAGGCGATGAGAACGCTTCTCACGTTGCTGCTCCTGTTTGCGGTTTCACCCGCGCACGCACACAAGCCGAGCGACAGCTACCTCGCGATCCGTGCCGAGGGTTCGGATCTGAGCGGGCAGTGGGACATCGCGCTGCGCGATCTCGATTTCGCGATCGGCCTGGACGACAGCGGAGACGGCGATATCACCTGGGGTGAAGTGAGGGCGCATCACGCGGATATCGCCGCCTACGCTCTGGCGAGATTGAAGCTGCGCTCGAAAGGCGCCGACTGCCCCGCGCACGCGACCGAATTTCTCGTCGACGACCACAGCGACGGCGCTTATTCGGTGATGCGTTTTGCAGCCACCTGTCCTGAGGAGGTGACGACCCTCGAGATCAGCTACAGCCTGTTCGCCGACCTCGATCCGCAGCACAGGGGATTGCTGAGGCTCGAACACGGAGCAGCCACGCGCACCGCCATTTTCGGCCCGGAGCGGGCGACCCAAAGCTTCGAGCTCGCGAAGATCTCGGCCCTCACACAGTTCGTCGATTACGCCCGCGAGGGGGTGTGGCATATCTGGATCGGCTTCGACCACATCCTGTTCCTGCTTTCGCTGCTCCTGCCGGCAGTCCTCGTGCTCGAAGGGGGGGGCTGGCGGGCGGTCTCGCGGTTTCCTCCGGCGTTCTGGGAGGTGTTCAAAATCGTCACCTCGTTCACGGTGGCGCATTCGATCACCCTGAGCCTCGCGGCCCTGGGGGTGATTTCCCTGCCCTCGAGGCTGGTGGAATCGGCGATTGCGACCTCGGTCGTGCTCGCCGCGTTGAACAACGTATTTCCCGTGGTACATGGACGGCGTTGGATGGTCGCTTTCGCCTTTGGGCTGATTCACGGCTTCGGCTTCGCCAGCGTTCTGAGAGACCTCGGCCTGCCTCAGGGCGCGCTGCTTATCGCGCTCGTCGGTTTCAATCTGGGCGTGGAGGTCGGCCAGCTCGCGATTGTCAGCGCGTTCCTGCCGGTCGCGTACGTGCTGCGCGCAAGCTGGTTCTACCGGCGCCTGGTCTTCTTCGGGGGGTCCATCGCCATCGCGGTGGTCGCCGGAATCTGGCTCGTCGAGCGCGCATTCAACATGAAGATCATCAGCCCTTGATGAATTGCCTCGGTAACCCAATATTCGATCGACACGGAAGCCCACGATGATCGAAATCCGCAAAAGCGAGGACCGCGGCCACGCCGACCACGGCTGGTTGCTCTCCTACCACACCTTCTCCTTCGCCGATTACCACGATCGCGAGAACATGGGATTCGGCCATCTCAGGGTGATCAACGAGGACCGAATTCAGCCCGGTACGGGTTTCGGCACTCACGGCCACCGCGACATGGAGATCATCAGCTACGTGCTGGAGGGCGAGCTCGCGCACAAGGACAATATGGGTAACGGTTCGACCATCGTGCCGGGGGACGTGCAGCGCATGAGCGCGGGGAAGGGCGTGCTGCACAGCGAGTTCAATCACGCGCAAGATGTGACGCACTTTCTCCAAATCTGGATCGAACCCAGCGTTACCGGTATCGCGCCCAGCTACGAGCAGAAGCATTTCGACGCTGCGTCCAAGCGCGGGCGGCTGCGGCTGGTCGCTTCGCCCGACGGGCGCGAGGGATCCGTGACGATCCACCAGGACGCCTTTGTGTACGCCGCGCTTCTGGATGGTGCGGACCGTGCCGTCCACAGTCTGCAACCTAACCGCCGTGCGTACGTGCACGTGGCGCGCGGCCGCCTGACCGTCAACGGCCGGCCGCTGGAAGCAGGTGATGCGGCGAAAGCCGTCGACACCGCCGAGATCGTGCTGGAAAAAGGGAAAGACGCAGAGGTCCTTCTGTTCGATCTCGCGTAAAAGCATCCGCGATGCAGCGCAACCGATCCAGAATGCCGGTCGTGTTCTTCGGCCATGGCAGCCCCATGAATACGTTGGAGCGCAACCAGTACACGGAGTCCTGGCGCAAGCTCGGCAATTCGATCCCGAAGCCCAAGGCCGTCCTGTGCGTGTCCGCGCATTGGTATACGGAAGGGACCGCCGTGACGGCGATGGACAAGCCGAAAACCATCCACGATTTCTATGGTTTCCCGCAAGCGCTGTTCGATGTTCAATATGCGGCGCCGGGCGACCCCCAACTCGCGTCGAGGGTGCGCGAGCTGCTTGACCCCGTGGAGGTGCGGCTGGACGAGTCGTGGGGGCTCGACCATGGTACCTGGTCGGTTCTGAAGCACGTGTACCCCGGGGCGGAGGTTCCCGTCGTCCAACTGAGCATCGACGGCACTCAGCCGCCGCAATTCCATTACGAAACCGGCAAGCGGCTTGCTCCGCTGCGAGATGAGGGGGTGCTCATCGCCGGCAGCGGCAACGTCGTGCACAACTTGCGCCTCATGAAGAGGGCAGGGGGAGCGCCGTTCGATTGGGCGGTACGCTTCAACGAGAAAATTCGCGTAGCGCTCGCCTCCCGCGATCACCGGGCGCTCGTCGATTTCGAGAAGCTCGGCGATGACGCGCGCCTGTCGGTGCCGACGCCCGAGCATTATCTTCCGCTCCTCTACGTTGCCGCGCTGCAAGGCGACGACGAACCCATGACCTTCGTCGTTGACGGCTACGATTTGGGTTCGGTCAGCATGCTTACGGCAGTCGCAGGGATGCCTGCAACATAGCAGGAGACGGCCCCTCGACATCTTGTTCCGCGCGCCGCGCCGCACGCGCATAATGCGGCGCATTCCCGTTCTCTGGATCGTGCCATGCATCTCCTCGAACAGGCTGCCGTCTTTCTCCTCACCGCGGTGCTGCTCGTGCCGCTCTTCCAGCGCCTGAAGCTCGGCGCGGTGCTCGGTTATCTCGGGGCCGGCATGCTGATCGGCCCCTGGGGCCTGGGCATGATCGGGGAAGTCGAATCCACTCTGCAGTTCGCCGAGTTCGGCGTGGTGCTCCTGCTTTTCCTCGTTGGCCTCGAGCTGCAGCCGAGCCGTCTTTGGGTACTGCGCCGTCCGGTATTCGGCCTCGGCGGCACGCAGGTGATTGCGACTGGTGCGGTGCTCTCCGCTCTGGGCCTCGCGTTCGGCCTCTCGTGGCAGGCTGCGCTGGTCGCCGGCTTTGGGTTGGCGATGTCCTCCACCGCCCTCGTGCTCGCGTCCCTCGCGGAGCGCAAGCAGCTCGCCACGCGCCACGGGCGCGAGGCATTCGCGGTGCTCCTGTTCCAGGACCTTTCGGTCATCCCGCTGCTCGCCCTGTTGCCGCTGCTCAGCGATTCCGGAGCCCACGCCGCAGGAGGATGGACTTCGGCGGCGAAGGCTCTGGCGGTCATCGCCGTGGTCGTAGCGGCAAGCCGCCTCGTGGTGCGCCCGGTGTTGAAGGCCGTCGCCAGCTACGGCGGACGAGAAGTATTCACCGCCGCCGCCCTGTTGCTCGTGATAGGTGCTGCGCTCATCATGGAGAAAATCGGCCTGTCCCCTTCGCTCGGCGCTTTCCTCGCAGGGGTGCTCCTTGCCGACTCGGAGTTTCGCCACGAGCTGGAGGCTGATATCGAGCCCTTCAAGAGTTTGCTCCTCGGGCTCTTCTTCATCGCGGTGGGAATGAGCGCCAACCTTGCGCTCGTGTGGAACCGGCCGCTCACGGTGTTCGGCCTCGCCGCTGGGCTGACGGCCGCGAAGTTCGTCCTGATGTACGTGATCGCGAGAATCGGCCGCTCGCCAAACGAAACCGCACAGCGACTGGCGATCGCGATCTCGCAAGGCGGGGAGTTTGCCTTCGTCCTTTTCACTGCGGCAGGCTCGCTCGGCATCTTCGAAGCGGGCACGGCCGAGCTTCTCGTGGTCGTCGTCACCGTCTCGATGCTCCTCTCGCCGCCTCTATTCGAGCTGCATGAGCGCGTGCTCGCGCGCTGGATCGAGGGTCGTGCGGCCCCTGAGTTCGACACGATCGCAGGGCCCGGCAACCCGGTTATCATCGCCGGTTATGGGCGTGTAGGTCAGATCGTATCGCGCGTGCTGCGAATGTGCGGCGTGCCGTTCACGGCGCTCGAAGTGAGCTACCAGCAGGTCGATTTCGTCAGGCGCTACGGCAGCAAGGTATATTACGGCGACGCTTCGCGCCTGGAGCTGCTCGAAGCGGCAAAAACGGGCGAAGCCAGGTTTTTCGTGCTCGCCATCGACGACGTCGAGGCCTCGGTGAAGACCGCCGCGATCGTGCGCAAGCATTTCCCGCACGTTCCGATTCTCGCCCGCGCGCGCAACCGCGTTCATCTGTTCCGGCTGCGCGACCTCGGCGTCAAGCTCATCTGGCGCGAAACCTTTTCGGCGAGCCTGGACATGGCGCGGCACACGCTACTCTCGCTCGGATTCGGTATCGCGGCCTCGGAGCGTGCCGTGACCTTGTTCAAGCAGCACGACGAGCAGCGGCTCGAGGCGCAGTACGCGGTCCAGCACGACGAGGCGCAGCTCATCCAGACTTCGAAGGAAGCCGCGGCGCAACTACAGGAGCTGTTCGAATCGGACGGCCTGCAGCCGCTCCCGGGATTCCCGCAGCCCGCGGCCGCGGCTGTACGCAAGGAATAGCGATATGCCGCGCGCCGCTTCCGCATCGCGGGCAAATCTTCTCGCATACACTGTTGGGAAATCGGTTTGACAAACCCGGGCGGTAGAATAGCCGCGTGAAGAACGTCGTCATCTTGATCTCCGGTCGTGGCAGCAACATGGAGGCGATCGTGGGCGCGGGGCTACCTGCGAAGGTCGCCGCCGTGATCAGCAACCGTGCCGACGCCGCAGGCCTGAAGTTCGCCGCGCGGTCGGGCATTCCCGGGAATGTGGTCGATGAGCGCGGGTTTTCCTCGCGCGGTGCGTTCGACGCCGCGCTCGAGGCGGCGATCGAACAGCATTCGCCAGACCTCGTCGCGCTCGCCGGCTTCATGCGCATCCTAGGCGGCGATTTTGTGCGGCACTACTCCGGTAGGATGGTCAACATCCACCCGTCGTTGCTGCCGGCGTTTCCTGGCCTGCACACGCACCGGCGCGCACTCCAGGAGGGCGTGAAGCTCCACGGCTGCACGGTTCACTTCGTCACGCCGCAGGTCGATCACGGTCCGATCATCGCGCAGGCGGCGATACCCGTGCACGCCAGGGACACCGAGACGACGCTTGCGGCGCGGGTGCTGCACCAGGAACACCGTGTCTATCCTCTGGCGATACGTTGGTTCGTCGAGGGTCGGCTCGCGGTCGAGAACGGTATCGTGCGCGTTGACGGGTCCGACGCCCGACAGGCACTGCTCGTCGAAGAATGATTTCCCGTCCGTTCCGTCGAGCAGGTGTTGGGGCGCTCGCTCTGTGGGCCACGGTCCACGCGGCCCCACCCGAACGCATCACGCTCACCTACGAGTTGAAACGCAACGACACGGTTCTTGTAGACGTTTCGGAAACACTCGAGCACGACGGCCGCACCTACGCGATCACGTCCGAAGGGAGGGGGAGAGGAATCCTGGCGTTGTTCGGCGTCTTCAAGCGCACGAGCCGCGGCCACATCACGCCGCAAGGGCTGCGTCCCGATGAATTCCGCGACGAGCGCCCCGGAGGTTGGATGGTGTCGGCCAAATTCGATTGGGACGCGCACTCGGTCACGCAGGAGCGCAAAGGGAAGGCGGAGACGCTTAAGATGTCTGCGACAGCGCAGGACCCCTTGAGCCTCGCGTACAGTTTTGCATTCGCGCCGCCCAAGGGCAGGGAATACGACGTCACTCGCGCCGACGGCCGGGGCCTCACGCCCTTTCGCTTCACCGTCGTCGGCAACGAAAAGCTCGCCACGCCCGCGGGCGAAATCCAGACGCTGCACATCGCGAAATTGCGCGACGGACCCGAGGACAAGGCGACCGACATCTGGTTCGCCGCCGAGCGCGATTTCCTTCCGGTGCGCCTGCTGGTGGTGGACACGGACGGTACGCGCTCCGACCAGATCGTCACGCGCATCGGCAAGTGACGCGCTTTTCGCGCCCCCTGCTAGATGCGTGCACGGCGGCCTTTGCGGCCGTGCTACCGCTCGAACAGCCCGCCGATGCGACGCTCTCGGCGTTTTTCCGCAGCCACCCCAAGATCGGCCGGCGCGACCGCGCCCTGATCGCCGATTCTGTATACGCGGCGCTCAGGCGCCGGCGCCTTCTCGAACGTGTCGCGGCGACGCAAAGCCCGAGGCGCCTTGCGCTCGCCGCCTGGACCGCGCTCCTCGGCGCAAACTTGCGTGAGCTCGATCCGTGGCTGCGGGGCGACGAGTCCGAGTGGCTCGCCTTGATAAAGCGCGAAGCCGCCGCGCCGCAGCCCTTCGAGGTCGAGTGCGAGCTTCCCGATTGGGTGATCGAGCGCCTCCGCGCCCGCTACGATGAAAGTGCGCTGCTCGACTTGGCCCGCGGCCTGCTGCGGAACGCGCCGCTCGACCTGCGCGTGAATCCGCTTAAGATCTCGCGCGACGCGGCGCTCGAACGGCTCGCGGCCGACGGGCTTAGCGCCACCGCGATGCCGTACTCGCCTGATGGGATCAGGCTAAAGGAGAAGCCCGCGATCAACCGGCATGCCCTCTTTCTGGAAGGCAGCATAGAGGTCCAGGACGAGGGGAGCCAATTGCTGTGCCATTTGGTCGCGCCCAAGCGCGGCGAGATGGTGGTGGATTTCTGCGCGGGCGCAGGCGGCAAGACGCTCGCACTCGGGGCCCTCATGCGCTCGACAGGACGTCTCTATGCGTTCGACATCTCTCCGAAGCGGCTCGCCGCGCTGAAGCCCCGGCTTGCACGCTCGGGACTGTCCAACGTGCACCCGCAGCGGATAGAGGGCGTGAATGACGCGCGCGTGAAGCGCCTCGCCGGCAAGATCGACCGCGTGCTGGTGGATGCGCCCTGCAGCGGCCTCGGGACGCTGCGGCGCAATCCCGACATGAAGTGGCGCCAGACGCCCGAGGATGTTGCGGAACTCGTGGAAAAGCAGAGATCGATTCTCGCCGCCGCCGCGCGACTCGTGAAGCCTGGCGGGCGGCTCGTTTATGCCACCTGCAGCATCCTCGAGGAGGAAAACCGCGGGGTCGTCGAGGATTTTCTGCGCAATGCCCAATTCACGCTGCGGCCGGCAGACGATATGCTTGAAAAAGGCGGCATCCGGCTCCACTTAGGACGGTATCTCGAGCTTTGGCCGCACCGGCATGGCACCGACGCGTTCTTTGCCGCGGTGCTCGAGCGTGCCGCATGAACCAAGGAACCAGGCTTTGACGCGCGATTGTCTTCCATATCCTGCGTGAAAATCTCACGTATCGGAGTTAAATCTCCGCGAATTTACTGGCTTGCAAGAAGATGAATAGGATCAGGAAATCCCTGAGCGGAGCATAGGGGATAATGCCCTTGCCCTTTATGGGGATTCACGTAGAATCCGCAGAACCTCAGAGGGGAACTTGATGGAATCCAGCGTCCTGTTTTCAGGCGTTTTCGATTTACCGTGGTGGGGCTACATCCTCGCCGCCCTCGGTCTTACCCACATCACGATCGTCAGCGTGACGGTGTTCCTGCACCGTCACCAAGCGCACCGCGCACTCGATCTGCATCCGCTGGCGAGCCACTTCTTTCGTCTGTGGCTGTGGATGACGACCGGCATGGTGACCAAGGAGTGGGCTGCTATACACCGCAAGCACCACGCCAAATGCGAAACTGCCGAAGACCCGCACAGTCCGCAGCAGGTCGGAATCAACCGCGTGCTCTGGGGCGGCGTGTTTCTGTACGTCAAGGAATCCTACAACCGCGAGACGATGACCCGCTACGGCCACGGCACGCCCGACGACTGGCTAGAGCGCAACGTCTACTCCCGCTTCTCGATACTTGGCATCACCCTGATGGGCGCCGCCAACGTCATGCTGTTCGGCGTTGTCCCGGGTGCTCTGATCCTCGTTACGCAGATCGCCTGGATCCCGTTCTGGGCGGCGGGCGTCATCAACGGCATCGGACATTTCTGGGGATACCGGAACTGGCCGACCGAGGACGCAAGTACGAATATCGTTCCCTGGGGCATCATCATCGGCGGCGAGGAGTTGCACAACAACCACCACGCCTACGCGACCTCGGCGAAGCTTTCCAATAAGTGGTACGAGATCGACTTGGGTTGGATGTACATTTGTCTGCTCGAAGCGCTCGGCCTCGCACAGGTGAAGAAAGTGGCGCCGACACCGCGTTTCACCGATGCGAAGCCCGCGGTGGACTCGGAGACGCTGCAGGCCGTGATCACGCATCGCTACGACGTTCTCGCGAAATACGCCAAGTCACTCAAGCGCACCTACGCCGAGGAGCTTGGCAAGCTGCGCCGGCTCGCGCCGCACGACGCACACGTTCTTAAGAGCCTGAAGCGCTGGCTCCACCGCGACGAAAAATCGCTGTGCGAGACCGAGCGCGCAAACCTCAAGCAGGGATTGGCGAAATCGCGCGCGCTAAACACCGTCTACTCGATGCGCGCCGAGCTCGCGTCGCTGTGGGAGCGCTCGAGTGTCTCCCGCGAGCAACTCGTTCGGCAGCTGCAGGACTGGTGCCACCGTGCCGAGGCGAGCGGCATCCGCCCGCTCGCGGAATTCTCACACCGGCTGCGCTGCTACGCCTAGGGCGCCTCATTCCCGTGGAAGCGGGAGACCAGGAAAACCCGCCCGACCGGCGGGTTTTTTGTTCCACAGCGCGGGACCGCACTTCCGAGTAGCATATACGGCGCCAGTCGGTTTCGGGGGGCTATTTACAGCAAGAAAGGAGACGTGGGATGAAGAGCCTTATCGCGGTAGCTGCGTCGATGTTGATTGCTTCACCGGCCCTTGCGCAGGTGAAGCCTTGCGAGGAACTCAAGTCCGAGATTGAAGCGAAGATCAAGGCAAATGGCGTACAAGCCTTTACGCTGGACATCGTTCCGAACGAACAGGTGAAGGAAGGAGAAGGCAAGGTCGTCGGAACCTGCGACGGCAGCACCCAGAAGATAGTCTACAAGCGCGGCGTTGCCGACGCCCCGCCCGATATGGCCAAGGAGACCAAATCGCAGCCAAAATAGGGGCGCTTGGCTGACTCGTCGACCAATGGTGGTAATAGCAGCTGGCCCGAGCCTGAAGCAAAACGAAAAGCCCGCTTCCGCGGGCTTTTTATTTGATTTTTGTTTCCTTATAGATGACATGCTTGCGCGCCCTGGGGTCGTACTTCTTCATCTCGATCTTGTCGGGCGTGCTGCGCTTATTTTTGGTGGTCGTGTAGAAATGGCCGGTGCCGGCCGTGGATTCGAGCTTGATTTTCTCGCGCATCGTCGCAGCTCCTGATCTAGATCTCGCCGCGCTCGCGTAGCTCTTTGAGCACCGCGTCGATGCCCTTCTTGTCGATGATGCGCACGCCGGCGTTGGAAGTGCGCAACCTCACCCAGCGCTTTTCGCTTTCCACCCAGAAACGGCGGTACTGCAGGTTCGGGTAGAACCGGCGTATGGTCTTGTTGTTGGCGTGGGAAACGTGGTGTCCCACCTGGGGTTTTTTGCCCGTTACCTGGCAAACGCGCGCCATGGAAAGCTCCGCTGCGAAAACCGCGCATTATAAGGGGATAGGGGCCCCCTTTCAAGCGAAAACGACGCGGCTACAATAGGCCGCGCTCGGCGAACGACATGGTGCGACTTCCCGCGACGATGAAATGATCGAGCACTTGGATGTCGACGAGTGCGAGCGCGGCTTTCAGCGATCGCGTGAGGATCTCGTCGGCGTGGCTCGGCTCGGCGACGCCAGACGGATGGTTGTGGGCGAAGATCACCGCGGCGGCATTGTGCTTGAGCGCGCATTTCACGACCTCGCGCGGATAGACGCTCGTCTGCGTCAGAGTGCCGCGGAAAAGCTCTTCCGACGAGATTACGCGGTGCTGCGCGTCGAGAAGCATTACCACGAACACTTCCTGCTCTCGTCCCGCGAGCGCGAGGCGCAGATAATCGCGCACGGCTCGCGGTGAGGACAGCGCATTTCCCAAGGAGATCTCCTCCTTGAGGGCGCGGCGCGCCAATTCGAGGGCCGCCTGGAGCTGCGCGAGCTTGGCGGTCCCCAAACCCGGGGTCTCCCCGAGGCTCGTGGATCCGGCGTCGAACAGGCCACCGACGGACCCAAAGCGCCCGAGCAGCTGGCGTGCGAGGTCGACCGCGCTCTTTCCCTTGATTCCGGTACGAAGCAGGATCGCGAGCAGCTCCGCGTCGGCGAGAGAGGCCGGGCCTAGAGCAAGCAGGCGTTCGCGTGGACGTTCCTGCAAGGGCCAGTCTGTTATCGCCATGGAATTCGCTTAAAATCCCGTTTTGCAGCTTAACGCGCTTCCCCCATCTGCGATGACGGACGTTTCAGGAAAGAGGATTCTGCTCGGGATCACCGGCGGAATCGCCGCTTACAAGGCGGCCGAGCTGACCCGCCTTTTCATCAAGGCCGGCGCCGACGTGCGCGTCGTGATGACCGAAGCCGCCTGTCGCTTCATCACGCCGGCGACGCTGCAGGCCCTCTCCGGCCAGCCTGTGCACACGGACATGTGGGACCCGCGCGTGCCCGACAGCATGGGCCACATCGAGCTCTCGCGCGACCGGGACATCCTCGTGGTCGCCCCCGCGACGACCGATTTCCTTGCCAAGGTCGCGAACGGACTCGGCGACGACCTGCTCTCGGCCCTTTGCCTCGCGCGCCGCTGCCCGCTCATGGTTGCGCCGGCGATGAACGTGGAGATGTGGCAGAACGCGGCGACGCAGCGCAACGTCGAGCGCCTGCGCGCCGACGGCGTCGGCATCCTGGGGCCCACGGCGGGCGACCATGCCGACCGCGAAGGCGGCATGGGGCGGATGCTCGAGGCCGAGGAGATCTTCGCCGAAGTCGCGGTTGCGCTCGCTCCCAAGGCACTTTCCAAAAAAAAAGTCCTGATCACGGCGGGACCGACCTATGAGCCCATCGACACCGTGCGCGGAGTCACGAACCAGAGTTCCGGGAAAATGGGCTACGCCGTTGCGCAAGCGGCGGTAGAGGCCGGCGCGGAGGTGACGCTCGTGTCGGGCGCAACGGTGCTCGCCCCTCCGGCGGGCGTGGACCGCGTTGACGTGGTCACTGCGCGCGAGATGCACAAAGCCGTGATGGCGCGGGCGAAGCAGGCGGATATCTTCATCTCGGTCGCCGCGGTCGCCGACTATCGTCCGGTCGATCCGAAGCCGCACAAGATCAAGCGGGGCAACGGCAACCTCAATCTCGAGCTCGCGCCCAACCCCGACATCCTCGGCGAGGTCGCGGCGCTCCCGAAGGGACCGTTCTGCGTCGGTTTCGCCGCCGAGACGGAAGACTTGAAAGCGAACGCACAGGCGAAGCGCAGGACCAAGGGAATCCCTTTGCTCGCGGCGAACCTCGCGCAGGAGACATTCGGCAAGGACACCAATGCGCTCACGCTTTTCGACGAGGACGGCGCGCACGAGCTGCCGCTCGCGCCCAAGATCGTGCTCGCGCGCCAGTTGATCGAGCACATCGCGAAGCTGCTGCCTCGCCGCTAGGCGGGTTTTCGTTTGAAGACTCTAGACGTAAAGATCCTCGACCCGCGGCTGCGCGATGCGCTGCCGCAATATTCCACCGGCGGCGCGGCAGGCCTCGACCTCCGGGCCTGCATCCAATCTCCGATCACGCTCGCGCCAGGCGCGGCGGAGCTCGTGCCGAGCGGTATCGCCATCAACCTCGCCGATCCGGGGTTCGCCGCGGTGGTGCTGCCGCGCTCCGGCCTAGGGCACAAGCACGGCATCGTGCTCGGGAATCTCGTGGGCCTCATCGATTCCGACTACCAGGGGCAGGTGATGGTTTCGCTGTGGAACCGGTCGGAAGCCGCGTTCACCATCAACCCGCTGGACCGCATCGCTCAGCTGGTCGTCGTGCCGGTCGTGCGGGTGAAGTTGAACGTGGTGGAGGAATTTGTCGCCAGCCGACGGGGCGCGGCTGGGTTCGGTAGCACGGGCAAAGGTTGACTCCGAAAGATTCGATTGGAGGTTTCCGCCGCCACGCGGACTACCTGCTCCTTGTTTGCGGGCCGAGAACCTAACGTGGAGGTTACCGGCGCGCGGCTACGGACGGTTGACGAACGTGCGATGCTCCCCGCGCGTCCGCGTACACCGCCAAGTTAGAAGGCGCTACTTGCGACGGGCGGCGTCGAGTGCAATACCGACAAAAAGCACCACGACAGCAAGCATGATGATGCCAGCGAGAAGTTCCATGGCTATAACCTCCTGACCTCTTCAATGCGGCGCTCGATCTGACGATGTAAGAGGAAGATACCGAAGCCAAGCAAGACCACGCCGACGGCCGCGAGGGACCACAAAACCGGGTCTGCGGTGTTCGGCGTTGAAATCAGCCAACCGACCAACGTGATCTCCGTCACGACCATTATCCCCAGCCAGAACCTGAGATAGACGAGCTGCTCCTTCAGGCGATCGAGCTCAGACACGGTGCTCCGTGCGGCGGCAAATGATGCTGCAAGGATACCGCAAGGCCGGTCGTGGCGCTTTGCACTGGCTGTGCCTTCTAACGTTCGCGGCCACCGGCGCGCGACTGCGACGGCGCCAAGAGGTGCGACGCTTCACGCGCGTCCGGGTGGGCCGCCCTGTTAGGGGCTACCGCTCGAGACTTCAATTGCTTTTTGCTGCTCACGGTCATACACAATAACCCTATAGCCTTCATATCCCATTTGATGAGAAAACGTGCGCCATCCACGTTTCCGGATGTCTTTGTAGTATTCCTGAGACACCGAGATGTTTTGCGAATTTGCCGCGTAGTACTGCTCTTTGGGTTGCCACACAGGCAAGGCTCTTGTTGATTGGAACTGATCCTCACCGAGAATTACCTCCATCGCTCGTTCCGTATCGGCCTTATTGATCGTTCTCGTAAAGTGATTTCGTAGCGGTTCCGAATACTGATAGAGCGGTTTGCCTGCCGATCCCACAATTCGGATACGTTCTACGGCCATGTCGCATGTCCGGCCACGAATAGTAACGATGATCTTATCCGTGGGCTTGTCTTCGCTGAAGGAAATCGCCTTTTCTCGTCTAGTGTCGCAGGGCGCGGTTTCTGCAAACGCAGGGACTGTAACTAACATCAAGATGGGGAGAAAAAGAACTCTTTTTCCCATTATGTGCCCCTAACGTTTTGGTCTGCGGCGGGCCCGCGCAGACATTTGCGCTCGCGCCGCGCTGGTGGCCCGTCCGTAGCACCTAGAGTTAGGCATCACCGTGACCCTTGGGGTTAGTGCTACGGCTCGACGATTTGGGTAGATCGATTGCAGCCCAAAGAAGCGGCAAACCGACGGCCACCCATATGACTGCGTTAATGCCGATGCTCATCAGCGATGCCCACAACAGAGTCGGGGGAGGCGTGACGCCCGTGAGCCCGACAAACATGAGAGAGGTCGGCCACACGAAAGGTACCCACGATGGCCAATCACGCAGAGCGGCCCGTTGTGCCTTCATGCTGGCGGGCATGGCTTCACCTTGCGAGCCTTGTCGAGGAACGCGGTGATCTGCCCGGCTATCTCCTTGAATTCGTCGACCTTGCCGTAGGTGGCGACGAAGGTCGTGAGTAGAGCGCGGCCGTCGAGCCGTTCCTGCTCGAGACGCCGACACTCACGCTCGGCTGCCTCACGCGCTTCCTGCTCGGCGCGCTGGCGGGCACGGGCTTCTGCCTCCTTCCTCTCCTGAAGCTCGCGCTCTTCGCGGGCCTTGCGCGCGGCCTCCTCCTCCAGCCGGCGGCGCTCGGCGGCGAGCCGCTCCTCCTCGGCAGCCCGCGCCTTCTGGGCGGCCTCTTCCAGGGCAAGCTGCTCGGCGCGCTCACGCTCGAGGCGCTCGCGCGCGGCGCGCTCCTCGGCTTCCTTCCGGGCCCTAGCCTGCCGCTCCTCTTCCGCGATCCTGGCGCGGCGCTCGGCCTCAGTGACCTCACGGCACAACAGGTTGCCGCCGTCGGTGGTATCGATCGGTCTGATGCAGTCCTGCACGCTCACCTTGCGCGCCGGATCCATCGGCGGGTAGGCTCCTTCCTGCGGATTGGTACTGCAGCCAGCCGCGAGCACGAGGAGGAGGACGACGGTTATGTTCTTGTTCATGGCTCTCCCTTCAGGTTCGGTAGGCGCGCAGCGCCAGAACTGCGTGAATTGACTTCGAAGCGAAGGATACGCGCAGCGCGCTGGGCGCGCTGCGACACAATCCCCACATCGGCAGCGACGCGTCGGTGGTTCACTTGCGTAGCGCCCGTAGATTGCGCCGTGTCCCCAACCAATCTCCCCAGCTCTTCCAGCCGCCTTTGGCGTGCACTGGCGTAGAATCGCGCCCGTCGCGGTGGGGCGCGCTGTTAGAGGGCACTGAACTCCACCTCTCTCGCAGCGATCTCAATTGTGTCACCGGACTGCATTTCGATTGCGACAACTCCGTCTTTGACCGAAGCGCTGTTCACGGAGACGGATGGACCCCAGGGCGATTCTCGTGGGATGCGAACCATTGTGACATTCGAAAAGTCTAGACGGTGCTTCCCGGTCGAAAGAAGCAGAGTCATTTTGCAGCGAGCCTCCTTCCACGACATATCAACTGAGACGAGCGTTGAATCGTGGAGAGGCAGCGCTTCAATTTCGGGAAGTCGCATTCTGTCGGTAGTGCCCTCTAACGCCGTGCTCGGCGGCGGGCCAGCCGCATCGACGGTTGATCTAGCACTGCGCTTATGGCCCGTCCGCAGCAGCAAGAAGTTAGAACGCTCACGTGAGATCTACTGACTTATGCTTCAGAACCCGGAGCATCCTCCCTCTCGGGGCGAGTTCGTACGTACCTGCCTCTTGATTGACGCGATACTCGAGCTTGATGCGTGAAACAGCTCCGCTTTTACCTATGTGGACCCGATATTCGTATTCATCCGGATACCGGTTGATACAGGTCCATCTGTTGAAATGCGACTCGAACCACGGAAAGCGTGCGACGCGACCCAACGCGACAAGATAGATGCCTTCATTTCGGTCGATTGCATAAGGCTTTGTTGAATCGGCAACCCATTTACAGACCTCGACGATTGCATACGAGCCATCCGAAGCGGAGTAGGCGTGCAGGCAAAGCCCTTCGGTCCAATTTCCCTGGCATGCAGGAAGCGAGGCGCCGATCTGTTTGCTGATGATCTCCGCGTATTGCGGGAACGCGTGATCGGACACCGGTCGCAGCGGCATGTCCTGCGCTACGGCACTTTGGGTCATACCCAAGGCGGCGATCAGGCCAACGTTCACGTAGCGACTGATGTCCATGAGCGTTCTAACGTTCCCAGCCACCGGCGCGCGACTGCGATGGGTAATCAAGGCGCGATGCTTCACGCGCGTCCCGAGTGGGGCGTGCTGTTAGACCGCGCTTTTCAATCGTAGTGAGCCACAGCTCGTAGACAAGCACAGCGTTTGGCGGAACTTTACCTTGAACACCTGAGGCGCGATATGCAAGGTGTGGCGAGATGCGAACCTTTCGGTAACCACCCTCGCGCATGCCAATTAGCGCCGCCTCGACGCCAGCGACAAGCCGCCGCCCACCCAGACGCGCACTCTCAGCGCGCCGAGGATGCACCTCGGAACCTTTGTTGAGAAAGGCTGCGCACTCAAAGGCCACGACGTCACCTTTCGCCGCGCGCGCCCCGGTACCCTCAGACTCAGCAACGATCTTGATACCTGAAGTCATTGCGCGGTCTAACGTTCGCGCTCAGCCGCGGCCGAGCGAAGCGAGGGAACCCAAAGCAGTGCGAGCGTAGCGAGCACGCTTTGGGCCGTCGGCTGCGGCGCGTGGCTAGAGTGCGCGCAAACCATTACTCGACACCAAGCCACCGGTGCACGCCAAAGGCGAGCGCAAAGGAAAAGAGCATGACCGCGAAAGCATAGCTCAGGCGGAGCACAGACAGTGAACTGCCGGAAGAGCGAGCAGCGATTGCTTGTGCGATACGGTTGCGCCAGAAGAACTCACCGACGAACTCGCCAAGGAGCGTGAGGGGAAGGGCCAAAGCGAATAGAAGCACCCAGCCGATAACAGTTTTGGGATGGTACGGGAAGATCCCGGCAAGCAACACCAATGCAAGCACGGTGGACAAGCCGAGATAAAGGGCGACGAATGTAAGGACGCGTTCCACGCGCACTCTAACGTCCGCAGCCACCGGCGCGCGACTGCGATGGTGAGAAAAGGAACGCCGCTTCACGCGCGTCCGGGTGGGCTGCGTGGTTAGAGCGCAATACTCTAGGAGCGCGAGTCATAAGACCTCAACTCTTGTTCCTCTCGTTCCATCTCTCTAACGCCAATTCAGCAATCGCGGCAGCGAGTCCAGGAGCGAGTAAGAGTGCAACACGTAAATGGTTCTGCACATCAAATGGCGGTATTCCCATCACGGAGGGCCAACGGTTAGCGATCATCAGATTGGACGCGATCACGACGGCAACAGCGCAAGCAGTCCATAAAACTGAGAACCATTTCAGGAAAGGCATCATCGGATAACGTTCGTCAACATTGCGCTCTAACGGTGGGGATGACCGGGCCGCGCACGTAACCCTCAAGGAGCGATACGAGACTCGCTTGCGCGGCTCCGGTCGATCCCTTTGTTAGGCGGCACCGCACAATTGGTGCGTTCCGTGACTACTTTGTCGGTTGCTCGATGTCACGTACCATCGTATTGTGGAATGCCGTGGTGAGCCATTTGCCCTGCTCCTTCACCAGGACTCGAATGCCGCGCTCTCGGTGTGGTGGCATTTTCTGCCCGTCTGGGCTCAGCATCCCACTCATTTCCTGTGTCTGATGTACGATGGCGACGTCCGGTCTTACGAACCGGATGCGTAGATCCAACAAGGTGATCTTCGCGTCCTTGAGAACGGTCTTCGCGCGTTCCCCTTGACGGCCCGCGATCTCAGCAGAGCCCTTCCGCCACATCCCGTAAACATTAACGAAGTCAGCATCTGAAGTGAAGTCGGCTGCTCGGGGTGCCTCGTGCCTGTTAAACCTTTCGATGTTTTCCAGGTAAAGCTTCTTGATGGCCTCCTCGTCTTCGGAACGAGCTTGGCCCTGGGCCTCGGAGTAGCGAGGCATGCCGACAAAAACTATCGCGAGGATCGCTATCGCTATCTTTTGGATCATTTGTGTATTCTCCTGACGTTTCTCGCAAGCAGTGTCATACCTGTGTGCAGCCTAACGTCTTGCTGTGCGGCGGGCCCGCACGACAATCGAAGGTGGTACGGCGCTTCCGGCCCGTCCGCACCAGCTAAAGGTTAGATTGCACTGGGGCATTGCTTCTAACCGACCGTGTAAGCCAAAGAAGTGTGCCAAACACAAGGACCCATGTGAGCGCAAATGATATTAGCGCAGCTAGCCAATACGAGTGCTCGGTAATCAGTACAGCGTACACAGGCATCATTGATGCGTGAAACCCGTACGCCGGTGCCAAGCCTCCCGCAATTGGAACTGCAACCAAAAATGCTCTCGGGCCGCGCGCAAGAGAACGGGTGAATCGCCATCCACCCCACGCAACGAGAAACCAGGGTAAGCCTATGAGGAGGTGAAATGGAAGCTGCAAAACCGTGGCGAGGGCATACACGGCGAATGTTTCGAGCACGCTCATGGATAGTGCAATCTAACGTTCGCGGCCACCGGCGCGCGACTGCGATGATGACAAAAGGTGTGATGCTTCACGCGCGTCCGAGTGGGCCGCGCGGTTAGGCCTCATTG
>Ga0179596_10000221_pt1 | contig 28029 bp, 16 predicted proteins | sample CZODoug1_1_08_16_FD_155494 | JGI IMG/M metagenome (GOLD analysis project Ga0179596, IMG submission 155494) | Vadose zone soil fungal communities from Angelo Coast Range Reserve, California, USA - CZODoug1_1_08_16fungal (Illumina Assembly) | ecosystem: Environmental > Terrestrial > Soil > Vadose...
AATTAAAACAAATTCAAATCGTTGCAGGGTAAAAATTCGATCAAACCCAATACAGACAAGACTTTCAAAGAACTTTATTATTCAACATCGAAACACTAATGATCAATCGATTAAAATCATAAAACCTTTCAACATGGAAAATATAGTTATCAGCAGCTTTCGCAACCTCCAGGATGCAACCCTCGGGTTAAACAAACTGAAGGATCTGGATCAATTGAACGATATAACCATTTACAATATGGTCATGATCCGAAAAACTGCGGAAGACAGATTTGAATTCTTATACCAGGAAGGACCGGATACGCGGGACAGTCCTGCCGAAGGAGCACTGGCCGGATCGCTTATCGGGGCGATCGGCGGCCCCATCGGGATGGTAGTCGGTATGTTGACCGGCGTCATGGCAGGGTCTGCGGAGGAGGACGATAGCGAAGAGATGTCCCGGGAACTCCTGGACAATGTGAACAAGCAATTGGGGATAGGTTCGGTTGCAATCGTACTGGATGTGGAAGAGGAGGGCGAATTTATGATCAACAGCTATCTGTCACTTTTTAATGGCGTTATTGTGCGCCGGGATATCGCAGACCAGTTTGCCAAATACGACCAGGAACAATGGACGGAATTACAAGAGGAACTGGATACAGAAGAAGGGCGGTTGAAAGAGGCTGGGGAAAAGGATAAGGCTGTGATCGAAGCCAAAATCGTCCAATTAAAAACCGAAAGAGAAGAAAGGATCAGGAAGATAAGGGAAAGGAATGCGAGAACAAAAGAACAAGTACAAAACAAGATAAAGGCCCTGGACGAGAAATGGAAAGCGTCCGATCAGCAATTGAAGATAAGAATTGCTGCACAAAGGGAAAAGCTCCGGCAAAAGCTTGAAAAAGTCGGTGAGGATATCGGCTCGGCATTCGTTTGATCCTTCTTATTTCTACTGTCGTTATTCTGAACATGGGGCTGATATTGCCGGAATGGGCGCCGTAGGGAACCTGTTATTTCCGGCTGTGTCAGCCCCTTATTTTTAGTATCCGATGAACCCGAAAATTGTTAACTTCGGCGGGCATCGAAAAACAACCATGACCGACGATCTCACCATAATAAAGGAATACAAGGAAGCCTTCAGGAAATATGCTAAAGACGGTATCATCGACATGGACAACCGCTTGAAACATAAATTCGATTACCAGATCCACCGGTTGGAAAAAGTCGTAAAGGAGCTAAAAGGGGAAGTCCCGCCAAACCGGCAGTCGCAATATTTTATCACTTTGGTCAAGGCCGGGTCCGGCAGGAAGTCCATCGGTCAGTTCGAATTTCCCATTAAGAAGAACACGTTAATGGTCATTCCGAAAAGAGTGATGCATTCGAGCAGCTACTGGTCGACGCGATGTTCCGGATTTGTCTTGTCCTTCAATATCGATTTTTTCCTGCAGAAAGCATTCCCCAGGAAACATATCAGCGGGAGAAGGATCTTTTCAATGTCCTTGAAGCCTTTCCTGACCATTTCCAATCAGCAGGCGAATGAGTTGGCGGTGATTTTTGAGTTCATCGCCAAAGAACACCGGGACGGTAGAAACCCAAAGGATGAAATGATCGCCGTAAAGATATTAGAGCTGATGATCCAGTGCGACCGGTTATTCACATCCGCACCGTCACCCGACGATACACCTGTATTTGACAGGAATTTCGAGCAGTTTAACGAACTTCTGGACAAATATTTTACCGAACACCGATCTGTTACCTTCTATGCAGATGCGATCAAGGTACATCCCTACCATCTTAATTTTCTTTCGAAGAAGTTGACCGGGCTGTCCGCAAAGGAAGCCATCAACAACCGCATCATGCTCGAAGCAAAATATCTTCTTACTTCCTCTACCCTTACGATTAAAGAAATCGCCTACCGATTGGGGTTCGACGACCCTGATTATTTCTATGTTTTTTTCCGGAGAAAAGAGCATAAGACCCCCTCGGAATACCGGGGTGGATTTTGTTGAAGGGCTGCCCATTCATCTTTGTTTTGAACAGTCAATTGTTTGATTTGTCAAGCGGAATACGTACCATGTTCGCTTATTTTTACGGGTATGCATGTTATTTCTGAAATTGATGATTTCCTCGCCTTCCTTCAGTCGCCTATTCGTTCACAAGCCAATGAGTTTATTGCGTTCGGGCTGGAAGAATATGATAAGAAGCCCCATATCCAGGCCATGTATGGCGTAAAGACCCTGTTTTACCGGATCTCGATACTTTTAAACGATTCGGTGGACTTTAGCATCAATAATGGGTCCTTTCAGATGAGCAGATCGTGCACCCTTTGCTTTTTTTCTCCGTTTCATTCTGTCACTGCCCGGCAAAAGTCGAATTTGAAAGGGCAAAGCATCCAGTTCTCGGAATCATTTGTGCACTGCGCCTACGAAAGCAGCCGGTTCCACGAAGATTTCCCTTTTTTCTGGAGCGACAATAACGTTTTTTTTATGGGCGAAGAAGAGGCCTCACCCCTGATTCAATTGGGGGAAAGGATCATTTACGAATACAACGCCTTGTCCCGGTACTCTGACATCGTCGTTCGCGATTATCTGCACCTCTTCCTCATCCTGACCAAAAGGATAATTGGGACAAGAGAAGCGGTGGAGGATATTTCGGCAGATTACTCATTATTCCGGCAATTTTTTATGCTGGTGAATAAGTCCTGGCCGGTTATCCGGACGGTGGAACACGCTGCAAAGGCACTCGCTGTCACACCGGCACATCTTTGGTTGATAGTAAAAAGACTCTCAGGCCAGACACCGTTGGAAATTATCAATCAACGAGTGTTGAGAGATGCCCAGACCATGCTATTGCATTCCGAGCTAAATGTCTCGGAGATCGGTTTCCGCCTGGAATTCAGGGAAAAACCACATTTCACGCGCTTTTTTAAAAACCTGACGGGTCTTAGCCCAGTGGAGTACATCCGCCAATCAGGGTTTAGAAATAGGTAAACCATTTTAGCCCTGACTTCTTCGAAGTAGCTGTTCAACACATCTTCTAATTAACTAAAAAACAAGGTTAAAAGTCGATTTGGCAGGACAATTCCCGAACCCCAGCCATAAAAAAGCCTTCCGCCATCGACAGAAGGTTTCGGGCCCTATTAGATTTTTTTTGCCCAAGCGTTTAACATTGGTAAATTTACTAGCACATTCAAAATACCTATAAAATGAAACGCACCCAATTACTCCATTCTTTTTTATGGTCGTTGAGGGTCGCGGGCTTCTCTCTTGCTGCTGTTATTCTTTTATACAGCTGTAAGGATGGAAGCGCGACAGCCGGCTTTGGAGCCATGCCTCCTCCTTCGCTGCCTGTGATTACGGCCAAATCGCTGCCTGCCACTACTTATCAGGACTTTACGGCATCCGTGCAGGGTAAACGCGATGTTGAAATAAGGCCGCAGGTGGATGGCTACCTGACCGGCATCGAGGTGGATGAGGGTGCTTATGTGCATAAAGGGCAAACCCTTTTTCTCATCGACCGGAGGCCATTCGAGGAGCAATTGAACACGGCGAAAGCTAACCTGCAGGCTGCCAGGGCCTCTATGGAAAATGCACAGATAAATATAGACAAACTGAAGCCGTTGGTGGAGAATAATGTGGTTTCGGGCGTGCAGCTGAAGTCGGCACAGACAACGTATAATAGCGCCAACGCTGCTGTGGACCAGGCCCAGTCGGCAGTCGAATCCGCCCGTATCAACCTCAACTATACGACTATTGCCGCGCCCAGCGACGGATATGTGGGAGCCCTCCCCTATAAAACGGGAAGCCTTGTTACAAAAGCTATGGCAGGAGAGCTTACCATCGTATCGGAAACACGGGATATGCGTGTCTATTTTTCCATGAGTGAACCTGAGTTCCTTCAGTTCAAGCAGAAATACCCTGGCGGTACTATTGCCGATAAGATAAAGGAAATGCCGCCCGTTCAGCTGGTGCTGGCGGACAACAGCATTTATCCTCAGCCAGGGAAGGTGGAATTGGTAGAAGGACAGTTTGACAAAACGGTAGGCGCCATTAAGTTCCGCGCGGGTTTTTCCAATGCGGACGGGTCGTTGCGCAGCGGTAATACCGGCAAAATAAGGATCCCCACTTTATTTAAATCCGTATTGGTGGTCCCGCAGGATGCCACTTTTGAGCTGCAGGGTAAGGTGTTTGTTTATACGGTAGCCGATAGCAATAAGATAGTAACCAGGCCGCTGACTATTTCCGGGAGGACCACGAACTATTATTTTGTTTCGGATGGCGTGAAGCAGGACGACAGGATTGTTTTATACTCTATGTCTACTACCCTGATAGGCGGACTGAGGGATGGAATGGTAATTATTCCGCAGATGATTTCTACCGATAGCTTGTTGAAGGCGAAGCCTCTTTGATCCAACCCTCTTTGATCTAACCTTCGTTAAAACAGATTGTATGCTAAAAAGATTTATCGAACGGCCGGTACTATCCACGGTTCTTTCCATCATTCTTTTGCTATTAGGAGGGCTGTCTTTGTTCTCGCTGCCCATCACTTTATTCCCGGAGATTGCGCCACCCAGCGTACAGGTAACTGCTGTCTATCCCGGCGCCAATGCCGAAGTGGTAGCGCGCACGGTAGCCGTTCCGATAGAAGAGGCCGTCAACGGCGTGGAGAACATGAGCTATATGACTTCCAATTCCAGCAATGACGGCACCATGAACCTGACCGTATTTTTTAAGCAAGGCACTAATCCGGATATCGATGCGGTGAATGTACAAAACAGGGTATCGAAGGCCAACAGCCAGCTGCCGCCGGAAGTAATACAGGCCGGCGTCGCCACGCAAAAAATACAGAACAGCTTTCTTATGTTCGTGGGACTGTATAGTGACGACAGCGCAAAGTATGACGAACTTTTCCTGGAAAATTACCTGAGAATAAATGTTATTCCGCAGCTGCAGCGTATTCCTGGTGTGGCGCAGGCGCAGGTATTCAGCTCGAAAGACTACTCCATGCGTATCTGGCTGAAGCCCGACCGCCTGATCGCCAATAACCTTTCCCCGCAGGATGTCTTAAACGCCATCAAGGATCAGAACCTGGAAGCGGCGCCCGGACGGCTGGGGCAAAGCAGTCCCGAATCGTTTGAATATGTTATAAAATATAAGGGCAAGCGGAACAAGAATGAAGACTACGAGAACATGGTGATAAAGGCCAACAGCGATGGGTCTTTGCTGCGTCTGAAAGACCTGGCGCGTGTTGAATTCGGGGCCTACACCTATATCTCTTCCAACAAGCTGAACGGTAAGCCTACTTCCGGTTTTGGTGTTTTACAAACGCCCGGGTCCAATGCTAACCAGATCCTTACTGAACTGGAAAGGCAGATAAATGAATTTTCCGGGACGCTGCCCGATGGCATGCATTTCAAGATCATGTATAATGCCAAGGAGTTTCTCGATGCTTCGATCGGGCAGGTGGAAGAGACCCTGATCATTGCGTTCATACTGGTAGCCATCGTGGTTTTCATTTTCTTACAGGATTTCCGCTCTACGTTGATCCCTGTCATTGCCGTGCCTGTTGCCATTATCGGTACTTTTTTCTTCCTGCAATTGTTTGGCTTCAGTATTAACCTGCTGACCTTATTTGCGCTGGTACTGGCGATCGGTATCGTGGTGGACGACGCTATTGTGGTCGTGGAAGCCGTCCACTCCAAGATGGAGCGGGAGCATTTGCCTTCAAGAAGGGCGACTATCGAGAGCATGAACGAGATCTCGGGGGCGATCGTTTCCATTACCCTGGTGATGGCGGCTGTATTTGTTCCTGTGAGTTTTGTACAGGGGCCTGCGGGGGTGTTTTACAAGCAATTTGCGTTCACCCTGGCTACCGCCATTCTTATTTCGGCCGTCAATGCGTTGACGTTAAGCCCGGCCTTATGCGCTTTGTTTTTGAAGAATCAGCATATCGGAGAGGGTGGTAGAAGAAAGGGACTGGCGGCCCGGTTCTTTTCGGCTTTCAATGCGGGCTTTACGGCCATGACAGGGAAATACGTAAAAAGCCTGAAATTTTTGATCCGCCGTAAATGGGTGGTTATAGCCGGGCTGGTGCTTGTAGCTATAGGCGCCACGATGCTCGTGAGAAGGACTCCGTCAGGATTTATTCCCGATGAAGACCAGGGGTTCATCGTAGCCGTAGCGCAAACGCCGGCAGGCAGCTCGTTAAGCAGGACCGTGCGTTCTACCGATGCGATAAGCAAGATTGTTTTGCAGGATGGGGCCGCCAGTGATGTCTGGAACGTGAATGGATTGAACTTTGTCACCAATTCCTTTGCTTCGCCGAATGCCGTTGTCTTCTCCCGGCTGAAGTCCAGGGATGAAAGGGGGCCTGTAAAAGACCCGGCTCAGATTGCCGGTAGATTGATTGGGGAAACGGGCCAGGTAAAGGATGCGATGTCTATTTTCGTAAACTTTCCCACGGTGCAGGGGTTCGGGAATGTCAGCGGTGTGGAAATGATGCTGCAGGATCGGGCGAGCGGGTCTCTGGAAAAACTGGGCATGACGGCCTGGGGGTTTGTGGGCGCCTTATCGCAGCGAAAAGAAGTAGCTTCGGCTTTTACCACTTTCAATACCGGCAACCCTCAATATACCATCGAGGTGGACGAAGACAAGGCCAAGCAATTAGGCGTGTCTGTGAGCGATCTGATGAGTACCATGCAGATATATTACGGCAGCAGCTTTGTTTCGGACTTCAACCGGTTTGGAAAGTACTACCGCGTAATGGCGCAGGCCGATGTCCCTTACCGGATGGATGCCAATTCGCTGGGCGGTATTTATGTAAAAAACACTATGGGCCTGATGGTCCCTGCTACCTCGGTGGCCAAGTTCGTCCGTGTGTATGGTCCCGAAACAGTCACCCGTAACAACCTGTACAATGCCGTTACTATCAATGCGACGCCCAAGCCGGGCTATAGTACGGGCGATGTGATCAAAGCCGTTCAGGAAACGGCCGGGAAGGCGTTGCCGAAGGGATATGCTTATGAGTTCACCGGCATCACAAGGGAGGAGATCAGAGCGGGTAATCAAACGGTATTTGTGTTCTTAATGAGCGTCCTGTTTGTGTTTTTGCTATTGGCTGCGCAGTATGAAAGCTATATCCTGCCCCTGGCGGTTATACTCACAGTGCCGACAGGGATCTTAGGCGTGTTTGCTTTTGTCGGCTTTGCCGGGCTGCAGAATAACGTATATGTGCAGATAGGATTGATCATGCTGATAGGATTATTGGCTAAAAATGCCATCCTGATCGTGGAGTTCGCGGTGCAGCGGAGGCGGGCGGGCATGGGGCTGGTAGAAGCCGCGCTGGAGGGTTCAAGGCTCAGGCTTCGTCCGATACTGATGACCTCGTTTGCGTTTGTCGTTGGCATGCTTCCCCTGATCTTTACGAAGGGGGCGTCGGCGCAGGGCAATCACTCCATTGGATGGAGCGCTGTGGGGGGCATGCTGACGGGGGTGATCCTGGGTATATTTATTATACCGGTATTGTTTGTTATTTTCCAGGCTCTGCAGGAAAAAGTCTCTTCGAAAAGAGATGAATGATAATCCGATATTGGGACTGGATCCTAAGTCCATGAAAAACATCAAAGGCGGCTCTGCAGCCGTTGATTCCGGCAGTGACCGTAAAAGCAATGGTTCTTCCTGCAGCTGCTGCGCCAGCACGCTTGCTGCATAAGCGTTAGAATATCCCCTTACCGTCAGGTAAAGGGGATATTTTTTTTAGTAAACTACTATCATATTTGTAATATTGCCTCCATGCTAAAGGCTACCAGCATCCTATTATTAATCCTATTCTGCCTCACCGCAGAAATATCGGCGCAACAGCCCTCTCCGCCCGGATCCATACTGATCGTAGGCTCTGTCAGGGCGGATGCTCCTTTGTCATTCTCCACGGTGTCGCTGCTCAATGCCCGGGATTCGTCCATCGTCCTGCACACCATGACCGACTCCCTGGGAAATTTCGAAGTCAAAGCCGCTTCGGGGGAAGTATACCTCCTGTCTGTCAGTCACATCGGCTACCTTAGCTATACCTCCCGGGCCTTCCGCCTGGATACCGTGACTGGAAATAGCCTCCGATTCTCCGTTCGACTCTTCCGAAAAGAAATTCAATTGGCGGAGGTAGAAGTAACTAAATCCCCTCCTCTGATTGAACGAAAATTGGACAGAGTGGTTATCCGTGTTGAAAACAACATTGTTTCCAACGGCGAATCCGTCATGGAACTTCTCAGAACATTGCCTGGTATCGTCATCGACGGGGCCGATAAGATTTCTATAAAAGGGAAATCCGGTATACGTATACTGGTTGACGGACATGATACTTATGTCAAAGACGACCAGCTGACAACGTTGCTGGCAAGCATCTCTGCCAACAATGTCCAGAAAATTGAAATCATCTCCAATCCCCCGGCCCAATACGCAGCGGAAGGAGCCGGCGGTATCATCAATATTATCACCAAATCAAAAGAAACCCCGGGCCTTTCCGGAAATGCGTATACCACCTATTCTCAGGGCACATACGGAAAGCTCTCCTCAGGGGCATTGGTGATGTTTAAAGACAGGGACCTGATCCTTACAGGATCTTATGATTATACACATGGAACGGGTTTCATTCAGGGAGACGAGACCCGAAAATTCATGTCCGTCTCCGCGCCGCTGATCTTCCACCAGGTGTCTTATAACCCCACCACGTCGTCGAACCAATACTTCAGGACAGGTATCGATTGGCGTCTGGCATCCAACCAACATATCGCCGTCTCCCTGGACGGGGCCTTTTCTGAAAAGGGAAGCCCATTTCATTCGACCCTCTCTGTTTACCCGGAAGGACATTCCACCGACAGCTCCTTTTCCATCGATAACCAAACAAAATCTCATTATTCCAATGCTAACCTCAATGCCAATTACAGTGTAAAAATAGACTCAACCGGGCAATCCCTGGAAGCCAGCTACAGCCATCTTCAGTTCAATAATAATGCGGCAAGCAGCTATAATTCCCTGTATACCGATAGTTTCCTGCAACATCCCCGGCCTCCGCAGGTAGATACCTCCTACAACAAAGCCTCTATCCATGTCAATGCCTATAAGCTGGACTACAAAGTCCTGTTGCCGGGCAACATCAACCTGGAGACCGGATTGAAATTCACCTCCACCGTGACCGACAATAATATACAATTCTATACCCTCCAAAACGGTCAGTTCCTGGCAGATACGGGCAGGTCCAACCACTTCATTTATTCAGAGAAAATATCGGCGGCTTATCTTTCCGCCAGGAGAAGCTGGAAGAACCTGGATATGCAGTTGGGGCTTCGCTATGAATATACCCATGCAACCTTAAACCTGACCACGGATTCCCTTCTTATTTACCGACATTTGCATGATTGGTTCCCCACGCTGTTTCTGGAATACAGGATCAATGAATCCAATAAGCTGAATTTCACTTCCGGAAGAAGAATAGAGCGCCCGGATTATGCTAATCTGAACCCGTTTGCCTTCTACTATGATCCCTTCTCTTATGAGCAGGGGAATCCCTACCTCTTGCCCGAATATACTTTTACCAATGAATTGACCTATACTTACAAGGACGCCAACAGTGTGAGCCTGGGATATTCGTCGACCAGCAATCTCATTAACGAGATCACGCTTCAGAGCGACACTGCCAAAACCGTAGTCTACCGATATGAAAATATCAGCAATCGCAGGAGTCTCTACCTGGACGCCTATATGCCGCTGGATATCACTAAATGGTGGAATACCAGCGCGGATATCAACGTAGCGTATGCTAATATAGCAGGGAATGCCAGCTACGGTACTTTTTCCAATAAACTTACCACCGTAAACGTTAATTTTTCCAATACCTTTTCCATTGCCGGAATTTACACCGTACAGGCCAATGTGCTTTACTCCAGTCCTTTCCTGGATGGGATCAGTGAATTCAAGAGCAAGGGCAGGTTATCGCTGGGCATAAAAAGGTCGTTCTTTCATAAAAGTATAACGGCCAGCCTAAGGCTATCGGACATCCTATATACGGATAAGGAAAATGTCCGCACCACTTCTTTAAATGAAAACATCAGTTTACGACAGGTGCGGGATACCCGCAGAGTCGGCCTGACTATTACCTACAATTTTAAAAAGGGCCCTAAATTCAAAGAACGGCCCGTTGAGTTCGGCGGCCAGGAGGAAAAGGGCAGGATGAATATTACTCCGAAGACGAATTAGCTACCCCGCTAAAACAACTATATTATTCGATAATGATACATTTGCACCTATCGCCGTGTGGGGCAAACGACTATTCTTTCACGATCTTCACCACCTCTACCCGATCCTTCCACAGCACCCGCACGATATAGATGCCGGCGGCCATCCTGCCGAGGTCGAAGGCATAATGCGTACTGCCGGCTCCGTCGCCCACGATGGTCTGCGCCACCAGGCTGCCCGAAACCGAATAAACGGCGATGGCCTTCAGGTTGGCGGGGGCGGGATAGAAGTCCACATTGACCACACCGCTGGTAGGACTGGGCGTAACCAGCATCCCCCTGTTTTTCAGAACAGGGTTCACCGACTTCGCATAGACATTCACATCGTCCAGGTAAATATCATTCACCTGTTCATTGGTGTTGCGGAAGGCGAGCAGGAATGGTCCCTGGCCGATATACGGGGTCAGGTTCACCGAATCTTTACGCCATTCGCCCCGCTGCGGCGCATACTCACCGGTAAAGGAGCGGCTCGTAGTGGAGAGCGAAGGGCCGGCCCTTTTATACAGGCTGGTATAGCTGGCCCCGCAATCGGTGCTCGCCAGTACTTCGAGGGTATCCGAAACGAACACCGGGCCGGCAACAGGGGCCATGCCGGCCGCCACGCTGAACGTCATAAAGCCGGAGTCGGCCTTATCGATCGTTAATTGCGGCAGGCGCAGGTAATCCCGGGCGCCGATATGGGCGTCATCGAAATTCCGGATGACGACGGACCCGCTGCCTGTATGAGCAAAACCCACCGCCTTTTCCCAGGTAAGGGCGTCGTCTTCATTCACCAGGTCCCAGCCCTGGGGCGGATAGACCGGTCCTTCAAAACCTTCTGACAAAGGCGCTGGCAGCACAGCGTTATAGACTATATCCAGATGCAGGGTATCATTGGCCGTTACCTGATCGGTTACGTTGTCCGGTCCGCTGGTGTAGAGGGTCAGCAGATGCGTGCCCGTGGTAGTAGTGAGGGCCGGTAAGGATACGCTGAAGTCGTTACCGGCGGCAACGCTACCCTTCCAATTAATGGTGACCGGGGAAACCCCGTCTACCTGCGCGCTGATGTTCAGGGAGGTCAGCGTAATGGAGCCGTTGTTGGTAATGGTGACAGCCGGAGTGAAACCCGGCGAGCACAGGCGGGAAGCCGGTGCGTCGATCGCCTTCAGGGCCGCATCGTAATCCGGGATCACCGGCGTCACAGCGCCGGGGGAGGTGAGTAGCGAGGCCCTAAAAGTAGTGGCGGCGGCTTCCATCCGCGCGGCCTGCTCCACGGTGAACATCTCCATGGCATCGTCGTCGGTATAGTCCATATAGTTCTGGTACATAATGCCGGGCGGCGTGGGCGAACAGGCATCGATCACCACCCCCGAGGGAGAGCCGGCGGTACTGTTCCCCTGGTTAGGGGTATCGTCTACATAGTCGGTGCCCCAACAGGCGCCGTTGTCATCGCCCCAGATATGGTAGAGGTTGAAGAAATGCCCTATCTCATGGGTCATGGTCTTGCCCTGGTTGTAAGTGGTATAAGCCCCGCCGGGCACGCTCCGGTAATCCACGACCACTCCCGGCACCATCGAGGTCATGGACGGAAGGGTGGCATAGCCCAGTATGGCGCCTGAGAGCGGGCATAACCAGACATTCAGGTAATTGCTGGTATTCCAGGGATCCGACCCGCCCGCGGAAGATGATTTCACCCCGTCATCGCTGATGGAAAAAGAGGTCTGAGTGGTAGTGGACCGGACGATACCCGTGGTCACCCGGTTGTCCGGCGTCCGTTTGGCAAGGGTGAACCGGATGGTGGAATGGCCGAACAAGAGTTTGAAATAGGAGGGGATCCTGACGGAGTCGCTGTTGAGACCCGCATAGTCAAGATTCAGCGTATCCACCTGCGCCTGCACCTGGGCATCGGTAATATCCGAAGGATTGGGCAGCACAATGTGAAAGACAAGTGGTATCAGCAGGGTATCTCCCGTCCGCAACATTTCCGGGTGAGCTTTTTTAAAGGTGATTAACTGCTGCAATTGGGTTTCCTGCTCCACCATCCTCGTTTTGATCGAAGGATCTCTTTTGATGGCTGCTTCCAGGAAAGTCATGGTGCCACAACGGTCGGGATGGACCTGGGCTTGTATGCGGAGAGAGGTGACGGATAACGACACGGTCAGCAGGGATGCAAGGGGCAAAAAGAATTTCATGGAGTTCGTTTGTTATTTTAAGAGGACCACCCAGCCGCTGTAAGGTTTTTTGCCGGGAAGGGTAATGATATAATAGTAGGTAGCTACCGGAACCGGCTTGCCTTTATAGAGCCCGTCCCAGGGCCGCTGGTACCCGGTGCTTTTGAATAGTTCCTGTCCCCAGCGGTTGAACACCGTTACCGTACAATCAGGATACGCTTTCAGATCGTCGATCTCCCAGGTATCATTGATGCCGTCACCGTTGGGGCTAAAGGCATTGGGGACCTTCAGGTCCCTATTGGCCAGGACGGTAAAATACCGCTCGCTGAGACTGTCCGTGCAACCGCCATTGGTGGCATACAGGGTAACCGTGTAATTACCGGCCGCATTGTATTTATGATCGGGGTTGATCTGTGTGGAACTGTCGCCATCTCCGAACTTCCAGAGATAGGAGGTCGCGTTCTGCGATTGATTGGTGAACACGAAATCGGCCAGGCGTACCTCTACCTCCGTATTGGTATCGGGGTTCGACGTAAATCCGACCACCGGCGGGGTGGATACCTGGATCAGGTCTTTTTCCGTCAGCGTGTCGAAACATTGCCCCTTGTTGGACACGATGAGCTTTACCGTATAGGCGCCGCTGGCGGTGTATATGTGTACGGGGCTGATCTCCGTCGAGCCGCTCCCGTCGCCAAAGGTCCATAAGCTGGTCTGGGCATTTTCCGATTGATTGACGAACGTTACCTGCACCGGAATGCAGCCGCCCGGAGGTTGTGGCGTAAAGGCCGCCAGGGGGTTGGGCGTCACGGCTACGGTCTGTACCGCGGCATTGACCGTGCAGGCTCCATTCTTCACCGTTAGTTTGATGATGCCGCCGTTGTTATATAACACGGTATAGGGGCCGAATCCTTTTCCGCTCTCTACGGTGCCCCCGCCCCAGTTCCAGCTGGGGACCGCCCCGGCGGCAGCCGATCCTGTAAAGCTGACGGTGACCTTATCTCCTGAACAGATAGGCGATTTATCGATACTGAAAGCAGCATCGGGGCGTTCGGAGACCACCAGTGGCCGCGTGGTGATAGCGGAAGGGCATCCCTGGTCCGTCACCTGCAATTGCAGGATAAAGTTGCCGGGGGTATTATAGAGGACCGTATACGGGCCGGCCCCGCTGCCGCTCTGTACGACGCCCCCGGCAAAGCCTTTCCAGTCATATACCGCGCTGCTGCCGGCACTGCCGGTAAAGGTCAGCGACTCCGTGCTGCCCTGGCAGATGGTATCGGGTGAGGAGGTAAAAGTCGCCACCGGCGTCGGAAGGACCGTTACCGTCACGCCTGCCGATACGGTGCAGCCGTTGGCGTCCTTTCCGGTAACCGTATACGGAGTGGTGGTAGTGGGCGAGACGCTGACCGTAGCGCCCGTCCCTGCGCCGGGGCTCCAGGTATAACCTGTCACGGCCGGGCCGGTGGCCGTAGCCGTCAGGCTGGTGGAGCCGCCGTTGCAGATAGCGGCCGGGGTGGCGGCCGCGTTGACTATCGCGAGGGGTACGGTGCCCACGGTACCTTTATAAATGGTGGGGCATTTGTTAAAATCGGTGACGGTGCAGGTATAAGATCCCGCCGCCAGACCGGTTGCGGCCGGCGTCTTCTGCACCGGGGTCGTATTCCAGGCATAGGTGTAGGTAAGGCTGGCGCCGCCGCTCACGGCCAGGGAAATGCCGCCATTGCTATTGCTGCAGGTGGCATCGGTGATTGTGGAGGTAAGGACGGGAGGCTGGTAAGGGATGCCTGAAAGGGCCATGAACAGGACCCTTCCGCTGGCGCCGCCTCCCGAAAGGTATTTCACGGTAATGGATACCAGCGGGGTGTTCTGGCTGGCGCAGGGCACCAGCACATCCGCCTTATACATGGCCGACGGGCCGCCGGGATCTATCCCGTCCGGCGAGTAGGGAGGGGCGGTTACCCGCGTGACCCGCCCGAAAAGGGTATAGACCGGAAGGAGCGGCACGTACCAGTCATATACAAAAAAATTGCCCGGGTTGTAGCTGGTGCCATCGGCAAAGTTGAGCGTCATGCTATAGGTGCTGCCGCCTTCGGTACCGAAGAGCAGCACGCTGATATTGGAGTAGGCAGCGGGAGTCGTCAGGCTGAGGACTCCGCCAGGGGTGGCATTGACCACCGTGGGGTCCTTGGATATATACAGGGCGTTCTTGCCTGCATAAGGTGCCAGTTGCCAGGTGTAATTGCTGAAGGCAATGGTGCCGCTGTTCGGGAGGCCGCCCCCAATGCCATTGGTGGCGGCAAAGGCTGTGGAATAGAGCACATGCAAGGTCCCGTCGATATCGGTGGTCGTGACGGCCGCGGCATTCGTGCCTGTCTCTGCGATGACGTCGTTGTTAAACCCCGTGATCGGTATCGGGGTATAAGACTGGGCATAGGCGCCGTTGTTAACGGCGCCTATGCATAATCCTAATAAGATATTTATTGGATAGAATATTCTGTATCTTTTATTCATAGAGAGGTATTGGTTTTCCGGGGTTTCCCGGGGTTCTCCGGGGTTCCACCCGGTTTAATGCACCAGGGTGACCGAGCCCTTTCGCACCGACTCCGTTCCATCCACCAGGGTGACCCGGACGGCGTAGATGTATACGCCCACCGGCTGCGGCTTGCCCTTGTAAGTCCCATCCCACCCGTCATTGAGGGCAGTGGTGGCAAACACCTGCTGGCCCCATTGATTGAATATCTTCATATCCATAGCCATTACGAGGTTGCTGTATATCTTAAACACATCGTTCCTGCCGTCGCCGTTGGGAGTGAAGGAATTGGGAATAAAGACCGCGTCAGCCAGCGTTTTGCCGGTACCGGCAGCCACCGGGCTGCTCTGACAGCTTGCGCCTCCCAGGGCCATGACATCTAAAGTGACGTTGTCCGATGGATTGAGGCCCGTTACGGTATGCGTGGTGCCGGTGCTGCCGGAGCTGGGACTGATATAGGGGCCGCCGTTCACGGACACCTGGTAGCCTGAGGCGCCGGGTACCGGCTGCCAGCCGAAGGTCACCGAATTGGTAGTGGCCGACAGGACAGTGACCACAGGGGCGCTGGTGGGACCATTGACCGTCACCGGCTGGCTGAATACAGGGGTGGTACAGCCGTTGTCGCTCACGGTTAACTGCAGATCATACGCGCCCGGCTGGTCGAACTCGATGGTATAGGGACCTGCGCCGCTGCCGCTCTTCACGGTGGCGCCGGAGAAGTTGTTCCAGTTATAGGTGGCGTTGCCGCTGGCGCTACCGGTGAAGGTAACCGTATCCGGCGTTTTCGAGCAGGAAGGATCGGGGTTCACGCTGAAGGAAGCCGTTGGCGGAGGTGTCACCGTCACCGCTATCGTGGTGGTATCCGCACAGCCATAGAAATCCTTTCCTATCACCATATAGGTCGTATTGGCCGCCGGCGATACCGTTACCGAGGAACCGATCTGCGTGCCGGGCATCCAGTTGTAGACAATGGGCGTGGTGCTGCTGGAGGCAACCGTCAGGGTCGTGTTGGTGCCGGCGCATACCGTATCGGGGCTGGCGGAAGCCGTCAGCGTTGCCTGCGGCGCCAGTATGACGGTGCCGGTAAAAGGGAAAGTACAGCCATTGCTGTCGGCTACCGTGCAGGTATAGGTGCCTGGCGCCAGCCCTATAATGATATTCGTGGTTTGGGCCGGGGTGGTATTCCAGGAATAGGTAAAAGGACTGGTGCCTCCTCCCTTATTCGTGACGGACAGCAAACCGTTGTTGTTACCGCAACGGGCGGGCAGCGAATCCGTAGCAAACACAGGGACGGTATAGTTGCCGACCAGGCCTGCAAGCCCCATAATGTTGACCCGGTGCGCCGAGTTGGCATCTCCGCTTACATAGGTGAAGGTGATGGACTGGAGTGTCTTCCCCTGGCTGGCACAGGGCACCATGACGTTCCAGGCATACATCTGTGTTTGCCCGGAATAAGTGTCATTTCCTGTATGAGGCAATGTCGGCGAAGCCCGGGGCGTACGCCCCATGCCGCTCACGACTACGTCAGGGACGGAATTATAATACCAGTCGGGTATCGTCCCCTGGTTGGCCGAAGTGGCCGAAGTACCATCGGTGAAATTAAACGTAGCAGTCAGAGTAGACGGAGCGTTGCCGCTTTCCGTAGAAAAGCCCAATACGCTGACCCAGGTCAGCACTGCCGGCGTCGTCAACGTAAGGGTACCCGATGTCTGCGAACCGGGTACGGACCCCGTGAGGTCGGAGAGGAGAAGGTCATTATTGACGCTGAAATCGGCCAGTTGGAAATTATAACTGGTGGTGACACCCGTACTCCAATTATATACACCGTTGGTGATGGTCCCGTTATCCGGCAGACCTCCGGCGGGGCTCCACGAATAGCGGGCAAGGTTGTTGATGGTGGCGAAATTCTTGCTATAAATCACATTATTAGAGCCGTCTGCTACGACACTGGTCGCGGCCCCCGCATCGTTACCCGACTCCGCCACGATATCCTGGGTAAACCCGGTCACCGCCAGCGGCTGATAGGTCGGCTGCGCATAAAGAATATTGCCCGCGGTGAGGAGTACCCCGCATAGAGCTATGTATAGACAACGCCTGGTATTTTCTTTCATTGCAGTTAGTTTTTTTGCATTTTTAAAATTCTGTAATACATGTTATATAGAGTTTCTCTCATCATACCTACTTAGAGCCCTTACCATACATTCTTCGGGCACCCGTCATCATACTTGTTGCCGATGATAAACCCGATCAGGATCTCATGGCTGCCATTGCTCACCGTATTGAGCCGGGAGGTGGAATAATCATAGGAATAGCCTATGTTGACCGTATTCGACAAATTATAGCCGACCATGGCGGCGAATCCGTCGCCGGGCCGGTAACTGAGGCCGGCCCAGGCCAGGTCCAGGTATTGCAGCTTGACGTTCAGATCCACCTGCATCGGCGTGGGCTGTATGTATTTCACCATCACGGAGGACAGCACGTTGAAGTCCTCCCCTGCCAGGAACCGGTAGCCGGCCGTGGCGAATACATGCGGCAGCAGCCGGCCTTCGTCGGCCGATACCTGGTTCTTTGCATAACTGACCCGCTGCGGGATAAGCTGCTGGACGGACAGCCCCGCGAAATAATCGGACGAATACAGGTACAGCCCCGCTGTAAAATCAGGGTGGATCCTGTTGAGATAGCCGTTGCCATAAACCACCGGGTCTACCGGCGTATTGAACTGCAGCCAGTCGGCGTGCAGGCTCACCTGTTTAAGGCCGGCGCCAAACCCTGCGGCCAGGCTGGTCCGCGAACTGATGCCCAGGTGGTAGGCATAAGTGACATAGGCCGACAGTTCGTTCAATGGACCTGACCGGTCGTCGATCACCTGCAGGCCGATGCCCTGGTGGGGCTCGGCGGCCTTATAATCCTGCCAGTACTGGCTGCCACGGGGATTATAGCCCGGCACGGAAAAAGAAGTGGCCGTAGTGCGGTAGTCCTTTTTGCCGATGGGGGCCTGCACCGTAAAATAAGTAGTGACCGGGGCGCCCTGCAGTCCTTCCCATTGATGGCGGTGGCTGAGCTTAATGTCCGTATAATTCTCGATACCCGTCAACGCGGGGTTGAGGATATACTGGTTCAGGACGTACTGTGTATAATGTGGCTGCTGCTGTGCAGCCACCTTCACATAGATCAGCACGATCAGCCCGGTCACTATTCTTCTCATACGCTCCTTTCTTTTAACGATTAATTCTTCAGCACTTTGAACTCGATCCGCCGGTTCCGCTGTCTTCCGTCGGGGTTGTCGCTGCCGTCCGGGTTGGTGTTGGGCGCTACCGGCCTCGATGAACCATATCCCTTCGACCAGAGACGCTCCTTATCGATGCCCCTGCTCACCAGGTAAGCGATTACGCTTTTGGCCCGGTTCAGGGAAAGACGTTGATTGTATGGCGCCTTGCCTTTACTGTCGGTATGTGCGCTGATCTCTACGAACATATTGGGATGCTCCTTCAGGATGCTGACGATATTGTCGAGCGCCGCATGGGATGAGTCCTTCAGGGTCGCCTCACTAAAGTCGAAATAGACGTTCTCTACCACCATCGACTCCCCGACAGCCGGAACATAATGGGTGAGGCAGATCCCCACCGTGGCCGTGTCCTCATCGGCATCCGGGGGTGCGATGAAGTGAACGGAGTCGGACGTATACGCGCTGGCGGAAGCCACGATCTTCAACGGTTGATACGCATCCAGCGTAAAGGAATAGGTTCCATCGGCCGCCGTAGTGCGGTTATACATAAGGGTGTGGTTGACCGTATCCAGGACGGAGAGCCGAACGCCCGTCAGCGGGGTATTGTCCCGGCAGTCGATGACGACGCCGGCCACATGTTTGACCGGGTGCGCCTTCTTCAGGCTAAAAAGTTCCAGGCAGCAGTCGGCCGAACGGTCAGAGCTCAGCAGGACATCTTCCAGTATGTTCTTAGCGCCTCCCCTGCTGACAAAATAGATATCGTCCTTTACGGAGTTCACCGGGTAACCGAAGTTCACCGGAGCACCCCAGGCGCCGGCATTGGCCTGGCTGTAAAAGAAATCGAAACCACCCATGCCTACGCGTCCGTCGGTAGAGAAGACCAGCGTTCCCGAGGCAGCATGGTAATAGGGTGCCAGCTCGTCGCCGGATGTATTTATCTCAGCGCCCAGGTTCACGCTGTTCAGCGGTGTTCCGCTGCTGTCGAGCTCTGCCTTCCAGAGGTCGAAACCACCGGAGCCGCCGGGTTTGTCGCTGGCATACAACAGGGTCTTTCCATCCTCCATGACAAAAGGCTGCTGGGTATTATAGGAAGGCGTATTCAACAGGCTGTCCGCCACCGGCGTGCTCCAGCCTTTGGTGTCCTTATGGCTGCTGTAGATAGCCGAGGTCTTCTTACCGTCGCTGATCATCCAGCGCGTAAAGAATACGGTCCTGCCGTCGGGGGTAAAGCCCGGGGCGCCCTGGTGTCCTTTCGTCTCCGGCAGATCGCTCAGGCTGACCGTCACGTTAGTGCTGTCGCCGTAGAAGGCTTTGTAGATACGGTTCACGAACACCTGGTTCTTTCCGGCGGGGCTGTCGGGTCGGGTAGAGGTGAAGAGGAGCACGTTATCGGCTATCCATACCGGTGCGTAGCTGGCGCCTGTTGTGTTAATGGGCGCGGCGATCTTTTTTACCGTATACCATTTCAGGTCTTTTTTCTTCAACTGGGCCTGGATAAAACGCAGGTTCAATATTTCTTTCCGGGCAGCCTCCGTATAGCTGTCCTCCGTCTTATACTCTTCCAGGAAATCGGAAAATGCCTGTTCCGCCTCCCCGAACTGCTGCAGGCTGCGAAGGCAAACGGCATAATGATAACGGATCAGCGGGTACCGGGCCTTATCGAAGTCCAGGACCTGCTTGTAGTACTCAGCTGCCTTGGCGGGGAAGTTCAACTGGCGGAAGCTTTCGGCCAGGTGATAAAGAGCCAGTTGACGACTGTCGCCGGCGGTCTTTTTCTTTTTGGCATCTTTTACCGCAACTGCATAGGGATTATAATCTCCCCGGTTCCCGGAACTGTTTGATGCGAGGTATTTTCCGTAATACAGTGTGGCGGAATAGTAATCCGCCCGTTTATAATAATTATCGGCGGCTTTCAGGTAATCGACAACATATTGGGCTTTTACCGAAGCTATCGCCAGCACCAGGGCGGCCGTCATCCATAATTTATTTTTATTCATACAAATCGGTTAGTTGTTTGATAATAGGAATTCATCTGAAGTTGGTAAAATGTGATCGGTGAGAACACCGATCACATTTGGACGTTTCACCTTGTTTTCTCCCGCAGGTCGATACCTGCCGCGCTGGAACAAGGATATTGGTTGCCTATGATGATTACTACTGCTTACAATCTTGGGCAGACGAACTCTACTTGTGGCGTCTTCGAGGTCTTCTTACCAGTGAACGACAGGGAGATCTCGAAGGCGTTGCTGCCGTGTACCATTTTACCAAGTTGAGACGTATTCACATCATAGCTGGCTCCCAGCACCATATTCTTCCAGGTATATCCTATATAGGGCGCTACGGCGTCGTCGAAACGGTAATTAAGGCCCAGCATCACATCGGTCTCTTCACTTGCCTTCATCTGTACATAGGCGCCGGCCATCTTCTCTTCCGCCGAGCCCTGGTGCAGGTATAAGAGATTAGGGGTCAGGTAGATCCCTTCGGCGATGAGAAAGCGTACGCCACCGTGTATCGTATACCGTACGGGTAGTTTTGCATCTCCGCTGGCGCTGAATTTATCGGTGGGTGTATTGATGTGTGAAAAAGAGATGCCGCCAAAGATATTGGCCTTCTTACCGGGATCGGCATCGTAATACAGGATCCCTGCGCCGGCATCGAAGGACGTGGCGCTGTGCACGGTGAACACATCGGCGGTGGAGTTACCGGAGTTATACCCCGTTACCGGGTTCCACTGGTCGCCGAATGTCATTTTGGAAGGGTCGAAGCTCCGGCGGATCAGCCCCAGCTGCAATCCCATGGATATGCGCTGGTAACCGTTGGCGCCGAAACGTACGCCGGTATAGGCATAATCCGCGTAGGCCGTGAGGTAGTTGTAACCGCCGTTGCCGGCTTTTTCGTTCATGATATTGACGCCGAAATTGGCGTTCTTATCGGTGGTGAATTCGCCCGAAAGGCCCTGCGTGGAGAAGGGGCTGCTGATATTTCCCCATTGGCTCCGGTAAATTCCCGACACACGGTACTGGCCGTCAAAGGCGCCTGTGAGCGCAGGATTGAGCCAGGAAGGGTAAACATAATACTGAGAAAAATGAGGGTCTACCTGGGCCTTCAAGTGCCCGCTGGCGCCTGCCAGCAGGAGCAGCAGCGCTATTCTGATCGTGCTCGGTCTCATATGCAGTGTATTTTGGTTATAGTGAAAATACCGTGGACAAAAGATGGGTACGGAGGTTTTTCATTTAACTATTTCGGAACTTTGGCCGCAGAAACACCTTTGGCCGGCTGATCAGGGAACACGATAACCCGGTTATCCACGACGGTAAAATTGAGCGAATAGGGTCGCAGCAACTTCTCCAGTAAGGCGCCTACTTTCTGTCGGTGAACGGTAATACTCACCTTATTTTTATCAAGCGCTTTATTACTTACATAGACAAACGACAAATGCGTCACATCCCCGATCCTGTTCAACGCATCCCGCAGCAATACATTCCTTAGCTCAATGGTGATGAGCATATCAGGCGTCTGTTGCGGCGGCGGAGCGAAGGCCCTGAACCCTGTCAGTAAAAGGACCAGGAAACCAGGCACGGAAAATTTAACAACAGCTATTATTCTATCGAACCTTAATGCACCTTGTTTGGGTACCATCGGCAACGGGTATATGGTTGAGTAATAAGCCCGGCCGCCCTGAGTTGACTCCGGCAACCTGCTGGTCGAATGTTAATGGGGTTCGTCTTGAATAAATCGGCTAGTGGATATTGTACTTACAGCAGATGGCAGGCTCTTAAAATAAATACAATAAAAGATTCAAAACGGGTAGGTGCAAACGGGATTTAATTTTTAATTAAACAACCAGCGGATCCATGTCCTGGCATCTTTCGCACTTACCATATCATAGACGGTTGTATCCCTTTGCACAAAATAATATCCGCTCGCATCCGTGAACTGCATCCAGGTTTTGGTCACCGGTATCGAATCGGCCGATGGGAATGTGCCCAGGTACCCCAGGTAGGTAAATTTTGTTACCCCGTTGGTGAAAAAGGAAGGCGACTGGAAGGCCGGCGCATAGCTTATCGCAAGGGCATTGTTAATGACCTGGTAATAGCCGGTGATATCATAAGTAATGGTCCCCGTCGCGGTGCTCGTCGAGCCATAGGCAGGTTCATAAGAAAGGAAATAGAAATTGCTGGTGGTGGTAATACCCAGGGCATCATCCACCCCATTGGCATGAAAGCCTTGTAGCGACAACCATTTCCTTCCCTGCCCCTGGGCTGCGGGATAGGACCACCAGCGGTTCCCGCTGCCCGGATCCGGCGACATGGGTTGGCCGGCGGGATTGACCACATAAGAGGATCCGCTTACCGATACGGTCATGGAGAGATTCCCCCCATCCCAGGTGATGTTGTCGAAACCCGTAATGATCTGGGAGCCGTTCACGATGGCCGGGGTAAACCCCACGCCCGTGGCGGTATAATAATACCCCGTCGTTACCGTATGCGCATTGCCCTTGTTATCGAGCCAGGTGATCGTCACTTTACGGGTAGCCGGGTCTGCCAGGATTTCGTAAGTCGTTGCGCCGATGGTGACCCTCTTAAAATACGTGATATATTTATTGAGGTTATCGAAAAGCCGGTTGTTATATTTTTGATTGTAGTGATCGTCGGCCTCCTGCTTACTGGCTTTTACAAGATAAGCCTTACTACTGTGCAGGCGGCCCGTCAGGTGGACGGTATCGGCCGTAACGCTGTCGATAGCAAATTCGAAATCGGATAACAGCCCGCTGCCGTATGAGCCGCCGTTCACACTGGCATCCGGGTCCGACAGCACGGTCACATAACAATACGTATCGAAAATCAGAACAGGCTGTTGGAGGGCCTTCAGCCGGTAGCTGCTTTCCAGCATCGTAACCGCGGAAAGGGAATCGAAATCGGAAAACATCTGGACCCTGTTGGAATTATTGAATTTAAAATAAAATCCGACCACACCGCCATTGAGGCCGGAAGGGAAAATAAATCCCTTCCACCCATAGGGGGCGTTGACCAGGGAGTCCTGGTAGGCTGTCAGCGTTGCGTTGACGCGCTGGTCCGGCGACTGGCTGAATACGGTTTTATCTTTTCTGCAGGATGCCATCACTGCTGCTGCAAGGATAAAATATAAGAAGGCGGTTTTCTTCATACCAACTGATTGAAATTAATTATTGAATTAAGCTGACGACCTGTGCACGCACGCGCGCTTGGAGGCTGTAAAAGTCAATGTTCCAGACATCTTTAAAGTAGCTCACCACGATGGCCTCTTTTTGGCGCAGGCGGCTCTGCGCATCCGCCTGGGATACGCCGTCGGCGCTGAACCCGGGAGGTATGCCGTTGACGATATTGTCGAAGCCGGCCCTGCCTTCTGTCAGCATAATGGAGATCGTCTCCACGAAATCCTCATCGGGGGCCGCCATGGCGTATGCGGAAATGAATCCGTCCGCCTGCGCGGCGCCGTCCGATACATTGTTCCAGTTGGCGGTATAGAGGCCGACGGTGATAGTCCTATACGCTATCGGGTACAAGACCGTCTGGTGAAGGATATGGCCGAACTCGTGCTCGATGGTATGGAACATCTGTTTGATATTGAAGGAATCCGAGGGCTGGTAACCGGGCATGCTCTTTGTCCGGAAATTATTCAGTACATACAGGTCTATCTGCCGCCCGCCTTCGGCCGAGCCCAGGGTGATCGTACCATCCGTGTTCCAACTGGCGCTGCCTACCAATATAAAGAACTTGGGGATCAGGGTCTTCATGAAGTTCAGGCCCGCTTCCGCCACATAGGTGTCGATCCAGACCTGCTTCATAGCGCTCAGCACCGGGATGATCTTCGATTCCATCGGCGGCGTCAGGGTCTTATTCAGGTCCAGTTCGAATTGGTCCCAGCGGTATTTCGCCGTCACATTGAACGGCACGGTCAGCGTATCATAGATCCATTGGTCGATGGCCGTCGTGGCGCTGGAGTCGCCGCCCAGGCCGGGTATATTACTTACATCGCCCGGGCTGTCGCTTTTCTTACAGGAAACCATCGAGCCAAGGAGAAAGAGGAGGAGGGGCAGTTTCCTTCCATTCCTGATCAGGAACAGGCCCATCTTGCTGAATTGGCTGCCCAATGCCAGTAACAACTTCCCGAACCGTCCTGCCAGGGGAAAGGGCCGGGCTTCGGGAGCCAGGTTGTACGTTTCGAAAACGCCGGGCTCGAAGGCGCCGGGCTTGAAAACCTCCGGTCCGGGCCTGCCCATCGATATCGGGATCACTTTAGCGGGTTGTTGTTGAAGATTGGGGTATTGCATGGAAGCTTTTTTACTTGATTATGAATAAGTAAGGTTTTATTGGTCAGCGGGGGTTCAGGGCGAGGCCGGACAGGGTAGCCGACTGGGGGATCTGGAACAACCGCCGCTTATCGGTTGCGGTCAGCGTCATCTTCTGCCCGGTGGTGGTGGTATGCGTCACCGGCACTTTGTAGCGCAGGAGGTCGAACCAACGCATTCCTTCCTGCACATATTCGGCGCGTTTGAAATCCATCAGCGCATCCAGCAGGTCCGCCTGCGGGCTGCCGGTACCGTAATAGTTATTCAGCGTGGCGGGAGTGATCTGGTTCGCGACGGGATCATAGTTATAGATGCGGGTGCTGGCATAGGCATTCAGGTCGGCCAGGGCCGCCGTGGTATTGTTCAGGTAGATATTGGCCTCGACGCGGTTGAACAGGACTTCTTCGGAGGTCAGGATCGGCACCATCACGTACGGCGTTCCGATCGTTGCGTTCACCGATTGCTTCACGAAGTATTCGTTGATCTTGGGCAGCAGGTAGTTATTGGTGCCGACCGTAAACAACTGGTGGAGAAAGGCATATTGGCCGCCGGTGACATTGTAGTTGAGTATCTCCGTCCGTTTGGATGCATCCATGCCATAACGTTCTGTATAGTAGTTGCGCGCCCAGAGGGAGGAGGTCTCCACCAGCAGCAGATTGGCGGCCTCGGTGGCCCTGGCATAGCGGGCATACAGGTCTACGTAAGTGATGGTCATATAGGTGGTATTCCAGGGGCGCAGGATCGTGGTCACGTCGCCGGAAGGCAGGACCTGGCCGGCATGCTCCACCACCCTGGCATAATTCCTTTTAAAAAGGTAGAAGCGCGCGGCGAATGCATGGGCGGCCGCCCTCGTAAAATGATACCTGGGGACCGTATAGCGGGTGTCGTCCAGCAGGGGCAATCCTTCGGTAATATCCCTTTCGATCATATCGTACACATAGCTCACCGTTTTGCGGTCATACTGTTTGAATACCACATTTTCCGGCACGGTGACATAAGGAATACCGGGATCGGTAGCCGCCGTAGTGGAATCATAGCAGTTGGAAAAGATCGTTACCAGCATAAAATGGGCGTAGGCCCTTGCCAGCAGCGCCTCCCCTATTTCGGAAGAATAAAGGGCGGTGTCCGGGGCGTTGCGGCAGGCCTGCAGCGCTTCGTTGGCGGCCGCAATAGCAGCGTAACAGCCATCCCAGTACCACTCGGGGGAATCCTGCTGGTTGTCGCTCACATCCTGGAAGAAGAAAGGATTGAGGACGGTAAGGTCCAGGCCGCCGATCCCTTTATCGTTCACATTGTCGGAAATCGACTCGGTAAAAGCCATATAATTGACCTGGGGATAGGCCGTGCCCAGCAACTGCGCCACTTTTTCGGGCGTATCCAAAGAAGTCCGGTTATCGGGGGTAGTGGACAGGTATTTTTTACAACCTCCCAGGACCAGGGCACAGCAGGCTCCGGTCACCAGAACGAATTGCCTTACCGACTTGCGGTGCTTGCTGCCGCGGGTCAAACTCCCGCGTTTGCAGCTTCTGATCGCCTTCCGGTGCTTGTCGCTTCTTGTTGAATAAAGGTTCGTGAACGTATGCATGGTTGGTTTTGGTTGATGGGTTAAAGATTTACCTTCAAGGCTAAGGTCACCTGCTTCTGCAGGGGCTGGGCGACGCCGCCCGAATTAAAGAATTCCGGGTCCTGTCCTTTCAGTTTGGCGTCTGAATAGATCAGCCAGGGATTGGTGGCGGCGAGCGTAACCGATGCGCCGTTGATCCCGGTCTTCTTTAGCAGCGAAGGCGCCAGGTTATAAGCCAGTGACACGGTCTTCAGCCTTATGAAATCTCCTTTTGCTACCCGTTCGGTGGAATAATTGTAGTTGTTGTAGGGATAGGCGCCGCCCTGCTGCGCGGCGGTATAGGCGTCCAGGATGGAAGGGATATTGGTATATTTTTCATCTCCCGGCATCTCCCAGCGATCGTTGAACTCCTTAGGCATGGCGTCCAGGTCGGAATAACCCGTTTTGAAAGCCGGATAGAGCCTTATTTTATTCCCTGCCTGGTAAGTGAGGAAAATGTTCAGCGAGAAGGCCTTGTAACGGAAAGTATTCGAGAAGCCGCCGTTGAAAGGTGGATCCACCGGGCCTTCGTATTTCAGGTATTGGGTGGTTTCGGACTGCAGGTATACTGCGGGACTGGTTGTGCCGCTCTCGTTGGTGAACTGCGGGACGCCGGTCTCATGGTTCAGCCCTTTGAACGGGATGGAGAATAAGGAGTGCACGGGATATCCTTGTTTGTTGCCGCCTTCCGGAATGACCATGTCATAGATCATCGGGATATTTTTGGCGTTGGTGATCTTCGTGGTATTGTAGCCGAAGGTCAGGTTGGTCCTCCAACCCCATTCCTTATGGTGGACCACCTCACCTCCTATGAGTAATTCCACGCCATGCGAGTTCATATCGGCATAGTTGGCGTCTTTATAAGCCTCACCGCCGATAGCCGAGGTCTTGATCAGGCTGATCAGGTCGAAGCTCTTGCGCTGGTAGATGTCGAAGCTGATGTTCACCCGCTTGTTGAACAGGCCGGCATCGATACCCAGGTTGGCCGTATATAGTTTTTCCCAGGTGAGGTCGCTGTTTTCCAGGTTCATCAGTGCGATCACCGATTCCACTTCCGTCGAATAGGGGCGGTTGGTGGTTTGGTTCTTTAGCACGACATCCGAGTTGGTGGCCGGTCCCATGCTGCCGGTAAGCCCATAGGTGGCGCGCAGGGTCAGGTAGTCCACCCAGTTCACCTTTTGCATGAACGACTCCTGGTCCACATTCCAGGACCCGGCCAGGCTCCAGGTGGGCAGCCAGCGGGCCTTGGGCGAAGCGCCCAGTTGATTGGAGCCATCATAACGCATGGTGCCGGTAAAATTCAGGCGGTTATCATAGGTGTAGGCCGCGGAGGAATAAAAGGCCACGAAGCGGTCCCTGTTCATGCTCATGGCATAATAAGGGAAATTGCTCTCGATGGTTTGCTTCAGGATCTGGTAATCCAGGAAGGGGATGCCGCCGCTGTTATATTGATATCCATAACCGGTGTTACTGAATTCCTGCCGGTCGGCATATTTTATCTGCTGGCCGCCCAGTACGTTGACCGTGTGCTTGCTGTTAAAGGTCCTGGTGAAGTTCAGGCTATTGCGTACGTCGAAGTTCAACAGCGCATCCTCGGTCCGGTTATAGAAACCGCCATAGGGCAATACGACTACAGGTTGCGCATCGGGATTATCCGGGTCCCGGTACAGGAATTTATTGTTGGCGCGGACGGTGGAATTGCCGGCTGCCCGGTAGGCATTAGCCATATTCGAGTTCTCCGTCACCTCGTCCTCCCGGGTGGACTTCACATAGCGCATGGCGCCTACGAAGTCCCATCTAAGGTTCTTGGTGAATTTATAGGAGAGGTCGCCTTGCAGGCGGGTATCGATGACGGCCAGCTTGAGGGAATTATTCCTCAGCTCGTTGATGATATTGAAGGGGGCAAAATTCCGCTGGAAATACTCCAGTTG
>Ga0179596_10000222_pt1 | contig 26576 bp, 15 predicted proteins | sample CZODoug1_1_08_16_FD_155494 | JGI IMG/M metagenome (GOLD analysis project Ga0179596, IMG submission 155494) | Vadose zone soil fungal communities from Angelo Coast Range Reserve, California, USA - CZODoug1_1_08_16fungal (Illumina Assembly) | ecosystem: Environmental > Terrestrial > Soil > Vadose...
AATTTAATTCTAAAAATTTAAATTTACACTTGCTTAAAGAAAACATTTAAAGCTGGCGGCAGCTTGTAAATAAAATATTAAAATATTTTGTATCATAATTATTAAAACTGAACAACCTTATGCTACCAAAGGTTGCTTAAAAAGCTGCAGCTTATGGTTGCAGCAGCATTCGCTGCAGCTGGAACCTTCTAGCCGCTGCATGCTAAGCAGCTGCAATCTCTAAGCCAAACTTTGGAAGGCAAAGCAGCCAGCTTATCGGAGAGCTGCAACTTTGTAGCCCCAATCTAAGATTGAGGGCAGCAAAAGCTGTTGAATGCCCAACCCTTTGGGTTGCAGCAACCTAGGGTTGGTTGCTTATATAGCAAAATTTCTTTAAATTTATAAATACAGGTGTTCTCATTTAACCTTTTTTTCTAAAACTAGCAAACTAACCAAAATCTGTGCTATTCTTATTCTAATTATAATTCTTGCCTAATCTGAAGTTTCAAAGTTGAAAGATAGCTATAAGTTAATGCTGCCCAGCACAGCTGCAAAGCAGCCCTGCGTACGCGGCAAAGCTTGGAGCAGCTAGGAATCCAACCAAAGCTGCAGCAGCATTAAGCAGCCTGCTATGCGGGCCAAAGTTTTGTTTTTTTTTGTTAAATAACAGAAAATAACTAAGAATGAGAAATAATACTACACACACAAAATAACAATGTTAGGAATAGATAAAACTGGAATAGGTTTAATTAGTGTAATATTTAATTTAATAGATGTATTATCTGTAATTTTACCTGTTTTATTAGCTGTAGCTTTTATGACTATTATAGAAAGAAAACAATTAGCAGCTCATCAAAGAAGAGTAGGTCCTAATACAGTAGGGTATTATGGTGTATTACAACCTTTTGCTGATGCCTTAAAATTAATTTTAAAGGAAACAGTAATACCTTCTCAATCAAATAAAGTATTATTCTATTTAGCTCCTGTTTCCACTTTAATATTTAGTTTATTAGGGTGGGGGGTAATACCTTTTGGTCAAGGTTTATCAATCTCAGATTTATCCTTAGGAATTTTATATACCTTAGCTTTATCTTCTTTAGGAGTATATGGAGTTTTATTAGCTGGTTGGTCAGCTAATTCTAAATATGCCTTTTTAGGTAGTTTAAGATCGACAGCAGCAATGATATCCTATGAATTAATATTAAGTTCAGCAATATTAATAATTATATTACTAACAGGATCTTTAAATTTCACTACAATAATTGAAAGTCAACAAGCTATTTGGTTTATAGTACCTTTATTACCTGTATTTATTTTTTATTTTATAGCTATATTAGCTGAAACATCTAGAACTCCTTTTGATTTACAAGAAGCTGAATCTGAATTAGTAGCTGGATTCTTCACAGAACATTCTTCAGTACCTTTTGTTTTCTTCTTTTTAGGAGAATATTCATCAATTGTATTATTTAGTTGTATAACAGCTATATTATTTTTAGGAGGTTATAATTTACCTGAAATATTTATTAATGATTCATTCATTAATATCCAATCTATTATTTTAGGTTTAAAAACTTGTATTTTCTGCTTCTTCTTTGTATGGTTCAGAGCTACTTTACCTAGATTAAGATACGATCAGTTAATAGATTTATGTTGGTTAAATCTATTACCAGTAGCTGTAGCTTTTATTATACTAATACCTAGTATATTGGTAGCGTTCGATATAGCTCCTTACTAATTACTTTTTTTTATTTATATTGGCAGCTTTTGCTGTCCAACCTTTGCCCCCAATCTACGAATGGCCGAGCAAACGGCAGCTCAGCCTCAGATTATTGCAGCGTAAGCTGCCACATATTATCCGCCCAACTTTAGCTGTAGACAGGCTGCAGAGGGTAGGACTGCTTTGCCGGGCCTAGGCTTGGCCCGCTTTGCAGGGGCTAGCGGTCAAAAATAAAATTTTAATATAAAAGAGCAGCATGTTATTATTACAATAAATTTTTACTTTAGTTTTTTTAGATTCTCTCAATACAACCGCCTGCTTTTCGTGCAGCTTACGCAGGGCCAGCAATCCACAGCTGTTGCAGGGCTAGAATGCAATCAAAAATTGCAGCTGGTGCCGTTTAACCGCCTACCCGCGGCAAAGCAGCTGCTTTCATAGATTGTGAGGCTGCTTTCCGCAATCCACAGCTGTGGGTTGGTCGTCATCTTTGATAGCATAAAATTAAGGGCAGGTGATCCGATTGGTAATGGTGGTTCTCTGTAAAAGAATTGGTTAATAGCCGTAAAAGGTTCGATTCCTTTACTGCTCAAAATTTTCAGCTTTAATTAAAATTAAAGTTAAATTTATATAAAGGTTACAGCTATGCTGTAACAAAACAACGGCAGCAATCAAATTGTGAATAAGGTCACAATAGATCAAGAGTACTTTGATTACAACTTACCTCAGGTTATGCCCCGTGCCTCAGCTCCCAGCCTCATATTCTAGAATCTGGAGGCTGGGCTATAATATGAGGCTGCTTCAATCTTTGGAATGCCGGTGCCGGTGCCGCCACCAGCAGCCAGCAAACCAAGATTGCAGGGCTATAATCTGAAGCTGCTCAGATAGCCCGGGCAGCAAAAGCTGTTGGCTATAAAATAGCTACCGCTGGTAAGGTTACAAGATAATCGTCCAACCAACCGCCTAAGATTCGATAATCTGGAGGCAGGCCCGCTGTGCTGGCCTTCCATACCAGCAATTTTTGATTGGTTGCTGCTTAGTCGGTGGAGCCCGCACAGCGGGCCTGGTTGTTATCTTTGAAACAAATGTAATAATCTTCAGTCACAAACAAAATAAAATTATGAAAACATTCTTCATTTTATCTCCATTAAGTCAATTTGAAGTAACAAGCTTAATAGGACTAAATGCACCAATATTAGGTCATTTAAATTTAACTTTAACAAATTTAGGATTATACTCTTTATTTTTATTCTTTGTAGTTATAGGATTACATTACTTAGGTAATAATGATTCAAACTTAATACCAAGTAAATGGTCTATTTCATTAGAATCATCTTATGCTAGTATAAGCTCTATGGTTAGAGAACAAATAGGTACACAAAGTGAAATTTATTTACCTTTTGTATATTCATTATTCTTCTTTATATTAATAGGAAATTTAATATCTAATGTACCATATTCTTTTGCAGTAACTGCAAGTGGTATAGTATCATTAGGATTAAGTGTAACTATATTTATAGGAGTAACTATATTAGCTTTATCTATACATGGTATTAAATTCTTCTCTTTCTTTATACCAGCTGGAACTCCTTTAGCTTTAGTACCTTTATTAGTTTTAATTGAATTAATATCTTATTTAGCTAGAGCTGTATCTTTAGGAGTTCGATTATTTGCTAATTTAGTGGCCGGTCACACACTATTGAAAATCTTATCTACATATCTATACGATTTATTCACAGGTAGTTTAATTGTAGCTATAATTACATTAGTTCCTTTCACTATATTCTTAGCTTTAATAGGTTTAGAATTAGCTGTTTCTTTAATCCAAGCTTTTGTATTCACACTATTAGTGTGCTCTTACTTAAAAGATGCTATAGAATTACACTAGCAGCACCCGCGTCTAGCTGCGGCCAATCTTTTCAGGTCCCACATAGCAGGCTTCTACAAGCTACCGCAGCAACCTATGGTTGCCCGCTTTGCAGGCCATTCTTGGATTGAGGGCAACCATAGGTTGCTGCAACCAACAGCTTATGCAGGCCGAAAGATTCTCACCCCTCCCCTTTTTCGGAACTAAAAATTTTAAAGCTTAGACTAAAAGTCTAATTAATGTATAATTTAACTTTAAAAGAAGTTAAGTTAACAAGTTTTATTTTCCAGCAGCAGCAAGCTTTGCTTGGCTATAAGAAGTAAAAGCTTAACTAAGCAAAAAGGCAAAATACGATTAATTTAGCTTAAACATAGAGTTAGTATAAGCGTATGCAAAGCAACCAAAGGTTGGACAGCTTAAGCTGTCCGTTTTAACCTTTGAGCTGTAGCAGCCACCAGAATAAAAGAATCTGAGGCGGGCCAGCTTAGCGGAACAGCTTAAGCTGTTGACGCTGCTGCTATGATTGTCCAACCTTTGGTTGCAAAAGCTGCAGGCAGGCAATCTTTAGATTGCTTTAGATTGCTTTAGATTGCTTTAGATTGCTGCTGCTGGAAATATATATATTAATATAAATATAAAAATTTTATATCTTTAATAAAAATTTAAAGCCCATAATTTAAGGGTAGAATAATTTCTTGATGAGGAATCAGTAGAAGTTCAAATCTTCTTGGGCTTAAATAACTAACTTTATTATAGTTATATTGTATAATGTTGAAGGTAGATAAAAATTTAAAAAACAAAACAAAATCAATATACAAGTTAGCAGGCTAGTTTAAACAAGCTAACTTTAAAAAACACAAAATTGTAAAAACAAAAAAACATATAACAAATATATATGTATATATAGTATAAGATATTATTTCTGTGGCTTAATTTGCCTATAAAAATTAGATTTTGAACTAAAAAAAAATTTTTTTTAGTCATGCAACATAGTTAAATATCGGACCCAACCTTAGCTCCGGCAAACTTAGCTGCAGCCGCAGCACAGCGGCAATCTTAGATTGGGCAATCAGAGCTGCAACAAAGTTGCAGCAACCTTTGCTTGCCCCAATCTAAGATTGAGGCCCAGCAAAAGCTGTTGGCCGAAAAGCAGGAGGCCAACCCTTTGGGTTGTAGCAATCCAAGATTGTTGCTGCTTTTCGGAAAGGTTGTAACAATCCAACCTTTGTTAATAAGCAAAAATAAAATTTATAAAGCCTCTTAAAAAATATTAACCTAAATATGTTTAATATTATTATATAATTAGTTAAATTTAAGCAATCTAGCCGCAGCGGCTAGCAAAGGTTGCCAGCACAGCGGCCCAACCAAGCATTGCCGCGTAGCGGCAATGCTAAGAATGAGGCCAACCCTTTGGGTTGTAGCAAACCAAGATTGCACCCTGCATTGCCGCCCATAGGCTTGCCACCAGAAACTAGAATCTGAGGCAGCTAAGATTGCCGCCTCATATACGATCCTCTTGAGGCAGGCCTAAATAATAGGTTAGTTAAATTGAGATAATTAAAAAATTTAAAAATGAGAATATTAAAAACCCACGTACTTCTTAGATTAGTGAATTCTTATATAGTAGATTCACCTCAACCAGCAAATATTTCTTATTTATGGAATTTTGGATCTTTATTAGCAACATGTTTAGGAATACAAATATTAACTGGAGCATTCTTAGCTATGCATTATACACCTAATGTAGATTTTGCATTTAATAGTGTAGAACATATTATGAGAGATGTAAATAATGGTTGGATTATTAGATATACACATGCTAATGTTGCTTCATTCTTCTTTATTTTTGTTTATATGCATATAGGTAGAGGATTATACTATAGTTCATATAAATCACCTAGAGTATTAGTATGGTCAATAGGAGTAATTATTTTAATTTTAATGATGGCTAACAATGATTTTTGGCCAAATTGTATATATGATTTTTATGCTATTAATATTATAACAAGTGCTATGCTTCCTATTAACAAACCTAGAACTAAAGCTATTTTAAGAATAGGTCCTCATAATAAAGAAGTTTTAGACGTGATTATTTGTGGTATGCTTGGGGACTTTTGGGGCGAAACACTACCAGGAAAATTCTTAAATAGTACTCGGTTTCAAATAGAACAAAGTATAAGTAATTGTGCTTATATTCATAATTTAACTTTATATTTCTATAATTTAGGTTATTGTGCTCGACCTATACCTATTTTAGTTAAAAAAACATGGATAAGTAATAATACTTCTACAAATACCAACCCAGCTTTGCTGGCCGGCAAAGCAGGGTGCTACTCCACCACCAACCACGCAGAGTTGAGCGCGGAGCAGGCAAATATAATAGAAAATCGATTTAATTATAGACTTACTCTTTTTTCGTTTACTAGTTTTAATTGAATTTACGAATCTTTTTATACTAATGTTAAGAATAGAAAAATTATAAAAAAAGTACCGTTATTCATATCGGAATATTTAACACCTAAAGGATTAGCTCATTGAATTATGCTAGACGGCTCCTATCAAAAAAATCAAGGAGTCTTTATAGCTACAAATAGTTTTACTTTTGAGGAGTGTAAATTTCTGGCTTTAATACTAACAAATAAGTATAATCTTAAAACTAGTGTAGTCAAATCAGGTAAACCCAATCAATGGCGTTTATCTATATGAAAAGAATCTATGCCTAGACTAGCTGAATTAGTAGGCCCTCATTTTATACCTGAAATGGAATATAAATTAAAGGGTTATTTATAATTAAATTAAAAATCATATTTAACAAAGTCCAGATACTAGGGCAAATCGTAAATTGCTTTATAAAGATTTGGTATAGAGGTATCTGAATGCCTTGACAGAGGTATTGGTTTTAAATATAAAACTGGCTATACTAGTGAAAACGGTCAAAGAAATTAAATCTGTTTCAAGACCGTCGGTTGAAATCACAATCGCTACAGACTGGGTCACTAGTGGGTGTCTGCAATGATGCTTAATGTACAGTCGAAGGGTTTTAATTAATTACTATTTTTAATTACACAAGGCTCTAATTGATGATTATTAGAAAGATCTAATTTGATCGGGGATTAATAATTTGATAGAGTACAGGCTCATTAATACAAGATTTTACTGGCCCTGCTGCATACGCTGCGGCAAAGGTTGCTAGTGGCAGCCTCAATCTTATAATGGCCCATCCCTTTGGGTTGCAGCCAACCATAGGTTGCTGGCGGCTAGTATGTTTAATGGGAAACCTTTGACAGCTTTCTTAGGTTTAACGGGCCTAAAATGGGTGTGTTTCTATAATGTTGATTTTTAAGTATTCAATACGCTTCTATCTCACAGCCTTTTGTTTTTAGTCACCGTCTACTAAATTTTCTAGATAAACATAAAATTAAACCTGTTATGGTTTTTGAAGATTTAACTAATCCAGATACTAAAAACTAGCGTACAGTACATTAAAGCCATTTTCAGGATTCTATCTTGTAGTAAACTTAGTTAATGGTTAGTATTATGTTGCTGCTGCAATGCTGCGGCTGCTGGTTGATGTTAAATTACAACTGGAACGAGAAGATTATTATATTAAGTCTATGAAACCAGAATATAATATTGCTCCACTAGCTTCTAAAAGTGCTCCCGCTTCAGCCTTAAGCTGCGGCTGGGTAGCATTCTTACGAATCAATTAAGAAGATGAAGGGAAATTACTAACAGGAGCAGCTTTGCTGAGAACATGTAGGTAGTATTAACAAAGGAAAAACTCTTTCAGAAGAGACTCGAAATCTTATACGTGAAGCAGCACTACAACGAAAGCCAATGTCGTTGGAAACAAGACTAAAATGTGCTGTAAATGTACGACCTATTACGATTACTAATTTAGTTGGTACAGGCAAAAGCTGCCCTCATAGTTTTAGTTGTATAATTGAAGCAGCAACCCCAACCCAAAGGGTTGCAGCTTTGCTGATAGGATGCACTGAGAAAACGATTACAGCAGCGTCGCGGCTGGTGCACTAAACTCAAATGGTATTATTAAGAGTAAATACCTTGTTACAGATACTATTGATACATAGACCCAGCTGCAGCAAAGCGGGTGCAGCTGGGTCGACATAAGCGGTTGAATGCTAGCGCTGCTTTAAACTTAAAATAAATTAGAAACACACTTATAGTCCTATTGTGATTCTCCTTATGAATCTGCTTAGAGAAAAGGAGGCCTGCTTCGCGCTCAGCCATGTAGGTATCACAGCCTGCTGATGGTGGAAGGCTAGCAGTAGAATACCTCGACAGGGGTATTGAAAGGAAACTAAAATTTCTTTTTGGCAATATGAGTGAAAACGGTTAACGGAAGTTATCACCTTTCAAGACCGTCGGTTGTAAGCACGATCGCTACAGACTGGGTCACTTGTGGGTGCCTGCAATGGCGCTTAATGTACAGTCGAACATCTGATTCTTAAAATAGAATCTCAAGGCCTAATATGATGTAAATAGGAATAATACTCCTATTTATTGATTAGGTACAACTACTATTCTGTGTGATATTTAATAATGATTAAATAGAGATGTAGTACGTGCTTCCTTATGGTCAAATGTCTTTATGGGGTAAATTTATCTGCCCCACATGGTCTTACTGTGAAACATTGTGTATGTGTTCGGTGCCAAGCTTTGCAGAGCAAAGTCTACGGAAAACACGCGCTAGACAACGAATTGGTCCACATAGTATAAATATTTTAAGTTTACTCATTGGTTCTCTACTTGGAGGTGCTTCTGCTGAAAAACATGGTGAAGGTACACGAATCTGCTTTCAACCAGAGCACTCTAACAAAGCTTATCTTCTATGGTTACACAAACAGGTAGCAGAACTAGGTTACTGTAATATTGTAACGCCGAAAATTTTAACACGACTAGGCAAAGGTGGCAAAGTGCGACAGTTATCTCGATTCAAAACTTTTACATTTGCTAGCTTCAACTGAATTGAAGAAGCATTCTACGTTAAAAATGATTGCCATCGTATGAAAATTGTACCACTTAAGGTAGAAGAGTATCTTACACCTCTAGCCTTAGCTGTTTGGATCATGGATTACAGCTTTGCTGGAGCTGTATCATATGGCTTAAAGATTGCTACTAATAATTTTACATTGATAGAGGTAAATTTACTGTGTGAAATTATTAACCGTAAATACGAGTTAAATGCTCGTCCTTGAACAGCAACCCCGGGGTTGGAAGCTAATCAATACATTATTTATATTCCTTCAGCATCAATGCCTGTGCTAGCAAAAATTATTGGACCACACATGCATCCTTCTATGTACTATAAACTAAACTCTCATCTATAGTATATTAGATTAATTAGTAAGTATCATAGTCTTACTGTCTATTGCTAGCAATAATTGATTAAAATAGCATTGTTCTTACTCTAAGAACTAGACAGTCAAATGCTTAATTTAGCATAGGGTCTCAAAGACTCGGCGATGACAGTGAAAACGGTCAAAGAAGTACATTCAACTTTAAGACCGTCGGTTGATCAATCAATCGCTACAGACTGGGTCACTGTTGGGTGCCTGCAAAGGTGCTTAATGTACAGTCGGAATTACAGTGAATACCTGCTTAGGCGGGTTCACTCACAAGGCCAACGGCTTATACAAGTAGTTTCTATTTGTGTCGTATGGTACATGAACCATTTGTATGAATGACCGCCTGCAAGTTTGTAACCATTCCTAGATAGGGCAAGGTTTGCAGCTTAGCGGCGGGCCTGACGAGTGGTTTGTAATTTGGCAACTGTAATTACAAATCTATTATCTGCTATACCAGTATTTGGACAAGATATTGTAGAGTTAATTTGGGGTGGTTTTAGTGTTTCTAATGCTACATTAAACAGATTTTTCTCTTTACATTACTTATTACCTTTCTTATTAGCAGCTTTAGCTGTAGCTCATTTAATTGCTTTACATGTACATGGATCAGGTAACCCTAATGGGGTTACTTCAAGTGGAGATAGATATGCTATGCATCCTTACTTTATCTTTAAAGATTTAGTAACTATATTTGCTTTCTTATTAGTTTTATCTATAATGGTTTTCTTCTACCCTAATCTTTTAGGACATTCTGATAATTATATACCTGCTGACCCTATGGTTACTCCACCTTCTATTGTACCTGAATGGTATAAAAGATGCCAAGCATAAGAGTAATCTTATGAAAAATAAACTTTACTATATGCTGGAAACTCCTAAAGCTTAACCTACTAAATATAGTTTAGTAAAAATGGTCTAAGATATTACAATGGACAATCAGCAGGAAACCTAATTATATTAAATATTTTGAAAGTAGGACCCTCAGAGACTTCACGTAAAGCTCCTTTCATAAGATGAATTCTTCAAGGATGAAGATATAGTCCAGCCATTACTGAAAGGTACTGGGTAATATATTATTAATTTGATCTGATAACTTCTATAAGTTTATTAAGTTCGCAAAATTATACAACTTCTAAAAAAAGACTCTCTAAACTAGATCTGCTACGCGGCCTGCAAAGCGGGTCAATCAAAGATCCTTTAAGTGAAATTATTATAGGATTGTTATTAGGTGATGGTCACATTCATCGTAGATCCTTAAATGGCAACTCTAGATTTATTTATGGACAAAGTAGTTTAAGAAAACATCACTTTAATTATTTTAATCACGTTTTTGAATTATTTCAACCTTATCTTAGTGAAGATTTTATAATTAAAGAAAGATCTTTCAAAGACAAAAGAACTAATAATAAGTATGGTTCTGTTAATTTTGCTACGCTTTCGTTACCTTGTTTTAATCTATACAGAAATCTATTTTATAATTCAGAAAACATTAAAATAGTTCCTTCAAACATACATAAACTTCTTACTCCTAGAGGTTTAGCCTATTGGATTATGGATGATGGTTCTCTTCAAAATAAAGGTTTACATTTAAATACTTACAACTTTACAAATGAAGAAGTATTAATTTTAAAGAGAACTTTAGAAAATATGTTTTTAGACATATGCAATAACGCTTTAAAATGTTCTATCCATAAACATTCTAAAGGTCCAAGAATATATGTTTGAGAAGAAAGTATGGGTATAATTAGAGATCAACTATCACAATTTATGCATAAGGATATGCTTTACAAAATAGACTGTGCTAAATTTAAAAAATATTAAAACTGATCTTTTACCTTACTATGCTATATTAAGATCTATACCTAATAAATTATTAGGAGTTTTAGCTATGTTTGGGTCATTATTAATTTTATTAATTTTACCTTTAACTGATTTATCCAGAATTAGAGGTTCAACATTCAGACCAATGATGAAATTTGCGTTCTGGTCATTCACAGTTGATTTCATGATTTTAATGTGGATTGGTTCACAACATCCTGAGACACCTTATGTTGAAGTAGGTCAAGTAGCCACTGCTTTCTATTTCGCATGGTTCCTTGTATTAGTACCATTTATTGGTTTACTAGAAAATACTTTATTAGATGTTGCAACTGATTCTAAGTATTAAAATTTAAACCCACACCCACACCTTGGGGGTTACGAGGTATTAATGCAGATGTTCTAGATTTTATCACTTTAAAAGAGGATTAAATTAATCCATAAAATCGGTTGCCCTACAGCTACCGTTGCTTTCATGTCGACTTTTAAATTTTAGCTACAGCTGGAAATTTATATTCTGTAATTGAATTAAGTTGATCAGAAATTACCGCTTAAAACATACACTGGCATTTGATTAGAGCAAACTTGGATTGCTCCCGCTAAGCTGCCCTGGGTTGGAGCTTTAGCGGCAACCCTTTAGTTTCAGCTTTTCGAAAAGCTGAAACGCAAATGTTAACGCAGGATGTTGCGCCTATTTCTATTTGAAAGTGTACCTGCCCGCATTGCTGGCGGCAAATTAAAGCATTTATTAAACGTCAAAAAATTTAAACTACAAACCTAAAAATGGCAAACACTAACTGGTTGCAAAATTTAAAAAAAATTACTATCTTTTTAAGTGGGGTTACAACTCAACATTATCTAAATAAAATGTTGGATTATAATGAAGCTAACAGACAAGCTATTATTAATCAAAACAAAGAGGATGCTTTGAAGGATAGATTGTCGCAAATTGATAATAATTTAGAAGCTATAAACACAAATGTTCAAAATGTACAGACAAATGTACAAGATCTACAGACTAATATTCAAGCAGCTTCGGATCTAAGTGAGAAAGTTAAAGATATGAAAATATCTGAAATTTTGAGTGAAAATTTGTTATCTAGAATAGAAATTGTTAAGGAAGAAGGGGAAAAATTAAAAGGTATCTTAGACGGTGAAATAAGCCCAGATAGTTTTTCTACTGCTAAAATAATTGTACATAAGTTGGCTAATGATACAAATGAAATTTTAAAAATATTTGAGGATATTAATTCAAGAAGTAAAAATTTTCTTTCGAATTTTAATGTTAATGATATTTATGATTTTCTTTCGAATTTTAATCTTAATAAATTTTATGATTTTCTGGATAGTTTGTCACTAATACAAGAATCTGCTTTTTTACATATACTTTTTTTTATAATTTTATTGTGTATTGGTTTTAACATATTAGGAGTATTGTTTGGAAACGAAATAATTAAATACTTTAATATAGATAAAAAGTATCCTTCATTAACAACTATTTTAAAGTTACGAAATACATTTCAAAGATATTATTTATTATGGAGTATTTTTGTAATGTTTATTGTATGTACCGTTGGAATAGGTATAAATATTTTAACGTTTTACTCAGTTTCTTAAGTATTAATGTTTATTGTTTGGTTAAAACAGACAAAATCGATAACACTATATTAACTAAACACTTTTATTGTTACTAATCTGTCCTTAAACCCTTAGCCCTAGATTTGGCTTATTTAATTTATTCGGCTCCAACTTGCAGCTTTTGCGTTCGCAACAACCTAAGCAGCGTATGCACGCAAAGCAGGCCAATTTCATATTGACTGCCCGCAAAGCAGGCGGGCTTCCAAAGGATGCTGCTACCGCAGCGCCCAACCCCAAGCCCCCAACTTAGAGTGGAGACCTCTCTAAGATGGAGGCTTCTATTGTTCTAAGTTATACTAAGTGGTTAGCTGAGTGGTTTTAGCAGTAAATTTACACTTTACAGACAGAGTTTTGATTATTCTACTCCTTATTTAACTACAAATTCGAGTTTTAACTTTCCTACTTAAAAGTAGTTAAGTAATCAAAAATTTTTATTCAAATAGTGTGGCCTGCAGCTTTCGCCGCTGGAATGCTTGTTGCAGCTAATATTAATACAAATTTATGAAATTATTCTTTAAATAGAAATTTAGTAGTATCTATATTTCTAGTTCTATAGTTATATTGTATAATTCATGTTTAATATCTGTAATTAATATTTGATAGCGTACTGAAACTTATTAGTTGACATTTATTAAATTTTATTTAACATACTTAACTAGGTATAATACCTAGACTGTAAGAAGTATAAGCCAGATATGTTTTTGTCAGATATATATCAGATACTATCTAATTATAATTGATACTGTCAATTATTAACTTATAATGATTTTATTTAAAAATTTCATATATACCCCTAGATTAACTGCTAGTATAATTTCATTTATTGGATAAGGTGTAAACTAGAAAATTGAATTGTAAAATATAAACTCGACTGCAGCAATCTAGGATTGCAACCCACAGGCTAGGCCTTTTAGTTAAATTTAAGGAATTAAGAAAGATGTTTTAACACTATTATTTAGTGTTAAAATTTTTTATTATAATTTTAACCTTGTTAGCTATAATATTAGTTAATTATAATCTGTTATTATTATAGCTAGGACAGCAGCTGCAACTTTGTAGCCACTTCCGGTCTACTACTTTGTTCAGAAGGCACCTTTAAAGGGTGCAAAACAAAAATCTACGCAAAGTATACTGGCAACATCATTGTTTAAATTTCCTTTAATTTATTCCTAAAATCAGAAAGATTTGTATATTTATTATATATGTTGTTACCTGCCTAGCCGCCTAATAAAAGTTATTTTAGGCCCGTGATAAACCTTCACACAATAGCCCCCGAAAAGCTGGGCTAAAAAAGTTTTAGCTCCACTCTCTTTTTGGCTCCTTCAGCCTTAGGTTTGCAAAGTAAGTTTTTAAACCTAAAATTTTGTTTTTACAAACTTCCAATTTTAGCCTTTTTCTCAAGTTGAGCTAAAAACCAATTCTTAGATTGGCCGCGTAGCGGCAATGCTTGGTTGTCGTGCTGAGCGTGCAACGCGTAAAGCTTAGGGATAGCACACAACCCAAAGCAGCCGCTGTGCTGCAGCGGCAACAAAGCTTCCGCAGCATTGCAGCGGCTGCTTACTAATTGTATTTATCTCTATTTTTCAATAAAGAATACCAGCTGCGGCTAAGCTGCTGCCGCCCTTAATTTAACATTTGTCTTAAAAGAAGACTAGATTTAGGTAGAAAAAAATTTTTAGGTGGGTTTATATTAGCCTCGGTTGCTTAGTGGTCCAAGCGCTATACTGAAGATATAGATATGGAAGTTCGATTCTCCCCCGGGGCAAATTATAAATTTTAGCACAGGCTTCATTTATAATTTTATTTAAAAATTTACATATCACAAAAACGTTCAACTCTAAAAAATATAAAATTCGAGCTGCTAATTAACAACTTGACCACAATCTCAGATTGAGGGTGCAACCCAAGGTTGCTGCTGCTGTTGTACATTTTTCGGCGAAGCAGGACCCCTAAAATAATCTCGCCGCTTGTGATCTTTGATTAGGGGTGGGCGCTAGCTAGCAAAATTTTATGCTTATCAGCTAGTAACAGCTAGTAATCCCAATTACTGCTATATTCTAACGGTAAAGGTACTGCATTTCTAGCTTTGGGAGTTACTTCAGAATCGTGGTGGCCATTGTTTCTAAAGTAATGGTTTCATTCTTCTTGTTGTTCTGAAGTAGGGTAGTTTATTGTAGAAGGGCCCCCGCTTTGACTGTGTGGTTGCAGCTGTGCTCCTAATGTCTGGTTACCACCTGACGTAGCATCGCAACCACCAGTAAAGCTACCTGGGTTGCCACCAACGGGTCGCGGTTGGATTGAGCTAAGAAATTCTATGATTTAAGGCCATTACAACCAAGTAGCACCAGCTAAACAACCTATAATTAAAGCTGCAGTTATCGTAATAGTCCAAGAAGGAAATGCTTATTCATGATCATTAAGGTTTGATTTATTACATTCAATATTTTTAGGTAGTATATTTTTATCAATTGAATCGGTAAATTCTAATAACTTAAATGACTTTCCCTAGACAATAGTTTACTTAACCAATGCATGATCCTTAAGATTAAAGTATCTTTAAAGTCATTTATTAAAGCTAGTTTAATCTTAATATCAGGTAAAGTAAATGCAGCAATGATTATTGAGCCGCCGGTTAGAATTGAAACGATAGTAAATATTTTATAGTTCAAGTAGCAGCCTTTCCAAATATAATTAATAAATTTGGAGTATTTAAAGAAAATTTTAATGTAACTAAAGGAATTAAGAAACAATGATTTGATTAAATCAATATTTCTCGCTGTTGTTGTTGTTTTGCTAGATTTTTTCATAAATATATTATGTTTTGTGACTGTAAATTATTACATGTGTAAATCCCCAGCATAAGCTGCACCCAGCCAACTTAAGTTGGGGGGGGGGGGGGGGGGCTATTTTAGATGCAGCCTCAATCTTAGATTGGGCCAGCAGCATAAGCAGCAGCCTGTAACAGCTTTAGCTGTTGCTGGGCTTACGGTATTTGACGGCTCCAATAGACAGCAGCCTCCAGATTATAGGCCAACCTTAGGTTGGCTGCATTAGCTGAAGCGGTGCAGCTGAGGCAAAGCTTGCTGCTTTCATACAGAAGTTTAATGCGGTAATAGAAATGCTCCGCTTAAATTTTGCTACAAATATAAAAGTATCGATGTTAATATAGTTTCATCTATTTAAATTTAAAGTTAATTAAAGGGGTTATTAAGGAAAACTAATGCAAATTTATACAAATAAGGAGGATACAATCCAAAAGCTTAAAGAAATCTTAAAATATAAGATTTTATACACATTTAAGCAATCCTAAGGTAAACCTTATTAATTAATTACTTCCTGAAGTAAAACATTTCAGTAGGGAAAGGAAAGGAAATCAACCGAGACTCCGAAAGTAATGGTGAGTGAAATCGGACTAGCCTAAAATTCAAAAACAAAAATTGAAAACAAAATAATTTGCGGCCAACGATCAGCAGTCGCAATCTTTGATTGCGGGAGCTGATCAACCATAGCAGCAAGCTTTTTGCTAGCCGGCTGGCTGTAAATTAACTGAAAAAGGTCAAAACTATAAGTCCTGTAGATTTTTTTCTTGAATTAAAAAAGTTTTTAATAATATTTAATACCCTCCGACTGCTTTTGCTGTCGTAAGGTTGTATATTAATTGACTTCAGCCTCAGATTTTGTAATCTGGTGGCTGATAAGATTACACCCGCTACAGCTTACGCGTTAGCGGGTGTCGGCAGGTCTAGCTTTACGGCTGCCAATCAACAGCTTTTCGCAAAGCTGGGGGCGGCTTTGCTGGTCTTAGATTTATAACTAATGATTGGTCTGCTGGTCTGCCTACGACAAAAATCGAAGGTAGCTGAAAAATCTTAAAATTAAAGTACGACGAGAGATAACTTGTCGGAAAAAAGGGGAACCATCCTCTAAGGCTAAGTATTATAAATTTAGCGATAGTGAAAAAGTACTGTGAAGGAAAAGTATGAAAAGCGAGTAGTATACACAAAAATAAATTTATTTTTCAATCTAGATTGAAAAATAAATGAATTGGTGAAATAGATCACGAATTAGTAACTCTATAAGCAGTCGGAATTCTTAAAATTAATTTACTATATATAGAATGACGGCGTACCTTTTGCATAATGGGTCAGCAACTTAATAATAGTAGCAAGGTTAAAAGCCCTAGCGAAAGCGACTGGATAAAATAAATATCAGTAACTGATATTGAAAACAATGATGGATAAGTTACTATTATTAGACCCGAAGCCAGGTGATCTTACTTAGACCAGATTATAATGGATCGAACGGGTGAATGTTGCATAATTCTCCGAAGAGTTTAAGTAAGCGGTGAAATGCCAATCTGACCTGGTGCTAGCTGGTTTTCTACGAAACATATTTAAGTATGACATCTACAATACCCACCATTAATACATTGGTGGGAAGTCTTATTTTAAGCCTGCCTCCAACCAAAGGTTGGATACCTTAAGGTGTCCAACCCAAGGTTGGGCAGCAGCAAAAGCTGCTGGCGCTTTATAAGACTTACAGATTTATGGAGGTACAGCAAGGCAATTCCCAACAAGTAAAGTTTATCTATTAGGTAAATTTTATACGTTTAGGTTGCGGGGACCTCGAAAATCTTACCTTTGGAAGCGAATCTCGGAATTACATAAATTGGTGGTAGATATTCAGACTGCTCAAGCTAAGTTGGGCAGTCAAGACGGAAACAGCCGAGAACACTGATCAAGGTCCCAAATGATTGTTAAGTGAAATTAAGGACGTATGACTATCGTATACAGCTGTTAAGTGAGCCTGGCAGTCGCTACTTATAATGAACGTTTGTAACAACGCATCAGCAGTCATTAGCCCTTATACAACAGCACCCGCCTACAAGCAAAGCCGCTAAGCGGGCCTCATAATCTCGAATATGAGGCGGGCAATCTTTAGATTGTGCCAACAACAGCTTTGACTAGGCGGGCGCATGGAGGGTAAAATATAGATACTAGCGCCGAAAATTTAACGGGTCTGAAACAATCAACCGATATCGTGTTGATTAGCTTTAATTTAATTTAAAGTTAATTTAGGTAGTAGAACATTCAGTCAAACTAATGATAATACAGTGTTTCATTGTAATTTAGGTTACTGAAGAGATAATGCTGACATGAGTAACGTAAAAAGAAGTTATAATACTTCTCGCCGAATACGAAAGGGTTTCAAATAAGAAAGGTTAAACCACTTTGATTTAATGCGGCCTCTAAGGAAACTAGCCAAAGCTAGGACTGATGAGTAAAAAATAGAAAGTCTAAATTTATGCACATTAAAGCGTCAATCCACGGCAGCGTCTGTTGCCAACCCAAAGGGTTGGTCTGGCGCCTCTTCGTGAGGTAAATTTAAGTGTGTAGCTAGATAACTAGCATAGACCAGGAAATTAATATTTTTAGACTACCGTACCCTAAACCGACACAGGTTCGTAGGTAGAGAATACTAAGGCGTAGAGCTAAAAGTTGTTAAGGAACTCGGCAAGTTCACCTCATAAGTTTGACAATAAGAGGTACCTCCCTAAATTAAAATAGGGAGGTGGCACAGAATCGGAGGCCCCGACTGTTTACTAAAAACACATCACAGTGCAATCATTAATATGATAGTATACTGTGTGAAATTTGCCCGATGCCATTAATATAAGAACGGTCATATATATATGTGACTTATCGAAAATCTGGTTAATAGCGGTCTTAACTTGAGGATCCTAAGGTAGCAAAATCAGTTGGCCATTAAATGTGGTCCGGTATCAATAATGTAACGATGGTCTCACTGTCTCTACAACTTGCTCAGTGAAATTGAATTACGCGTGCAGATGCGCGTTACCTCCAGGGGGACGGGAAGACCCTATGCAGCTTTACTGTAGTTAGTTATCATGCGGATCTAGAACAATCTTAATTAAGAGAGAATAGGGAAGTCGAAACTCAGTGCAGCTTAGAGGAACCCAGCTGCTTTTGCTGCTGGATTCCGCGTAAGCTGCTACCCTTTGGGTAGCTGAAATAAGACAAATATTGGGAACCTTACAATTATGATTGGGTTTGTGTTTACCTTCAAAAAGGGAAAGTTGACTAATTGGCAGTTTGACTGGGGCGGTCGTCTTTAATAGAGTAGCAAAGTACAACCAAATTTTTATTATTTTTCTTTACTTATTGTAAAGCTAACAAATAAATTATATTCTATTGATCTTTTTACTTTAATCTTAAATTTTAAGATTAAAGGCGATCTTTAGTTTATAATTCTTAATTCACCGTTAATCTTAAAAGGTATAGCTAGAAATTGAATGGAGATCAATCAACCAGTGAAGGGTTGCGCAGAGTTCAATGGCGGAAAGCATGCTTAACTGAAAGACTCAAAAGTCGCACAGATACGTAAGTAGGGCATAGTGACCCCTCGCTATAGAATGGGATAGACGAGGATCAATTGATAAAAGTTACGCTAGGGATAACAGGCTGATAGCCGACGAGAGTACACATTGTCTCGGCTGTTTGGCACCTTGATATACTGAAGTTAAATCATTAAATAAGTATATCACAATATCTTATTTTGTTCCAAAGATAGTGTGTGAGAATAATCACCATCTAATATAAATATATCAGATCAAGTTTATAAGATGTAAAAGATCCAAATGGTTAACTTAGCGCTGATAATCTCAGCCAACTTTGTTGAATTTAGACGCTGTCAAGTAAATCTTAATTTAAAGATGAACAAAGCATTCAGAGAAATGTTAACTGGAGTTTTATTAGGTGATGCCCATATAGGCAGAACCGGATTGGATAAAGCATACATTACTTGTGAGCAATCAAAAAAGAACAGCTACGCGGGAATATATAAATTATTTACATAAATTGACTCCAGAAGCTGGTTTTGATTTAGAAGAACTTAAAACATATACAAGAACTGATGTTAGATACTCTAATAGGATTAATGAATCTTTATATTTTAGAACCAACTCGCTAGAGGAATTAAAACCTTTTGCAGATATGTTCTTAAATACTGAGGGTAAAAAAATAATACCTAATAATATCGCTTACCATTTAACTCCTAGAAGTTTAGCTTTTTGGGTTATGGTCGACGGTCAACAAGTAAAAAGAGGAGGTGTGACATTATGTACAGATAGTTTTAATTCTTCAGAAATTAGTATACTTAGAGAAGCTTTATTAGATAAATTTAACATTAGTTCTTCAATTCACAATAAAAAGGGTAAAAATGAATCTATTTATGAGAGAATCTACATAAATAAAGAGTCATTAGACGATATTAAACCTTTGTTGAAAGAACATATGCACGACTCAATGCTTTATAAAATTAATGAAACACCAGATACTGTAACAGGCGAAAATTCGGCTACAGTTACTTCAAAATCGGAAATAGATTTAAGTTCAGACATTGGGGATTTTTAATAGCAATATTAAATTAGAAGTTGGCTATATGCTGGAACATCCTTAGAGCTTTAAATACTAGTTTTGAGTTTATATTTTATGCCCCCTTTAAGGAAAAAATTTATAATTGGTAAAAATTTTAAAGATTGGACAATCAGCAGGGAAGTTATTAATATAATTTAGCGTAAGCAGCCGTAATATTTTTAACCCCTCAACGACTACACGCCAATATTCAGATGCTTTGTAAATGTATTCTTACACTGGATAAAGATATAGTCTAAACTTGACTGAAAGGTTAAGAAATTATTGCGATGTCGACTCATCCTATCCTCCGGGGGAAGAAGCTTGGAAGGGTTCGGCTGTTCGCCGATTAAAAGGGTACGTGAGTTGGGTTTAATACGACGTGGAGTCAGTATGGTCCCTATCTTCTGGAGGGATAATTAGTAGACAGGGGCAGACCTTCCAGTACGAAAGGACCAATAGGCTGTGTTTCTCTAGTGTACCAATTGTTTTTAAATTATTTATTTGTTTCTAATTTAAAATTTAGAAAGCTTATACTATAATGAACGCATAGTTGGGTAGCCACAAACATAATAGATAAGTGCTGAATGTCTATCAAGCAAGAATCTAACCCCTAGATACTAAATGGTTTATAATTTAAACCTTAATTGAGAAATAGAACATTTCTAGATAGGCTGCGAATGAAAGTATTGTAAAGTATTTAGTTTAGCAGTACTAATTTTTAAAAAAACTTAATGTTGAGGATTAACATCTATTATTTTTTACCTGCCTGCTGCTGTAGCCTGCGAAGCGGAACAGCAAAAGCTGTAGCAACCAAAGGTTGCCGCAGCAGCCTTAAGCTGCGGGTGGCCGCAGCATTGCTGCAGGCCGTCAATGAATCCCAATCAAAGATTGCTCAATCCAAGATTGTCCGCAGCATATGCTGCGGACAAGCAAAGGTTGTTGCTGCCTTGGGTTGGTCAGCACAATCTACAGATTGGCCGCAGCATTGCTGCAGGCATTAAGAGATTGGCCGGCTTTATATGGTGGGGGAATAGACCTAATTTGGTAAGGGACTTACCCTGGGAGTAAGGATTTGCGAGTTCAAGTCTCGCTTCCCCCTAAATAAACTACCAGCTCCCGAGTGCTGCTTAGCTAAAGGCTTTGGCTAGCCAATCCACAGCTTATGCGGGCCGAAAAGCTGAGCTAAAAGCTGGGGCGGCCAGCTAAGCGGTAGCAATCTTTGATTGGGAGAGGTTGCAGCTTTTCTTGCTTTGCGGGCGAAAAAAGTTTACCCACTAAGCGGTTTCAGGTTTGCAGCTGTAATATTATTAGGGTTGAAAAAACAAGAACACAAATTTTTAAGGTCTTATGGCTGAGTGGTTTAAGCGAGGTACTGTTAATACTTTTTACAGGGGTTCGAACCCCCTTAAGGCCTTGATATTTTATTAGTCCGGCCAACTCCAAGGCCAAATCATAGATTGCCGCAATAGCAGCCCAACCCTTTGGCCGCTTAGCAGGCAGCACCAAAGCGGCTGCAACCTTTTGTAGCCCTGCTTTTGCAACCAAAGGTTGCAGCTCTGCGGGCGGGGCTGCGGCAATAAAAGGTTGCAGCCGCTGCAGCCAAAGGTTGCAGCTACCAATCTTTGATTGGGCCTATATGATCAAATTAAATTTTGTTTAAAATTAGACAGCCGAGATAGTTTAATTGGTAAAACGGACTCCTTGTAAGATTTTAATATTGGTTCAAGTCCAGTTTTCGGCAAAATAATAACACTCCCAGATGTTTATAGCAATAATTTAATGTCGATGAAGCAGCAACCCTTTGGCCGCTTCGCAGGCAGCACAGCGGCACCCGTCAATGACGGGTCCAATCGAAGATTGGCTGCATCGCGTCAATCTATGGCTGCACCCGCAAAAAGATTGCAGCAGCAACTTACTTTTTTTGAGTTGTAGTTTAATTGGAAAAACACCATTTTTTGGTAATGGCTTATACCAGTTCGAATCCGGTCAACTCAGTTGAAAGCTTGCAACCTACAGCTTTTGCTGGCTCCCGCTTAGCTGGGCATCATGTGGTTGCCCAGCTATGGTTGGTTTGCAAAGCTGCCCCGCTTAGCGGTAATTAAATCCAGCGGCAGCAATCTTTGATTGGGTGAGGTTGCAGCTTAGCGGCGTAAATTTAGTTTTTAAAAGCTAGAGTATTGCACCTTAAAAATAATTTTATGGTATATAAAATAGGCAAAGAGTGTAGTATAACAGGTAGTATCGTGATCTCCAAAATCACTGGTAGGTGTTCGAACCACCTCACTCTTGGTTAAACCAGGAATAATTAATTCTTATTAGGATAAACTTCTATAGAAGTTAAGCAACCTTGGGTTGCTGCACAGCCCGAGGCCAACCGAAGGATGGCTACAGCTTATGCCGCCGGCTGGGGGTTGCTTGCCCCAATAACCGAATGGAGCAATATAAGAAAATATTGCTGCTGCTTTTGTGTCCGGGGCCAATCTAAAGATTGAGGCCGCTTTGCTGCAGCCGCAGCTAGAAGTAAACTAATGCATTACAAAAAGGGCCCTTAGCTTAATAGGTAGAGTATCTAATTGTCAATTAGAGCGGTTTCAGTTCAAATCTGGAAGGGCTCGGTTTAATTTTATTCCTTTTTAGCACCCTTAATAATTATAGCTCCTCAAGTGTAACTAAAGTGTATAATCTCTGCCCTACCTACTGCAGCGTATGCAGCCGCAACCTATGGTAGGCTCGCTAAGTTGCAGGCCAACCCTTTGGGTTGGTAAGATGTCTCTATAAATTTAGGCTAAGCTGTTGACCGTTTACACGGTCAACAGCTTTTGCTGCCGTTTGCACGGGGCGGCTTAGCTGGGTGCTGTTCCGCCGCCCACCAAACGACGTTTGGTGGCAGCATTCGCTTGAGGCTGCAATGTTTGGCAGCTACGCGGGAAATAGTTCTCTTAGTTCAAGTGGTTAAAACAGCATTCTTCTAAAGTGCGGATTTTGGTTCGAGTCCAAAAGAGAATTATTCTTAATTATTCATGAATTTTTTCTGGTTTAACACCTGAAAGGTTCAAGCGAATGCTGCTGCCGCGGTAGCGGGCCTAGGGTTGGCAACCCTAAGGGTTGCCGCATGTTCTTACAGTGTACACGGTCCTAAGCTTGCTGCAGCATTTGCCCCCCCCCCGGCGGGGTGCTATTTGTTTATCACTATGACCTAGTCTTAAGAAAATAGCAGATATAAAGTAATATTAATGAATTTTTTACCCTTTTTGACTTTAGGTGATAGTGAGCTTTAAATTTCCAATCAAATTAATATAGCTGATACAGCAGCGCAACCCAAGGTTGCTGCTACCGCAACGCTGGGCGTCGTTAACTGCAGCCGCAGCTTACGCGGCCTGCTTCGCGGCCACAGGGTTGCCGGGGGCTGCAGCCTTTAAGATTTACTTTAACTGTATATGTCTCTGTCACTGTCTCATAAATTGTAGTAGCTAACTAGAATAGTTTTATTTTTCTCGGCATGCCGGTAAATTATTTTTATATGCTTATATTGGAACGAATGTATACCAAGATTGCTGAAATTACCTCCAAAAGCTGCCGCCCGCCGGCACAAACCAAACAAAAACAACAAAAACAAAAGATTGGCACCGGCAGCTGCAGCTATGCAGCCCTCAATCAATGATTGAGGGGAAGCAGGCTGCTTTTATCAGTCTTACCTTACCACCAGAATCAACGCCTACAAAGTTGCAGCTGAGGTAAGGCACTACTAACCAGAGTTAGTAGTGCCTCCAGCAGCTGCCGACTGCATTGCTGCAGCTATGGTTGCCCCGCTACGCGGCTCAATCGATGAATGGAGGCTGCTGCTTTGAATGCCTAGCACAAGCTTTTGCGAAGCAGGTAAAGCTTGCCTCCAGGAGCAACAGCTTTAGCTGTTGCCGCATAATATGAGGAAGCTGGGGCAGTTCTGGGGAGACTTGAAAGTTTTTACAACTCCGCCTCGAGCTACTAAGCCGGGCAATAATTAATATAAGATTAAATGACTATAGCAACACCGAAAATTTATAGATATTTTTCAACTGCTCCCGCAGCATCGCAGCTGGTGCCTTTATTTAAAAATCCTAATAGTTCTATAATTTTATCTTCTTTAATATCAGCAAACAACAGCAGCGACAACCCACATATTGGGAGCCGACCTTTACCTTCTAAAACTAACTTTTCAAAATCAAATGTTTTGTTAGAAACATATAAAGGTACAAAAATTACAGGCCAGCTTATGCCGGGCCGAAATAATTTAGTTTTTTTAAACAAAAAAGGAAGTCACACACCTAATCCTAATTTAATTAGTTATAATTTTCCAGGTGCAGCTATCTATTCGAATATCCAAGATTACTCCAATAATAGCAGCGATGCAGCTAAACTAGCGGCAGCGTCGCAGCAATCCAAGATTGCTGTGCAGCCGGCCAATCTAAATAATGCCTCAATCCAAGAAAGGCTCCAACCAAGCATTGCCGCGTTGCGGACAAGTATAGAACTAGTTAAACCAATATACAATATAAATAAATTAATGAGTATTAACATATATAAATTATTATCACATTTTTTTAAGTCTATGTATTGTTTAATTAGTAAACCTGTGTTTATTGAAACTCCAGATAAAATTAAAATTCAATTATTTTATTTTTTATGTATACCTAAAATTTTAACTAAAAACAAGGCAGTCTTTTACAGCAAGCAACAATCTACTAAAAAAAGTTCCAGCGGAATCGGTACAACTTTAAAGTTCCAGCGCGGTCGATTAAAGCTAACTGTTCCAGCAGCAAGCAACAGCAGCAGCAACCAAAATAAAAAATTTTATTCTTTACTGCACAAGCTAAAAAATTTCAACAGGAAACATTTAAATGTTAAATTTAATTTATTTAAATTATCTCAGCCCAGCTGCATCGGCTCCAGCATTGCAGCCCAGCTACGCGGCCACAGGGTTGCTGGTGGTAATCCACAAATTGCAGCAGCCGGTAATCCACAGATTGCTGCAGCCGGTAATTTATTTAAAGTTTTCCCTAAAAAATTTAAATTTATTTGTAGTATTTTAAGTAAATTATTTAATAAATCTGTAGAATTAGAATTAATTAGATTACACCAACCTTATTATGATAGTAATATTTTAGTTAATTTCTTGGCTTTAATTATTAATAAAAAAAATATAGGTGTAGCTATTCAAAGATTATATAACAGTAATATAATTAAATCTGGTAAAGATTATTACTCACCAGCAAGCCGTTCAGGCTTTGCATTAGAGGATAGCTGTAATAATAGCACCGGCAACCCTTGGGTTGGCTGCAATGCTGCGGCAGCTGTTAGAGCATATTTATCTGGTTTAAATATTAAAATTAGCGGAAGATTAATGAGAGAACCTATAATTCCTAGAATAACAACTAAAAAATTTGAAAAAGGATTTACTGCTAAAGGAAAAATTAATTATTCAGATGTAGCAAGATTTACACATAAAAATAGAAAAGGTGCATTTACAATTACAGTAAAATCTGGACAAAAATTTTTTTAGTTCAGTTGCAATCTCCTCACCCCCAATCATAGATTGTGCTGCAAGATTACAGGAGCTGTAGTGTATACCCAGCCCCCAGCATAGCTGCCGCTAGCAAAGCTGCAAGCTTTGGATGCAGCGGGCCTCAATAAGGGTTAAGTGTACAGAAGGTTCTGTAGTAGACCTGCAAAGTCTAACTTTAAGGTTCAATTCCTTCTTAACTCTAATTATTTACAGCCAAGCAAAGCTGGGGCGGCTGCAGCTTACGCCGCAGCTATGCGGCCTCGACTGAAGGGCGCCCAAGCTGTGGACCGTGTACACGGTCCTTTCCGAAAGGCAGGCCAACCAAAGGTTGCAGCTTGTTGGCATTAATTTTTGATCGGTGCAGTAAAAAAATTTGTTTTTGTTTTGTTTTGTTTGACTTAAAAGAGATAATAAATTTCCTTAAAATTTTAAAAAATTTAAACACACAGCGAACATGTTGTAATGGTAAACAAGTTCCTCTTAAGAAGGAGTGGGTGAAAACCCGTAAGAGTTCAAGTCTCTTTGTTCGTAATTGTTTCAAAGATAGTGTTTATATATAAAATTATAATATCAGGAGCCAATCTTCCGAAAAGCTGGCGACGGCTCCCTGCATAGCCGCCCAGCTACGCGGCCACAGGGTTGGCAACTGCAGCTGGCAGCCTTTAATGCAAGCATTCGCTCCCGCCAAAAAAAGATTGCTAAGGATGGCACCCAATCTTTAAATTGCAGCGCCCAGCTTTTCGGAAAGGACCGTGTACACGGTCCACAGCTTGGGCGCGGTGCAGCTCACTGAATGCAGCCGTCTTAAGAATCCTTTATAGAAAGGATATGTATATATCCTATAAAAGTATAAATAAATAGTTTATTATTTCGGTTCAACCTTTCCGTATAGCAGCGGCGGCTACTTAAGGTCGGGAAAGCAGGAGGCCATCATAGATTGGAGGCCAACCTTCGGTTGGCAACTGCTTTGCGGGCAGGTCCGTTTTGGATTAAAAATACAGCGAGTATAGTTAAATTGGTATAATCTCTGCCTTCCAAGTTGAGGTTGTCAGTTCGAACCTGACTACTCGTAAAAACAAAAATTTTATTTTTGTTTTATCAGCCTCAATATCTCATTAATAGATTACTATAAAACAAAAATTTTGTTTTTAAGTTAATCAAGCTTTTTATTTTTCTTTTATCTAAAAGCAGAGATAGTTCTTTTTATTTTAGA
>Ga0179596_10000223_pt1 | contig 26576 bp, 26 predicted proteins | sample CZODoug1_1_08_16_FD_155494 | JGI IMG/M metagenome (GOLD analysis project Ga0179596, IMG submission 155494) | Vadose zone soil fungal communities from Angelo Coast Range Reserve, California, USA - CZODoug1_1_08_16fungal (Illumina Assembly) | ecosystem: Environmental > Terrestrial > Soil > Vadose...
GGTGAATCGACTGGAGGGCAACGTTCCAGAATCGGTCGGCCCGCCCCTCGACAACGTCGAGGTGCGAATCGCCGCAAACGGCGAGCTGCTCGCAAGGGGCCCGAGCGTGATGAAGGGCTATTGGAGCAACCCCGAGGCGAGCGCGAAATCCCTGGACCGCGAGGGTTGGCTCCATACCGGGGATCTTGCGGAAATCCGGGACGGCAGGATCTACATACGCGGGCGCCTGAAAGACGTGCTCGTCCTATCGAACGGCGAAAAGCTTCCGCCGCAGGACGTGGAGCTCGCCATCCTCGGGGATGGAGTATTCGAACAAGGCATCCTGATCGGCGAAGGCCGCCCGTTCCTGACGCTCGTGGCGGTAACTCGGGAGAGCGACGAGAAGACCCTCATCCAGCGCGCAAACGATCGATTGAAAGCGTTCCCGCGCTATATCCGGGTGCGGCGCGTCGTAGCGACACACGAGCCCTGGACCGTCGAGAACGGCCTCCTCACGCCCACCCTGAAAGTCAAACGGGAACCGGTGCAGAAGAAATTCAGCGCCGAGATCGAGCGCGCGTACGCCGCCGGCGCGCTGGATTGACGCCCGCGCAGCGGGCGCCGCGTCCGAGACCGCCGGCTTCGTCAGGGCGAGAGCCTGGCAAACCTTGCTCGGATCTTGACGGTGCGCGCGAGGCCGTCCATCGCTTCGAGTAGCTGGAGCTTCAGGTCGGAGTCGAGCTCCGGCTGGCCTGCGAAACTCTGCACTTGTTCAAGGGCGGCTGCGTCCACCTGCCCTCCGATGAAGGCGGCGAGCCAGTTGTTGACGAAGAAGATCTTGCGCGTGCGCTTGAATTCGGGCAAGGCGGCGAGCGCGAGATCGAGGTAGGGCTGGGTCAGCTCGGCGTGCTCGACCGCGTTGAAGGGGCTGAGCGCCGCATCGATCCAGCTTTCGGGCAGACCCTGCTCGTTGAAGAAGCGCTCGAAGTAGATGTGCTTCGCCTCGGCGCTGCGCTCGGCCGCGGCGGCGGCGAAGGCGTAGCGGCGGCCGTCGTCTCCGGAATCCGCGGCGATTTGCGCGGAGAGCAGCTCTTTCGCCTCCGGGTCGTCGAGCGCGAGCAGCCGCGCGATTGCGCGGAAACGGTCGCGCGAGCTGAGCTTCACCCCGGGAATATCCAGCGTGTTTGCGAGGAGCGATTTGAGCCGGGAGCGGCCGCCCTCCGACCAGGCGCTCGCGGTGAACGTCCTGAGGAAAGTGATGCGACGTCCCGGCGTATCCGCGTGCAGCATCCCCTCCGCGAGAAGTTGCTCGAAGCTCTCCGCCAGGGCGTCCCGCTGCGAATCCGACGCGTAGTTGAGAAAGGCGACCTGCGCGCGTTGAAGCAGGCTGGCAAGCGTCACCGGGTCCCGCTCGACGGGGGCGACTCGAAGGACGAGATCGAGATAGGCGAGGGGCGCGAGCTCGGCGTCCCGCACCGATTCCCAGAGCGAACCGAAGACGAGCGCGCGCAGCAGGTCGCCCTGCACGATTTCCGGGCGCGCGAGCACCGCCTCGCGGCTCAACGGGTCGAGGAGAAAACGCCCATAGCCGTAGTCTCCGAAATTCGCGAACGCGAAGTCGATCTCCGGCATGCCGTCGATTGCGCGAACGCTCGTACTCTCGCGCCGCAACAAGGCATCGGCAGAGCGGGAAAGCCCGCTCTCGGACAAGGCGAACACCCTGAGCTTCATCGGCCAGGTTCCGCCTTCATTGAGCACGTTGTGCTGCTCCAGGACGGTGTTCTTCGGCCGCCCATCGCGATCGGTGTCCCAGGCGAGGCGTATCTCCGGCATGCCGCGGCGCTTGACCCAGGCTTCCGCCCAGCCCTTCAGCCGGCGGCCGGAGGCGCGCTCGAGCGCGGCGACGAGGTCGTTCCAATCGGCCGCCGCGTAGGCGTGTCTTTTTACGAACTGCCGCACCGCCCGGCGGAAGACGGACGCGCCGACGTAGAACTCTGCCTGGCGCAACACGGCCGGCGCCTTTCCGTAGACGATGTTTCCGTAGGCGGATTTTGCCGCGGATAGATTGGCAAGCGGCCGGTAGATCGCCGTCGTCCCCTGCGTGACGTCGGTCCGGTAGGCAGCGGTCTTGAGAGCGTGGAAGGCGTTCCAGACCGAATGCGCCGGGAGCAGCACTTCCGCCGCCTTCGCTGCCATGAAATTGGCGAAGCCTTCTTTCAGCCACAAGTCGTCGAACCAGCGCATGGTCACAGAATCGCCGAACCATTGGTGCGAGGCCTCGTGGAACAAGAGCTGCGCGCGCGCGAGGATGTCCGTTTCGTTGGGCGTGGACGGAAACAGCACCGCATCCTCGCGTAGAAAGGTCGCCCCGGCGTGCTCCATGCCTCCGTAAGCGAACTCAGGGACGAGCACCAGGTCGTACTTGGAAAACGGAAAGCGCGAATTGAAGTAACGCTCGAACCAGCGCACCGACTCGCGATTGAGCCGCAGCACCTCGGGGGCCTCCGTACGGGCGCGCGCGAGCTGCGACTTGCGGACGAACAGCCTGGTTTCGACTGCCTTTTCCCTGGGGGGAGGACCCGGACGCCCTTTGGCGGCCTGCCGCGCTCGCGCCGTCTTGCGCCCCGCGGGAGAGGACTGGGGCGAGGCGGGACCCTGAACCTCCGCGAACGGCCCGGCGGCAAAGGCGAACAGATACGTGCTGATCGGCGGGGTCGCGGCGAATCGGAACCGGCGCAGGTTGTTCGACACGTCCTCCGTTGACGCGATCGGGGCATTTCCGATGGCGGTCCATGCGCGCGGCAGGACCAGCTCGAGGCTGAAGCGCCCTTTCAGATCGGGCTGGTCGAAGCAAGGGAATGCGCTGCTCGCATCCGAAGGAACGAAAAGCGTATAGACGTACTCGGAGCCGTCCTCGCGGTCCACGTAGCGAGTCACGGCGCTGCCGGACAAGGCGATCGGCGATTCGAAGGAGAGCGTTACGCGGTTTCTTCCCGCCCGGAGCAGCCGCGCAGGAACGATCAGGTGTTCCCGCTCAAGCTTCGCCTTCGCGGGCTTGCCGTTGACGCGCAGCCGCTCTACACGCGAGACGCCCGGCGAGGGTCGCCAGTCGAGCACCAGATCGGGGACGCTGCGCCCAAGAGTGACCTGGACCGTCGCCGTCCCGGCGAGCTTCGTCGCGCCGGCGGTGACGCTGATCGCCAGCGCATATCGAACGTCGCGGTAGGTTTTTGCACGCCACTGCGCGAGCTCGCGCGATACGCCGGGCTCGAGTCCGGGGACTGCCGCCACAGCGGCACTAGCCATAAGACCGGCAGTGAGAGCGAGCACCGCGCCGCGCATGTCGGGCGATCCTGTCGCGCCGCGTATCCTGCCGCGAAGGCGTCAGCTCTTCGGCAACTTCGGCGCGGCCCAGACGGGCAGCGGGACGCCCGGCCTGCGCAGCACCCGCATCATGCGCAGCGCCATTTCGCGGCCGCGGTAGTAACCCGGGATGTAAGCCGATTCGGTGAAGCCGAGCGATCTGTAGAAGCTGCGCGCGGTGTAGTTGGCCGAGCGCAGTTCGAGGTGAATCGTCGCGATCCCGGCGGCGAAGGCCGACTCGGTCAGCCATTCGACCATGCGCCGTCCGATGCCCAGTCTCTGGTGGGAAGGCCGCACCGCGAGCAAATTGAGATGGGCGTGCTCGTCGCCGAAATACATGATGGCAAAAGCGACGACACGGTCGCGGTCGCACGCGAGCAGCGTGAACGTGTCCTTGTTTGCGATCGAGCGCGCAACGCGCTCGGGACCCCAGGACCAGCCGAGGCCCGTCTCGATCAGGTCGCGCGACATCGCGGCGATCTTCGCGGCATCGGTGGGGCGCCCGGGCCTCAATGTGATGTTTTTCGCGTTCATTTCTGGGAAATCGTATGCAACGAGCATGCCAAGATTAGCAGATTGTCGAAAAAGGGGAAATCTGCCGCTAGAACGGCTTCACCACGGCCAGGACGACCGCGGCGGCCAGAAACGCTACCGGCACCTCGTTGAACCAGCGGTACCAGAAGTGGGACTTGGTATTGCGCTCGCGCGCGAAATCGGCAAGCAGCTTGCCGCAGTAAAGGTGGTAGGCGATCAGCAGGACGACGACCCCGAGCTTGGCATAGAGCCACGCGCCCATCGCGACATAGTTGAGCAGCAGCATTCCGAAAAGAATCGTCAGTACCGCACCCGGCGCCATGATGCCCCAGTACAGCTTGCGCTCCATGACCTTGAACCGTTCCCGGCTCGCCGCGTCCTCGGCCATGGCGTGATAGACGAACAGGCGCGGCAGGTAGAACAGCCCGGCGAACCAGGTCACCATGAAAATGATGTGCAGCGCCTTGATCCAGAGCATCGCTATTTGAGCAGTCGCCTGCGGAAAAGGACCGTCGCAGCATAGAACCCGGCCGCGGCATAGGCAAGCAGCACCAGCGCGTGCAAGACCGCGTTCGACGGAATTTGACCGAGCAGAAGCGGACGCGCGATGGCCACCGCGTGCGTGAGCGGAAGAAACGCGGCGATCGCCTGAAAAGCGGCAGGCAGCTGCTCCACCGGAAAGAACACCCCGCACAAGAGATTCATCGGCGTGATCAGCAGCGTGAAGTAGTACATGAAAAAGTCGTAGCTCCGCGCCATAGCCGTGACCGCGAGGGCGAGCGCGCCGAAAGTGAGGCCGATAAGGGGCAATAGCGCTATTACCCACAGGGACAGGACCGAGCCCGACAGGCCGAGCAGCCACACGACGGCGAGAATCGCCACGCCCGACAGCACGCTCTTGCTCGCCGACCAGGCGAGCTCGGCGAGCACAACGTCGTCGAGGTCGACCGGGGCGTTCATGATGGCATCCCAGGTGCGCTGCACGTGCATGCGGGAGAAGGCCGAGTACATGGATTCGAACGTGGCGCTGTTCATCGTGCTCGAGCACACCATTCCCGCGGCGAGGAATGCGATGTAAGGTACGCCGCCGACTTCCGGCAGCATCGACCCCAGGCCGTACCCGAGTCCGAGCACATAGATCAGTGGGTCTGCGAGATTGCCGAGGATTGAGGGAATCGCGAGCTTGCGCCACACGAGCAGGTTCCTGCGCCACACGGGAACGAAGCGCAGGCTCATCGAGGGGAGGGCAAAGATGTGCATCAGTCGCGCAGCTCCCTTCCGGTGAGTTTCAGGAACACGTCTTCCAGGTTGGCCGGCCGGTGCAGGTAGCGCAGTTCCGGCCGGCGCGAAAGGCTCGCGAGGAGGGGCGCCGGATCGGCCGGATAGCAGAACACCGTCTCACCGCTTTTTTCCAGACGCGAGGCGAGCTTTCCCGCCTCGCGGTCGCTCCAATCCATGACGCTGTCGCCGTGCACCTCGACCACGTGTGGCTCGATGTGGCGGAGGATGAGCTCGCGCGGACTTCCCTCGGTGATGAAGCGCCCGCGATCCATGATGGCGAGCCGCGCGCACAGCCTCTCGGCCTCTTCCATGAAATGCGTGGTGAGCACGATGGTCTTCCCTCCGGCGAGGAGTTGCTTCAACCGCTCCCAGATCAGGTGGCGCGCCTGCGGGTCGAGCCCCGTGGTGGGTTCGTCCATGAAGATCAGGTCGGGATCGTTGATGAGCGCGCGCGCGAGCGTCAAGCGACGTTTCATTCCGCCGGAGAGCGTCTGGATTTGCGATGCGGCGCGCGCGGCCAGGCCCGCGAAGTCGAGCAGCTGGGGGATGCGCGCCCGGATGGCGCGCTCGGAGAGGCCGAAGTAGCGGCCGTAGACGAGCAGGTTTTCGCTGACGGTGAAATCGGGATCGAGGTTGTCCATCTGCGGCACCACTCCCACGCGCGCGCGGGCGGGCCGGGCTTCACCGGGCACGGGGCGCTCCATCAGCTCGACCGAGCCGCCGTCGGGATCGGTGAGGCCGAGGCACAGCCTCAAGGTCGTGGTCTTGCCGGCGCCGTTGGGGCCGAGCAGCCCGAAGCATTCGCCCGGCGCGATCCCGAAGCTCACGCCGGCGACCACCTCCGCGCCGCCGTAGGACTTGCGCAGGTTGTGAGCCGCTAATACCGCCATGAACCTTTGACGATGTTCTTGATGACGTTCAGGCGCAGGTGGAAGAAATGGTCCGCGCCGGGAATGACCACGACCGGCAATTCCTGCGGCCGCGCCCAGTCGAGCACCTTGGCAAGCGGCACGGTCTCGTCGCGCTCGCCGTGGATCACGATCGAGTCGCCGGGCACGGCCTCCGAAGGAAATCGGCCGACCGCGACGCCCACCAGCACTACGCGCAACGGGCTCGTGCGCTGCGCCACCTGCGTCTGGACTGCCGCACCGAAAGAGAATCCCGCCAGAACGAGCGGCAGCGGGCCAAAGGTTCTCTTCGCATGCTCGGCGACGCGGAGCAAGTCTCCGGTCTCTCCTCTGCCTTCGTCGTGCTCGCCTTCTGATTTGCCGACGCCGCGGAAATTGGGCCGCAGCGACACGTAGCCCAGTTCGACGAAAGTTTTCGCGAGAGTCTGGACCACCTTGTTGTCGAGCGTCCCGCCGTAGAGCGGATGAGGATGAGCGACCACCGCCGCGCCTCTGAGCGCGGCTTCGGGACGATCTACGACCGTCTCGATCCTGCCCGCCGCACCGTCGATGAAAACGCGCTCGAGCGCCCCGCTCATAGGAGCAGGCGTTCGACCACGCGGCCGGCCTTGAGGTGCTCCTCGATGATCTCGTCGATATCGGCGCGGTCGACGTAGGTGTACCAGACCGCCTCCGGGTACACCACGACGCAGGGCCCTTCCTCGCAGCGGTCCAGGCACCCCGCCTGATTCACCCGCACCTTCCCGGGGCCGGCGAGGCCCAACTCCTTGACCCGCATTTTCGCGTAGTCGCGCATGCCGCTTGCGCCTTTGTCGTTGCAGCAGGTCTCGCCGTTCTGGCGCTGATTGCAGCAGAAAAAAACGTGTCTTTCGTAGTAGCTCATTTCGATCCGGATGTGAAGAGCGTACCGGTAATTATACTGTGAGGAGTCGGTGTCCCCGGGCGCGTTTCCTACTCTTTCACCTGTCCGCGCTCGGCGGCGAGCAGTACCAGATATACCATCGCCGCAAACGGCCACACGGCGGAAACGAGGCGCGTCGCCCCGTTGAAATTGAGAAAATGCCCCTGCTGCCACAGCGCGAAAGAGGCGGTCATGTAGGGATTGGCGGGGGCGAGATTGACGAGGGCCATCGCCGCCATCAGCGCAAAGCCCATGAGCGCGAGCTGCGCGGTGCGTGGCATCCCTGCCGCCAGCAGCAGCATCAGGATTGCCGCAGCCACGCCGTAGAGGGCTCCGGGCGTCACCCAAGAGAGAACGTCCTGGGAGCCGATGAGCAGACCGAATCCGAAGCTGTGCACGGCCAGCGCTGCGGCCAGAAGGATCACGACGCCTCCCCGCGCGGGCTGGCTGCGCGCGGTGAGGCACAAGGCGAGCAATCCCGCCGCCAGGCCATTCGCGCAGGCGACCCCGGCCTCCACGCGCAGGAATACCTCGGCGGGGTAGAGCTTGCCCGAGGGCGTCTTGAATAAGCCGCGCAGATCGCCCGTGCCGAAGAGCAGCGTTTCGGGATTGAGCTGCGCGAACAGCCACAACCCGAGCAGCACCAGCCCGAGATCGGTCCGGCGCCCCGGAACGAACAGCCTGTTGCGCAGACGCTGCAATCCTTCGGCGTCCATCAAGGGCCGCGTCGTGGCGAGAGCGGCGAGGGCGCCGACCAAGCCGCCCGCGGTATTGGCGAGCAGGTCGAGGTTCGACGACGTGCGCGTAGGCAGGTAGAGCTGCAGCGACTCGAGCGCGAAGCTCAAGGATACCGAACAGGCGAGGCCGAAACCCAAAGCGTAACTGCGGCGCAGCCAGGGATACACCGCCAACACGGCGAGAAAGCCGAGCGGCATGTAGCCGATGATGTTCGCGATGACGTCGAATACCGGGATGGGACGGGGGAGCGGAGCCGTGAGGAAGGCGAACGGCGGCAGTCCCCGATCGCGCCAGCCGGAGAATGGATGCAGGCTCGCGTAGACGACGAGCAGCACATACGCCACGAAGAGATAGCGCGCCAGAGTCGAAGGCTGCCAACGGGCCATGACGGGTCATTTTCTCACGGCATCGGTTGCGCGAGCTCCCCTTGGTAGATCGCGAGCGCGCCGGCGCCGAAGAGCGCAAACGTTATTCCCTCGATCGCGTCGTGCTCCCGAGTGAACCAGCGGCACTCACGCACGGCGATTTTGGCGGCTCGTTCCATCGGATAGCCGTAGACGCCGCAACTGATGGCGGGAAAGGCGATCGTGCGGATCCTGTGCGCGAGAGCGAGCTCGAGGCTGCGCCGGTAGCAGGAAGCGAGCAGCTCCGGCTCGCCGCTCGCCCCGCCGTTCCAGACCGGGCCGACGGTGTGGATCACGTGCTTTGCCGCAAGCCGATAGCCCCGGGTGATCTTCGCGTCGCCGGTGGCGCAGCCGCCGAGCGTGCGGCACTCGCGCAGCAATTCCGGCCCGGCGGCCCGGTGGATTGCGCCGTCGACTCCGCCGCCGCCGAGCAAGCTCGTGTTCGCCGCGTTGACGATCGCGTCCACCGCGAGACGCGTGATGTCGGTCTCGATTGCGCGCAGGCGCATCGATATTTAAAGATATTCCGTGCCCAGCAGCCAGGCCACGCCGGCGATGAACGCCGAGCCTGGGATGGTAAACATCCACGCCCAGATGATGTTGCCGGCCACGCCCCAGCGCACCGCGGAGAGCTTCTGCGCCGAGCCCACGCCGATGATCGAGCCGGTGATGGTGTGGGTCGTCGACACCGGAATGCCGAGGCTGGTGGCGAGAAACAGCGTCATCGCACCGCTCGCCGAGGCGCAGAAACCGCCGACGGGCTTGAGTTTGGTGATCCGCATGCCCATGGTTTTGACGATGCGCCAGCCGCCGAAGAGCGTCCCCAGGCCCATCGCGGCCTGACAGGCGAGCACCACCCAGAAAGGCAGCGGCTCGTTTGCGGCTGAAAGCCCGGATGCAATGAGAAGCATCCAGATGATACCCATGGTTTTTTGGGCGTCGTTGCCGCCGTGTCCGAGGCTGTAGAGCGCAGCTGACACGAACTGCAGCCGCTGGAACCAACGGTCGATCCGTCTCGGGGTCGAGCGCACGAAGATCCAGGACACAGCGATCATCAGGGCGATGGCGAGCGCGAAACCGAAGAGGGGAGACACCACTATCGCAGCCGCAGTCTTGAGAACGCCACTCGCCACCAGCTTACTGACGCCGGCCTTTGCGACACCGGCGCCGATGATGCCGCCGACAAGCGCGTGAGAGGAGCTGGACGGGATGCCGTAGTACCAGGTAATGAGATTCCAGGTGATTGCGCCGCACAGCGCGCCGAAAACGACGTAATGATCGACGATGGCCGGATCGACGATGCCCTTGCCTATGGTGGTGGCCACCGCGAAGCCGAACACGAGAAACGCGATGAAGTTGAAGAACGCCGCCCAGGCGACCGCCCAGTGCGGGCTCATGGCGCCGGTGGAGACGATCGTGGCGATCGAGTTGGCGGCGTCGTGAAAACCGTTGAGGAAGTCGAACGCAAGCGCGAGCAGCACCAGGAACACTACGATTTCGAAACTGATCGGCATGTGGACCGGGATCGTGGATCAGGAATTTTCGATGACGATACCCTCGATGATATTGGCCACGTCCTCGCACTTGTCGGTGACCGTCTCCAGGTGCTCGTAGATCTCCTTCAGCTTGATCAGCTCGCGGGTGTCGGGCTCGTTGCGGAAAAGCTTCGCCATGGCCGAGCGCAGCACCTGGTCTGCGTCGGTCTCGAGCCGGTCGATATCCACGCAGGTCTTCATGATTTTCTCCGCGTTTCCCATGTTGTTGAGGAGATCGACCGCTGCCTTGACCTTCTCGGCGCAAGCGACGCAGATATCGGCCAGGCGCTTCGCCTCGTCGGGAATCTTGCGGATGTCGTAGAGAAACACGCTTTGCGATACGTCCTCCATCAGGTCGAGGATGTCGTCCATCCGGGTGATGAGCTGGTGGATCTCGTCGCGGTCGATGGGCGTGATGAAGGTCGTGTGCAGGAGCTGGATCGTCTCGTAGGTGACGGTGTCGGCCTTGGTCTCGATGGCCTTGATGTTGTGGGCGCGGCTCTCGGTCTCGCCCATATCGTCCATCATCGCCTTCAGCTCGACCGCGCCTTGCAGGATGAGCGCGGCGTGCTCGCTGAAATAGGTGAAGAACCGGCCTTCGTGCGGCATCAGGCGAGCGAACATGGAGCCCCCTTGGATCGGGCCGTGAAAGCGGCCGCGCGAATTGTAGCCGAGTCCGGGCGGGAGCGGACTAGCGGGGAGCGCCTTGGCGATGCGCCTGCGGCGCGGCGCTTGGCACGATAGCGCCGAGGGCCATGCCCAAGATGGAGAACGCGAGGCCGACCAGCGTCGGGGGCACGGCGGCGTCCGCCGCGATGAAAGCCGCGATCAGCCAGGCGACGAGTCCGAACACCGCGGACAGGATCGCGCCGGCGTTATTCGCTCCCTTCCAGAAGATCCCCGCGGCGAGCGGCACCAGCGCGGCCACCAACGTCACGGTGTAAGCGTTCTGCACCATATCGTACATCGTCTGCTTCGAGCGCAGGGCGAATACCAGGGCGGCGCAGGTGAAGGAAACAAGGACGACGCGAAGCGTAAGGAGGAACTGGCGGTCGCTCATGCTCGGATAGAGCGGACGGATGATGTTTTCCGTGCACAGCGAAGTCGGGGCGATGATCGCCCCGCTCGCCGTCGACAGGATCGCCGACAGCAGCGCGCCGAAGAAGAGCACCTGTATCCACATGGGCGTGTGCCCGAGGATGAACGCGGGAAGGAGGCGCTGCGTCTCGCGCGCATCTTGGGCCGACAGCAGCTGGCCGAGCGACGGATCGATGAGCAGCCCTGCAACGACGATGTAGATGGGGACAAACACGAAGCCGAAGTAGACGACCCCGCCGAGGAGGCTGCCGGCAATCGCGGTCCTCTCGTTCTTCGCCGAGGTGACGCGCTGGAAGATGTCCTGCTGCGGGATCGATCCGATCGCCAGCGTCAGAAACGCGGTGGTGAAGGCGAGCCATTCCTTGACGCCGCCCCTGGGCCAGAATTCGAACTTTCCCGACTCGGCGGCTGCGGCGATGATCTTTCCGGGCCCGCCCGCCATGTCGCCGACGAACCAGGCGATGACCCCGAGGCCGACGATGATCATGACCGACTGGAACAGATCGGTCATCGCCACGGACCACATCCCGCCCCAGATGGTGTAGGCGAGGACGACGACACCGCTGATGACGATTCCGGTCTCGAGCGAGATGGCGCCGTTCGTCAGGGTCGAGAAAACCAGGCCGAGCGCCGTCAGTTGTGCCGCAGTCCAGCCGAGATAGGAGATGGCGATGATCACGCTGGTGCCGAACTCCATGGCGCGGCCATAGCGCTTGCGGTAGAAGTCGCCGATGGTGAGCAGGTCCATGCGGTAGAACGCGCGCGCGAAAAGAAGCGCGACGATGACCAGGCAGACGGAGGAGCCGAAGGGATCGGCGATGATGCCCCCAAGCCCGCTCTTGGAGAACTCGACCGAAACGGAGAGCACGCTTTCAGCGCCGAACCAGGTGGCGAAGACCGTCGCCATGTTCATATAGAGAGGCAGGCTGCGGCCGGCGACCACGTAGTCCTTCGAGTTTTTCACCCGCATCGCCGCCCACAGGCCGATCGCGATCGTGACGACCAGATAAAGCACGACGGATGCGATCAGCATGGCGCGGATTATAGACCGGAGCGCGCCGCGTTCCGGCTTAAGCGAGGCCGAGGGCCGCGGCCAGAATCAGCGCCAGCGCAAGCAGCGCGACCGCAACGCCGATCATCCGGTTGCGGCGCCGTTCGAGCACGAGCAGCTCGCCCAGCATTCCCTCGATCCTTTCCACGCGATCCCCTGCGAGCGCGCGGTGCACCAGCCGCGGCAGCTGCGGCAGCATCGTCGCCCAGCGCGGCGCCTCGTTGCGGAGCGCGCGCAATAGACCCTTCAATCCGATCTGCTCGCGCATCCAGTTCTCGAGGAACGGCTTGGCGGTGGTCCACAGGTCGAGATCGGGGTCGAGCTGGCGCCCGAGTCCCTCGATGTTGAGGAGCGTCTTCTGCAGCATGACGAGCTGCGGTTGGATCTGGACGTTGAAGCGGCGCGAGGTCTGGAACAGGCGTACGAGCGCCCGTCCGAAGGAGATTTCCTTCAACGGCCGGTCGAAGAACGGCTCGCACACGGCACGAATCGCCCCCTCGAACTCGTCCATGCGCGTATCTGCCGGCACCCAGCCCGCCTCGAGGTGCGCCCGCGCCACACGGGCGTAATCGCGCCTGAAGAAACCGAGGAAATTCTGCGCGAGATACTGCTTGTCCACCTCGGTGAGCGTGCCCATGATGCCGAAGTCGAGCGCGACGTAGCGGCCTTCGGGCGTCACCAGGATGTTCCCCGGATGCATGTCGGCGTGAAAGAAGCCGTCGCGGAACACCTGCGTGAAGAAGATTTCGACGCCGGTGCGCGCGAGCTTCGGGATGTCCACGCCCTGCCGGCGCAGCTCATCCACCTGGCTCACGGGCGTGCCATGCATCCTCTGCATGGTCATGACGGTGCTCGTGCAGAAGTCCCAGTACACTTCCGGCACCGCAAGCAGCGGCGAGTCGAGGAAGTTGCGGCGCAGCTGGCTCGCATGCGCCGCTTCGCGCATGAGGTCGAGTTCCTCGGACAAGTGCCGTGCGAATTCGGCGACCACTTCGCGGGGCCTGAGGCGCCTGCCGTCGGCCCAGAAGCGCTCGACGAGGCCCGCGGCGGCGTCCATCAGCGCGAGGTCTTCCGCGATCACCGGCATCATTCCCGGCCGCAGGATCTTGACCGCCGCCTCGGTGCCTCCGGGAAGCACGGCAAGATGCACCTGGGCGACCGACGCGCTCGCGACGGGCTGCGATTCGAACTTCTCGAAAACTTTCGCGATTGGCTTGCCGAACACCCGCTCGACCTCGGCTATCGCGAGTTCGCCCGGAAACGGCGGTACCTGGTCCTGTAGCTTTGCCAGCTCGTCGGCGAGGTCGGCGGGCAAGAGGTCGCGGCGCGTCGAGAGCACTTGGCCAAACTTGACGAAAATGGGGCCGAGCGCCTCGAGCGCCAGGCGCAGCCGCGCGCCGCGTGGTTCTCTGAGCGCGCGAAAGAAAAGGAGCGCGTTCAGCGCGCGAGCGAGCCGGCTCCCCGAAGCAAGCGCGAACTCGTCCAGGCCGAAGCGCAGGGCTATTCGGAAGATCTTGGCGAGGCGAAGCAAGGAAATGGGAAACCGCGGGGCGAAGCGGCCAATTTACCAGAATTGGCCGGCGCGACCCGAAAGAAGGACCCGGCTCTTTAGCGGTCCCTGCCCGTGCCGGGCAGGTGCTCGATGCGTTTTTCGAGCCGGGCTACGTCGTCGCACAGCGCCTCGACGCCGCGGCAAAAGTTCTCTACGTCGGCAGGCCGCGCGAGCAGGGGCCGCTCCTCAGTCCAGTATTCGGCGAGATTCTCGGCGAGGCGCAATGCGGCGTCGCGCTGCCACGCGGCGAGGGCCTTGCCGCCGGAGGCGAGGCGGCGGGCAACGATGTCGCCAAACACCTTGGAGAGATCTTCCTCGAAGTCCCAGCTGAGATGGCCGAAAAGGTAGTCCACCGCACCCGCCAGGTCCGCCGAGCCCTCGATTTCAACCCGCTTTCGGGCGGTCTCGTCGCGTGCAAGCAGAAACGGCAGGGCGTCCGGGGTGAGCTTCACGACGAGTGCGCTCGCCGTTTCTGCCCGCGCCCGATCGAGAAGGCCGTTGTCCGTGATCGCGAAGCGCAGGTCCTGAAAAGGCGGGCAACGAAATTCCACGGCCTGACCCGCAAAGGGTTTCAGTCGCTCTGCCGCCCACGGCTGCTGCTCCAGAAGATGGTTCAGGGCTGCGAGGGCGCCGCGCTCGATCATGGGGTTTCCGGGTCGCGCCCCGTGGCGAGCGGATCAGTTGAGCTGTTGTATCCCGGCGAGCAGCCAGCCTGAGGAACCGTTTACCGGTTTTCGCATGTGCCAGATTTCCTCGAATGGCTCGGCTGGTGCACTCGCCTCTTCGCGAATCGAACCGGAGAATCGCACGCTCGCCCAATACAGTTCACCCTCGGTGACGAGCTCCAAGAGCGCGGCGTTCAGGGTTACGACGTCGGTCTGTTGCACTCCCGAATGCCCGACGACGTCGTCCTTCAGCGTGTTGAACATGTCTTCGGTGGTGACTTGGCGCAGCCGCGCGAGGTCGCCGCGGTCGTTCGCTTGTTGCAGGCGCTGGAAGTTGCGCCGTGCTTCCTTCAAGAAGGCCTCGACGTCGAAGCCCGCCGGAATGTTGGAGACGAACTGGCTGCGGTAATTGGGCTGCACGCCCGCGTCTCCGGGAAGCTGCGAGGGAGGCGGCGCAGCCACGGTCTCGTTGCCGAAACCCGCGTATTGCGCCTGAGGCCCGCGCTGCTTCGACAGGACACGCATCAACGCGAACACGACCGCACCGGCGAGCAAGGCCATGAGGAGCGCGCTCGCTACGGCACCGAAACCTCCCTGCGCGAACAGCCAGCCCAAGCCAAGGCCCGCGGCGAGTCCGGCGAGGGGCGCAAACCAGCGGCCCGGTCCGGACGGTTGCGGCGCCGTCGCAGGTTGCTGCTGCGTCGGCGGAGTCGCTTGCCTCGGGGGCACCGTGACTTGGCGTTGGGCCCCGAGACTTCGGCCGCCACCGAGCCTGGCGGCCTCGACATCATCTGCCAGGATGCCCGCACCGAAGACCAGCGTGAACAGGGAAACGATCAATTTTTTCATGGTCTCTCTCCGCGATTCAGAATTTGTGTCCCCGATGCAAGGCCACGACGCCCGCACTCAGGTTGAAATATTCGACGTTCTCGAGCCCCGCCCGTTCCAGCATGCCCTTCAGGTGCTCCTGGTCGGGATGCATGCGTATCGATTCGGCGAGATAACGGTAGGCAGCCTCATCGCCCGTTACCGTCTTGCCCAGCCAGGGAAGCACCTTGAACGAGTACCAATCGTAGGCCTTTGCGAGCGGCCGCCAGACGCGCGAGAACTCGAGCACGAGCAGCCTCCCGCCGGGCCTCAGCACGCGGCGCATTTCGGCAAGCGCTGCGTCCTTTCGCGTCATGTTGCGCAGACCGAAGGCGACGCTCACACAGTCGAAGTAGTTCGAAGGAAACGGGAGCCTTTCCGCGTCGCACTGCACCGCTGGGACCGGGCGGCCGCGGTCGAGCAGGCGATCGCGCCCCCGCTCCAGCATCGCACGGTTGATGTCGGTGAGCCACACCTCTCCGCTTGCCCCGGCACGCTTCGCGAAATCGAGCGCCAGATCACCTGATCCGGCCGCCACATCGAGCACCCTCTCGCCCTCGCGCACACCGGCGAGCGCCACCGCGAAAGCCTTCCACAGCCGATGCAGGCCCCCGGACATCAAATCATTCATCAGATCGTACCGGACCGCGACCGAGGAAAAAACGCCAGCGACGCGCGAAGCCTTTTGGGCCTCGTCGATGCGATGGTATCCGAAGTGGGTCTGACTCACGCGAGCATGCTAGCACGCCGCTAAGACGTTCATGTCTGACGCTTCAGCCTTCGCGGCGCGCTCCGGCCGCCTCGAGGCGCTTGAGATAGGCCTGCCACAGAGATTGGCGATTCGTGCCCAGATCGTAGAGGTAATCCCACGAGTAAATGCCGGTGCCGTGCCCGTCGGAAAAATGCGGCTGCACCGCATAGCTGCCCACCGGCTCCAGCCTCAGGATGTCCACGTCCTTCTTGCCGACCTGCAGGACTTCCTGTCCGGGTCCGTGGCCGCGCACTTCGGCCGACGGCGAGTACACGCGCAGGAATTCGTAGGGCAATTCGAAACGACTGCCGTCGGAAAATGAAACCTCGAGCACCCGGGATTTCTGGTGCAGCTTGATTTCGGTGGGAGTGGGTTTTTCCCCGGCCGCCATAAGGCATTTTAGACGACCGGCCGCGCGAAAAACTCCGGCCTACGCGTAGGCTACGCCCGAAGAGATGAGCCGAGCCCTTTTTCAGGACGTCGAAACGCGGACCCGCTCGTAGTCGAAACCGCGCTCGAGCAACCCGGATAGCGTGATGCGTTTTATGGCGTTGCCGAGTTCGAGTTCGAGTTCGCCGGCGCGCCGGTACCAACCTGTGGGCAGCACGAGCGCGGGCGACAAACCCGGCGCGACCGGCAGCATCAGCGCATCGGATCGCTGCGGAGCGCTCCGGTCGGACGAGCGCACCGCGCAGGCCTTTGCTTCCCCTTTGAGAGCTCGGGCCCCGATGGTGACCGTTTGATCCGGTCCCTCGATGAGCCAGTCGACGTGGCAAAGGATGAACTGGCGCGCCCCGCCAGGCCGCAGTGCCACGAGCTGGCGGTGGGCCAGACGCATGCCCTGCGTCCCGCGGCGAAGTCTGAATCCGTCGTCCGATTCCCCGAGCGTTTCCCAGGTCTCCAGACCCTGCTCGCGCGCATCCAGCTCCGCGCTGGGCTGGAACGTGTGAAATCGTTCGGCTTCCCCGTAGGAATAGCTCGATGGGCCCGCTTTCTTCGCAGCGGGGGTGCCTCCGATCGCATGGTGAATCGCGGCAAAGCCGCTCACCAGCTCCATAGGCGAGGGGTTCGCGCGGCGTGGAAAGTCGCGCACCGGTGCGGATTCGAACCAGGCGCGCTGCAACGTCTTGAGCAGATCCTGAGCGGCTAGCCGCGTGCAATCGGAGCCGAGTCCGAGCGCGGCGGGCTCGGCGCCTTCTTCGAGGCGCCGGATGCGTGCGCTGATCGAGGTGGCGACGCGGGCGAGGTCGAGAAAGCGCAAGGTCCCCGAACCGGCTTCCGCCTTCGCCCAGACGGGCCCCGAAGCTCCTGCGAGATCCACGGCGTAGCCACCCTGCAGGGGCGCGTCGCGGCTGAGGACGACTTTGCCTGCCCAGTGGCGGACCCACTTGCGCGCCCAGTCGAGTTCCCGGTGAGACAGACGGTGCGGTTGGGCAAGCTGCAGCATCAGCATTTCGACGTACGCCGCCATCGGCGAGGATTCGACGCTCAGATCAGCGACAGTCTCGCTCCTGATTGCGCGCGCTTCGGCTGCCGCGTAGGTCTGGTGCATCAATTTCCAGTAGTCTGCCCCGAACTCGCGTCGCGCGAACAGGCAGGTCCCGATCGTTTCTCCCGCGCAGACGAGCACGCGCTGGAAAAGTCGGGCGAGCGAGGGCTCGAGCTCGGGGTGCTTGCCGTTCAACGCTGCGCTCAGGAGACGTCCGTAACCCCGGAGCATCGCCGCCCACAAGCCGCTCGCCTGAACGAAGGCTGTGGCTTCGTCGTGGCCGAGCGGCAGCGGTTTCCCGGCGAAACCCTTGGTTTGCTCCGCTTCGGCATGCATGACGGGATAGCGCAGGCGCTCGAGGATCTGCAGATACGCCGAATGCCTGGGGGGATGAGCCTCGATTTCCTCGAGCAGGGTCAGAAACGCGCTGCAGGCATGCGGCATGCCGGCAAGCGCCGCGCGCGCAAGCCAGTCCTCACAGCTTGTCAAGTCGGCGAGACGCGGTTGCGAGTCGGGAAGGAAGTCGCGAAGGACCATGAATCCACCTTCGAGGTCTATTTCTGAGAATTGCGATCACGCCAATGTACTATGACATGGTCATAAGCGCCGGCCAAACTGCGGCCGGGATGTGAAAAAATTGGCAGAAAACGGTGCGGGAGCAGGCGTTGCAGGGCGCGTCAGAGCGTGTCGAACGTGACGCGCTCGAAATCGGCGCCGCGATCGACGACCGACGCAAGTCGCAGCTTGCCGGCGCGCTCGGTGAGCACCTCGATCTCTCGATTTGGCTTGAACCATCCCGCCGGGACAACGAGCGTCTCCGGAGCCTTGAGCGCGGCGACCGCCGGCAGCAAGAAGGCCGGGGTGTATTGCTCAGCTGCTGCGTGGCCGTCGACCGCCCTGATCGCGGCTCCCTGGGGAATCCCGGGGAGGATGTGGACGCCGGCGCGCACTTCTAATTCCACCGAGACCGAGAGCCATTTGACCGCGCAGAGAAGAAAGGCCTTCGCGTCCGCCAGCCGGATCCCGAGCAGCTGCCCGAGCATTAAGCGCGAGCTTGCGGCAGGATCCACTCGCACAAGGCGCAGCCCGGAGGCGCTCTCGTCGTTGATCTGCCAGGTCTCGACAGCGAAATCCGGCGGGGGGCCGGGGTCGCCCTCGTGGAGCGTCGCGACTCGCCCGAGGGTCGCAATTTGCTCATGCTGCACCTGGGATATTTTTTGGGGACCTCCGCGGATCGCGAGCACGCGGCCGGTGACAAAGTAATGCACCGCGGCCATTCCAGAGCAGATCTGTGCCGTGCCGCTTGCGCTGCGGCGCGGGTGCGCGCGCGATTGCTTGTCCTCGCACCACCGCCGATAGAGCATGGTGAGCAGGCTTTCGGCGAGGGGAGCGGTCACGTCTTCGCCCAAGCCGAGCGCCGCGGGGGTCTCGCCCTTGCGCAACAGGCCAACGCGCTTGCGCACGCTGCTCCCAAGCTCGTGGATATCGAGAACGCGGGTGGTGTCGCCCCCCGGCATGCGGCGCGAAGCGCCCGCAGCACCCGAGAGATCGATTACCAGCGGTGCGGCGCCGTCGCCGGTGGCAGCGTGGGCGCGTCCGATCGAAACCTTCGGCGTCCAGCGCTCGAGCCAGAGCGAAATGAGCTCGATCTGCCGCGGCGTCAGCTTTCCCGGGTTGGCAAGATCGATTAGCAGAACCTGCGCGTAGGTTTCCGTGCAGGTCGTCTGTCTGCCTTTACGGGTCGGATGGGCGACTTCGCCTCTGGCCACGCCCCTGTCCTCGACGAACGCATAGACGCCGTGCAGCAGCTTCCATTCGCGCTCGCCGACGTCCTGATAGGCTTGATAGTAGGCAAGCATCTTCTGGCCGGTGCACCACAAGACGCGCTCGCCTATCAATGCCGCGCTCGCGGCGGAGGCGCCGCCCGCAACTGCTTTCAGACAATGCTGGTATCCGTATGAGAGGGCGTCCCAGAGCGCGCGCACGCTTTCGAGGATCTCTCGCTCCGGTTTGGCGAGCGGGGCGGGACGGCTGGAAAATTTCTTGGAATGTTCCATTTGCACGAAACTCACCGGCTCGCGCAAGAGTTCCATGATCTTGAGCCGCTCGGCGGGCGCGATGGTGTAGGCATTCAGCTCATCGAGTTGTGCGAGGAGACGGACGTGGGATGGGCCGACGTTGATGAGGGGCAGGGACTGCAGCCACTTCGCGCAGCCGGAAGAATCCTTGAAATCGGGAGCGGCGTCCGGCTTGATGCTCGGGGGATCGAAGCTCGACATGGGGTCAGTCCAGTCTTCGTCTCAGCGCGGCCGTAAGCGCGTCGCGGTCGGGAGTCCTGCGCCGCGGGAGGTCCGCGCGCGTAGTCTCGGCCCAGATCGGGCGGGGAAAATGGCGATCGAGCTGATGGCGCGGAATCACGTGCCAGTGCAGGTGGGCCGTGACGTTGCCCAGGCTCGCAAGGTTGATTTTGTCCGGATCGAGGAGAGCGCGGAGCGCGGCTTCGGTTGCGAATACCGCATTCATGAGCCGTGTGCGTTCGGCAGGCTCAAGGTCGGTCATCTCCTTCACGTGCCGCTCGAGGACTACCCTGCAAAAGCCGGGATAATCCGGATCGTCGACGAGCACAATGCGGCAGAACCCGTCGCGCCAGAGCAAGTCCCCGCCAGGGGAATCGCATAGCTCGCAGGGTTTGTCGATCAAATTTTCACTCCCCGTCCCGGGGCGCCACGTCGGCGAATCGTCTGCGCTCGGCCAAGGATAGCAGAATCAGCGGTGGCTACGGGCTTTCCCGGTTCGACGGCGGCTCGGCCGGGACTGCGTTCTCCGGGAAGATGTCCCGATAGCTCGCGTACAGGCTGGCGAACAAGGTAGGCCACGAGACCAAGGTAAGAATCAGCGCAAGAGAGTGCACCACCTGCATCCTTTCCTGCAATAGGAACGCCGCGAACGTGAGCATTACCACGAAAACCGCGCCAGCCAACGCGAGCACAGCGCCATAAACGAAGAATGCCCGCCAGTTCCGCCACACCGCGAAAAAACTGTAGAAGAGCGATTGAGCGGCGCCGATGCGGTTCCATGCGGCGAGCACGGGCGCAAACCAGAAAGCCATCGCAACCGGGGTCGCGGCCAAAGTCGCGACCAGCATCGCACTCAAAACGCTGCCGTCCTGCAAGGCTTCGATGGGGGGCTGCTGGCCGGACAGGATCAAGGTCATCAACGCGCCCGAGTCCGCAAGGGAGGCGACACCGAGCACTACGACGATCGAGACGAGGGACAGAACACCCAGAGCGATCAACGTGCTCAGTCCGCTTCTGAAACCTGCGAAAAGCAGCCCGGGGCGCAACAAGCCGCCGCGGTCGAGCACCGCGCACATGACCATGAAACTGACGAAGAACGCCGGCAGCAACACGGTGGAAGCGGCAGGTCCCACGTAGCGAATCTGGCCAAGGAGAGAAGCAGCGATCCAGTACGCAAACACCAGAAACAGCCACATCGGCGGGCTCTTGCGGAAAAGGGCGAAGCCTCTCACGAGCCACAACCAGCCGTTCTTTGCTGGAACGACACGCATCGCTAGACTTGAAATCCGCGGCTGCTCATCTGCGCCAGTGTGGTCCAGCCGCCGGTTTCAAACAAGAGGGAAAGGACGGGTGCGGCGCGCCTCGAGCACCCGGCGAAAATGCTCCGGGTCATGCGCATGGGTGAGCTCGCCCGCGCGGGGCAGGTAGAAATCGTACAAACGCGAGAGCCAGAACCGCAGGGCTGCAGCGCGCAACAGCACCGGCCAGGCTTCCTGTTCGATCCGGGTGAATTCGCGGGCCCGGCGGTACGCTCCCACGAGCGCCGTCGCACGCCCCGAGTCGATTTCGCCTGCCGGGTCCACGCACCAGTCGTTGACCGTCACCGCGACGTCGAACACGAGCGCGTCGATCCCGGCGAAATAAAAATCGATCACTCCGCCGATACGATCTCCCTCGAACAGCACATTATCGCGAAACAGATCGGCGTGGACGGGACCGCGCGGCAAATCGAGCGAGCGGTGGCGCGCTTGGAATTCGAGCTCGGATGCGAGCAGCGCACGGTGCCCTTCGTCGAGGAACGGCGTCACTTCGCGCGCCGCCTCGCGCCACCACTTCGGCCCCCGTGGATTCTCGAGCTTCCCGCCGTAGCCTCTTCCGGCAAGATGCATGTCGGCAAGGATGGCACCGACCTGCTCGCAGTGGCGCGGCCGCGGCGAGCTCACCGGGGCGCCGGGGAGGCAGGTGACGAAACAGGCGGGCTTGGCGTTCAAGGTTCCGAGGTACTTGTCGCTGCGGTCGGCGATCGGGGCGGGGCACGGTATGCCGTGACGCGCAAGGTGCGCCATGAGGTTGAGGTAGAAAGGAAGCTCGGCTGCGCTGAGCCTCTCGAAAAGCGTGAGCACGAAGCGGCCGTGCGAAGTGGTGACGAAGTAGTTCGTGTTTTCGATGCCTGCGGCGATGCCTTGCAGATCGACCAGCGTGCCGATGGCGTAGCGTTTCAGCCAGGCCGAAAGTTCTTCGGCGGTGACGCGCGTGAAGACAGACATGATGCCCGAGCGGTCGCCGACGCCCGCGCCAGCGTCAGAACCGGCGGATCACCCAAAGCGGCACCCGCACGCCGCGATCGAGGCCCTCGTTTCTCAAGCCCGGGCCGTCGCCCAAGTCCTCGATCAAGTAGTATTCCTGACCCGCCGAAGTGGTGACGCGCACCACACGCCGGCCGTCGATGAGCTGCTCCTCGACCTGGTCGCCCCCGCCCGGCTGGATGCGAACGGGCGGCTCGCCCGGCTGCTCCGAAGAAACGCCGGGTGGCGGCGGCGGAAGCTCGGGAAGAGGTTCGAGCTTGGGCGGCTGCTGCGCTGCGAGGGGCAGCGAGACAGCGAAAAGCGCGAGAGCAAGGATTCGGCGCGACATCGGGCGAAATTCCATTTCCCGGCGAGTCTATCAGAACCGCTGCGCATTCGTGGTTTGAAGGATGACCGCGCGATGTTCTGACATAATGCAGAACAAGCGCCGGGCTTCGCCTGCCGCCGAATCTTGTCGCTCATAAGCTCCCTTGGAAAAAACGCTGCTGCTGGTTGACGGGTCGTCGTACCTGTACCGCGCCTTCCATGCGTTGCCCGACCTGCGCAACGCGGCGGGCGAGCCGACCGGCGCGATCTACGGCGTGCTCAACATGCTGCGCAAGCTGCTTGCCGACTACAAGGCCGACTATCTTGCATGCGTCTTCGACGCGCGGGGCAGGACTTTCCGCGACGAGATGTACGCGCAATACAAGGCGAACCGAGCCCCCATGCCCGACGATCTCGGCGCGCAGGTCGGGCCGCTCCTCGACGCAATACGAGCCTCGGGCTGGCCTTTGCTGCAGATCGAAGGCGTGGAGGCCGACGACGTCATCGGTACGCTCGCGCGCGAAGCCGAGAAGCGCGGCCTGCGCTGCGTGATTTCCACCGGCGACAAGGACCTCGCGCAACTCGTCTCCGACCGTGTGACGCTAGTCAACACGATGTCGAACGAGCGCCTCGACCCCGAGGGAGTGAAAACGAAATTCGGCGTTCCACCGGGGCGCATGCTCGACTATCTGACGCTCGTCGGCGACGCCGTGGACAACGTGCCGGGCGTCGACAAGGTCGGTCCGAAAACCGCGGCGAAGTGGCTGGAGCAATACGGCTCGCTCGAGGAGGTGGTGCGGCATGCGGATGAGATTGGCGGCGCGGTCGGCGAAAACCTGCGAAAGGCGCTCGACTGGCTCCCCAAAGCTCAGGCATTGCTCGCGGTGAAATGCGATCTGGAGTTGCCGGTGAGGCTGGAAGAGCTGAAGCTCGGTCCCCGGGACGAGAAGCGTCTTGCCGAATTGATTTCCCATTTCGGATTCAAAACCTGGCCGAAGGATACGGCGGGCGACTCAAACGCGACTCCGCCTCCGGCGGCCAGCCCCGTGCCCGTTCGCGCGGACCGCGATGAGCGCAGCTACGAAACGCTTTTCGAGGAAGCGGATCTCGCGCGCTGGCTGAAGGATCTCGAAGCGGCCGAGCTCGTCGCCTTCGACACCGAGACGACGAGCCTCGAACCGATGCAGGCGCGGCTCGTGGGTATGTCCTTTTCCGTGGCCGCGGGCCACGCCGCCTACTTGCCGCTCGCGCACAACTACGCCGGCGCGCCGGGCCAGCTGGGTGTCGAGCCGGCGCTTGCGGTGCTCAAACCTTGGCTCGAGAGCGAAGCTCGCAAGAAAGTCGGTCAGAACATCAAGTACGACCAGCACGTGCTTGCCAACCACGGCGTCGCTTTGAGGGGCATCGCGCACGACACGCTGCTCGAGTCCTACGTGCTGGAGAGCCACGCGCGCCACGACATGGACAGCCTCGCTACCCGCCATCTCGGACTGAAAACGCTCACTTACGACGAGGTGACGGGGACGGGCGTAGGGCGCATTCCCTTCGAGCAGGTCGATGTCGCACGGGCGGCGGCCTACGCCGCCGAGGACGCCGACCTCACGCTCCGCATCCACCATGCGCTCCTACCGAAACTGGAGGCCGCGGAAAAGCTCCTCTACGTGTACGGCTCGATCGAGCTTCCTGCGCGCGAAGTCCTTTTCAGGATGGAGAGGGACGGGGTCCTGATCGACGGGGCGCAGCTCGATGCGATGAGCCACGAGCTGGGGCAGAAAATGCTCGAGCTCGAGGGCCAGGCTCACAAGGAGGCCGGGCAACCCTTCAATCTCGGTTCGCCGAAGCAGATCGCCGAGATTTTCTTCGAAAAAAAGGGAATGCCCGTCGTCAAGAAGACCCCGTCGGGCGCGCCTTCGACCGACGAGGACGTGCTGGAGAGGCTCGCGCTCGATCACCCGCTCGCGAAGATCCTCCTCGACTACCGGGAAATCTCCAAGCTCAAGTCCACCTACACGGACAAATTGCCGAAGATGATGAATCCGCGCACCGGCCGGGTGCACACCAACTACGGGCAGGCGACCGCGGTCACCGGGCGCCTCGCATCGAACGATCCCAACCTCCAGAACATTCCGGTGAGGACCCCCGAGGGGCGGCGCATCCGCGAAGCCTTCGTCGCTCCGCGTGGCCACGCCATCGTGAGCGCCGATTATTCGCAGGTCGAGCTGCGCATCATGGCGCACATCTCGGGGGACGAGAATCTGCTGCGCGCGTTCGGGGCGGGGGAGGACATTCACCGCGCCACCGCGGCTGAGGTTTTCGGACGCTCGCTCAAGGACGTCACTCCCGAGGAGCGCCGCTACGCCAAGGTGATCAACTTCGGGCTGATCTACGGGATGTCGGCGTTCGGTCTGGCACAGCAGTTGGGCCTGGAGCGTGCCACCGCGCAGGCCTACATCGCAAGCTACTTCACCCGTTATCCGGGCGTCGCAAAGTACATGGAGGAAGTGCGCAAGACCGCGCGCGAGCGCGGCTATGTCGAGACCGTGTTCGGCCGGCGGCTGTGGCTGCCCGAGATCAAGAGCTCCAACCCGGCGCGCCGCGGCGGGGCCGAGCGCGCCGCGATCAACGCGCCCATGCAGGGCACGGCCGCGGACCTGATCAAGCTCGCGATGATCGCCGTGCGGGGGTGGCTCGACCGCGAAAGGCTTTCGACCAAGCTCATCATGCAGGTCCATGACGAGCTCGTGCTCGAGGCTCCCGAGGACGAGCTTGCCCGCGTGAAGGCCGAGATCCCCGGATTGATGAGCGGCGTGGCGAAGCTCAAGGTTCCACTTGTCGTGGACGTGGGATCAGGACAGAATTGGGAAAAGGCGCACTAAGCGCCGACAAGAAGACCCATCCGGTCGTTACAGAGGAGGACGACGTGATACCGAATTCCCTTCAGGAAGAACAGAGTTCGCCCGATATCATCCGGCACCTCGTGCTGCTCGGGGACGCCTTGCAAAACATCGATCTCGGAAAAGGCCAGGCCGAGAGCGCGCTCGTCCCGCGGCCTCGCAATCCCTGGAAGCTCACCGTTCTCCAGCCCCCAGAGGTCCTGCAGCAGGGCCGGGTGCGGGCGATTCCCGCGGGGGTCACTCACATCGGGATCTGCGTCGACGGTGGGTGGGCGATCGAGACGAGCGGCTTGCTGAAAGGCGGCGCGCAATCGATCCAAGATGCGCTGGACACGCTTGCTGCGGCCGCCGATGAATTCGAGAACATGTTCGCCCGCCTGATCGCCGCCGCCACGGAGGCCGGTGTGCCGACGATCGTATGCACGCTCGTTCCGGCGCGATATACGGAGCCCTCGCAGCAGCGCGTGGCCGCCACCGCGCTCGCGATCTTCAACGACCGCATCCTGCGGCGCGCCACCGCCGCGCGGCTATCGATCGTGGAGCTGCGCCTCGTATGCGACGAGGACAGCGACTACGCGAGCGAGACCCTGCTGTCGCACGCGGGCGTGCGCAAAGTGGCGAACGTGGCCCGCTCGGCGCTCTACGACATCTCGCGCAATCCTGGGCGAACGCGGGTGTATTTCTAGTTCCGCGCCGCTCCGAACACCTTCCTGATGATCGCCGAGGCTGCGCCGGCGGGGTCCCGGCGGATCTTCTTCTCTTCCTCGGCGATGGTTAGGAAAAGGCCGTCGAGCGCCTTGCGCGTGACGTAGTCCTCCAGCTGGGCGTCTTCTTCCTTGACCAGTCCGAGCTTCGCGCCGCTCGCTGCGATCTCGTCGTACTTCTCGGCGACCTTCACTTTTTCCATCGCCTTCTTGACGATCGGCTGGAATCGTTTGGCCAGCGGCTCGGAAGTCGTACGCTTGAAATACTGGGTCGCCGCATCGTCGCCGCCCGTGAGGATGCCCTTGGCGTCCTGCACACTCATTCTCTTCGCCGCGTCGACGAGCAGGGTCCTGGCCTCCGGCACCGCGGCCTCGGCCGCGCGGTTCATTCGCAGCACCAGCTCGTTGGCATGCGCGTCCACTCCGATCGAGCGTGTCACCGCCTCGAGCGTTCGCAGGGAAGGCGGCAGGGGAATCTTGACGCGGTCGTTCCCGAAAAACCCGTTTTCGACGCCCAGGCGTGCCACGGCGGCATGGGAGCCCCGGGTTAGGGCCTCCTTCAGTCCGTTGATGGCGTCGCGGTTGGAGATGGCTTCCAAGCCCGCAGCCGTTACGACGGCCGGAATGAGAAGCGAGGCGACGCATCCGAGCAATCGAATCAAAATTTTCCCCTAGTTCACGCCCGCCGCGTGCGCCTGGCGGTCGGCGTGGTAGGAAGAGCGCACCATGGCGCCGACCGCGGCATGGGCGAAGCGGAGCTCTTGCGCTTCCCTCTGGAACATCGCGAAGGTATCCGGGTGCACGTAGCGCGCGACCGGAAGATGATGCGCCGAAGGCTGCAGGTACTGGCCTATCGTGAGCATGTCCACGCCGTGCGCGCGCAGGTCGCGCATCACCTGGATGATTTCCTCGTCGGTCTCGCCCAGCCCCAACATCAGGCCCGACTTGGTCGG
>Ga0179596_10000224_pt1 | contig 26328 bp, 24 predicted proteins | sample CZODoug1_1_08_16_FD_155494 | JGI IMG/M metagenome (GOLD analysis project Ga0179596, IMG submission 155494) | Vadose zone soil fungal communities from Angelo Coast Range Reserve, California, USA - CZODoug1_1_08_16fungal (Illumina Assembly) | ecosystem: Environmental > Terrestrial > Soil > Vadose...
CCATCCGATCGGCGAGATCATCGCCCGCATCTGCTGGGATCTGGGGCTCGATCCGAATTGGCGCCGCTGGGCGGAAGATCATTGGGCGGTGGAGGAAGCCCGGACCAAGGCGCCGGGATCGCCCTATGCCGAGTGGGAGGAGGAGGATGACGGCGGGGAGGACGAGACCGACGAAGAAACGCTCGAAGATCCACCGGACGAGGACGAAGCCGAGGATATTCGGCCGGTAGAAGCTCAGGCGGCGAGGGAAGAACCGGCCGAAGGGCCGGTTCCGGAAGATCCGTTCTCGACCCCCGACTACGCGGTGCATCGGGCCGATGCCGTGGAGTATCTGCGCTCCGTCTTCTCCGGCGACCGGTTCGCCGGGCTGAAACCGCGCGGCGCCGCCACGGGCAGCGACCCGCCGTGAGGGTGGGGTTGGTGTCCGATTACAGGGGTAACGACTCAGCTGTCGTTCATCCGCAGCGCCGCCAGGAAGGCGGTCTGCGGGATTTCGACCTTGCCGAATTGGCGCATCCGCTTCTTGCCCTCTTTTTGCTTGTCGAGCAGCTTGCGCTTGCGGGAGATGTCGCCGCCATAGCATTTGGCGAGCACATCCTTGCGCATGGCGCGCACGGTCTCGCGGGCGATGATGCGGCCGCCGATCGCGGCCTGGATGGCGATCTGGAACAGCTGGCGGGGGATCAGATCCTTCAGCCGGGCGACCAGGGCGCGCCCGCGCATGTCGGCCTGGCTGCGATGCACGATCATCGACAGCGCGTCGACCGGCTCGGCATTGACCAGGATGTTCATGACGACGAGGTCGCCCAGCTCGTAGCCGTCCATCTGGTAATCGAAGCTGGCATAGCCGCGGCTGACCGATTTCAGCCGGTCGTAGAAATCGAACACCACCTCGTTGAGCGGCAGGCGATAGACCAGCATGGCGCGGTTGCCGGCATAGGTGAGGTCGATCTGCGAGCCGCGCCGTTCGGTGCAGAGGCCCAGGATGGCGCCCAGATACTCGTCGGGCACCAGGATGGTCGCCTTGATCCAGGGCTCGTCGATATGGTCGATGCGCACCGGGTCGGGCATGTCCGCCGGATTGTGCAGCGCCTGCATCTCGCCATTGGTGAGATGCACCTGATAGACGACGCTGGGGGCCGTGGTGATGAGGTCGAGGTTGAACTCGCGCTCCAGCCGCTCCTGGATGATTTCCAGATGCAACAGGCCGAGGCAGCCGCAGCGGAAGCCGAAGCCCAGCGCCGCCGAGGTCTCCGCCTCGTATTGGAAGCTGGCATCGTTGAGGGCGAGCTTGCCCAGGCTTTCGCGCAGATGCTCGAAATCCGCGGCGTCGACCGGGAACAAGCCGCAGAACACCACCGGCACGCTGGGCTTGAAGCCGGCGAGCGGCTCGGTTGCCGGGCGGCGCTCGTCGGTCAGCGTGTCGCCGACCTTGGTATCGGCGACCGCCTTGATGCCGGCGGTGATGAAGCCGATCTCGCCGGTACCCAGCTCGCCGGTCTGCAGCGCCTTGGGCGTGAACACGCCGACCCGCTCGATGACGAAGGAGGCGCCGGTCGCCATCATGCGGATGCGCTGGCCGACCTTCAGCGAGCCGTCCTTGACCCGCACCAGGATGACCACGCCCAGATAGGCGTCGTACCAGCTATCGACCAGCAGCGCCTTCAGCGGCGCGTCCGCGTCGCCCTGGGGCGGCGGCAGGCGCAGCACCAGCGCCTCCAACACCCGGTCGATGTTGAGGCCGGTCTTGGCCGAGATCTCGACCGCGTCGGACGCGTCGATGCCGATGACGTCCTCGATCTGCTGCTTGACCCGGTCGGGCTCGGCGGCGGGCAGGTCGATCTTGTTGAGGACCGGGACGATCTCGTGGTTGTTGTCGATCGCCTGGTAGACATTGGCCAGCGTCTGCGCCTCGACGCCCTGGCTGGCATCGACCACCAGCAGCGAGCCCTCGCAGGCGGCGAGCGAGCGGCTGACCTCATAGGCGAAATCCACATGGCCGGGCGTGTCCATCAGGTTGAGCTGATAGGTCCGCCCATCCTGCGCCTTATAGGCGAGGCGCACGGTCTGCGCCTTGATGGTGATGCCGCGCTCCCGCTCGATATCCATGCTGTCGAGCACCTGCTCGCGCATCTCCCGGACATCGAGCCCGCCGCAGGTCTGGATGAGACGATCGGCCAGCGTCGATTTGCCGTGGTCGATATGGGCGATGATCGAGAAATTACGGATATGCGAGAGATCGGTCATGGGCGGTCGAGCTGGCTCCTAATCGGCCTAGACCATAGGGCCGGCGGTGAGACGGCGCAACGGGCAGCGGGTCCGCGGGCAGAGGGTGCACGGGCGGGTGCCGGGCGCGAGTCCCCGGCAAGAAGCCGCCGGCAAACGCGGCGGCCTGCCGATCGGGGCCGCCGACTACTTCCGCCGCTGGGTATCGCCCCATCCAGTATCCGACGGTCTGGCTCGCGCCAGACTTCCGGCGATGGCGGCGGTGAGCCGGGCGGCGCTGTAAGGCTTCACCAACATCTCGCCATGGAACGATCCTCTTTGCGTGTCGATGACGGCCGTTTTAAGCAGGGCGGTCGTGTAGAGGACGCGGAGATGAGGCCAGCGCGTCACCGCCATATCGGCGAGGACGTAACCACAAAGGCCCGGCATGCTGATGTCTGTGAAGAGCAGTCCTACGGTTGGATGATCCTCCAGCATGCGGATCGCATCGCTCGCATCCGCCGCCTCAAGGACCGTATAGCCATCCTCTCTCAGGATCTCGGCGCCCAACCCACGTATGTTAGCGTCGTCATCCACAAATAATATTGGAAATTTTTTAAACATTATGTTTTAGTTCTCTATGTTTCCGACAATTATCCACATAATCACCAAATATTTTGTTTCAAAGGACAAATATTCGACAGGTTGTGGCAAAAATTAGACGCCGGATAGTATTGGCAATTTTGCCCTTAAGCAGGGCCTAATAAAGGACGTTATCTAAAATCTACACTGCCTTGGAAAGACGGAGAATTATAAAACTCTGCGAACACACGGACGAAGGCCTCCCCCATGCGACGCCGATCGCGCGCTTCATCCGAGACATCTCGCCGGATGATGAGGCATGGCTATACGGCGCCGTCAAATCGGCGTTCTCGGATCAGGGAGCGAACCCATGCTGTCGCATGTCCATATCGGGATCACCGACTTCCCACGCGCCTTCGCGTTCTATTCGCGGATCATGGCGACGCTGGGCTATCCGCTGAGGTTCTCCGAGCCGGAAAACGCGTGGGCCGGTTGGCAGCCCGCGAACGCCGCCCGCCCCCTCTTGCTCATCGGGCTTCCCTACGATCGGGGTGCCGCCGCGCCGGGCAACGGCCAGATGGTGGCCCTCCTAGCACCCAGCCGGGATGCCGTGGACAGATGCCACGCCACGGCCATCGCCCATGGCGGCCGGTGCGAAGGGCCGACCGGTCCGCGGCCGCGGTATCATCCCGACTATTACGGCGCCTATTTCCGCGACCCCGACGGCAACAAGCTCTGCGTGTGCTGCCATGACGCGTCGGGTTAAAGTAGGCAATGGGACGCGCGGCAAGCTGCGTAAGGCCGGCCTGGCTAGGGCTTTGAGCCCCTCACCCCCGCAACACGCCGCCGGTCAGCTTGCCGACCTGTGCTACCAGTGCCTTGGAAAACGCCTCGATCGCGGCCTCCGTCAGCGTGGCGTCGGTCGGCTGCAAGGTCACCGCGATGGCCAGCGACTTCTTGCCCTCCGGCACGCCCGGTCCGGTATAGACGTCGAACAGGCGGATGTCGGTGACCAGCTTGCGGTCAACGCCGCGCGCCGCGCGCAGCAGCGCCTCGGCGGGCACCGCCTGATCGACGACGAAGGCGTAGTCGCGGTCGACCGCCTGGAAGGGCGACGGGCGCAGCAGCGGCCGGGTGCGCGTCGATTTCGCCAGCGGCACCGCGTCGAGATAGACCTCGAAACCCATCACCGGGGTTTTGAGGTCGAGGGCGGCCAGCACCCGTGGATGCAGCTCGCCGAAATGCGCCAGCACGGTCTTCGGACCCAAGCGGATGGAGCCGGCGCGGCCGGGATGGTACCAGGCCGGCGGATCGGCGGTGATCTGCAGATTGTCGATCGGCGCGCCCGCGGCCTCCAGCGCCGCCAACGCGTCGGTCTTGGCGAGGTAGGGATCGACCGGGCGACCGGCATCCTGCCAGGTCTTGCGGCCGGTCCGGCCGGTCCGGATGCCGGTCGCCACCAGCGCCTGATCCTCCGGCGCATCGCCGGCATATTGCGGCCCGAGCTCGAACAGCGCGATATCGGCGAAGCCGCGATCCGCGTTGCGCTTGGCCGCCTGCAGCAGGTTCGGCAGGATCGACGGGCGCATCACGTCGAGATCGCTGGAGATCGGGTTATCGACCCGCAGCACGGCGAGGTTCGGACCGAACAGACTCTCGTTGCCATGGTCCAGCAGGGCGCTGGTCATGAAGGAATAGGTCACCGCCTCGACCAGCCCGCGCTCGGCCAGGGTACGGCGGACCAGCCCCGCCCGGCGCTGGGCCGGATCGAGCGCCGGGCGCGGCACCGGCGTCGGCGAGGTCAGCGGCAAGCTGGGGATCCGGTCGTAACCGTGGATGCGCAGCACCTCCTCGACCAGATCGGCCTCGCCCTCGATATCCGGACGCCAGGAGGGTGGGGTGACCGATAGCGCGCCGCCGATCATGCCGCCGGCACGCGGCTCGATATGGCAACCCAGCGCCGAGAGGATGCGGCGGATGTCGTCGGTCTCGACGGCGACGCCGCCCAGGCTCTCGATCCGCTGGGGCCGCAGCTCGATCGCGTGTTGCCAGGCCGGCTCGGCACCGGCGCGCACCACCTCGCTTGGTTCGCCGCCGCATAATTCGAGAATCAGGCGCGTCGCGATCTCCATGCCGTCATCCACGAAAGCCGGGTCCAGGCCCCGCTCGAACCGGTAGCGCGCATCGCTTTGCAGATTGAGCCGGCGACCGGTCGCGGCGGTACGCCGGGGATCGAACAAGGCGGCCTCGACGAAGACCGAAGTGGTGTCGGCCTCGCAGCCGGTCGACGCCCCGCCCATGACGCCGCCCAGGCTGATCGTCCCGCTGTCATCGGCGATCACGGTCATGCCGGCTTCGAGCGTCAGCTCCTTGCCGTTGAGGGCGGCCAGCGTCTCGCCGTCCCGGGCGGCGCGGATGACCAAATCGCCGCGCAGCCTTTCGGCATCGAAGACATGCAACGGCCGATTGAGGTCGAAGGTCATGTAATTGGTGATGTCGACCAGGGCCGAGATCGGCCGCAGGCCGATGGCGGTCAGCTTGTCCCGCAGCCAGCGCGGGCTGGGCCCGTTGCGTATGCCGCGGATCAACCGGCCGAGGAACAGCGGACAGGCGGCGGGATCCTCATGGGCCAGGCGCACGGTCACCGGGCTGGCGAAACGGCCGGGCACGGCGGCCGCATCGAGCGGGATCAGCGTGCCGAGGCCGGCGGCGGCGAGGTCGCGCGCGATGCCGCGCACGCCCAGGCAGTCCGGCCGGTTGGGAGTCACCTTGATGTCGAGCACCGGATCGTCGAGACCCATTACGCTGGCGAAGGGCATGCCGAGCGGCGCGTCCTCCGGCAGCTCGATGATGCCGTCGTGATCGTCCGACAGGCCCATCTCATAGGCCGAGCACAGCATGCCGTTCGAGGTGACGCCGCGAATCTCGCTCGCCTTCAGCACCAGCCCGTTGCGCGGGATGGTCGAGCCGACCGGGGCGAAGACGCCGCGCATGCCGGCCCGGGCGTTGGGCGCGCCGCAGACCACCTGCAGCCGGTTCTCGCCGGTATCGACGACGCAGACGCGCAGCTTGTCGGCATTGGGATGCGGGTCGGCCGAGATCACCGAGACGACGGAAAACGGCGCCAGCGGCTTGCCGCGATCCTCGATGCCGTCGACTTCGAGGCCCAGCATGGTGAGGGCGGCGATCAGGCGGTCGAGGGGGGCATCGGTTGCGAGATGGCGCTTCAGCCAGGACAGCGTGAGTTTCATCGGGTCAGCCCTCCGGCGAGGCTCGGTCGGTCGAGCGGCACGAAGCCGTAATGGCGCAGCCAGCGCAGGTCGCTGTCGTAGAAGGTGCGGAGATCCGGGATGCCATATTTCAGCATGGCGATCCGCTCGATCCCCATGCCGAAGGCGAAGCCCTGATACTCGGCCGGGTCGATGCCGCAATTGGCCAGCACCTTGGGATGGACCATGCCGCTGCCGAGGATCTCCAGCCAATCGGCGCCGGCGCCGATGCGCAGCTCGCCGCCCTCGCGCGAGCAGCCGATATCGACCTCGGCGCTGGGCTCGGTGAACGGGAAATAGCTCGGCCGGAAGCGCACCGGCAGATCGTCGACATCGAAGAACGCCCGGCAGAACTCGATCAGGCAGCCCTTGAGGTGCCCCATATGGATCGCCTTGTCGATCACCAGGCCTTCGACCTGATGGAACATCGGCGAGTGGGTCGCATCGCTGTCGAAGCGGAAGGTGCGGCCGGGCACGATGATGCGGATCGGCGGCTTTTGGCTCAGCATGGTGCGGACCTGCACCGGCGAGGTATGTGTCCGCAGCACCTTGCGGCTGCCGTCCGGCTGCTCGGGCAGGTAGAAGGTATCGTGCTCCTGCCGCGCCGGATGATCCGGCGGGATGTTCAGCGCCGTGAAATTGTAGAAATCGTCCTCGATATGCGGCCCTTCGGCGACCTGGAAACCCATCGAGCCGAAGATCTGCGTAAGCTCGTCGATGGTCTGGCTGATCGGATGGATCCGGCCGAGTGCCGGCGGGGGCGCCGGCAAGGTAACGTCGATCCGCTCCTGGGTCAGGCGGCGGTCGAGTTCCGCCGCCTCGAATTGCCGCCGGCGCGCGTCGAGGGCGGTTGCGATCGTGTCCTTCAGCGCGTTGAGGGCGGCACCCCGGCCGCGCCGCGCCTCGCCGTCGAGCTGACCGAGCTGCTTCATCTGCTCGGTTAGCACGCCTTTGCGACCGAGCAAATCGACCCGGGCCGCTTCGAGCGCCTCGGCAGTATCGACCACGGCGATGCGCCCCAGCGCGTCGCGTTCAAGCGTGTCGAGATCGTCCATCGCGTGAAACACCTTTTGAAGACAAAAAAAGGGCCGAAGATCGCTTCGGCCCTTTTCGTTGCATCGATCGCATCAAAGCCCGACCGCGTCAGCGGGATGGGCACGCGCGCAGGCCGCGGGCCGTCAGAAACTCCCGCCGGTAAATCGCCGCCGATCGCGCGCAACGATCATCATCAAGCCGTCGGCTGAGCCGTGGCCGGCGCGCTGGCGATCGCCGCCTGGGCGGTATCGACCAGGGCCTTAAAGGCCGCCGGTTCGGTGATCGCCAGATCGGAGACGACCTTGCGGTCCAATTCGATCCCGGCGAGCTTCAGCCCGTTGATGAACTGCGAATAGGTCAAGCCATGCGCGCGGGCGCCGGCGTTGATCCGCTGGATCCACAGCGCGCGGAAGGTCCGCTTTTTGGCGCGACGGTCGCGATAGGCGTATTGCAGCCCCTTCTCGACCTTTTCGACCGCGATGCGGAAGCTGGTGCTGGCCCGGCCGCGATAGCCCTTGGCGAGTTCCAGAACCTTTTTGTGGCGCGCATGAGTGGTGACGCCGCGTTTAACCCGTGCCATCGGCTCAGCCTCTCAGATACGGCATATAGGTGAGGACCAACTTCGTATCGCCCGGACGGAGCGTCGTCGTGCCCCGCGCGTTGCGCTTCATCTTAGTCGGCTTAGAGATCAGACGGTGACGCTTATGCGCGACGTTCATCTTGATCTTGCCGGTGGCGGTGCGGCTGAACCGCTTTTTCGCCCCGCTTTTCGTCTTCATCTTGGGCATTTTGCAAAACATCCTATCGCATCGAGTTGCTTCGTCGGTGGCGAGGCATGCCCTAAAGGCGCTTGCGCGCGGCCATACCACCGGTTCGGAAGGCGAGGCTTATAGGAGGTTCGTTCAATAAACGCAAGCGAGCGCCGACTTCGAGTCGTCGGGCTGTGAAACCGCGCCCGAAATCGCCCGGTCGGCGATCGGATGGATTTAGCGAAAATGCCCCTGAAAAATGCTCCCGAAAATTCCGGATGCGTCCGTGCATTTAGCGTTTGTTTAATAGATGCGGCCGTAAGCTCGGGAACTACCAATCAACACCAAGAAACAGTACCTTGGAGGCGTCTATGCAAGCTCTACAGCTTCACCCCACACAATACGGCGCTCACGCTCGCCGCGGCGCCTCGTCGGCGGTCCGGAATACCGACCAGTTTACCGGATGGCAAAAGGTTTGGATCCTCGCCTCCCTGGTCACCGCGTCATGGATCATCGTCGGTTGCGCGGCCCTGGCACTCACTCGGTTTGCCACGGGTTCCTAGCCGGACCGTCACATCGGCTGGGGTATCCCTCGCCGCGCAGAGGCGCCTGATCGGATCGCGGCGTCGCCCTCAGGATGCGAGGGTGACGCCGTTTCCCATTTGCGGTGCGCGGCCGCCACTGACGGCGGGCGTCCTACCGCACTGCAAAAAATTTTGCGCTTAATTTCTTTTCATGGTATTCAATTAGCGCTTAAGCACTTTCCATTAAAGATTGGGGCGTCCGTCCTCGGACAACTGATACGCGAGGTTTTTTTCCTCGGCACCTTTGTCCTGATTTGATCACGCGTGTTAGTCGCGCACACGGCTGATACCGCCGCATTTTTGATGGCGCTTGCTATAAGATTTTATCGCAAGGACTGAATTTGTGACTGAAGCGGCCGCCGAACTTCTGGAGACCAGATCGCTGAAACGCTCGGTAACGGCCAATAATATGGCCTCTAAGCCGATTTCCGCGCCTGTCGTCGTCGGCCTTATCAAAATCATCGATCTGCTGACGATTCCGGTCGCGGCGGCGATCACGACCGTGGGCATCCTGACGCTCTGGCTGGAGACCGGCGCGCTGGAGATCAGCCGCTATCTCACCGTCGCCTTGCTGGGCTCCGCCATCCAGGTCTTCCTGCTGCATCAGGTCGGCAGCTATCAGTTCAAACGTCTCGGCAATCTGCGCTGGCAAGTGTCGCGGGTCACCATTACCTGGCTCAGCACCGTGTCCCTGGGGCTGGTTGCCAACTTCCTGACCAAAAGCTCGGACGTCTATTCGAGAGGCTGGATCGTCGGCTGGGTTGTCATCAGCCTGGTCATGATGATCGCCGCGCGTATCGGCTTCGCGACGACCATCCGCTATTGGTCGCGTATCGGGCGGCTGTCGCGGTCGGTCATCATCGTCGGCGGCGGCGAGCATGGGCTCCACCTCATCCACAAGCTGCAGCAGATGCCCAACGAGGCGATCCGCATCGTCGGCATCTTCGACGATCGCCGTTCGCGCATTCCCGAGGAAATCGGCGGTTGTCCCGTGCTGGGCACGACGGATGACCTGTTGGCCTTCGCGCGCCAGAACCCGCCGGACGAGGTCATCGTCGCGATGCCGCTGCAAGCGGCGGCACGCCTGCAGGTACTGTTCCGCAAGCTGATGCTGTTGCCGATCGATCTGCGCCTCAGCTTCGATACGATCGGGGACCACCTCCCCATCCGCGGCATCAGCCATATCGGCGATGTGCCGGTCGTCGACATCGTCGATAAGCCGCTGAAGCATTGGAGCGCGGTGCTGAAATGGCTGGAGGACAAAGTCCTCACGGCCGGTCTGCTGCTGGCGGCGTCACCGCTGATGCTGATGATCGCCCTGCTGATCAAGCTGGACAGCCGGGGGCCGGTGTTCTTCAAGCAGGAGCGCTTCGGCTTCAACAACGACGTCATCCGGGTCTTCAAGTTCCGCACCATGTACACCGATCGCGGTGACATCACGGGTGCGCAACGGACCGTCCGCAACGACCCGCGCGTTACCCGGATCGGCCGCTATCTAAGGATGTTGAGCCTTGACGAGCTACCGCAGCTGATCAACGTGATGCGGGGCGACATGTCCTTGGTCGGCCCCCGTCCGCACGCGATCACGATGCGCGCCGGCGACCGGCTGTACCACGACGCGGTCGACGAATATTTCGCGCGTCACCGCGTCCGTCCGGGGTTGACCGGCTGGGCCCAGGTGAATGGCCTGCGCGGCGAGACCGATACGATCGAAAAGGCCCGCCGTCGTGTCGAGTACGATCTCTACTACATCGACAATTGGTCGTTGTGGCTCGACGTGAAGATCGTCCTGATGACCTTCAAGGTATTCGTCGGCCAAGAGAACGCCTACTGAGCCCACCCTTGCTCATCGGCCGTTGCCGATCGATTTCCGCCGAGCCGATCGGCCCAGCCAACCTCTTTTAATCTTTTCCCGCGATGATGATCGTCGGCACCCCATCGATAGGGTGCCGTGTGCGCTGGCGCGGTTCATACTGCGCGGCGGGGAGGTCGGCCATGAAACGCGTGGATCAAGCGCGGGGGGATGAAGCGCGGGAGACTGAAACACGGGGGGACGAGCGTCGCCGCATGGCGGCCCTGGAACTCGGGGCACTGGCCCTGTTCGACGGCGTTCCGGTGGCCGTGCTGACCGAGATCGAGCCCGATCTTGCCTGGCTGAGCCTACCGGGCGGACGCGTCCTGTTCCGGGCGGGCGATGCCGCCGACCGGCTCTATCTGGTACGCTCCGGCCTGGTCGGGGTGTTGGTCGCGACGGCCGATGGCGGCGAGGAAATGATCGCCGAGATCCGCGCCGGCGAGACCGTCGGCGAGATGGCGATGATCGCCGGCGAAGCCCATTCGGCGACGGTGGTTGCCCTCAGGGATTGCGAGCTGATCGCCCTGCCGAAGTTGAGTTTCGATCGGCTGGTCGCCTTGCAACCCTCGGTCCTGGTTCGGCTCACCAGCCTGCTCGTCAGGCGCCTGCACCGGACGACTCATCGCGTACCCCTGGCCAAGGGCCACGGCACGGTGGCGCTGGTCCCGGCGGATCGGCATGTGCCGCTCGACAGCCTTGCCGATGCGCTGATCGAGGCGCTGCGCGCCGAGGGGCGGCGCGTGCATCGATTCGGCGTGGAGGCCGCCGATCTCGAGGTCGACTGGTTCGACGAGGTCGAGCAGCAACACGACATCGTGCTGTACGAAGCCGGCCCCCTGGACCTATCGGTTTCGTCGGAGCAGGAGTCGGGACCCGACCGATGGACCCGGTTTTGCCTGCGTCAGGCCGACCGCGTCGTCATCGTCGCCACACCGTCAAGCGACTTGCCGGATACGGTCGACCGCGACGCCGGCGAGGGCATTCGGCCGCTCCGCCTCGATCTCGTGGTGCTGCATCCCGCCGCGGCCGACCGGCCCGTGACACCCGAGCTCGGCACGCTTCGACCGAGCGCCGTCCACCACCTGCGCGCCGGCCGGGCATCGGATATGCGCCGGCTGGCCCGGCACCTGACCGGCCGGGCGGTCGGCCTGGTTCTGGCCGGTGGTGCCGCCCGAGGGTTCGCGCATATCGGTGCCATTCGGGCATTGCGGGAAGCCGGCGTGCCGCTCGACCGGATCGGCGGGACCAGCATGGGAGCGATCGTCGGCGCCGGCGTCGCCTGCGAATGGGACGACCAGGAACTGCGTGAGCGCATGCATGCCGCGTTCGTCCACAGCAACCCGCTCGACGATTGGACGGTACCGCTGGTGGCGCTGTTCAAGGGTGAAACCGTCTCGCGGCGACTGTCCTTGCATTTCGGCGACGCCCGGATCGAGGCGCTGTGGCGGCCTTACTTCTGCGTCTCGACGGATCTCAGCCAAGGACGCATCCATGTCCATGAACGGGGTCCGCTGGCGCGCGCGCTGCGCGCCAGTATCGCGATCCCGGGCGTTCTACCGCCGATCATCGAGGACGGGCATGTGCTGGTCGATGGCGGTATCGTTGATAATTTCCCCGTCGGCGTCATGGCTCGGCGCGGTCATGGCCCGATCGTCGGCATCGACGTCACCGGCGCCAACGCCCTGACGGCGCGCGCCAACGATCGCGGCACCTGGCAGGGCATTCGGTCGTTTCTGGGGCCGCGACACTCCACCTTGCCGGGCATCGTGACCCTGCTGATCCGCGCCGGCACGGTCGGCTCCGATCTGCAGCTCAACCTCAATCGGGCGCAAGCGACGCTGGTGGTGCGGCCGCCGCTCAGCCATGTGCCGCTGCTCGATTGGCAGAGCTTCGACGTCGCCATCGAAGCGGGTTACCGGCATACGCTGGAGCGGCTGGAGATGGCCGACCGGCCGGCCTTGGGTCTCGGCTGAGACCGATCCTTGTGATGGACCCGAGACAGGCGAGACCCGACACCCATTTTGTGATAGGGGGAGAGGCTAGGCTTGGGCGATGACGCTTCCCATATACCTGCTGACAGACTGATTGCGCGACGCCCCGCTCTCCCATGGAGACCAGACGATGAACCTTAAGCTTAAATCCCTTTCGGCACTGCTCTGCATGCTGCTCCTCCTGGCGCCGACGCTGGCGGAGGCGCGTGCCGGGGCGTCGTCGAGCTCGTCCGGCGGCAGCAGCTATTCCAGCCAGGGCAGCCGGGGCTCGAACACCTATCAGAATAACGGCGCGGCACCGATCCAGCGCAGCATCACCCCGACGCCGAGCCAGCCGTCCGCCCCTTATGCGCCGGCGCCGGCCTATGGCGCCCGTCCCAGCTTCTTCCAGCAGCACCCATTCATGACCGGGCTGTTCGGCGGTCTGGCCGGATCGTGGCTGGGCGGCATGATGTTCGGCCATTCGGGGTTCGCCGGCGACGGCGTCGCCTCGTCGGGCGGCAGCCTGTTCGGCGGGCTGCTCCAGCTGGCGATCATCGGTCTGATCATCTGGTTCGTCGTCCGCCTGTTCCGCCGGCGCGGCAGCTTCATGTCCGGTTCGCCGGCGCAATCCGCCTATGACGGCGGGATGATCGCCGCCCCGCAGAGCTTCGACGGATCGAACCGCATGACGGCGCCGCAGATCCCTTTGACCGATCGGGACTTCACCGAATTCACCGAGGTGCTGACCAATGTCCAGGGGGCCTGGAGTGCCGGCGACGTGATGGCGATGCGGCGGTTCTGCACGCCCGAGATGGTCGCGTATTTCGGCGAGGAACTGGCCGGCAACCAAAGCCAGGGCGTCGCCAACAAGGTCGAGGATGTCCGGCTGCTGGAAGGCGAGCCCCGCGAATCCTGGTCGGAAGGCAATATCGATTACGCGACCGCCTATCTGCGCTGGGCGGCGCATGATTACACCGTGCGGGCCGACCAGCACGCGGGCAATGTCACCACCATCGTGGCGGGCGACGCGACCAAGCCGGTCGAATCGGCGGAGTTATGGACCTTCATGCGCAGCCGGGGCGGCCATTGGCTGCTTTCGGCCATCCAGCAACTCTGAGCCGCTCGGTTTACTCGTCGGAAATCGGCTTCGTCAGAAAACTGACACATGGCGCTATTAATGTCCCTCCAAGTTGATCTGGGGGGACATCCATGCGCGTGCCTGAGTTGAAGCTTTTCTCCGCGATCCCGCCCCTTTTGGGCCTGATGCTGGCGACCACCGCCTGGGCCGCCGGTGAGCCGCCGGCCGCGACGATCGCCGATCAGACCAAGCCGGGTGCCGGCATCGAGATGGCCGAGGCGACGGCCGGCAAATCGGCACTGGTCACCAGTGCCGTCAGCTTCATTGCCGGCGAAGTGCAGAAAATTCAGGACCCGACCCTGAAGGCGGCCACCGCCGATGCCTTGTCCAACCGGGACACCTGCATCCAGCATCGCCGCAGGGTCGATGCCGCCGCAAAGCAGGCGATCCTAACCAAGCTCAAGGATGCCGGCCTGGTCGATCTCGCCGACGACGCCAAATTTCCCGGCGGCTTGATGGCCGGCGTGTTTCCCCCGGTTGAGGCGGAGGGCGGCGATTGCCCGCGTCTGCCGGAAAGCTACATGGCGGCGCCGGGCAGCGCCTTTGGCGGCCATCACTCCTATCCCGGCGGGTTGCCGGTGCATGTCGCGTTGAACCTGTCGAGCGCCTTGTCGCTGGCCGACAACTACCGCCGGGTCTATGGCGCGCCGGGCAGCGACGGGTTGCCCAGGGTCTCCGTCGCGGTGCCGAGCGCGCCGGATGTCGCGATCAACCAGGACATCGTGATCGCGGCGCCCGTCTGGCACGACTGGGCCAAGCCCATCGTGTTCCAGTGGAACGCCGATGGCAGCGAGTTTCAGGAGCTGAATTTCGGCGGTAACGGCAAGACCGACGCCTGGGGCGGTGCCGGCGATAGCCGGACCGGCGCGCATCATATCCTGGGCATCGCCGAAGTGATGAAGCGTGGTCTGGCGCCCGATTATGTCATCACCCAGGCTTCCGCTCACGCCGCGCCGACCGGTACCGGCTTCTGGCAGGTGGTGAACTGGTTGCGTGCCGCCGCCATCCTGGCGGATATCGACCCGGTGGCGAAGGGCTACCTCGCCCTGCAGAACGACCGCCTGGTCTTGCCCCTGGTACGGCAATTGGGTACCGCGAACATCGCCGCGGCCCTGCCGAACCAGCCGAACCTGCTGATCGAATACGTGCTGCATAATTTGAGCGACGCGGATTACACCTTCACCGGCCCGGCGGTCGCCCAGACGCAATTCCTGTTGCAGGCCCTGGCCCCTCGCTTCGGCTACGATCCCGCCAAGATTACCGAATACAACACCCGGTACCGCAACCCGGTGCTGAGCAACATGAGTGCCGAGCGGCTGCTCATGGTGTTCTCCGGCACCGGCGTCGACGGCGTCGCCGCGGAGCTGACCAAGCTGAAAGCAGCCGGATTGATCTAAGCCGGGCTGATCCGATGTAACAGGTGGGCGGGCGGGATCAGGCCGTCGAGCCGGTCCCGCCATGCTCCGCCGCGTCGAAATAGGCGCCGATGTTCAGGAATATCGCCACGATACTGGCAACCGCGAGGCCAAGCCCGGCGTAATAGCCGACGCCCGGAAACCGCGCCGCGAGAAACAACCCCGCCACCGCCAGGACCAGCAACAGAACGACCACGACTATCAGCGCCTCGACGCTGTCGACCAGGAAGTCGCCGAGCCGCCAGGGCGGTGCGCCGTCGAAATACCGGTCGATATCGATGAACAGGAACACCACCGCGGCGATCGCCGCCCCCAGGCCGCAGATATAGCCGATCGGATCCTCGGTTCCAGCGGCCCCGAACAAGCCGGCCACGCCGATCACCAGTGCCGCCAGCCGCACCAGCCACTGGCGCGTTTCGGCCCATAACGCCCGATCATCCGCCGCTTGCATGCCCGAAGGCGCCATTTCTCTCTCCATGGTTGGCCCAGGTTGGCATAATGATCCGAGGAATAGCATGAAACCCCCGATGTCGTAGCCAACTGGTTGGTTTTGCGGCAAGTCTGGTGCCTTGCCGAAGGATCCTCCGTGCCGATTCTGACACAACTCGAAATGGAGGCTCTGGGCCTCAGCCTCAAGGTCGGGCTCTGGAGCACCCTGGTCAGCCTGCCGCTTGCCATCGCCGTGGCGGTGGCGTTGGGCCGATCGAGCTTTCCTGGCAAATCGCTGATCGACACGCTGGTCTATCTGCCGCTGGTCCTACCGCCGGTGGTGACCGGCTATTTCCTGCTGGTGCTGTTCGGCCGGCGCGGGCCGCTGGGTGCTGCCTTGGAGCAATGGTTCGGTCTGGTCTTCGCGTTCCGCTGGACCGGAGCCGCCCTCGCCTCGGCGGTGATGGGCTTTCCCCTCATGGTCCGCGCCATCCGCCTGTCGGTCGAGGCGATCGACCCCGGACTGGAGCAGGCGGCGGCGACGCTGGGTGCCGGCCGGGCGGCGGTCTTCGCCACGGTGACCTTGCCGCTGATGCTGCCGGGCATCCTGGCCGGCACCCTGCTGGGCTTTGCCCGAAGCCTGGGCGAATTCGGCGCCACCATCACCTTCGTCTCCAACATCCCGGGCGAGACGCGCACCCTGCCGATCGCGATCTATGGCCTGACCCAGGTGCCGGGCGGCGATGCCGCCGTGCTGCGCCTGGTGCTGCTGTCGGTCGCGGTGTCGGTTGGCGCGTTGTTCGCGTCGGAGCTGCTGGCGCGCCGCATCGCGAAGGGTGCGGTTGCGTGACCCCGACCACCTCAGAAGAACCGGCCAGCCTGGAAATCGATATCGAGCACCGGGTCGGCGGCTTCGATCTCGCGGCCAAGGTCGCCACCGGTCCCGGCATCACCGCCCTATTCGGCCGGTCGGGATCGGGCAAGACCACACTGGTGAACCTGATCGCCGGGCTGATCCGGCCCCAGCGCGGCCGCATCGCGCTGGGCGGACGGGTGCTGTTCGACCACACGGCCGGCATCGATCTGCCGCCGCATCGCCGGCAAGTCGGCTATGTCTTCCAGGACGGCCGCTTGTTTCCGCATCTATCGGTCCGCCACAATCTGCTTTACGGCCGCTGGTTCACGCCGGCCGGGCGGCGCTATGCGAGCTTCGCCGCGATCGTCGATCTGCTGGGCCTCGGCCCCTTGCTCGACCGCCGGCCGTTGCATCTGTCGGGCGGCGAGAAGCAACGGGTGGCGATCGGCCGCGCGCTACTGGCCAGCCCGCGCATCGTGCTGATGGACGAACCCCTGGCCGCCTTGGACGGGGCCCGCAAGGCCGAAATCCTGCCCTATATCGAGCGGCTGCGCGACGAGCTGGCCCTCCCGATCATCTATGTCAGCCACGCGATCGACGAGGTCGCCCGCCTGGCCGATTGGCTGGTACTGATGAATGACGGGCGGGTCGCCGCGTCCGGCCAGGTCGGCGAGGTCCTGAGCCGGCTCGATTTGCGGCCGCTGACCGGCCGCTACGAGGCCGGTGCGGTGATCGAGACGCGGGTCGGCGAGACCGACACGGCGTATGAGCTGACCACCCTCAGCTTCGCCGGCGGGGAATTGCGGGTGCCGCGCCTGGCGCTCGCCCCAGGCAGCCTGGTGCGCGTACGCATCCGGGCGCGCGACGTCGCGATCGCCCTGGCGCGGCCGCAGGGCATCAGCATCCAGAACATGGTCGCCGCCCGGATCATCGAGCTCAGCGCGGAGCAAGGGCCGATCATCGAGATCGCCCTCGATGCCGGAGGAACGCGCCTATTGGCCCGAGTGACGAGGCTATCGGCCGATCTGCTGCGGCTCGCCCCTGGCGTCCCGGTCTGGGCACTGATCAAAAGCGTGGCGCTGGACCGGCACATGCTGAGCCAGGCGCCCGGCATCCACGCCTCGCCCGATATCGAGCTCTAGCTTAACGCTGCCCCATCATGCCGAGCAGGCTGCCGAGCCAGACCGCGACCAGGCACAGCACCACCGAGCCCAGCACGTTCAGCCCCGCCTCCAGCATCCGGTTATCCTGCATCAGGGTCAGCGTCTGCAGGCTGAACGACGAGAAAGTTGTATAGCCGCCACAGAGCCCGACCATGACGAACAGCCGCAGGGTGACACCGACCGGATAGCGGCCATCCGCATCGGTCAGGCTGGCGAACAGCCCGATGACGAAGGAGCCCAGCACGTTGATCAGCAGCGTGCCCCAGGGAAACGGCACGGGCAGCAGCCGGGTCACGGCGAGGCCGGTCCAATACCGGCCCATGCCGCCCAATGCGCTGCCGATCGCAATCCACAGATAAGGAGCCATGGCGGCGATCATCCAGACGAGATGGGGCACTGGCAAGCGTCTGGGTTGCATGGTCCCGTGAGCGGTGGGCATGCCAGCGTGGCGAAACCGCGCATGGTGCGGTGCAGCGTGCGATGCGACACTGACTGGCCGTCTGCTGCCACCGCTCGGGACGTTACAGCATGAGCCTTGACCCGCGGCGCGCCGCCGTCGCCTTCGCCGGTTCCTGCGCCTTCGTCAACCTGTACGCGACGCAATCGATGTTGCCGGTGTTGGCGGGCGAGTTCGGGGTCAGTGTCACCGAAGTCGGCCTGACCATCACCGTCGCGCTGGTGGCGGTAGCCTTGGTGGCGCCGTTCATCGGCGCCGTGGCGGACGGCATCGGCCGCAAGCGGATCATCGTCACCTCGGCCATCGCCCTCACCATCCCGACCCTGCTGGCCGCCTTCGCCCAGACCCTGCCGGAATTGCTGTTCTGCCGGTTTCTGCAGGGCCTGCTGATGCCACCGATCTTCGTCGTTACCGTGGCATATATCGGCGAGGAGTTCGAACCGGCGGAAGCGACGGCGGTGACCGGCGTCTATGTCATCGGTACGGTATGCGGCGGCTTTTCCGGCCGGTTCCTGTCCGGCATCGCCACGGATCTGTGGTCCTGGCGCGCCGCTTTCATCGTGCTCGCCATGGTCAATCTGCTCTCCGCGATCGGCATCGCCCGCTGGCTGCCGCTGGAGCGCAAGTTTCGGCCGATGCATGGGCTGGGCGCGGCCCTGCGCGCGTTCGGCGATCATTGCCGCAACGCCCAATTGCTGGGAACCGCCGCCGTCGGCTTCACCGTTTTGTTCACCCAAGTCGCCACTTTCACCTACGCGAATTTCTATCTGTCGGCGCCACCCTTCAACCTCGGGCCGACCGGGCTGGGCATGGTCTTCATCGTCTATCTGTTCGGCATCGGCATCACGGCACCGGCGACGCGCCTGGCCAACCGCATCGGGCGTATCCGCACGCTGGCGCTGGCGGTCGCCATGAGCAGCAGCGGTATGCTGGTGACATTGGCACCCTCCCTGCCCGCCGTTGTCGCCGGGTTGGGGCTGCTGGCGGCCGGCATCTTCATCAGCCAGGCGCTGGCGACCAGCTACATCGGGGTGGCTGCCCGCTATGGCAAATCGACCGCTGTCGGTGTCTACGTCACCTGCTATTACATTGGCGGCAGCGTGGGCGCGGTCGCGCCAAGCCCGCTCTGGCAGAGGGTCGGCTGGCCCGGCTGCGTGGCCTTGGTGATTCTGGCCGAACTCGTCATGCTGACGATCGCCACCTGGTGCTGGCGCGACCGACCCCTGCCCGCCATCGCCGACCCGGCCCTGGACGGCGTTCCGAAGACCGGGTGAACGACACCGGTCGGTGTCTGGAAATCCCGTCGCCCAGCGGGATTGACCGCCCAAACCGATCTGTGTACTAGTATACAAGGATACCAAAGGAGAGGTCAGACAGGATGAAGGCGCTTGCCGTTCCAGCGGTCCCGCCTCCCACCGTCTCGATGACCCCAGCGGCACCCGCCGATATTGCCTTACGACAGGAGCTTGTCTGATGGAACAGACATGGCGCTGGTTCGGGCCGTCCGATGCCATCAGCCTGGCCGAGATCCGCCAAACCGGGGCGACCGGCATCGTCACCGCCCTGCACCAGATCCCCTATGGCGTGGTCTGGAGCGTCGAGGAGATCATGGCGCGCAAGGCCATGATCGAGGCCGACGCGTCGCTCGGCCTGCGCTGGAGCGTGGTCGAGAGCCTGCCGGTCGCCGAGCCGATCAAGTTGGCCGAGGGCGATCTTGAGCCGCTGTTCGAGAATTACCGCCAATCGCTGCGCAACCTCGGCGCCTGCGGCGTCACCACGGTCTGCTACAACTTCATGCCGGTGCTGGATTGGACGCGCACCCAACTGGAAGCGCCGCTGCCCGGCGGCGGCTCGGCCCTGCGCTTCAACGCGCATGAATACGCCGCCTTCGATTGCTTCATCCTGCGCCGTCCCGGCGCCGAGGCGGAACAGACCACGGAAGTGCTGGCGCGTGCCAAGGCCTGGATCGACACCGCCTCGGAGAGCGACAAGGCGCGGTTGCTCGCCAATATCATGGCCGGCCTGCCAGGCGCCTATGAACGCTATGACGTGCCCGGCCTGCAGCGCGTGCTGGATCGCTATGGCGATATCAGCGCGGCGCAGTTGCGGGAGAACCTGGCGCGCTTCCTGGCAGCGGTGATCCCCGCCGCCGAGGAAGCCGGCGTGCGGATGTGCATCCATCCCGACGACCCGCCGCGGCCGATCTTCGGCCTGCCGCGTATCGTCTCGAACGAAGACGACATCGCCTTTCTGCTGGATGCCGTCGACCGGCCGGCCAACGGGCTGACACTGTGCACCGGCTCGCTCGGCGCCGGGCCGGCCAATGACCTCCCGGCGATCGCGCAGCGCTTCGCCGACCGCATCCATTTCGTCCATCTGCGCAATGTCGCGAAGGAACCGGACGGTTCGTTCCAGGAAGCCGAGCATCTCGGTGGCGGCGTCGACATGGTGACCGAGGTGACCGAGCTGCTGACCGAGCAACAGCGGCGCAAAGCAATCGACGAGTCGAACTGGCGCATCCCCTTTCGGCCGGATCACGGCCACAAGCTGCTCGACGATGCCGGTCGCGAGACTCATCCCGGCTATCCGCTGATCGGCCGGATGCGCGGGCTGGCGGAGATCCGCGGCGTCATGTCCGCGGTCGCCGCGATCAGGGGGCTATCCACCTAAGCACGATCGAAACCCGCCACCCGGATGAAACCCGGGGGCCATTACCGGAGGAACCTTGGATGACGACCCGATACACCCGAAAGGCCGCAGCCCTCGCCGTCGCGGCCCTTGGTCTCACCGCACTCTGTCTCCATACGCTGCCCGCCCTGGCGCAGGAGCCGCCGGCACCCGGCGCCAGCCCGCGCATCGATGCGATCCGCAAGGCCGGCGTGCTGCGCGCCGGCGTGCTCGCCAATGCACCCTGGCTGGTCGAAAACACGAGCGGCAGCGGCGAACCGTGGTCCGGTCCCGCCTGGATCCTCGCCAATGAATACGCGCGCCTGCTCGGCGTGAAGCTGCAACCTGTGCTGGTCTCCCACGAGACCAAGGTGCCGGTACTCGCCGCGAATCAGGTCGATATGAGCATCACGCCGCTCGCCGAGACGCCGGAGCGCGACGCGGTGGTGGATTTCGTCCTCTATTCGAACACCAGTGTCTGCATGTTCGGCCGCGCGGACAACCCGCGCTTTTTGGCGGCGAAGACGGTCGACGACCTGAACAAGCCCGAGATCACCATCGCCTATTTCATCGGCGGCGGCGAGGAAGGCTGGGTCAAGCAGCGCTTCGACAAGGCGAAGCTGGTCGGCGTCGCCAATTCCGGTGCCACGGCGCCGCTTGAAGACGTCATGGCGAAGCGCGCCGATGCCGCGCCGATCAACCGCATCCCCTATGTCGCCATGAGCCGCAAGGTGAAGGGCCTGGCCGTGCTGCCCTCCGCGAACAACTGCCAGGGCAGCATGGAGAAGGCGCAGCCGGTTGGCCTGGCCGTGGACAAGAACCAGACCGCCTATCTCGACTGGCTGCGCACGGTCGAAAAGGCGATGGAGGCGAAGCTCGAAGCCGCCGAGCAAAGCATCGCCACCACGATGAACTAAGGCGATGACCTGAAGACTGTCAGGTCCAGTGCCGCTCTCGGGCAGCGCCGGGCCCTTCGCAGACCATAGTCCAGACACAGAGTGATGGATCTCGATCTCACCTCGATCACCGATAATTGGCGGTACCTGGCCAACGGGCTGGGCCTGACGCTGCTGCTGTCGCTCGCCACCGTCGCCGGCAGCTTGGTCGTCGGCGGGGCTGTCGGCCTCGCGCGTTGCTACGGCCCCGCCTGGCTGCGCTGGCCACTGGTCTTCTATATCGATTCGATGCGCGCGATCCCGGTGCTGGTCGTGCTCGTCTGGAGCTATTTCGCCTTGCCGATCGTCACCGGCTGGTCCCTGCCGCCGTTTTGGGCTGCCTTCGTCGCCCTGACCTTGCATATCGCCGCCTATGTGGCGGAGATCGTGCGGGCCGGCATCACCTCGATCCGGCCGGGCCAGACGCGGGCGGCCTTGGCGCTCGGCATGTCCCGGCGGCAGGCGGTGATCCAGATCGTGCTGCCGCAGACGATCATCCGCATGCTGCCGGCCTTCGGCTCGATCATCTCGATCGCGATCAAGGACACGGCGATCGCCGCGGTGATCGCCGTGCCGGAATACATGAAGCAATCGGAAACGGTGGCCGGCCAGACTTTCCGCCCGATCGAGGTCTTCACCTGCGCCATGCTGGTGTATTTCCTGATCCTGTTCCCGGTGACGCGGCTGATCGACATGGCCTATCTGCGCGTCGCGCATCTCGGCCGGTCTTAGGCGAAAGCGATGAACCTCGACTGGTCGGTCGTCTGGCAGTATCGCGGCGCGCTCGCCGAGGGGGCCTTGATGACCGTGGTACTCAGCCTCGCGACCATGGTGGTGGCGATCCCGGGCGGCATCCTGTTGGCGCTGATGCGGCTATCCCGCTCGCGCATCGCCTCGACGGCGAGCGCCTGCTTCGTCGAGTTCTTCCGCAACCTGCCCATCCTGCTGCTGGTCTATTGGGCCTATTACGTCATGCCGGTGGCGCTCGACCTGCGGCTTTCCGGCTTCGTCACCGGGCTGGTGGCGCTCAGCCTCAACGTCTCGGCCTATAACGCGGAGACCTTTCGGGCCGGCATCGGCTCGCTGCGCAAGGGCCAGATGGAGGCGGCGATGGCGCTGGGCATGAGCCGCTGGCAGGCGATGCGCGAGGTCATCCTACCCCAGGCGTCGCGGCGCGTGCTGCCGGTGCTGGCCAGCACTTGGGTCTCGCTGTTCAAGGATACCTCGCTGGTCTCAGTCATCGCCGTGGGCGAACTCGCCTATACCGCCATGCGCATCCGCTCCCAGACCTTCCGTGTGCTGGAGATGCTGACGGCGATGGCGGCGATCTATTGGGCGCTGGGCTATCCGCAGGCGAAGCTGACGGATTGGTTGAACCGAAGGTTTGGGGTCACCGAATGAACGCTGCGATCCAGGCCGAGCTCCAAGCGGGCAATGCCGTGCCACCGGTGCTCGCCTATGAGAATGTCCGCAAGCGCTACGGCAGCTTCGCAGCGCTGGACGGCGTCTCGCTGGAAGTGCGCAAGGGCGAGGTGATCTGCCTGATCGGCCCGTCCGGCTCGGGCAAATCGACCCTGCTGCGCTGCACGAACGGGCTGGACTCGATCGATGGCGGGCGCATCCTGCTCGACGGCACGCCGCTGCCGACCGACGACAAGGGCATGCGCCTGGTCCGCCGACGCATGGGCATGGTGTTTCAGAGCTTCGAGCTGTTCCCGCACAAGACCGTGCTGGCCAATGTGACGGTCGGACCGACCACGGTGCTGGGCATGGCGAAGCCGGCGGCCGTGGCCCGCGCCGAGGCGCTGCTCGACAAGGTCGGCCTCGCCGACAAGGCGGGCAGCTATCCGGCGAACCTGTCGGGCGGCCAGCAGCAGCGCGTGGCGATCGCCCGGGCGCTGGCCATGGAGCCGGAGGTCATGCTGTTCGACGAGCCGACCTCGGCGCTCGATCCCGAGACCATCGGCGAGGTGCTGACCGTCATGAAGCGCCTGGCGGAGGAGGGGATGACCATGATCGTCGTGACCCATGAGATGAGCTTCGCCCGACGGGTCGCCGATCGCGTCGTCGTCTTCGAACGTGGCGCCATCCTCGAAGAGGGCCCGCCCCGACAAATCTTCGAGACTCCCCAGGTCACGCGGACTAAGGATTTCCTAAGCCATCTCGGGTGGGAGGGGTAGGCCGGCGGCGCCGTTCTCGACGACAGCCAACCCGAGGAAATCTGGTGTAAGATCGAGGTGTGGGGCGCTATCTCAGATTCCTGGAGACCGCGACGGGGCTGTTGCTGACCGGCATCGTCGCGGCGCCGTTCTGTGCGACCGATGCGTCCGCCGGCGAGGTGTGCCACTTCGCCGGAACCACCAATTACGCGGGCCATGTCGCGGTTACCGCTACCGTGGCCGCGACGGATGGCGTCACGAAGGTCGACGTCACCGTGGCGCTGGACGTGACCACGATGTTCTGGTTCCACATGCATTATCTGGTCGAGGAGGTCAGCACCTGGCGGGCCGGCGAGTTGGAGAGCGTCGCGGTGAACTACCGCTATTTGCTCAACGGCCACATCATGCGGCAGCGATGGGACGATTTTCAGCGTGGCCCCGACGGTCTGCGGGCGCTCCGGGTGCAGGCGAATAGCCTGGCCGACTTCCGTCGCAATCATGCGGGCTTCGTTCAGCATTGGGACCCCGCGACATTCGGCGACCCTTGGCTGCAGGATTATCAGGCCGCGTCGCCGGAGCGCCGCCCGGATCTCGACATCAGCGGCTCGCCGCTTTCACCGGCGCTGCGCTCCCCGCTCGCCATGGCGTTCTACTGGGTCAGATGGCTGCCCCCCGGCGGCCAGGACGTGCTGGTGTTCCTCCCCGGCTTGAAGACCGAGCATTTCGTGGACCTGCCGATCTCGGTCGCGTCTTGGAGCGACGGGACGCAATGGCAAGCACCCGTGCGTCATCCCGAACTGAGCGAGACGCCGGCCTCCACGGCGACGGCCTGGGCGTCGCCCGACGGGCATCTGCTGCAGCTCGCCTTTGATCTGCACGGGCCGCATGGGACGGCGACAGGGGTGATTCGCCAAGAGGGCTGCGAGGGGGATCCCGTGGTGCCGTCCGGCGGGCGGTGACGTCCAGTGCAGCGTCCGACTGTGCAGCGTCCGACTTGACTTAGCGCCTCGCCGGGCGTACCCACTCAGCCCTTCCGAAATCCGGGCTTCGGCTCGGAACGGTTTTACGAGGTTTCCCCCGACGGGAAACCAGGCCAGTCCGCGAGTGTCGCGCACTGGCTGCTTTGTTTTGCGGGAATGCCGCCGATGTTCGATGGCCTGACCAACCGCCTTGGCGACGTTTTCGATCGCCTGAGAAAGCGTGGCGCCCTGAGCGAGGCCGACGTGCAGTCGGCGCTGCGCGAGGTGCGCATCGCGCTGCTCGAGGCGGATGTGGCGCTGCCGGTCGTCAAGGACTTCGTCAACACGGTGCGCGACAAGGCGATCGGCCAGGATGTCATCCGCTCGGTCAGCCCGGCGCAGATGGTCATCAAGATCGTCCACGACAATCTGGTCGAGATGCTGGGCGGCACCGAGTCGCCCGAGATCAACCTGAACGCGGTACCGCCGGTCGTCATCATGATGGTCGGGCTGCAGGGCTCGGGCAAGACCACCTCGACTGCCAAGATCGCGCTGCGGCTGAAGGCGCGCGAACGCAAGAAGGTCCTGATGGCCTCGCTGGACGTCAATCGTCCGGCCGCGCAGGAGCAGCTGGCGATCCTCGGCCGGCAGGCGGACGTGGCGACGCTGCCGATCGTCGCCGGCGAACAGCCGGTCGCGATCGCCGAGCGGGCGGTGAAGACCGGGCGGCTCGAAGGCTATGACGTGGTCATGCTCGATACCGCCGGCCGGCTGCATATCGACGAGGCGCTGATGCTGGAGGTCGCGGCGGTGCGCGACGCCACCAAGCCGACCGAAACGCTGCTGGTCGCGGACGCCATGACCGGCCAGGACGCCTTGGGCGTCGCCAAGACCTTCAACGAGCGCATCGGCCTTAGCGGCATCATGCTGACCCGCGTCGATGGCGATGCGCGCGGCGGTGCCGCCCTGTCGATGCGCGCGGTGACCGGCCGGCCGATCAAGCTGATGGGCATGGGCGAAAAGCTCGACGCGCTGGAGGTGTTCCACGCGGACCGCATCGCCGGCCGCATCCTGGGCATGGGCGATGTCGTCAGCCTGGTCGAGAAGGCGGCCGAAACGGTCGATCGGGAAGACGCCGAAAAGCTGGCCGCCAAGCTGGAAAAGGGCAATTTCGACCTGGACGACATGGCCATGCAGCTGAAACAGCTGCGCAAGATGGGCGGCCTCGGCGGCATGATGGGCATGCTGCCCGGTATCGGCAAACTGAAGAAGCAACTGGGCGACGCGCGCATCGATGACGGCATGGTGAAGCGCCAGGAGGCGATCATCTCGTCGATGACCAAGGCCGAGCGGCGCAACCCGAAGCTGATGAACGGCTCCCGCCGGCGACGCATCGCACTGGGATCCGGCACCACGGTGCAAGAGGTCAACCGGTTGCTGAAGCAGCACCAAGACATGGCCGACATGATGAAGAAAGTCCAGAAGATGGGCAAAAAAGGCATGATGCGCCAAGGCCTTGCCGGCTTGCTGCCGGGCGGCGGCGGCGGGTTTCGACATTAAGCGTCACTAGGACACGATCTCTTTCCAACATCTGACCAGCGAGTACGAAAACATGTCCCTTAAGATCCGGTTGTCGCGCGGCGGCGCCAAGAAGCGGCCATTTTACAGCATCGTCATCGCCGATGCGCGCAGCCCGCGCGACGGTCGCTTCATCGAGCGGGTCGGCACCTACAACCCGATGGTCGACAAGGATCATCCGGAACGTCTGGTGCTGAAGACCGAGCGGATTACCCATTGGCTGGGCGTCGGCGCGCAGCCGACCGATCGTGTCGCGCGCTTCCTGGGCAATGCCGAGTTGATGCCGAAACCGGCCCAGCGGCACCACGGCGATCGGCCGG
>Ga0179596_10000226_pt1 | contig 25869 bp, 20 predicted proteins | sample CZODoug1_1_08_16_FD_155494 | JGI IMG/M metagenome (GOLD analysis project Ga0179596, IMG submission 155494) | Vadose zone soil fungal communities from Angelo Coast Range Reserve, California, USA - CZODoug1_1_08_16fungal (Illumina Assembly) | ecosystem: Environmental > Terrestrial > Soil > Vadose...
GTGGACGTACCGCGAGCCGCGGCGACGCTGGCCGTGACGCGTGGGATGGCGCCGGATGTGGGGCCGGGTTTGGTGTTGGACGTACCGCGAGACGCGGCGACGCTGGCCGTGACGCGTGGGGTGGCGCCGGACGTGGGGCCGGGTGTGGTGTTGGACGTAACGCGAGACGCGGCGATGCCGGCCGGGACGCGTGGGGTGGCGCCTGCCGCGCCGCCGGGCATGGAGTTAGTGGTGATCGGCTTTCGCTTTCGCGCGCCGGCGCGGCGGCGTGTGCCGACCAGCAGACTGGCAAGCAGCAGTCCCAAGGATGCGGCCAGCGGCCACTGATAACGTTGGGTATAGATTTTTTGTTGGCGTGAGGCGAGATCGTGTTTCGCCAGGGGTCCGAGCACGTCCCTGAAAATCGTATCCAGGCCTTCGCCCTGGGTTCCCAGCGGGACGTAGAAGCCGCCGGTGGCGGCGGCGAGGGCCTTCAATGCCGGTTCGTCGAGCCGGGATTTTACGAACCCGCCGGTCTCGTCCTTCACGAACCCGCCGCCTTGGTCGGGCGGCACGGGAATGAGATCACCGCCGGCGGTGCCCACTCCCACTGCAAAAATTGTCAAGCCGTCCTGTTGTTTGGCCGTCTGAGCCGCGATCAACGCACTTCCCTCGAGGTCCTCGCCGTCGGTGACCAGTATCAAAATTCTATCGCTGCCGGGGCGGCGGCGCAGCGCCGTTTGCGCTTCGTGAATGGCGCTGGAGATGTTGGTGCCGCCGCGCGGGATGGTGTTGGTGTCGATGGCGCTCAGCGATTCATGGAAGGCGCCGTAGTCGAGGGTGATGGGACACACCAGGAACGCACTGCCGGCAAATGCGACGATGCCTACGCCGTCGCCATCCAAGCGATTCGCAAAGTCGTCGATGGCCAACTTGGCGCGCGTCAATCGATTGGGCTTGATGTCGGGCGTCGACATGCTGCGCGAGGTGTCGATGGCGAATATGATTTCGTTGCCGCGGCGGCTGATCTGTTCCCAGCGGTAACCGACCAGGGGACCCGCAAGCGCCACGAACAGCAGCGCGAGGGCGGCGAGGAACAGGCCGCGTTGCGCGCGGCGCCGCGCCACCGATATGGATCGCGTGAGCTGGATTCGCAAATGCGCGGCGACGAAGCGCGCAAGCGCGGCATGTTGACGCGCATCGTGGCGGCGCCACACCCACACGAGCAGCACGCAGGCGAGCAGTCCGGCGGCCAGCCACCCGGGGTTGCTGAAGCTCACGGCAACCTCCGATAGCGCGTGTGCTGCAAGAGCGCACCCAATCCCAGGATGGCCAGCGACGGGATCAGCGCCCAGGGGTACAGCTCGTCGTAGTGCTCGAATTTTTGTACGGTTTGCGCGGTTGTCTCGAGGCGATTGATCTGTTCGTAGATCTTGCGCAAGGAATCGGTATCGGTGGCGCGATAGAACTTGCCGCCGGTTTGGTCGGCGACTGCCTGTAGGGTCTTTTCGTCGACATCCACCTGGGCCATGATGAGATGCAGATTGCCGGCTTCATCTTTGACCGGTATGGGTGCCTTGCCGCGCACGCCTACGCCAATGGTGTAGATCTTGACGCCCAGGGCCTTGGCGGCTTCGGCCGCCGCGAGCGGTGAGATCTTGCCGGTGTTGTTCATGCCGTCGGTGAGCAGAATCACCACCTTCGATTTCGCCGGCGTGGTGCGCAGGCGGTTGACCCCGGCGGCGATGGCGGAGCCGATGGCGGTGCCGTCGTCGACGCCGCCAATGTTGACGCGCTCGAGGTTCTGCTGCAGCCAATCATGATCGAGGGTGATGGGACTCACCAAGTAGGGGGCACCGGCGAACGCGATGATGCCGATGCGATCGTTGGGCCGCTCCTCGATGAACCTCGCGACCACGGATTTGACCACCTCGATGCGGTTCACCCGCTGGTTGTCGATCAGGAAATCCAGTGCCTGCATGGAACCGGAGACGTCGAGGCCGAGAACGATGTCGATTCCATTGGCGGTTACTTCCGTGCGGCTATGACCGCGTTGGGGGCGCGCGAGCCCGACGATCATCAGCACGGCGGCCACGATGGGCAGGAGCCAGACCCAACGTCCTATCCGGCTGCGGCTGCGTCGGGCCACCTCGCGAGCGAGACCCACATCGGAATATTCGATGGCGGCGACGGGACCGCGTCGTCCGCGCCAGAGCGTCACCAGCGGCAACAGCGTCAGCGCCCAAAACCATTCAGGTTGAAGAAAGCGAGTCATGCGCCTCCTTCTGGGTAGCGTGCGGCGCCGTGCGGATCTCGGTCACAGCCTCGGGCTGAGCGGTCACTTGGTCGGGTTGAGCCGTTTCGAGCACGAAGGTGCGCGCACTTTGGTGCAGCGACTCCATGCTCTGCAGCGTCAGCGATATACCTGCGAATTTGACCAGATCGCATTGCTGCAGAAAGGCCGACAGCAGCGCGCGGTGCCGTGCGAGCGAGGCGTTGGAGGATTCGAGGAGATCGCGCAGAAACTCTTCGGTGGTTTGATGGGTGGCGGTGAGGTTGAAGCGTTGCTCGATGTAGCTTCGAACGATGCCGGAGGCCTCGGTGGAGAACTCGCGGGCGTGTGGTGGCTGCATCAGCGCTCGGAGGTTCTCGAGGCGCTGCAGCGCGACCTCGAACGGCAACAGTGCGCGCTCGTGGCCGCGGCGGCGGCGCTGCAGCCAGCGCCATAGGCCGTATGCGCCCAGGGTGAGCAGCGCGACGCCGGCCAGCAGAGCCGGCCAGAACCACGCCGGGAGTATGAATTTCGGCCCGCGGATGTCGCGAATGTCTTCGGACGGTTCGCTGGCGGCGGGATTGGGCGTCGGCGCGGCAGAGTCGGTGGGGGCGGTTGGGGCCGTGGATAAGGGTGCGGGTGCCGGGGTGTAGGCGGGTGTGGGCGCCCATGCGGGGGCGGGTGCGGGTGCCGGCGTGGGGGCCGCCGCGGGTGCGGTTGTGGGGGCGGCCGCCGATGTGGGTGCGGGTGCCACGGCTGTGGTTATGGGTGCGTTGGGGGGCGTCGCGTCGCCGGTGGCGGCGAGGCTGCTGACGCTAATAATGGCGATCAGGGCCGCAGCGAATGCGCGGTGCATGCCCGATACAGGGTGCTTCATACGCGTCTGCGCTCGCGAGTCTTGAAGAACCGTTGCAAAGCGGGGATGTAGGGCGAATCGGTCTGCAACTGCAGGGTGTCGATGCCCTCGGATCGAAAGTCGCTCACCAGCCGGCGGTTTCTCTCGGCGGACGCTTCCTTGAAGCGCTTGCGGACGGCGGCGCTTGCCGTGTCGAGCTCGATGATTTCGCCGGTTTCCGCATCCTCGAGCGCGAGGATGCCGAGGTCGGGCAGTTCCTTCTCGCGCGGATCCTCGACCTGCACGGCGACCAGATCGTGGCGGCGATTGGTTTGACGCATGGCGCGCCGCAATTCCGCGCGAGCGGCAACCGGGTCGCCGGGCGATTCGAAATCCGAAATGAGAAACACGATGGCGCGCCGATGCAGCACGTGATTGATGACATCGAGCGCTTTGACGGTGTCGGTACCGGTGCCTTCGGCGGTGTGGTACAGAATGTCCCGCACCACCCGCAGTACGTGACGCCGGCCCTTCTTGGGCGGTAAGTAGCGTTCGACCCGATCGGAGTAGAGCAGCAGGCCCACCTTGTCGCTGTTGCGAATGGCGGAAAATGCCAGGACGCTGGCGAGTTCGGCGGCGAGGTCGCGCTTGCTCAATGCGGCCGAGCCGAAATTTCCCGAGGCGCTGATATCGACGAGCAGGAAAATCGTGAGTTCGCGCTCCTCGGTGAACTTCTTGACGAAGGTGCGGCCGGCCCGCGCGGTGACGTTCCAGTCGATGGTGCGCACTTCGTCGCCGGGGCTGTATTCGCGCACTTCGTCGAAGTCCATTCCGCGGCCCTTGAACACCGAATGATAGGCGCCGGCGAGGCTGTCGTTGACCATCCGGCGGGTGCGGATTTCCAGCTGCCGCATGCCGCTCATGATGGCCTTGCTGGATTTGGTGGTATCGGCGGGCATGGACTAGGGCACGGGAAGGGTGTTGAGGATTTTCTCGATGACGTTCTCGGAGGTGATGTTCTCCGCCTCGGCCTCGTAGGTCACGGATACGCGATGGCGCAGCACATCGAGGGCAATGGTTTTGACGTCCTGCGGAATGACGAAGTGGCGGCCGTTCAGGAACGCCATGGCACGGGCGGCCAGCGTCAGGGCGATGGTGGCGCGAGGCGAAGCGCCGTTCTGGATGTAACCGTTCAGATCGAAGGATGCCGCGACCGGCGGCCGGGTGGCGACCACCAGGTCGACGATGTAGTCGCGGATTTTGTCATCCACGTACAGCGTGTTCACCACATGCCGCGCGGCCACGATTTGCTCGGCGGAAACCACGGGCCGGGGGACGGGCAACGGCTCGGTGGTGGCCATGGCGTCCAAAATGGCACGCTCCTCGGCGCGGTTGGGATAATTGACGATCACCTTCATCATGAATCGATCGATTTGCGCTTCGGGAAGCGGGTAGGTTCCTTCCTGTTCCAAGGGGTTCTGGGTGGCCAGGACCAGAAAGGGATTGGGCAAGCCATAGGTTTCATCGCCGATGGTCACCTGGCGTTCCTGCATGGCCTCCAGCAAGGCGCTTTGCACTTTGGCCGGTGCGCGATTGATTTCGTCGGCGAGGATGAGATTGCTGAAAATCGGCCCGTGTTTGGTGCGAAATACGCCATCCTGCGGGTTGTAGATCATGGTGCCGACGATGTCCGCGGGGAGCATGTCGGGGGTGAATTGCAGGCGCTTGAAACGCACCGCCACGCAACTCGCCAACGTCTTGAGCGCCAATGTTTTGGCCAAGCCGGGTACGCCTTCCAGCAGAACGTGGCCGTTGGTGAGGAGGGCGATCAGCAGCCGATCGAGCAGATGTTTCTGACCTACGATGACGCGGCCGATTTCCTGCTGCAACGGGCGTACCCAGGCCGAGTTTTCCACCACGGTCTCACGGGTGGCGCGCATTGCCGGATGCAGCTCCACCGGCATGGGTCGCGCCTCCTGAACGCCGGCGCCGTGGCTGGGCTGGTACCTCGACTCGACGTTCTGCTCGCTGAGGGGCGGCGCAGGTCTTTGATTCATTGGCCTATCCTTTTTTGACAAAATTCTGCAAACAGACAAAATAAACCACGCAATGGCTCGAGCCGTCCTGGCCCGGCCGTTCGCGACTCTCCGCAAATAGAAGCCCGTCACAGACAGTGACGACGTCGATATTAACAATGGTCGTCGACAACGAAGTAGTTGTTGACGGGTCCGGGACGGGCCGGTGACGCTTGGAGCCTCTCTTGGGGCTTTCGGTTCCCCTAAGTTGTCGCAGCGTGCCGAATGCCCCTTTAACGCGCCGAAAGCCTTTATTTTTACCGCGAGCAGCCGCCAACCTAAGAGAGACCCAGTACCCATGGAGAATTGCGTGGTTCATTGTCGACGAATTCCAATGTCTCTTTGGCTATGCGCGTCCCTGCTGGCATTTGGCCCGGTGGGGCAGGCGGGCGACCTGAACCCTGTTTCGCCAGCCGTCTTCCTTCCTGGAGGCATGCTGGGCGTACAGATCGGAACCTCCTGGGAGATGAGCAAGAAAAGCCCGACTCTCAGCCAATTGACCTGCCAGCCCAACGACGGCGCTGCGGGCAGCTTCGACGAAGTGTGCTTTTTCAAAACCTCCAGCCGGGTTGCCGGCGCCGAAACCCATGATGGCTTCATGGTCAGAAAGGGCGATCGGGTGGTGCTGATCGGCACGGGAATCGCCATCAAGAATGCGGACGACCCGCTCGCCGAAGCGGTGATGCGGGATTTTCAATTGCAGGTGCATGCGCACTTTCAGCAAACCGGCGCCGATGTGCTGTTCGTGAATTTACCGGAGAAGCGCCTGTCGGCTGGAGAGCTGGTCGGTTTTTCACAGACGGCCCCCGTGTTGTTGGTGGAGCTCGAACCCAAAGGGAATGAATTGGCGGTGTTTTATGGCTATCTGGCGCCGGTGAACGCGTTCAGCGCGCTGACGTCTGACTAGGGGCTTGGAAATTGGGTAAGGCGCTGATCTGGCAGCATTTTCTGACTTCTACATTACCTTCCACCATGGCACGGCCAGGGTCTTCTCGTCCAGCCAATAACTTTCGTCACCGCCGTGCAGAACGATGGCTCCGCGGGCGCTTTTGGGATACTCCTCGAGGAATGCGTGCAGCCCCCGCGCATCTTTCATCGTCGGCCGCGTCCCTGCCTTCACCTCGACACCGACCAGTTGCCGCTGTCGCTCGAGCACGAAATCAACTTCATGTCCCGCGGCAGTACGCCAGTACGTGACCGTCGCGCGCGGCACATGCATGTCCCGCCAAGCGAGCAGATCGCAGAAAACAAGATTCTCGAAATGCGCCCCGGACGGCTCAGTTTCCCCGCCAGCGTGACCCAAGTGCAGGGCAAGAGCAGGATCGTTCCAATACAGTTTCGGCGTTTTGATCAGCCGCTTCGTGCGGTTTACGGAATATGGTTCGAGCCGCACGATCTGGTACGACGTCTCGAGTAGATTGAGGTACCGATGCACTGTCATCGCCGGCAGCTTGATGTCCCGCCCCAGTTCGCTCTGATTGAGAAGATTGCCGATTCGCAGGGCCGCCGCCTGCATAAGTCTTTGGAAATCCCCAAGATCCGCCACGGCGGCCAGGTCACGCAAATCTCGTTCCAGATAGGTCGTCGTGTATCCATCGAACCATAGCGCGCGTTCGGAAGTCGAAAATCCACCGCCGCCCACGGCGACCTCCGGGAATCCACCGCGCGCGCTGTGTACTTGCCACGAAGCTTTTGGGGCCGTTTCCGCACGGACAACATCGAGCCATTGGCTCACGTCTTCTTCGAAGAAGCGGTCCCAGATCCCGGTGGTCCCTAGGCCGAGTTGTTCGCGACGCGTCATTGGCCAGAGCCTAAGATAGTAAGCGCGCCCAGCGAGCGAGTCTCCAATGCGCTTCATCATCAGCAGGTTCGCCGATCCGGTCAGCACGAACTGCCCGCGCACCGCCGGCCGTTGCCGATCCACGACCGATTTGATCGCAAGAACCAGGTCCGGCTGACGTTGAACTTCGTCGATAATCATGCGGGGCTCGTTGCGGACGAACGCTTCCGGGTTTTCGCGTGCGCGCCGAAGTATCTGAGGCGCATCCAGCGACAGGTAGGGCAGACCCGCGAGGTCCGGATGATGCTCGACAAAAGTGCTCTTGCCGGCCTGTCGCGGACCGGTAACGACGACCACGCGCAGCGTGCGGAGGGCCTGAGCAAGCAGCGGGGCGGCGGCTCGGGGCAGTATTTTCATGTCAGACAGGTTAACAAAGCATGTTGGATAATCCAACATCAATTGTTAGGATGTCAGTACCATCAATTCCGGCGGCACGGGTGCGCCCTCGAGTGAGGTGAAATGGCCGCCCTGCGGTGCTAGCTAAGCTAGCCTGCGTCGAGGGTGACGTCGGCGTGGATGTCGCTCTCGGCGGAGAACACCTGAGCGGTGAGGGCGTCGGTGAGCCGGTCGAGCTCGGGTCCCAAGATGCGGTCTTCGATCAGGGGAGGGACGTGACTGCGGACCAGGCCCAAGAACTCGCGCAGGGCCGGCGGCGCGGGCCGGTCGGTGACGTAAAGCGCCTGCGACGCGACCACCGCCAACATGGCGAGACAGGCATCCAGACAACGCCCGGTGCGCTGTTCCTTGCTCCACGCCAGGAAGGTGGGCGTGGCGACGTCGTCCTGGTTGGACGCGGAATCGCTGCCGGGGATGAAGGTACGCTGGGCCGCCGACTTGGCCATTTCGATGTAGCCGGCCGCCGCCATCGGCACGTAACCGATATTGCCGCGGCCGTCGCTTTCGCCGGGTTGGCGGCCGATCAGCAACAAGTCCGGCATCTGTGAGACGCGGCCGTTCAACAATTTGGCGCTGTGCCGGTCGCATAGCAGGCAGATATCGGCCCAAATCCCGGCGAGATCGTCCAGCGCGGGTGTGGCCATGGCGTTGTGATAGCCGCCGGTGCTGATGCAGCGCCCGTACGGATGTTTCAAATCGGCCGGCAGATAGACGGGGTTATCGCTGATCGAGGACAGCGACACCGTCGCGGCGTGGGCGGCCGCGGCCGCCGCGCGATGGGCGTGACCGAGAACGCGAGGCACGATGCGATAGCTGACCGGTGCCTGGTAATTACGCTTGGCGTCGGCGGAAGTGGAACCGGAACCGAGCAGGTAGGCGCGCAGCGCCTGCAGCGCCGCCGCTTCATCCTTGTCGCCCCAGAGCGAGTCGAGTGCCGCGTCGTAGTGCTCGAGCGGTGCTTTGAACGCCTCGATGGACAGCGCGAAGGTCTTGAAGGCAAGCCGCAACCGCCGCCGTGCGGCAATGGCCGAGTCGGCGACCAACGCCGCCGCACACGGCGAGCCGTTGATGAGCGAGCCGCGCTCCTTCACTTCGAGTTCGAAGGCGGTCGATAATTGAGCAAATAGCGGGTACAGGGCGAGGATTTCCCCGGCGCCGCCTTGGCCGGCCGCCGCCACCGGCGGCATGGGCGCACCGTCCAGCATGCTCGCCACCGCTTGGGCAATGCGGGTGCTGGTCGCCGCGTGGCCTTCGAGGAAGTTGGTCAACCGGGCCAGGACGATGCCGCGGACCACGCGGTCGGGCAAATAGTCGCCGAAGGCAATAGCGGCGGGAAAGGGTTTGATGCGGGCGTGACGATTCCGTTGTTCCAGCGTAAGTCGTTGGCTGGCCGATTCCCCCATGGAGGTGGTGACCCCGTAGACCACCACGGAGGGGTCGCGTTCGATCATCTCGAGAAACGCGGCGCGACTCGCGCCGATGCGTTGCATGGCGGTGTCGGATATGCGCACGGGCTCGCGTTGCCAGGCGACTCGAAAAGTGGCGTCGAGGTTGACGTCCCACCGATTGTTGAGGATGACGGTCAAGAATTCACCAAAGATGCTTCCAATCAGGTCTCCGGCAGCGGAATTGACCTTATTCTATTTGCAATCGTAGGACATAGGCAGCAGTCGACAAAAACGGCACGCGCGGCCGGCCGCTCGGTTAGAATCTCCCCGCCGGTACGGGGACCGTGAGTCTTCCGGTGCACCCGATTTAGGGGCAAGACGTGCGCGTCAGCCACGTTACGGCAACATCCATTTGGGCTTTCTTTCGAGCGCGCGCCCGCCCGTGCCGCACAAGGTGATCGATAAAGATGCTGTCTACTTCAAACGTTGCCATCCAGTTCGGCGCGAAACCGCTGTTCGAGCAGGTCACGGTCAAATTCGCGGACGGTAACCGCTACGGTCTCATCGGCGCCAACGGCTGCGGGAAATCCACTTTGATGAAGGTGTTGGGCGGCGACCTCGATGCCAGCGCCGGCGACGTCATGCTGCAGGCCGGAATGCGACTGGGCAAACTGAACCAGAACCAATTCGGCTACGAAGACAAGCGCGTGCTCGACGTGGTGATGCAAGGGCATACGGAGTTGTGGAACGCGATGACCGAGCGCGACCGCATCTATGCCGACCCCGATGCCACCGATGACGATTATATGAAGGCGGCGGAGCTCGAGGGCGTGTTCGCCGAGTACGGCGGCTATGATGCCGAAGCGCGCGCGGGCGCCATCCTCACCGACGCAGGGATTCACGAAACACGGCACAACGGTCCGATGCGCGAAGTGCCTCCGGGCCTCAAGCTGCGCGTGCTGCTGGCGCAAGCGCTGTTCTCTCGGCCGGATGTGCTGTTGCTGGATGAGCCCACCAACAACCTCGACATCAACTCCATTCGTTGGCTGGAAAACGCCCTCAATAATTACGATGCCACCATGGTGATCATCAGCCATGATCGGCATTTCTTGAATCAGGTCTGCACCCACGTGGCCGATCTCGACTTTCAACAGCTCAAGATCTATCCCGGCAACTACGATGACTTCATGCTGGCCTCGGTCCAGGCGCGCGCGCGCGTCGAGGCCGCGAACGCCAAGGCCAAGGATAGGATTTCGGACCTGCAGGAATTCGTGCGGCGCTTTTCCGCGAACGCGTCCAAGGCGCGGCAGGCTACCTCGCGCAAGAAGCAGTTGGAGAAGATCAAGATCGAAGAGATACGGCCGTCATCGCGCCAGAATCCGTACATCCGCTTCGAGCAAGGCAAGAAGCTGTATCGGTCGGCCGTGTCGGTGGAAAAAATCTCCTTCAGCTATCCGGGTTCGGATGAAGTCGTGCTCAAGGACATCACCATCAACGTCGAAGGCGGTGAGCGCATCGCCATCATCGGGCCGAATGGAGCCGGCAAGACCACTTTGATGCGGTGTCTCGCGGGCGAATTGCGGCCCACCGCCGGACGGATCGTCTGGGTGGAAAACGCGCAAGCAGGCTACATGCCGCAAGACCCGCAGGCCGAATTCGAGGACAAAACCGACCTCTTTTCCTGGATGTCGCAGTACACGGGCAAGGCGGACGACGATCAGATCGTGCGCGCGACCTTGGGCCGGCTGTTGTTTTCGGGCGAGGAAACCAAGAAATCGGTGAAGGTGCTGTCCGGCGGCGAGAAGGGCCGCATGATCTACGGCAAGCTCATGCTCACCAAGCCCAATGTGCTGTTGATGGACGAGCCCACCAACCACATGGACATGGAGACCATCGAGTCGCTGCAGATCGGTCTCGAGCATTATCCCGGCACGCTCATTTTCGTCTCGCACGACCGTGAGTTCGTCGGCGGCCTCGCCACGCGCGTCATCGAGCTGAAACCCGGCGGCAGCATCAGCGATTTCAGGGGCACCTACGACGAGTATCTCAAGGCGCAGGGAATCGAGGCCTAGGAAGGAACGCTACCGGATGACGCTGGAGGCGCTGGCGGACATCGCGCGCTGCTAGCTCCCGCGCGAAGGAGAGTTTGCGCAGGCAGACAGTGCGGCAAATTTTGCAGTGAATCGCCAAGCGCCCCACAGCCCAATCATCAGAACCGGTATGAAAGCCGCGAATACCCAGAATCCCGCGGTCTTTGCGGCAGCGGCGGAGACTCCTTCGGCAAGTCCACTCAAGTTGGCGGCGATGCCAACCGCCGCGGTACCGACCGCGTAGCCGATTCTTTGCACCGTCGATACCGACGCCGATGCCAAGGATCGTTCCGCCGGATCGGAGAAGCGTACCGTGCGCTGTACGACGGCGGGCCAGCACACACCGAAGCCCGCCCCTTGCAATAGCGCGCACGCCACCGTGCCCGCGAGCGAGCCGGCCGGCACGGTGATGGCAAATCCCGCAGCGCCGATGGCAATGGCCACCGCGCCGCCGCGGATCAACCGCAGATCGTCCGCTGGCGCGGCCGCCGCCGCCGCCATGGTGGCGAGACTCCAAGCGATGGCTTCGCCCGCGAGAATGTATCCGGTCACGAGGGGCTTGGTGTCGAAGAGTATTTTCAAGATCAACGGGCCGTATGCCCAGAAACCGGTGGTTCCGGCCGCCAGCGCGAATACCATCAGCAGGCCCGCGCCCACGGTGTGCCGAACGTCGAGCAACCGCGCGGGAAGCAGTCGAACCTGAGCTCGCCGGTCGAGGCGCGCGGCCAGATACAGAAGCCCGATGCCCAGAAGGAAGGCGATGAGGGACTTGATTCCGCCCTGTGCGTCCCCCACCACGGCACCGGCCTCGGCGATGATGAGCGTCGCCGCGGAGAGCGCCAGCAACGGCAGCACCGGCCAGCGGCGGCCGGTAGGGCGCGGCGATGCCGTCGCGGTGCGGGGCAGCAGCAGGATCGCCAGTCCGCATAAAACGGCGGCCTGGCCGGCGAAGGCCCAAAAGGCGCCGCGCCACACGTGCACACCGGAGAATGCCGCGCCGATCAGCGGACCCAGCAGCGACCCTCCTCCCCAGATGGTGGCGACGAACGCGAACAGGCGGGCCCAGAGCCGTGGCGCGAACCAGGCCTCGATCGCCACATAACACAGAGAAAGCAGCATACCGCCGCCCATTCCCTGGACGAATCGGGCGGCGACGAGAACGCCCATGCTGGCGGCAACGGCGCCCAGCACGCAGCCACCGCCATAGATGACGGTGGCACCGATGAACACCCGCTTGATACCCCATCTCGAGCACATCACGGCCGCCGCGGCGCCCGCAATGATGGCGCCCACCTGGTACAGGGAGATGGTCCAGTTGATGTAGGCAATGCCGCCGAGATCCTCGACCAGGGCCGGCGCGATGGTGGCCGTGACCAGCGAATCCGCCGCATGCAGCCATACGCCGATTCCGATGAGCACGAAACGAGTGAACAGCCCTGAGGATCGCAGATCGTCCGCGCGATCGTCAGGGTGGACCGTCTCAGCCTCGCTCGAATGCCGCAACCGAGTCAGCTCGCGCCGACGCTGCCCAGCGGCAGCGTGCTCAGAAGCTCGGAGAGGCCATTCCATAGAATCTGAATGCCGATGCAGAACAGCACAAAGGCGGACAAGCGAACCACGATGGAGGTGCCGGTGGAGCCGATCAGGTCGGCCAGCCGCGCGGAGTTCCGATAGAAGGCATACACCAGGAGCGACAGCAGGGCCACGGCGGCCAGCGTTTCGACGAAGAATTCCAACAGGGATGGATTGAATCCCCGCGGACGGCCGGCGCCGATGGAGATGGCCACGGAGATGGTGCCGGGGCCTGTGGTCAGCGGCATGGTCAACGGATAGAAGGCAAGCCGGCTGGGCGATACGGCAATCCAGCGCGGATTCGGAGTTTCGCTGCGGCGTTGTTCGGTGGCGTCGGGCTCGTTCAACATGCGCCATCCGGACATGGCCACGATGATGCCGCCGGCCACCCGCAGCACGGGAATCGAGATGCCGAAGAAACTCAGAACGTAGGCGCCCACATAGAGCGACGCGGTGACGATGCAGAAGGCGTAGATCGATACCCAGCGCGACACCACCGCGCGCACCTTGGGTTCGAGCTCGAGGGTTGCGCCGAAGAAAATGAAGGCGCCGGACAGCGGGTTGACGATGGAGAACAACGCGCCAAACGCGAGCAGAAAGGTAGCCAAGCCGGGTCCTTCGGTGGGTTCGAGCCGCCGCGAGGCGGGAGCGCAATTCTAGCGGATCGGCGCCCCGGTTTGTCGGTACGCATCCAGGTTCCGAAAGGCCTCGAGTCTAGGGTGCGCTTCCGGGCGAATACCGCTTCGGTCTTCCCGCAATATGCGCTCGAGAATGTCCGGAATCTCGAATATGGCGCGGTTCGGGATGCGAGCGATCCTGGCGCGAAATTCCGGGAGACGCGCGATCATTTCGTCGACTCCGCCGCGAATTGCCTTGAAAGAATCCAGCACGATGCCCGCACGGTTTTCCCGCACCCATTCGGCGTTGTAGCGTTCCTGCGGCATGGTCCAGGCATTGTTGACCACGATGACGGGCAAGCCTTGTTGGATGGCTTCGCTGATGCACCCGGGACCGGGCTTGCCGATGAAGAAGTCGCTGACATGCATGAAGTCGCGGATCTTGGGCGTGAAGCCCAGCACGAGCCGGGGCGCGCGCGCCGGCATGGCCGCCAGCCGTTCGGCAAGAGCCGCATTGTGGCCGCAGATCAGGATGAGCTGGGTGTCCGCGAGCCGTCTTGCGATGCCTTGCATGGCCTTCGATCCATGTCCGCCGAATAGCACGATGCCGATGGGCCGATCGGGATCCAGCTTCAGCTCGAGGATTTCGGCGCGACGGTCGACGCGCGGCTCACGGTAGAAGTCCGGCCGAACGATCATGCCCGAGGTGGCGTGAACCTGGCTGGGTCCATAGCCCATGGCGCGCGCCTGCGACACGGCTTTGCGGGTGCCGCAGACGAAGTGTTGCGCCTGACCCGGTTCGATCCAGAAGTGCGGCGGTAAATCGGCAAAGTCCGTCAAAATGGTGACGTAGGGTGCGGCCGGTCGCGCGCCGGCCAGCGCCTCATACATGGGGCGATTGAAGTTGGGTATGAGCGAGACCACCATGTCGGGTTTGGTTCTGCGCCAGTAGCGCCGCAGTCTGCTGGTGAGCCCTTGATGACAGAGTCGGATGAGCGCTTGCAGGAACTTCAGTTCCTGCGCCAACCCCAGGCTCCAGCCGCGCGCCAGGCGGATGTTGTAGAGGTCTTCCCATTCCATTCCCATGGTCTTGCGAAACACGTCCTTGGGATCGATGACCTCCATGAGGTTGATGAGCCGCACCTGCCACGGCCGCCCTTGTTCGCGAAAGATGGCGTCGAGGGCCAGCGCGGCGGATCGATGGCCGCCGCCCGCATTGAAATAGACGAGATGGATTGTCGGCAAGTTAGGTTCGAGTTCTCGGCCAGCCAGCGCAGATTTTGGAGCGGAAATATGACGGGCATGTGTCTATACTCATCCGATACCGATTTTTTTCCGAGGCGAATGTCGTGAATGCCAGCCTTAAATCCGTATTGACCGCGCCCGCCGTAGGCACGGCGCCCGTATCCATGGCGGCCGCAGGCACTGCGTCCGTATCCACGTTGGCCGAGTCCGCGCAAGCGGACGCCTATGCCCAGGCTCGGGTGGATCTGGCCGCGTGCTACCGGTTGGCCGCGCATTTCGGGCTGAACGAGGGCATCGACAACCATTTGACGGTGCTGGTGCCGGGCCATACGGATCGATTCCTGCTGGCGCCGTTTGGATTGCACTGGTCGGAGATCCGGGCAAGCGATTTCATGGTGGTCGACTTCGAGGGTCAGATCTTGAGCGGCCGGGGGCCCATCGAGGACACCGCTTTATACATTCACCTGCCCGTGCACAGGCTGGCGCCCCAGGCGCGCTGTGCCCTGCATACGCACATGCCGTACGCCACCGCGCTGTGCATGCTGGACAATCCGCGCTTGGAAATGGCCGGGCAGAGCGCGCTGCTCTTCTACGATGATATTGCCTACGAGGCCGACTACAACGGCCTGGCGCTGGATCATACCGAGGGCGAGCGATTGGCGCGGGCGTTGGGATCCAAGTCGGTGCTCATGATGCGCAATCACGGCGTGCTGGTCGTGGGTCAGACCGTGCCGCAGGCCTTCGAGCGGCTGTACTTCCTGGAGCGTGCGGCGCAGGCGCAGGTGCTGGCGCTGTCCACGGGAAGGGCTCTGCGCCTCATTCCGGAACCGGTGGTGAAAGCGACGGTGACTCAATCGCAGAACAGCAGCACCGTGGGCGGCTTGGATCGCACCGAGCTGCATTTCGACGCCTTGAAACGCATGCTGGATCGCATCTCACCGGACTACGCGAGCTGAACTCCGTCGAGTCAGCGGCCGAGGCAGCAGCGGCGCACCCCACACGCACGGCACGGCCAGTGGTGTTTCTGCTGGCGGCGGTGCTGTTCATCAACTACGTGGATCGAGGGGCGCTGCCCACCGCCGCACACTTGGTGCAAGCGGATCTGCATTTGAACGAGAAGCAGCTGGGGTTGCTGTTCTCGGCATTCTTCTGGACCTACTCGCTGGTTCAGATACCCGTGGGTTGGTTGGCCGAGCGGTACGGCGCGCATCGCGTGCTCGCCTTGGGCCTCACCCTCTGGGCGGTGGCCACTATGTGCGTCGGCCTGGCCCACACATTTCCAACTTTGCTGGCGCTGCGCCTGCTGCTCGGTATCGGCGAGAGCGTCGGGTTCCCGAGCGTCTCGAAACTACTGGCGGCGGTGGTACCCATCAAGAGTTTGGGTACGGCCAATGGGGTGGTGGCGTGCGGCTATCTGTTCGGGCCTGCGGTGGGGACGCTCGCGGGTGGCTTGCTGATGGCCCATTACGGCTGGCGCGCCGCGTTCCTGGTGTTCGGCGGCCTGTCGCTGCTGTGGTTGATACCGTGGTTGCGCGTGAAACTTCCGCCTCGCGCCCTGCGACGCAGTGACGCGGATAAGCCCACGTCGCGGACCATCCTCAAACAGCCCTCATTGTGGGGTACCTCGCTCGGTTTGTTCTCGAGCAATTACGTGTTCTATTTCATGTTGACCTGGATGCCCTACTACCTGGTGCACGAGCGGGGCTTTTCGACCATCGGCATGACCAAGATCGCAACCAGCGCGTACGTAATCAATGCCTTGAGCGCCGTGGTGGGGGGGTGGGTGCTGGATCGCTTGATCGTGCGCGGCCGCTCGGCCAATGGGGTGTACAAAACCACGATGGTGCTGACGCACACGGGTTCCGTGGCCTGCATGGTGTGCATGGGCTTGGGATCACCGGCGCTGGCATTGGGAGCCATGTTTCTCTTTCAAGTGCTCTGCGGCGTTCAGTCGCCGGGCTGCTATGCGATTCCGCAGATACTGGCGGGGCCGCGTGCCACCGGACGGTGGGTGGGGATCCAGAACTCCATCGGCAATTTCGCGGGAATCGTCGCACCCGCGGCCACCGGTTTCATCATCGACAGCACGCATCAGTTCACCGCTGCATTTCTGCTCTCCGGTGCCGTGGGTATGCTGGGGGTGATCGGCTGGGTGTGGATGTTGCCGAAGCTGGCGGAGCTGCAGTGGGAAGACGCTGCGGTGCCGGCTGCCGCGGCCGCGCTACCAATTCGGGTTGGGTAGCTCGGCGAATACTTCTTGGAGGGCGTAGCCCCAGCGCGTGCGGATCATTTTGAAGTATTCGTTCTCGTTATCGATGCTGATATGAGTCGCGAGTCTGAACTCGTCGCGCCGAATGATGGCGAGATCCAGCGGCGGACCCACGGTGAGATTCGAGCGGATGGTCGAGTCCATGGACACCAGCGCGCATTTCGCGGCCTGGGCGAGGCTGCTGCTGCGGGAAATCACGCGATCGATGATGGGCTTGCCGTATTTGGATTCGCCAATCTGAAAGTAGGGCGTATCGTTCGAGGATTCGATGAAGTTGCCGGCCGAATAAATGTTGAACAGCCGCGGTTCTTCACCGAAGACCTGGCCACCCAGAATGAAGGTGGCGTTGAACTCGTGGCCTTGCTCTTTGAGCATCTCGGCGTCGCGATTATGGATTTCCCGCAGCGCATCACCCACCACCCGCGCCACATTGAACATGTTTTTGGCGCGATAGATGCGTGCCGGGTTGTCGGGGTCGTCGGGCACTTCGTGCAGCAGGTTGACCACCGCCTGGGTAATGGCGAGATTTCCGGCCGACAACAGTACCAAGACCCGGTCCGGCCGCTGGAACGTCGCCATCTTGCGAAAGGTGTTTATCTGATCGACGCCGGCGTTGGTCCGCGAATCGGACAACAAGACGAGTCCGGTGTCGACTAGCAGGCCGACGCAGTAAGTCATGGCGCGAAATTCTACATCACTGCTGCTGTTGTTGGGCTGACTCCGCTACCAACACGTTGGCCTCCATCTTTTCGCCGCCGCCGCCCTGGCGAACGCCGCGCACGGGGGCGGCATCCAAGTAGTCGCGCCCGACGGCCAGCCGGCAGTAGGTGCGCACCGCCGGCCGCTTGTGCGTCACATCGATGCTTTGCCAGCCGATTTCCGCTCCCAGCCAGATGTCGACCCAGGCATGGCTGGCGGCTTCATTGCTGTCGCCGGTGTACAAATAGCCGCTCACGTAGCGGGCCGGCATGCCCATCGACCGTGCGGAGGCGATGTACACGTGGGCGTGGTCCTGGCACACGCCTTCGCCGCTTTTGAAAGCCACCGCGGCGCTGTCTTGGACGTCGCTGGTGCCCGACTTGTAACGCACCGCGTCGAAGACGGCTTCCGCCAGCAGCTGGGCGCGGCTGCGGGGGTCCGCGGTTCCATCCAACGCCTGATGCGCGAATGCCTTGAGTTCATCATTGGGGGCGGTCAAGACGGTGGGCGCCAGATACGCCAATGGCGACAGCGGTCCGTCGTCCTGACGTCCCTCGGTGTCCGCCGTTTCGACCACCCCATGCACCACGATCTGAATCTCGCGATGCGGCTCTTCGATGGTGAGCAGGTGCGAGATGTTGCCGTAGGCATCGACTTGTTCGAGACGTCGGCCGGGCGCGGTGATGTTCCAGGCCAGCGCTCGTTGGCTGAGGTCACGCCGAGGGGTCAAATGCAGGCTTTGAACGCTGTACTTGACCGGCCGCTCGTAGCGGTAACGCGTTTCATGTCGAATGTGCATCTGCATGTGACTTACGCCTCCGCCGGTGGTAACAAGAAATCTGACGCGATGCGATCGCCCAGGTCGCGCAGGCTGGCCAGGAACTGCTCGAGAAACTCGGGCAAGCCGGTAGCCAGGATGTTCTCCATTCGCGTGAAGTGCAGCATGGCATGCATTTCGCCGGCGCGGCGTTCGGTTTCGGCCGAGTGCTCGTTGGCCACCGACTTGAGGTTTTGATACACCTCTTTGCAGCAGCGCAGCAGCGAACGAGGCATGTCGTCGCGCAAAATCAACAACTGCGCCACCTTCAGGGGTGTGATGACGTCGCGGTACACCCGCCGGTAGACTTCGAACGCGGACAGCGCGCGCAGCAAGACGCTCCATTCGAAGGGATCGGGGACTGCGCCCGCATCGGCGCCCGGCTTGAGGTCGATCTGGTGGGCGGTGAGAATCCGCGCGGTGCTATCGGCGCGCTCCAAGAAAGTACCAATGCGCGTGAAGTGAAAGGCCTCGTCGCGCAGCATGGTGCCGATGGTGACTCCGCGCGTCAGGTGGGAGCGTTCCTTGACCCATTCCACGAATTGGCCGATGTCCGCATTAGGCGAACTGCGCGCGACCAGGGTTCGCGCATCGAGCCAGGTTGAATTGAGCGTCTCCCACAACTCGGAAGTCAACGAGCCGCGAACCGCGCGGGCGTTCTCGCGCGCCGCACGGAGGCAACTGAAAATGCTGCCGCTGTATTCTCGGTCCAGACTCACGAACTCGAACACGGCGCGCGGCTCGATGGTTTCGTGGCGCTCCAGATAGGCTTCTTCCATGTGCAAGGCGGTCATGGTGGCGCTCAAGGATTGCGCCAGGGTATCGCCGGAATGCGGCAGCAGCGACATGCGGTAATGTGCGTCGACCAGGCGAGCGAGGCTTTCCGCGCGCTCGATGTAGCGCGACATCCAATACAAGTGGTCGGCGGTGCGGCTGAGCATCTAGGCTTCCAGCACCCAGGTGTCCTTGGTGCCTCCGCCTTGGGAGGAGTTGACCACCAACGAGCCTTCGCGCAGCGCCACCCGGGTGAGTCCTCCGGGAACGATGGTCACGTCTCGGCCGGACAGTACGAAGGGACGCAGGTCGATGTGCCGCGGCGCCAGCCCGAGGCCGGCAAAGGTGGGACAGGTGGACAATGCCAGCGTGGGTTGGGCGATGTAGCGCTCCGGGGTGGCGATGATCTGCTGACGAAAGGCCTCGATCTCCGCTTTGGTGGAGGCGGGACCGATGAGCATGCCGTAGCCGCCCGCGCCGTGCACCTCTTTCACCACGAGTTCGGGAAGATGCGCGAGCACGTAGTCCAGGTCCTCCTTCTTGCGCAGCATCCAGGTGTGGACGTTGCCGATCATGGGCGCTTGTCCCAAGTAGAAGCGGATCATCTCGGGCACGTAGGGATAAATGGATTTATCGTCCGCGACTCCGGTGCCGATGGCATTCGCGATGGTGATGCGCCCGGCTCGATAGGCGGTCAGCAATCCCGGCACACCCAGCATGGAGTCCGGACGGAACACCAGGGGATCCAAGAAGTCATCGTCGATGCGGCGGTAAATGACGTCGACGCGCTGCGGTCCCTGGGTGGTGCGCATGAACACGGCTTCGTCGCGCACGAACAAATCCTGGCCCTCGACTAGTTCGATACCCATCTGCTGCGCGAGAAACGCGTGTTCGAAGTAGGCGCTGTTGTGCGCGCCGGCGGTCATCAAGACCACGGTGGGATCGGCCACTCCGGTGGGCGCGACGCTGCGTAGATTGTCGAGCAATACGTCGGGATAGTGGTCGACCGGGGCCACGCGGTGGGCGGAGAACAGTTCGGGGAACAGACGCATCATCATCTTGCGGTTTTCGAGCATGTACGAGACGCCCGAGGGCACCCGCAGGTTGTCCTCGAGCACGCGGAACTCTCCGGCGTCGTCGCGCACGATATCGATGCCGGCGATATGGGCGTAGATGCCGCCGGGGACATCCACTCCTTGCATCTCCGGGCGGTATTGGGAGTTGCACAACACCTGTTCCGCGGGGATGACGCCGGCCTTGAGAATCTGCTGATCGTGATAAATATCGTGAATGAAGGCATTCAAGGCGCGAACGCGCTGTTTCAAACCGCCTTCGAGCCGGATCCATTCTTCCAACGGTAGAACCCGCGGAACGATGTCGAACGGTATCAGGCGCTCGGCCCCTTCTTCCTGGCCGTAGACGGCGAAGGTGATGCCTACCCGATGGAAGAGGGCGTCGGCTTCGGCGCGTTTCTGGCTCAAACGGTCGGCGGGTTGGTCATTGAGCCACTGATCGTAGCTCCGGTAGTGGGGCCGCGTGGTGGCGTCACCAAGATACATTTCGTTATACGGTTTGTTGCCCAAATTTTCCCCTCGTAGATGTGAAGCGAAATCCGTGCCAGTGAGGTCGGTTCGTGCTCAATCATGTACTTACAATTACTGCGGTGCAACGACGCACCAATTCGAAGCGCGATTTGCGCACCCGCGCCGCATTATTCACCCAAATGACGCGCCAGGGCATTGGCGGACGCCTCGAGCGGGTCGCCGGCAAAACGCTGGTTAAAATCGCTCAAAAGTATGCGTGCCACGCTCAACGCGCCGCCGCCGCGGGCCGCCAGCTGCGCCAGGGTCAGGGTCGACGCCGCCGATTTCGGGCGAAAATCCTGGTCCAGGCGAAGGCGTTGCACCACCGCGTCGAGAGCCTCGCCGCTGCGCTTCAACTCCAGCAGTCTATCTATATATTCCTCGGTCAGGCGCGTGGCGTAACGGCTATCGGGCCACGCGGTGACTCGATCCAGGAGCCAGCGGTAGTCCTCGGCCTCGTGTCCGCGCGCTGTCAGCCATGCTTGGAGCATGGCCCAGGCATTCGAATGGGCGCCGACCCGTAGTTGGCCGTACGCCTCGGTCACGGCGTTCTCGCTGCCGCGTAATTCCGTTTGGCGCTGTCGTTCGGCGGTGCGCTCGGGCGAGTGCCAGGTTTCGAGCCCCAGTTCGTGGCGGCGGTCGTACAGGGCGCCCGCCAGCACGCTGAATAGGGACAGGACGGCGAACATGCCGACGGACAACTGCAGGGGTAGCCATACGTTTAGTCGGCCGATCAGGCCCATGACGGCAACTTCGCAAGCGATCAGCCCCAGGACCACGGCGTACCTGGACCCTAAGCCGGCGATCATGCGCGCCAGGGCTACGGGGTAGACGGCTTTGAGAATGTTGCTCTCCAGGCCAAGAATCGCGACGGAGGCGGGGAAGATGAGCAAGGCCACCGCGGCGAGCGCTTTCGCCGCCGTCAAGTTGAGGGTTGCCGCCGCGAGGCCCACCCCGGCACCCAGAATCAATAGAATGGCGAGTTGAGCGAGGGGACGCTGTTCGTCGATGGGATTCATCATTGTGATGTCGAGCGTCGGCGGTTCGTCAAAGCCGCGGACCACGTGGTCAAATAGAATGTACGCGTATTTGAAGAACCACGAGCCCAAGATGAATGCCAGCGGTATCCCGAAGAACCCGGCCTTGGCCGCGACCGAGAGAAGGACGGCGAAGATGACTACCACACCGGCTGCGCCACCGCGAGCGGGTCGGATGAGGTGATGAAGGAGATTTGCTCTTCCCGATAGGACTGTGCGCGCCATTCATTGGATTCGGCGAATGCCGACGGCTCGAGGAACTACGAAAGTGAAAGCGAATGCGAAGGCCGCCTTGGAAAAGGCGGTAACCCGGAAAAAATCAGGTAGACGTTTCACGATGCGTTCTTCCAATACAGATGCTTGGAATAAGTGTGATTCATAGGCGTGATTTCCGCTCCTCCAAGGTACGGCTTGACCAGGCGCCGCGCTTTATAGAAGTAGATGGGTATTATCGGGTAATCATCGAGAAGAACTTGCTCTGATTGCCGAAGAAGGATCAAACGCCTGTCGGGTAGCGGTTCCATTCTTGCCTTGTCGATCAGCTCATTAAATGTGGCACTTTCATACCCGGGGTCGTTTTGGCCATTGTCTCGCGCGAAGACGTCGAGGAAACTTGCCGGATCGTCGTAGTCGGCATTCCAACCCAGGCGAGCAACATCCCACCGACTTCGATCCTTTCTGCCAGCGAGAAATACTCGAAATTCATCGCTTATGAGTTCGGACTCCACACCGAGATTTTGCTTCCAGCCTCCTGCAACAGCCACCATTATTCGGTGGATGCCCTCATCGCGATTGAAGTAGAGCTTTACGTGCAGAATATTGTTTGCTGAATAGCCTGCGCGCTCTAGGAGACTCTTCGCGTAGGTTAGCTGGCGGTCGCGGCTCCATTTTGACCATGGGTATTCTGGAGGTACATATCCGCTAATCCCCTTCGCGACAAATGTGTAAGCAGGAGTCACGTCCATCATTACGTACTGCGCAATCGCTTCTCGATCAACAGCCATTGAGAGTGCTTGACGAAGAGCCGTGCTGTTCTTCATCGGAGATTTCGATAGATTCAAGGCGAGGTAGAAAGTGCCAAGAATGGGGGAGCTCTGCACCTCCGAACCATAACTCTGCGAAATGCGTTTGATGTCGGGAGTTGGGAGAGTAAATGTCATGTCCAGTTGGCCAGCTACGTACTCTCTCAGTTCCGTTGCCTCCGACTCTGTATTTATATAACGAACGTCCCCAATCGATACGTTAGTTGAATCCCAATAATAAGGATTGCGCGCCAGATCGATAAGTGAGTTGGGAATACGGGTTACCAAAACGTAGGGGCCGTTAGTTGCCGTATTCCTTTCACCTGACGCGATTGCTGGCGCCGCATTCCCCGTCAAATGCACGGGAGCGGCTATCGGTTGCGATAAAATTTGCAGGAGAAATGGCGCGGGACGTTCAAGTTCAATCTGAACTGAAGATTCTCCAACAGCCAGTGCGCCCAAATCAGTCACTTTTTTGCGGCCTGCTGTTACGTCGCTCGCGCCCTTTATGACAGCCAGTAAAGCAGCCGATCCTGATGCGGTCTTAGGGTCTACAGCACGACGCAACCCCTCCACAAATTCGGCCGCAACAGTTCTTTTTCCATCTGACCATTTGGCGTTGGGCCGCAGTTGGAAAGTGTATAGGGTGCCAGTCTTGTCGACGGTCCATGAATTTGCGACGCCCGGGACGATTTGGCCGTAACGGTCTTCCGCTGTTAGCCCTTCATAGAGATCCCGAACAACTTGGAAGGAAAACGTATCGTCAGCAAGTTGGGGGTCGAGCGTTTGCGGCTCGCCCGGCAGCCCCCTTTTCAGCGTCCTGACTCCGGTAGCGGCCCCGGCTCGACCGTTGCCGGTTGCCTCGCTTCCGCTACTTTCTGTATGGGAGTTGCATCCGACGATCCCGGCAACACCTAGCACAAGTATCCCGCATCGCACCATTTTCTTAGTAAATTCAAGTGCTTCACGGGCGACAGTTTCCGCAAAACTAGCGTTTTCAGGCACTTGGTACATACATGGTAGAATCTTTGACATAAGGTTCCTGAATCCGCTATTAAAAGAAAACACCAATTTTTCAAGTAAATGTGTGAAATTGCTCACAAATGCCAGATAATGTAAAAACTGCACTAGCGATCTCACTGCGGAGGCTTCTGCGTCCGCTTGTAAAGATTATGTTGCGTGAAGGTTTTACATATTCGCGGTTTGCGGCGATCGCACAAATGGTATTCGTCGAATCCGCTGCGAAGGACTTTGCTGGAAAAGGGATGAAATCTTCGGTGTCATCAATTTGCGCACTAACAGGAATGCCAGCGGACGAGATTAATTCCGTGTTGCTCGAACACGAGCGATTCGAAGCTAGCGAAATGCTAGAGGTCTCGAATCCTTTTATTCGAGTCTTACATGGTTGGCACAACGACCGTGATTATGTTGGACCTTACGGCTTTCCGGTGGATTTGCCTTTCACCGGTAACACACTGAGCTTCACGATTTTGGCGGGCCGTCACGCGCCAGGGGTATCGCCCGAAGTCATATTGCAAGAACTCCAGCGGGTCGGTGCAGTTACCGAAGTCGGCTCGAACGTTTGGAAGGCTTTAAAGCAAGAGTACATCGAGCCAAGTTTATCTCCGGAAAATTTAGGACGAATGGCGAGTCTCGTTGGGGCCTTGCTTTCAACATTGGAAAACAACACTCGGACAACGCGCGAGGGTCCGCCCTTGTTCGAGCGGACGGTGATTGTCCATTCACTGCTTTCCAAGCCTCAATTAGTTGAATTGCACTCGTATTTGAAGACCGTCGGCGGTCAGTTTTTGCAGCGAGTCGACGCATTCACATCCGTTGAACTGCAGGAAAAAATGGATATCAAGCCCGGCGAAGTCGCGGACATTCGTGCGGGTCTGCAATGTTTCTTATACGTTGAACCGACTCCAGATGATGCTCCGTTGCGGGACTCAATTGAGTTCGGTCAATCAACGCATTGAGCTAAATTCGAAGAATAAGGGGATTGGGATGAAAGGAAGGAAGTTAGGGATGACACGTGCGATCGCGGTCGCAAGTGGAGCGATCGCCTCGCTGAGTTGCGCGGCAGCATTTTCGGCGGGCGCCGAGCTAACCGCGGCTCAACTGAAGAATTTGTATGGCGCCGATTTGGAAGTTCTAGGCCAAGTTCAACAGATTGACGTTGCGCATAACTCGCTTGTCGTTGCTGGGCAGCACGTAGCGATCGCGAAGACAACGACCTATTCAGAAAACGGCGTCGCTATCGCCGCCGCGTCCGGCGCCCTAGAAATGGTTCAGGTTGGGGACTTGATCGCGATCACCGGCGAAATTGATTCGCCGGCAATCTCCATTAACCGGTTGAAAGACGCGTACGTTGCGGGTGCAACGACACTATTTGTAAAAGGGAAGGTGGCGTCGGTCGACTATTCGGTAGGTGTCGCAAAAATTGACGAGATGAGAGTCGATTTAACTCCTGCCATGTCCGACGCCAAGGCCGGAAGCGTCGCCGTTGGTCAGGTGGCGGAAGCAACCGGCATCCAACCGACAGCTGGCGGTCGTTTGCTTGCAAGCTCTATTGTCGCGACCTCCGTAACGCCAACGGGGATCATTGGTACCGCGGGGATCATCGGCACTGCGAAGGCAACGCCAACGGGAATTATCGGCACTGCGGGCATCATTGGCACGGCGAAGGCAGCGCCAACTGGGATCATTGGCACCGCAGGCATTATAGGCACGGCGGGCATCATCGGCACTGCGACGGCGGCGCCGACAGGGATCATTGGCACCGCGGGGATCATTGGGACCGCAGGCATTATTGGCACTGCGAAGGCGGCGCCGACAGGAATCATCGGGACCGCGGGCATCATCGGTACCGCGAAGGCAGCGCCAACAGGAATTATCGGCACTGCGGGGATCATTGGGACCGCGGGCATCATTGGCACCGCGAAGGCAACGCCGACAGGAATCATCGGGACCGCGGGCATCATCGGCACCGCTAAGGCAACGCCAACAGGCATTATTGGCACGGCGGGCATCATCGGCACTGCGAAGGCAGCGCCGACAGGGATCATTGGCACGGCGGGCATCATCGGCACTGCGAAGGCGGCGCCGACAGGGATCATTGGCACCGCAGGCATTATTGGGACGGCGGGCATCATCGGCACCGCGAAGGCAACGCCAACAGGCATCATTGGTACCGCGGGCATCATCGGCACTGCGAAGGCAGCGCCGACAGGGATCATTGGCACCGCTGGAATTATCGGCACTGCGAAGGCAGCGCCGACGGGAATCATCGGCACCGCAGGGATCATCGGGACCGCGGGCATCATCGGTACCGCGGAGGCCACGCCGACAGGGATTAT
>Ga0179596_10000227_pt1 | contig 25653 bp, 23 predicted proteins | sample CZODoug1_1_08_16_FD_155494 | JGI IMG/M metagenome (GOLD analysis project Ga0179596, IMG submission 155494) | Vadose zone soil fungal communities from Angelo Coast Range Reserve, California, USA - CZODoug1_1_08_16fungal (Illumina Assembly) | ecosystem: Environmental > Terrestrial > Soil > Vadose...
AGAAGGGCGCCGGCGCCGGCACCGCCGAGCGCCAGGCGCCAGCCGCGCACCGCGCCGACCGCCAGGACGATCGTCAACGCCTCGACGCATTCGACGAGGGAGGCCAGAAACGCCGCGATCAGCGGGGGGCCGATATGGGTCCAGGGTCCAATCATTGCCTGCATTTTCGTCCCTTCCTGAGGCTGTCGATTATGAGGAGTGGGCTTCATAGTCGGCTCGCCCGACATCGATGCGTTCGCCCGCCAGACCGGCGCGCAGCTCGTTCAGCGCCCCCAGCTCGGCGATGGCCCGGCGGGGGTCGCGCCGCGCCACGCCGACGACCAGGGCCTCGATCAGCACCACCGTCGTCGCATGCATGGCGATCATCCCCGCCCGCCCTCGGCTGGCGGGCAGAACCGTATCGACGTCGTTCCGCAGCAGCTCGCCCAGGGAGTCGCTGATCAGGATGACCGGCAGCGCCAGCCGCTTCGCCTGGGCGATCACCGCGGTCACCTCGGGGTATGCCCGGATATAGGCCATCAGGATGACAACGTCGCCCGAGCGAAATCGGCGCAGGCTGTCGGCGAGCGATATGCCGGTCTCGGTGACCGCCGCGGTGTCGCAGCCGACGCGGCTCAGTTGCAGCGCGAAATACTGGGCGATGCCGCTCGACGGCCCGATGCCGAAGATGAAGACTCGGCGCGCGCCGGCGATCCGGGCCACGGCGCGGTCGAAATCGGCGGCGGCCAGGTTTCGTCTGAGCCGCTCCAAGGCCTCGAACTGGGTCTCGATGACCAGGTCGAGCGCGCTTTCGCCATCCGCGTCGAGTTCGTCCAGGGTTCGGCGCAAGCGCGCCGCCGGGGTCGGCACCGAACGCTGCCGTTCGGTGAACTCGCGCCGCAGCTCCGGCAAGCCTTTGTACCCGAGCGCCTTGGCGGTGCGGATGACGGTGGCATCGCTGGTACCGACGGCCTCGGCGATGTCGAGCGCCGAGCAGAACATCGCGTCCTCGGGCTGGTCCGCGAAATGCCGTGCCACCCGCTGCTCCAACGGGCTGAGCGTCGCGAAATGGGCCGCGAGACGCTCCTCGAAAGTCGCCGGTCGCCGGTCCATGACGCGTCGATCTCCACAATGTCGTAAAAGCTACAGAAACAATTATATATTGAAGTGAAAATGACAAGAGGGAAGTGCCGTTCTCGGGATCGCGATCGACCATCGGCGGACGGCTCAGACGAAAATCATCTTAATCCACCCGATATTCGTATTGGACATTCATAGGCTCATCGTGAAGTGAGTAGGTGTCGCGGTCGGTTTAGGGCCACCGTGATCAACGCGCCTTCAAGGCGCATAATTCCGGTCGAAACAAGGCCGGTTCTTCGGGGGAGGAAACGACGATGAGGATCAGTCGGCGCGTTCTGATGACGTCAGCGCTTGTCGTGCCGCTCGCGACCAAATTCCGTCCGGCGCGGGCCGCTCAGCCCATTCGGGTCGGGGTGTTGACGGATTTGTCTGGCCAGTACCAGGATTCGGCGGGCGTCACGAGTGTCGTGTGCGCCACCCAGGCGGTGGAGGAATTCGTCGCCGCCAATCCCGGCATCCCGGTGGAGATCATCTCGGCGGACCATCAGCAAAAGCCCGATGTCGCCAGCGCCGTGGCACGCCAATGGTTCGAGCGCGACGGCGTGGACATGATCGTCAATTGCAACAACAGCGCGGTTGCCCTGGCGGTCTCGACGTTGGCGAAAGACCTCAACAAGGTGCATGTCAACACCGCCGCCGTCTCCGCCGAACTCACCGGCCCGGCCTGCTCGCCGAACCTTGTCCATTGGACCTACGATACCTGGGAGCTCGCGCATTCCACCGGCTCGGCGATCGTGCGGAACGGCGGCAAGAAATGGTTCTTCGTCACCGCGAATTATACGTTCGGCAAGACGCTCCAGCGCGATACCACGGCGGTGGTCGAGGCGGCGGGGGGCAAGGTCGTCGGTTCGGCGACCTATCCGTTCCCAGGGACGGTGGATTTCTCCTCATACCTGCTGCAGGCCCAATCGAGCGGCGCCGATGTGGTGGCCTTCGCCAATGCCAGCGGCGATTTCATCAATTGCATGAAACAGGCGGCCGAGTTCGGGCTGAGTGCCGGCGGCATCAAGCTTGCCGGGCTGGTGGTCTTCACCACCGACATTCACGCGCTGGGCCTGGACGCCACCAAGGGCCTCAACATGACTTCGACCTTCTATTGGGATCTGAACGACCGGACCCGTAGCTTCCTGCAACGCGTCAAAAGCAAGACGCCGCATAATTGGCCGAACGAATTGCATGCCGGCGACTATGCCGGCACGCTGCATTACCTGAAGGCGGTCAAGGCGCTGGGTGCCGCGCAGGCCAAGGCATCGGGCCGGGACGTCGTGGCGATGATGAAGCAACTGCCGACCGACGATGATTGCTTCGGCATCGGCAGCGTGCGCGCCGACGGCCGCACCCTGCACAATGCGTATCTCCTCGAAGTGAAGTCGGCGCAGGAGAGCAAGGGACCCTGGGATCTGTGCAAACTCGTCTCGACGACACCGGGGGACCAGGCGTTTCGCCCGCTCGCCGAAGGTGCTTGTCCGATGATCCACATCTGATACCACCGATGGGAAAGGGTGAGCCGGCATGATCAGCTACGATGTGACCACCTTCGGCGCGCCGCTGGAGCGGCGCGAACGGCCGACCCCGAAACCCGCCGGACGCGAGGTGCTGCTGCGCGTCTGCGCCGCCGGGGTCTGCCATAGCGATATCCATGTCTGGCACGGCTGGTACGATCTGGGCGATGGCCAGCGGCTCACTCTGGCGGATCGGGGCGTATCGCTGCCCTTGACGCTGGGCCACGAGATCGTGGCCCGTGTCGTGGCGCTCGGTGACGAGGCCGAGGGGGTGACCGTGGGGCAGGCCTATCTCGTCTATCCCTGGATCGGCTGCGGCCATTGCACGCGCTGCGGCCAGGGGCGGGAACATCTTTGCCCGGCGCCGCGCTTCCTCGGGGTGTTCGCGCCGGGCGGCTATAGCGATCACCTGGTGGTTCCCGACCCGAAATACCTGCTGGAAATCGGCGATATCGCGCCCGAGCGCGCCGCCTCCTATGCCTGTTCCGGTCTCACGACCTTCTCCGCCATGAGGAAAATCGATCCGCTGGTCCTGCGTACGGAGCCGATCGTGATCATCGGGGCCGGCGGCTTGGGCCTGATGTGTCTCTCGCTCCTGAAGCTCATGGGTGGCGCCGGGGCGGTCGTGATCGAGACCAGCCCGGCGCGGCGCCAAGCGGCCCTCGACGCCGGCGCTCTCCAGGCGATCGATCCGGCGGCACCGGACGCGGCGGCGCTGGTCGCCCAAGCGATCGGCGGCGGTGCCGCCGCCATCATCGATTATGTCGGATCGGGCGAGACGGTGACGCTCGCCATCAAGCTGCTGGACAAGGCGGGACAGCTCATCGTCGTCGGGTTGTTCGGCGGCGAAATCCGGCTGTCGACACCGATGCTGCCGATCCGGGCGCTCACCATCCAAGGGTCCTATATCGGCAGTCTCGACGAACTGCGGGAACTCGTCGCCTTGGTCCGCGACAAGCGGCCGGCCCCCATTCCGATAGCGTGCTGCGATCTTCAGGACGCCGCGTCGGCCTTGGCGCGGCTGGAGGCCGGGCAGGTCGTCGGCCGCCTGGTGCTGTTGCCGCCCGATGAGCCCTCTAGCGCGCGTTTCTAAGGGCGAGAGCCTGGTGCCAGAACCGGTTCAACAGGGGCGTGGTCGGTCCCTTGCGTCGAACGACATGGAGGCTCACCCGGCGGGTCGGCGGGGTCAGCGGCCGCCGCACCACACCGGGAACCTTGGCGCCTTCGCGCGCGCTCCAGCCGAGCTGGGTCGCGATCACCTCGTTCTCGCCCGGCCGAAGCCCGCGCAGCAGATCCTGCGGCTCCGGATTTTGGACGATGGTGATCCCCCGAGCGGCGAGGGGTGCGATAAGATAGTCGTAAAGCGGCGGATTGACGCTGCGGGTGAAGGCCGTGACGACGCGGTTCGCCAGCGCGTCCAATGGAACGCTGTCGAGCCCCGCCAGCGGATCGTCGGCGTTCATCAATAGCTCCATCTCGGTGTCGCACAGCGTGAACTCGTCGAACCTGTCGTCCGCGAACGGCCCCGTGATGAAAGCGGCATCCAACTCCCCAGCCTCCAGACGCTCGATCAAGACGGGGGTCCAGCCGACATCGAGGTCCACGCTGATGTCGGGTTCGGCCAGCGCGAACGACCGCACCAGGGCGACCCGTTCCGGAACGTTCATCCCATAGGGCGGCGTGCCCAGCTTCAGGGTGCCTTCCAGGCTGCGCCGCAGGGGCGGCAGCAGCCGTTCGATGGCATCCGCGGCGGCGGCGAGCGGTCCGGCGGCCTCCAGCAAGATCCGCCCTTCATCGGTCAGCTCGACCTTGCGGGTATTGCGGATGAACAGCCGAAGGCCGGCCTGTTTTTCGAGCGCCTGGATACGCGCGGACAGCCAGGGCTGGGCCACGCCCAGCCGGGCGGCCGCGCGGGTGAACGACAGTTCCTCCGCGACGACGACGAACTGCAGCACGGACCGGATGGGGAGCCCCATGATGCCTCGGTTATAGGTCCCGGCCCTCCGACCGGCTAGACGTATTTCGTCATAATCGGCGGGGTCATGCGGGGGTGGACTCGGCCGCTCTCGAAGCGGATTCTGGCACGTCATCCTCTCCAGGCGATCAACAGCTTTCAGGACCGACCCATGGATTTCAGCCTGCCGCCCGCCGTCGAGACCCTGCGCAAGCGCCTTCGGGAATTCGTCGATGACCGCCTGATCCCGCTGGAGGCCGACCGGGCGAGCTATGACGCGCATGAGAACATCACCCCCGCGCTGTTGGCGCGGCTGCGCGCCGAGGCGAAGGCGGAGGGGCTTTGGGCGCTGCAGATGCCGCCGGAGCGTGGCGGCGGCGGGTTGCCGCTGGCCGGCATGGCGCCGTGCTATGAGGAGATGAACCGGTCGATTTTCGGCCCCGTCGTGTTCAACAGCGCCGCGCCGGATGACGGCAACATGATGGTGCTCAACAAGGTGGCGCGGGAGGACCAGAAGGCCCGCTGGCTGCAGCCGATCATCGACGGCGCCGTGCAATCCGCCTTCGCCATGACCGAGCCCGACGGCTGCGGCAGCGATCCCAGCATGACCTATACCAAGGCCGAGCGGAAGGGGAACGATCGCTGGGTGATCACCGGCCGCAAGCACTTCATCACCGGGGCGGCCAATGCCAAGCATTTCATCCTGATGGCGCGCACCTCGGATGACGAGCGCAAGGGGCTGACCGCCTTTCTGTTCCATGCCGACAGCCCGGGCTGGCGCATCGTCCGGCGCATCCCGATCATGGGGCCGGAGGAGCATGGCGGCCATTGCGAACTGGCCTTCGAGGGGTTGGAGATCCCTGACGAGGACCGGCTGATGGGGGTGGGCGACGGGTTGAAGCTTACCCAGATCCGCCTCGGCCCGGCGCGGCTGACCCATTGCATGCGCTGGACCGGCATGGGGCGACGGGCGCTGGAGATCGCCATGGCCTATGTCGGCCAGCGCCGGGCCTTCGGCGCCACGCTGATCGACAAGGAAAGCGTGCAGGGCATGGTCGGGCAGGCGGCCATGGAGCTGGATATCGGCCGGTTGCTGACCATGCGCGCCGCCTGGATGCTGGACCAGGGCAGCTTCGCCCGGAAGGAGGTCTCCATGGCCAAGATCGTCGTCGCCGATGCGCTGCATCGGGCCTGCGACACGGCCCTGCAACTGCAGGGCGCGCGCGGCTACAGCAAGGACACGCCGGTCGAATGGATGTACCGCTACGCCCGCCAGGCCCGACTGGTCGACGGCGCCAGCGAGGTGCACCGCATGGTCCTGGCGAATTTCCTACGCGGGGAGGGGAAGGATTTCTTTTCTTGGGGGGCCAAGCATGGGTGAGGGGATGGGACGCGCCAGGTGGCGAGGGCCGAGATGCCGCGCACACCGGATGGCCGCTCGGGTGATGTCTTGGTTGAATGTGTGCGTGGGATGTGGCAAGCCGTCGCTCGCTCAAGCTTCCTGAATGATGCCAATGCGCCAGGAGCGGACGTTCTGCGGACGTCGATCGAACGACCTGCAACAACCTAGACGACCGCCAATGCTATGGCGGAATCGTCGCTCGGCTTCCGATTACCTGTACCCCACGTTCGTTGGATCGCGCCTTCGCGAGCTAAATCCATGCACACGTTCTTCACGTCGGTCTCTCGCAGCATATAAGTCTCAAGCAGCGTATCGACGACCCTCGAAAAGGGCTGCGATCTCTCCGCGAGTAGCTTTAACAGGTGTTCCCTCGCGAGCGCCTTCTGCTCGTTCACGACTCCGTCGATCGAGGCCGCTCGCAAATCGGCCTCGTGGTCGGCGAACAGATCGATGCCACCGCTCTTCTTCTCGCGCTTTCGGGTTATCGCTGCGGAGCGGTTCCGGGCGTGCGCGCGGAGTGCGTTGTACTCGATTTCGCGGAACGCTATCAGGCCGGCCCGGTTCTTTGTCCCATAGGCGAGGAAGAAGTGCGGTCTTTCCTGGGTGCTTTTTTCAATCTTGGTCGATACCACATAGGCGAACTTTCCTGCGGTCTTAAGCGTCTCCCGGAATAGCTTTTCGACGGCTGGGCCGAGCGTCAGTGCAGGGTCCAGCCGGCCCTTCCAGCCCGGTCCGCCAAGGATCGGGTCGAGCGAGCCGGTGATCTTAGCGTCGGGATGCGGCAAGAACCGGTTGATGTGATCGTACATGAAGTTGATGAGCACTTCGCATTTACTGGACGAGAACAGTGGAGCGATTTTCGTGAAGGGATATTCGCTCCAGCCGGTTGGATCGATGAAGATGAGAGGAAAGGACCGGCCGATGAAGGTGTCGATTTTATCAACTGCATCAACGAATTCACCGTGATACGTGTCGATCTGGAAGCCCTCGCCGGGTCGATGGAAAGGCGCCACAGCAGCGGCCATCTGTTGATAGGCTTTGAGGTTCTTCTCTGAGAAGAAGCACTTAATCTCACGTCGGCTCCGTGTCCGCTCCTCGACTATGCGCTGCGCCTCCTTCAACACGCTAATTGCGATCATAAAAGAGGTATCGGAGAAGTCGTCAGTTTTCGACTCCCACGGTCCCGAAAAGCCGTCGATATAGGCGATATCCCAACCTCGCAGGACCTTGAACGCTAGCTCTCGGAGGTAGCCCCGTAGGATAAAATGTTTTGCCTGGGTCTGCTCGCGGTCCAGGTAGGTGTTCATGCGCACCCCGAGTATGTTAGGCCGCCGACGGCGCGAGCTGCTTCTTAAATTTTGGGTACTCGTTCCACTCACGACCCTTCAGAAGGCGGCCGCCAGACTTAGGCCGAATACCGCCCCACTGTTTGAAGAAGAAGGCAGTGCCATCTCTTCGGCATTGATCGCGAATCTCGATGGCCCATTCTTCTTCCATCGGCCGCGATTTCGGTCCGCTCTCGCCGCCAACTATCGCCCAATCGATGCCCTTGAGGTCGATCGATCCAACCGAACTGAGCAGTGGTTCGAACGATACGAACTTCATCGAGGCCTGGGCTGCCTTCAGATGTTTGAGCCTGATCGTGTTTTGCCTATCCTCGATTGACACCCCTAGCCAGATGTGGGCTGGCGCATGACGCTCGCCATAACGCCTACGGAGATAGCGGACCAATAGCGAACTACGTTTTGTCAGCACTTGGTAGGTATGCCAGTCAGCCCTCTCCATCGTGTCGAACACGGCGTCCACGAAGTGTGTTGGCACTTCCTTATGGAACAAATCGCTCATCGAGTTAACGAAGATGCGCCGCGGCTGACGCCAATGGATCGGCTGCATCAGCCGCGCGGGCCGCATGGTAAGGGCAAAGCCATTCTCGAACGGGTGGCCAGCGACACCACGAAACCGTTCTGAGAAGCGCTCCGCATAGCAGTGATCACAGCCGGCCGTGATCTTGGAGCACCCGGTTACTGGGTTCCAAGTCGAATCAGTCCACTCAATCTGGGTTGAATCAGCCATCAGCTAACCTAGAACATATATAGAACAAATGCAAAGCGTTATGATTCATCACGATGTTTTCAGCAGGTTAGCACAGAATTTCTGCCTGCTGCGTTCCCAGTGGGAGTAGCGAAGTAGGTTGGTCTTTTGCCTCAAACTAGGCCGGTCCTCGCTTTCGGATCTTGCAGTTCCGTGCTGTCGGACCGGTGTCGTTTTGGGTCGATGAGCCGGACTGCGCCCCTTCCTGATATCGACAACGATAAGGCCGAGACAGCGGCACTCGCGGTGCCTTCCTCATCTCGCCGCTGGTGACGTCACAGCCGCATTCTCGTCTCCGGAGGGGCGGTCGGCCGCCGGCTTGAAGCGCTGGCCGACATCCGTTTGATCGTAAACCACTGTCCGTGATGTATCGTGCCGAGGTGCTGCCGGGGTCCTTCCCGCGCGGCGAAGGCAAGGATTTCTTCTCTTGGAGTGCCGATCATGACGGAGGGGACATCCCCGGAGGCGCCGGTCATCGTGACTGTCGTGGCGCCCCATGTGGCCCTGGTCACCTTGAACCGTGCCGAGGCGCGCAACGCGGTGAATGCCGAGATGGCGCAGGCGCTGGACGGCGTGGTCAAGCGCACCGAGGCCGATCCGGATATCCGGGCGGTGATCCTGGCGGGTGCCGGCGAGCAGGTCTTCTGCGCCGGGGCCGATCTGAAGGAGATCGCGGCCGGCAAGGGCGATCTGCTCTGGACGCCCGATGGCGGTTTCGCCGGCTTCGCTTATGCCCAGCGCAGCAAAGTGTGGATCGCCGCGGTCCACGGCCTGGCCTTGGCCGGGGGATGCGAGATCGCGCTGGCCTGCGACATGATCGTCGCGGCCGACACCGCCGCGTTTGGCTTGCCGGAGGTGACGCGCGGGCTGATCGCTTCGGCGGGCGGGTTGTATCGGCTGCCGCGGGCGCTGCCCCGGGTCGTCGCATTGGAGATGATCGCGACGGGCGCCCGTCTCGACGCCCGCCGCGCCTATGAACTGGGCATGGTCAATCGGCTGGTGCCGGTCGATCAGGTGGGGGCGGCGGCGGTCGCCCTCGCCACGACGATCTCCGGCAACGCCCCGATCGCGGTGCGCGAAAGCCTGACGATCGCCCGGCAGGCGGTCGATCTCACCGATGTCGAACTGCGCCAGCTGAGCCGGGCCGCGCGCCGGCGGATCATGGCCACGGCGGATTATCGCGAAGGGCCGCGCGCGTTCATCGAGCGACGGGCCCCCAAATGGACCGGCCAATAGCGCCTCCGGGCGAAAGCGGGCGGCGATGACCGATTTGGATGCGCGCTTCGTGCCGGTGATCGTGGGGGTGGGCGAGATCAAGGATCGCCCCGACGATCCCGCCCGGGGGCTCGAACCGGTGGCCCTGATGGCGGTGGCTCTGCGCCGGGCGGAGGCGGATGCCGGTGCGGCGCTGCTGCGCCGGCTCGATACGCTCGACGTGGTGAATTCCGTGTCGTGGCCTTACGACGATCTCGCCGGCCTGCTGGGGCGCGGGATCGGTGCCGGGCATGCGCTCTGCCGCCATGGCGAGATCGGCGGGCATACGCCGGTCCGCTTCATCCAGGAGGCGGCGCAGCGGATCGCGCGGGGCGACAGCCGGATCGCCGCCATCTGCGGTGGCGAGGCTAGCCACACGGCGACCTGGGCGAAGCGCAACCATGTGGCCCTCGATTGGACCAAGCCGGCCGCGACGCCGGGAGCGGTGGAGGCGGAGAGCTGGTTGCCGGCGCGCAACCGGGATTATCTCAGCCCGATCGCGCGCCGACACGGGATCTCGGAGCCGGTCACGGTCTATCCGCTCTACGAGAACGCCTGCCAGGCCGCCTGGGGGCAGACGCCGGCGCAGGCGGCGGCGGAATCCGCGGACCTGTGGTCGCGCCTCGCCGCCGTCGCGGCGGGCAACCCCAATGCCTGGGTCAGGCGCGCGGTGACAGCCGAGGAGGTGAGCGCGGTGACCGCGCAAAACCGGCCGATCGCCTGGCCCTATCCAAAGCTGATGGTCGCCAACCCGGCGGTGAACCAGGGTGCGGCGATCCTGCTGACCAGCCTGGCCGTCGCCCGCGACGCCGGTATCCCCGACGCACGCCTGGTCCATGTCCATGGCGGGGCGGCCGCGGCCGAGCCGAAGGACTGGATGCAGCGCGACAGCTTCGTCCACGCGGCCGGCCAGGAGGTCGTGCTGGACGCGGTGCTGCGGCAGGTCGGCGGCGATGTGGCGCGGTTCAGCTTCCTCGAACTCTACAGCTGCTTTCCCGTGGTGCCCAAGATGGCGCGCCGCGGCCTGGGCCTGCCCGAGCGGTTCGAGCCGAGCGTGGCCGGCGGCCTTACCTTCCACGGCGCACCGCTCAACAACTACATGACCCATGGCGCGGCCGCGATGGTGCGCGCCCTCCGGAAGGCGCCCCAGGCCTTGGGGCTGCTCTATGGTCAGGGCGGGTTTCTCACCGCCCATTACGGCCTGGTGCTGGGGTCCTATCCCGCCGAGAGGGAGGAGGTGCGTCGCCCGTTCGACCTGCAGGCCGAGGCGGATCGACGTCGCGGCCCAGCGCCCCCGATCGTCGAGGATGCCGCTGGAGAGGCGTCGGTCGAGACCTATACCATCGTGTTCCGGCGCGATGGCGAGGTGGCGTTCGGGACCGTCGTCCTCCGGCTGCCGAATGGCTGTCGGACGCTGGCGCGCGTTCCCGCCGAAGACCGCGTCACGCTCGATCGGCTGATGACGCCGGAGCGGAGCGCCATCGGCCTGATCGGCGCGATCTCGCCGGGGGAGGACGGGTTGCTGGCATGGAGCGCGTCGCCGTGAAGCGAGCCCGCCCGTCATGAGCGCCGCCGTCGCCACATGGGGCATCGCGGCGCTTGCCACCGGCGGCGTCATCCTGCGGCCCTGGCGCTTGCCCGAGGCGATCTGGGCGGTGGCCGGCGCGGCGCTGCTCGTCGCCATCGGCTTGCTGTCGGCCGGCGATGCCTGGCATGGCGTCGCCAAGGGGACCGATGTCTATCTCTTCCTGATCGGCATGATGGTGCTGGCGGAGCTTGCCCGGGCGGAAGGCTTGTTCGATTGGCTGGCGGGCCGTGCCGCCCGGCTGGCGGGGGGCTCCGCGTCGCGCCTGTTCGATCTCGTCTATCTCGTGGGCATCGTGGTCACGGTCTTCCTGTCGAACGACGCGACCGCCGTCGTGCTCACCCCCGCGATCGCCGCCGTGACCAAGGCCGTCCGGGCGGAGCAGCCGTTGCCCTATCTGTTCATCTGCGCCTTCATCGCGAACGCGGCGAGCTTCGTGCTGCCGATCTCCAACCCGGCGAACCTGGTCATCTATGGCAGCCATATGCCGCCGCTGCTGGAATGGCTGCCGCGCTATGCCCCGCCCTCCGTGCTGTCGATCGGTGCCACCTATGGCGTGCTGCGGTTCAGCCAGCGCCACGCCCTACGGCGGCCGATCGCGTCGGACGTGCCGTCGGGCGCGCTTTCGGCGGGCGGCACGTTGGCGGCGTTCGGCATCGTCGCGACGGCGATCGTCCTGATGCTCGCCTCGGCCTTCGATCTGGCGCTGGGCTTGCCGACCTGTCTTGCCGGCCTCGCCACCGCCGCGATCGTGCTGCTGCTCCAGCGCGCCGCTCCGTGGGGCGTGCTCCGGGGTATATCCTGGGGCGTGCTGCCGCTGGTGGCGGGGCTGTTCGTGCTGGTCGAGGCGCTGGACCGGACCGGCGCCATCGGGCTGTTGAGCGACGGGCTGCGCGGGGCCGCCGCCGCTTCCCCGGCGCAAGCGACCTGGGGGGCCGGCATGGTGCTGGGGGTCGCCAGCAACCTCCTCAACAATTTGCCGGCCGGGCTGATCGCGGGCACGGCGGTGCAGGCGGCGCAGGTGCCGGCGACGGTCACCGGCGCCGTGCTGATCGGCGTCGATCTCGGCCCCAATTTATCGGTCACCGGCTCGCTCGCGACCATCCTGTGGCTGACCGCGCTGCGCCGCGAAGGGGAATATGTCGGCGCCTGGACGTTCCTGAAGCTGGGTGTCGTGGTGATGCCCCCGGCGCTGATCCTGGCGCTCGGCGGATTGTTGTTGGGCGGCGGTTAGGTCCGATCGATGGCGCCGAGCACTTGCCCGATCCAGGCATCGAGCGAGGCGGGATCGATCCAGCGGAGGACGGCGACCAAGTCATGCGTCGGGTCGACCCAGGTGACGTTGCCGCCGGCGCCCATTGCGAAATAGCTGTCCTTGCCGGCGGAGGGTTTGTAGGTGCCGTCGCTGTTCAGCCACCAGAACAGCCCATAGCTGCGATTGAGCGGGCAGGGCTCGACCGAGAGATCGATCCAGCGTTCCGACAGGATGCGGCGCTCGCCGCAGAGGCCACGGCGCAGCACCATCAGCCCGATACGCGCCTGATCCTCGGCATGGATGAACATCCCGCCACCCCAATGGCCGCCGCCGGAGACGGATTGGACCCGCCGTCCGCCGATCTCGACGAACGAGGTGCGATAGCCCTCCCAGCGCCAGGTGTCGGAGGCGCCGAGCGGGCGCATGATCCGTTCGGCGAAAACCTCCGGCAGCGCTCGGCCGAACCGGTGCAGCAGGGCGAGGCTCAGCAGGTTGACGCGGACGTCGTTGTACTCCCAATGGCTGCCCGGCGCCTGGAGCGGCCGCGCCGCGCCCTTGACGGCGGCGGGCTTGCCGGCATCCTCGGTGGTCAGGCTGCGGTTGCGGTCGATCTGCTCGGATTTGCCGAACAGCGCGCCCTCCCATTCCGAGGTCAACTGTAGCAACTGCCGCCAGGTGATGGCGCCGTTACGCGGCCCCGCCAGCGTCGGATGGTCGACCGTGCGGGCGACCGGCTGGTCGAGATCCGGGATCAGGCCGTCATCGAAAGCCAGCCCGGCGAGGATCGAGAGATAGCTTTTGGCCACGCTGAAGGTCATGTCGACCCGGGCCGTGTCGCCCCATCGGGCGACGACCCGGCCGTGGCGCAGCAGCAAGCCGTTCGGGCCGCCGCGCGGGGCGACCGGACCGATGATCTCGTTATCCGGCGGCGGCTCGAAATTGCCGGCCTCCAGCTGGGCGCGGATGTCGCGCCGCCAGGGGCTCTCATGGGCCTCCGCGAACGCCACGGTGGCGGCGAGACGCTCGGCGTCGAAGCCCGCCTCGGCCGGATTGAGGGGCGGCCAGGCGGCGGTGGGTGGAAACAGCGGAGCCTCAGTCATGTACACCGATCGAAAAACGACTACCGCGGCGATGGCTGCTCGCTACTGAGACGGCGTATCCCCTGGAAAGCGGTAGATCACATCCGCGAACGAAGCCGTGGGGAATGTGTAGAAGAGCCTCAAATCCGATCCGGCGTCGTTGCGTATGCCATGCTCGGCATCACCCGGAATAAACACGGCGGAACCGGCGGTGACGACCGTTTCCTGGCCGTCGATCGTCATGATGCCGGTTCCTTCGATGATGAAATAGATTTCCGATTGCGCGTGGCTATGCGGGTTCAGCCCGCTGCCCGGCGCGAACTCGGCGACCCCGGCGCTCATGCTGTCCGTCGGGGTGATATCGCTGCTGAACAAGGTGAACCACGACACATGGCCGCGCACGGGATCGGCCCATCCTTCCCTTGACCGATCCTGAATTCCGGCAATGACCGCTTGCGACAGTCCCGACATGTGTTTCTCCACCACGATCCCTCACGCAGGAAGCTTAGGGGGTATCCATGTGGATGACGATATGCTCCGTGACCAAGCCCGCCGATCAACCCTTCCGGGGAGGTTTCGTCGGAGTCCTTTGGGGCGTGCCGGTCCGGGCCGAAGGTGTCCAGCTCGGTGGATCGCTCGCCGGGAAACTATCGTCGATGGTTTGATCGATATCTTCCTCCAGCTCGTCCGCCGGCTTATGCGACGGTAGCTTGTGTTCGCGTCGTGGCTGCATGTCGTCACCTCCGTGAGGGGGTTGTCATCGGGCGCCAGCCCTGGTGGAGCCGGTCGCGGCCGATGGGGTGCCTTCGTTGCTTAACGCAACCCCGGGAGAGGCGTTCCCTTCCCGGCGCACCCTTCCGGTCAAGCGGTTGACGGGGCGGATCGGCGCTGTCAGCTATAGGGACAAGCGGGTACAGGAAAGGCCGGAAATCCGATGATCATCGCGCAAATTTCCGACCTGCATATCTGCGACGAGGGGGCCTTATATAAGGGTGTCGTTTCGACCAACGACATGGCGAGGGCGGCGGTCGCCCATCTGAATGCGCTCGATCCGGCACCCGATCTCGTGCTGCTGACCGGCGATGTGGTCGAGGATGGCACGGCATCGCAATACGCGGCGGCGACGGCGATCCTGGCGGGTGTGCGGGCACCGCTGTTCGTGATGCCGGGCAATCACGACGATCGCGATGCGCTGCGGGCGGCGTTTCCCGAGCATCGCTACATGCCCCCCGCCGGCCCGATCAATTACGCGGTCGACGATCTGGCCGTGCGCATCATCGCGCTCGATGTGACGGTGCCCGGCGCCCATCACGGCGAAGTGGCGGCGGATACGCTGGCCTGGCTGGAGGGGGTGCTCGACGCCGGCGGCGACAAGCCGACGATCGTCGCGATGCATCAACCGCCCTTCGTCTGCGGCATCCCCTATCTGGACCGCTATCGATGCATGGAGCCGGAAGGGCTCGGCGAGATCCTCGCGCGGTATCCGACCATCGAGCGCGTGATCTGCGGTCATGTCCATCGCAGCATCCAGCGGCGATGGTCGGGCACGCTTGTCACGACGTGCCCGAGTACCGCCACCCAGATCGCGCTGGCCCTGCGGCCGGATGCGCCGTCCGCATCCTATCTGGAGCCGCCTGGCTGCTTGCTGCACCAATGGTCCGAGGCGACCGGCCTGGTCACCCATCTCAGCTATATCGGCTCCTTCGCGGGGCCGTTCCCCTTCGCGTGAAGGGGAGCGGGCCTCTCACTCCTTGCCGAGCGCGCCGTCGATCCGGCGCCAGACGCCTTCGGGATTGCCGTCGCGCAGGATCGGCGGCAACAGGCTTGCCGGCAGGTCCTGATAGCAGACCGGCCGCAGGAAGCGCCGGATGGCGAGGCTGCCGACCGAGGTGGTGCTGGGCGCCGATGTCGCCGGGAACGGGCCGCCATGGACCATCGCATGGCCAACCTCGACGCCGGTGGGATAGCCGTTGACCAGGATCCGACCGGCCTTGCGCTCCAGCACCGGCAGCAGCAGGCGGGCCGCTTCGGTATCCGCCTCGGTCATCTGCAGGGTCGCCGTCAACTGACCCTCCAGCACTTCCGCCGCGTCGCGCATCGATTTCACATTGGGGCAGCGGACGACCAGCGAGGACGCGCCGAACACCTCGGCCTGCAGCCGATGATCGCCAAGGAAGCTCGCAAGGTCCGTCGTGAACAGCGCCGCCTGGCCGTCATTGGGGTGTGACGGGGCGGCGCCCCGCGCGACACTGCGTACCTTCGGATGGTCGAGCAGTTGCTGCACGCCCGTGGCATAGGCCCCGTGGATGCCGGGTGTCAGCATGGTGCTGGCGGCGCAGGCCGGCAACGCGGCGGCGGCTGACTCGAGGAAACGCTCGAGATCGGGTCCGTCCACCGCCAGCACGAGGCCGGGATTGGTGCAGAACTGGCCGGAACCCAGCACCAGGGAGGCGACGAAATCGCGGCCGATCGCCTCGGCCCGCGACGCCAGGGCGTCGGGCAGCAGGAAGACCGGATTGATGCTGCTCATCTCGGCGAAGACCGGGATCGGCTCGGGCCGTCCGGCGGCGATGCGCACCAGAGCCAAACCGCCTTGCCGGGAGCCGGTGAAGCCGACCGCCTTGATGTCCGGATCGCCGACCAGCGCGCCGCCGGTCTCGATGCCGTTGCCGACGACCAGCGAGAACACGCCATCCGGCAAGCCCGATCGGCGGACAGCCGCGCGGATGGCGCGGCCGACCAGTTCCGAGGTGCCCGGATGCGCCGGATGCGCCTTGACGACGACGGGGCAGCCGGCGGCCAGCGCCGAAGCGGTATCGCCGCCGGCGACCGAGAAGGCCAGCGGGAAGTTGCTGGCGCCGAACACGGCGACCGGCCCGAGGGCGATGTGCCGCTGCCGGAGGTCGGAGCGGGCCAGCGGCTTGCGGTCGGGCAGGGCGGGATCGATACGCGGCTCGACGAAGCTGCCGTCGCGCAGCACGCCGGCGAAGAGCTTGAGCTGGCCGACGGTGCGCCCGCGCTCGCCTTCTATCCGCCCGCGCGGCAGACCGCTTTCGGTACAGGCGCGATCGATCAAGGCATCGCCCAGCGCGACGATTTCCTCGCCGATCGCCTCTAGGAAGCTCGCCCTGGCCTCGCGCGGGGTCTCGCGATAGGTGTCGAACGCCGCGGCGGCGAGCCGGCAGGCGTCGCGCACATCGGCGGCGCCGGCATTGCCTAGGGTGGGCGCCAGCGTCTCGCCGGTTTTGGGGTCGATCCCACGGAACTCGCCCGCGTGCCCGCGCCGCTCTTCGCTGCCGATCAGCATGTCACCGGTTATCTTGGTCATCGTGGCTTCCTTAGCTGTCATTCGATGGAAAAAGTCCCATCAGGCCCAGCGGAGGACCAGCGGGTCGAGGCGGCGGGCGATGTCGATCAACCCGGCGCGGGTTCGCGGGTGCAGCGGCATGATCGGGTGCCGGGGTGCCTCGCACGCGATCACGCCGCCTTCCTTCATCAACGCTTTGCAGGCCAAAAGGCCGCATTGGCGGTTCTCGTAATTGATCAGCGGCAGCCAGCGGTCATAGCCCCGCTGGGCGGCCTCCCGGTTGCCGGCGAGATAGTCCCGCACGATCGGCACCAGGCCATCGGGATAGGCGCCGCCGGTCATGGCGCCGGTCGCCCCGGCATCGAGGTCGGCCATCAGCGTGATCGCCTCCTCGCCGTCCCAGGGTCCTTCGACATGGGCGCCGCCCAGCTCGATGAGCTGGCGCAGCTTGTTCGCGGCGAACGGCACCTCGATCTTGAAATAGGCGACCGCGGCGACCTCGCGCGCCAGCTTGGCCAGGAAGTCGGCCGACAGGGTGGTGCCGCTGACCGGCGCGTCCTGGATCATGATCGGGATCGCGATCGCGTCCGAGACGGTGCGGAAGAACTCCTCGATGCCGCGTTCCGACACGCGGATCGTGGCCCCGTGATAGGGTGGCATGATCATGACCATGGCGGCCCCCAGCGCCTCGGCCTGCCGGCTCCGCTCGGCGCAGATCGCCGACGAGAAATGCGATGTGGTGACGATCACCGGCACCCGTCCCGCGACATGCTCCAGGATCTCGCGCGTCAGGATCGAGCGCTCTTCATCGGAGATGACGAATTGCTCGGAGAAGTTCGCCAGGATCGACAGCCCGTTCGATCCCGCATCGATCATGAAGTCGACGCAGCGCTTCTGGCCGGCGAGGTCGAGTGCCCCGGCCTCGTCGAAGATGGTCGGAACCACCGGGAAAACACCTCCAAAGCGGCGCTTTATCGACATATCGTCAGTCTCCCTTGCCTGTCGGACGGGCGGCTATCGGATCGACGCCGCAGGCGGGGCGCCGGCACGGCGCCGATCGACAATAGCGCTATAGAGCCGATGTAGGGGACCCCCGTCCAGACCCGTTCAGCGCGGGAACAACAGCCGGATGCGCAGGCCCGGTCGCTTGTCGCTGAGATCGAGGCGGGTTCTGTGCAGCCCGGCGATGGCCGCCGCCAGGCTGAGGCCAAGGCCGGTACCGGGCGTGGTCCGGCTGCGCTCCAGCCGGAAAAAGCGCTGCAGGACTTTCTCCGTGAGGTCCGCCGGGATGCCCGGCCCGTCATCAGCGACGTCGACCTCGATGCCGCCGGCCCGCAGATGCGCCGCCAACTCGATCCGGGCGCCGCTCGGACAATGCCGGATCGCGTTCTCGATCAGGTTCGAGAACAGCTGAGGCAGCAATTCGCGGTCGCCGACCAGCCAGAGGCCCGCCTCGATATCGCCGGCCAGCATCTGCCCGCGCTCCTCGGCGACCGTCTGATAGGCCTCGACCATCGCCTGCAGCATCTCGCTCATATCCAGCTCGGCGAAGCCGGCGGCCTTGGTATGGGCCTCGATCTGGGCGATCCGCAGCAGGGCGCCGAAGGTATCGAGGATGGCGTCGACATCGGCGATCGAGGCGTCGAGCGCCTCATGCAGCGTTTCGACGGACAGCGCCCGGCGTCGGGCGAGTTCGAGACGCTGCCGCAACCGGCTGAGAGGCGTGCGCAGATCATGGGCGATGTCGCTGGATACCTCGCGCAGACCCTGCATCAAGCTTTCGATCCGATCGAGCATCGCATTGAGGCTGGCCGCCAGATGGTCGAATTCGTCATCCGTGCCGCGGATCGCGATGCGTCGCCCCAGATCCCCGGCGACGATATCGCGGCTGGTGCGGCTGATCGCCTCGACGCGTCGTTGCAGGCCGAGGCTCATCACGGCGCCGCCGGCCAAGGCCAGCATGATCGTCGCCGCCAGAATGACGACGAAGGATCGGGTGATCGTCTCCTGCATCTCGCCGAGCTCGAACCCGTCGAGCCCGACGAACAGATAACCGCCCTCGGCCACCGGCACGCCGCGACCGCGCACGATCCGGCCGGCGCGCTCGATCCGCTTGCCGGTCCCCGGCGGTGCCCAGGTCCAGACCCCGAGCACGGGTTTGACCCGCGGCATATTGCCGGCGAGCACCGTGCCGGCGTTATCCTGCAGCAGATAATAGACCCCCGGCGGCGCTTTCTCCGCCAGCGGAGAAACGGCGTCACGCAAGCCCTGCAGCCCACGCCCCTCGGTTTCGGTCACGATTTCAACGATTTCATTGAAGACCGTCCGATCGATCTGCTCGGCGATATAGGCGGTGCTGAACCACAGGATGACGGCAAGCAGCAGCAGAACCGATACGGTGAAGAGCCCCGCATAGAGCAAAGTCATTCGGAAACTGGTGGTGCGCAGCAGCCTGGGCATGCCGAGCGAGGCGTGTCCCGTCTTGATCAGATCGAGCAGACGCCTGGGGCCGAACCGATGCCTGAGGCCGAGCGGGTGCCTAAACAGGAGCACGAATGCAGTATCCGGCGCCCCGCACCGTATTGATGAGTTCGGGCGCGTCCTGGCCGGCGATCTTCGAGCGCAGCCGGCTGATATGGCTCTCGACCAGATTGGTGCGCGGATCGAAATGGAAATCCCAGACATTCTCCAGCAGCATCGTCCGGGTGACGACCTCGCCGGCATGGCGCATGAGATATTCCAGCAACCTGAATTCCCTGGGCTGCAGCTCGACCGGCTGCTTGCCGCGCCGCACCGTGCGGCCCAGCAGGTCCATCTCCAGATCGGCGACACGCAAGACGGTTTCCGCGGCCATCGTGGTGCGCCGCCGGCCGAGTGCGGTGACCCGCGCCACCAGCTCGGCGAAGGCGAAAGGCTTCACCAGATAATCATCGCCGCCGGCATTGAGGCCGACGACCCGATCGCCGACCCCGCCCAAGGTCGTCAAAAACAGCACGGGGGTCATGATGTTGCCGGCGCGGAGCGTGCGCACGACGGCGACCCCATCCAGCACGGGCAGCATACGGTCGACGATCAGCAGATCCCAATCCTCACCCGTGGCACGAAACAGGCCGTCACGCCCATCCTCCGCCACGCTGAGCAGGTGCCCCTCTTCCTGAAGCCCTTGCGCGACATAGCCGGCGGTCTCGCGCTCATCCTCCATCAACAGGATCTTCACGTAACAATCCTCCTGGTTGCTCGGCTGAGGAATTCCCAACACTCGATTTGGAGCAAGTTGTAGATTGCCAATATTCCCGCAAGGGCAGCACAATTTGCCGAATTTTCCTTGCCGTCCAATAGTGAGTATCGCCGCGATGCCTGATCTGGACCTGCTGTTGCTTCAACGCCGTGTCGCGGCGCTGCTTACACCTTGGGCGGACGGCGGCACGCCCGGGGTGACGGTCGGGGTGGTGCGCGGCGGGGCGCTGGTGCTGCATGACAGCGCCGGCCTCGCCAGCCTGGAGCTGGGCGTGCCGATCGGGCCGGACACCTGTTTCCGCATCGCCTCGGTCAGCAAGCAATTTACCTGCGCGGCGATCCTGATGCTGGAGGCCGAGGGTCGCCTCCGCCTCTCCGACAATGTCCGCGAGCATTTGCCGGAGGTGCCGGATATGGGTGCGCCGGTCACCATCGCGCAGCTCATGCATAACAGCAGCGGCGTGCGCGACATGCTGGAGATCATGCGCCAAGGCGGCGCCGGCTTGGGGCATCCCTGCGGCACCGCGGATCTGCTCGCCGGCATCTGCCGGCAACGCAAGCTCAACTTCGCGCCGGATAGCCGCTTTCTCTACAGCAACTCCAATTTCCTGCTGCTTGGCCTGATCGTCGAGAAGCTGACCGGGGAGGCGCTGGGCGGGTTTCTGGAGCGGCGGATCTTCGCGCCGCTGGGCATGACCCGTACCCGCATGACCCCGGATCCGCAGTCGCCCGTGCCCGGCCTCGCCACCGGCTACCTGCCGCAGGCGAATGGCTTCATCCGGGCGCCCCACGGCTTCGCGCTGGGCGGCGAGGGCGGCCTGGTCTCCTGCGTCGAGGATCTTGCCTTGTGGGAGCGTAACTTCACCACCGGCCGCGTCGGCGGCGGCGCGCTTACCGAGGCGCTGCAGCGCCAGGCGCCGTTCACCAATGGCGTGCCCAACCTCTACGCGCGGGGTTTGCGCGTCGATGCGCATCGTGGCTTCCGGACGATCAGTCATGGCGGGTTGTGGCCCGGCTATCGGACCGAATTCCTGCGCGTGGCCGAGTTGGACCTGGCGGTGATCGCCATCGCCAATCACGGCGGCATCGATCCCGCGGCACTGGTTCATCAGGTGCTCGACGTCTTGATCGAGGGTAAGCCCGGCATCCATCCGGTGCCGCCGATGCCCGCCCGGTCGGCGCTGGAGCCGCTGGTGGGGTGCTGGGTCGACCGGGAAGCCGGCGCCACCCTGGACATCACCTTGGGCGAGGACGGCGCACCGGTGATCACCATCGGCGGCGCTCCCTTGCCGCCCCAGGCGACGGAGGATGGCCGGCTGGTCGTGACGCATGGCACCATCCTGCTGGCGATCCGCCAAGTGGGTGGCGATACGCTGGAGATCGAACAGGATGCCGGTCATATCGCCGCCTGGCACCGCGTGGCGCCCGGCGCCGTCTTGCCCCGGGACCTGGCCGGCGGCTATGCCAGCGACGAGATGGCCGCCACGTGGCGCTTCGTCGAAACCGACGGGGCCATGCGGGTGCATGTCGATGGCCCGATCGCGCGGGGGGCCGTCTGGGATGTGACGCCGGTCGAGGATGACCTGTTCCGGGTCTCGGTCCCGTCCACTTCCTTTCGCGCCTGGTACGACGTGCGGCTACGCCGCGACGCCGAAGGGGCCGCCGCCGGTTTGCTGGTCAGCAGCAACCGGCTGAAGGATGTGGCCTATGCTCGGGCGGTAGCGCCGGCCGACTCCCTTCCAGACTAGGGAGAATCACAACACCGCTTAAAGTACCTGGATCAACGTCTCGAAGGGCGCGATCACGCGGTCCGCCGCATGAGGCCGAAGGCGATGCGCATGCGATCGGTGCCACCATTGGCATCCGCTGCCATGGCGCGGGCGACCAATTGCTTCGTGCGGTGATGATAGGAAGCGGCCAGCACCGACGCGAGCGCGGCGTCGCGGGCATAGAGCGCTTCCACGAGTTCTCGCCGATCCGGCTCGAGGCGCGCTGCGATCCGTTCCCAGTTTCTGGCGATGCCTCCCACTTGCGCGAGCGAGACTCGGACCAGCAGGTCGACCAGCATCTTGCACAGCATCGACATGAGCGGATTGTGCGACGCGTCCGCCAGGCAGTTCAGGAAGAGTTGCAGCTTCTCGGATCGTTCGTTTGGCTCGCTCGTGCGCTCCAATCTTACCAGGGCGGCAACCAACGCCTCGAGCTCGGCGTCCGAGGCATGCAAACAGATCAGCGACGCACCCTTGACGTAGAGCGCTTCAAGAACCTCAAGGATTTCGGACAGCTGGATCTGCTCGGCCTCGATGAAGGAATTGATCGCGGTCGAGAACAACTGGTCGGTGGCGGCGATCACGATGACGCCCGCGCCGCGTCGTGATTCGACGAGGCTCATCGCGGCCAGCCCACGGATGGCTTCACGGACGGTCGGTCCGCTGGCGGCATAATGTTGCGTTAGTTCGCGCTCCGAGGGCAGCTTGCTGCCACGTGGATAGTGGCCTTGCAGGATCTTGGCCTGAAGATCCGAGATGATCCGGTCAGCGATACCGCCGCCGCGGTTTGGCGTAGGCGCCCCCCTGCCGGATTCTCCATCCTCAATCACGTCCCTTACTCCTACCCCAGCGCCGAACACAGCGTTCCTCGTCTCTCAGTCGTTTGTTCCCGGATCCGCCGCGAGGCCCACCCGCTTGATGCCGAAAAGCGCGCATATCTCATCCTGGTCCGAGGTATCGCCACTGATGCCCACGGCCCCCATGAGAGTGCCGCGCTCGTCGCGGATCAGAACGCCTCCCGGCACCGGGACCACGCGTCCGTCCGACACGGCGTTGAGAGCGGCGAAGAAGGCGGGGGCCGCGCCGGCACGCCGCGCCAGCGTCCGGCTGCCAAATCCCATGCCGAGCGCGCCCCACGCCTTGCCGAAGGCGATATCGGGTCGGAGATTTCCGGATCCGTCTTCGCGCTTGAGGGCGACAACATGGCCGCCCGGGTCGAGGACCGTCACGGTCAAGGGAGCGAGACCAAGCTCTCGCCCGTGGGAGAGAGCCGCGTCTACGATGCGTGAAGCTTGGTCCAAGGTTATTGCGGTCATCACTCTCCTCCTTGTCACTAAGCGACCGCCGGTCGGTTCAGGCCATGGCTTCTTCTTCCGCGGGGAGCTCCTCATGGTCGTAGGCGATCTCGCCTTCCGGCGCTCTGACAACTGGAGGCAGCCCGACGAGAAAGATCTCCATCTCTTCGCTCGCGCGGATCTGGAGCGGCTCGTTCGGCTCGGATTGGATCCCGCTCAGATATTTTACCTCTTCGTCCCCGACGGCGCCCGCACCCTTTAGGACCACAAGCAGGCGGCGCGCGGTCGCGTCGAATGAGGACCATGTGGCGCCCGCCCGGATACGCACCATCTCCGCCCAGACACGCCGCTCGCTGAAAGATCCGAGGAACTTGTTGTCGATCCCGTATGCCAAGGGAAGCGGCTTCCAGGCGAAGTTGCGCGGATCGGCGATGACGACGTCCTTGTATCGCGACTTGGCATATTTGAGCTTCTCGCCGAAGACGTGGCGCCAGATCACGCTCAGACCCCATTCGACCCGACCGTCCGGCCAGTGGAAATTGGGACCGTCGAAGCTTCCGATCTGAGCGAGTTCCTCCCGAGCCTGCCTGCGCTGCTCGATGCTCATGAAACCATAGCCGCTTGCACCGGCGAACTGCAGCACAAGCTGCAGTCGCTCACCCGGCTGGGCCCGACCCAGGGGATCGTTCTGCGGCCCATAGGGTAATCCTTCAGCGAAATAGCCGACCTGGCCTTCGCCCAGCGTCAGTCTCTCGCCCAGGTTCATCGGGCCGATGAGCGGGAGCCGGATCTGATCGAAATTATGCCGGTGGCGCGGCATCGAGAAATCGGCGACCTGACAGCCGATGATATACATGAAGTTGTCATTCGACGTCGGCTCACCTCTAAGGAGATGCTGGAAGAGGATCTCGCCCGTGGGGTGGTCGTTCTTCCAATCCGTGGTCGAGTAATGGGATATTTTCATTCCGTCCTCCCGATGACAAAGCGAAAGAAATTCGCAGTCTCGGCCCGGCGCGTTGTCCGCGGCCCGAACTTGATCCCGATGGACGCGAGTGCCGCGCCGAGCGAAACACCCCCTGCGATCAAGAAAAGAAGCGGCTGGGGCATGTCGGCGGCGATGAGAAATCCGCCGATGACCGGTCCGAGCACGGACCCGATCCGTCCCACGCCGATCGCCCAGCCCACGCCGGTTGCGCGCAATTCCGTGGGATAGAGCGCGGATGCCATGGCAACCGCGCACATCTGCGCTCCGACCGTCATGATCCCCGTCGCGAAGGCCATGGACAGCAGCAGAGCCTCGGATCGGCCGGACAGGCCCAGCAGCGTGATGGCGCATGCGCCGGCCAGATAGGACAGGCCGACGACTTTGGAGAGACCGAAGCGATCAGCCAGCCGGCCAACCACGACCGAGCCCAGGACGCCGCCCAGGTTGAGCACCGATACGCCGAGGATCGCGCCCCCGAGCGTGATGCCAGCCTGCCGTGCCAGCATCGGCATCCAACTGACGAGAAAGACCGTCACCATGAGGCTGCAGAACAGGGTCAGCCAGATGCGGATCGTGCTCTCACGGCGGCCGGCCGAGAACAGGGCTCTGACCGAGGCGCGCGCCTCCTCGCTCGCTTCGACCACGCCGTTCCACAGCGCGTCGCCGCGTAGGCGGACCAGGATCGCAGCGGCCGCGCCCTCACGGCCATGGGTTGCCAGGAAGCGCGGGGATTCCGGCACGCGCAGGAGGAACAGCGGCAACACAAGGAGGGGCACGCCGCCGCCGAAGAAGAAGACGCTGCGCCAACCCAGCATCGGGATCAGCTGTGACGAGATCAGGCTGCCAATGACCGAGCCCAGCGGAAAACCGGCGAAGACGAAGGCGACGACGTTGGTCCGCATGCGGGTAGGCGTGAATTCCGACACCAGCGTCACGATCGTCGGCAGCGCGCCGCCCAGCCCGAGCCCGGTGACGAAGCGCAACGCAGTCAGCATGGCGGCCGACGTGGCCAATGGCGTCAACAGCGTCGCCACCGCGAAGAGAACCACCATGGCGGTGATCGTTGGTTTACGACCGATGCGATCCGCCAGACAGCCGAACAAGGGCGCGCCGATCAATCCGCCGGTCAGGCCAGCGCCGAACACCAGCCCGAACGCGGACGGAGACACATGCCACTCCGCCGCGATGACCGGAGCGACCAGCCCGATTGACTGGGTATCGAAGCCGTCGGCCATGAGCAGTGCCATGCCAAGCCCGATCACCCAGACATGCAGTGCCCGGAAGGGAGCCAAATCGATGAAGGCTTGTAGGGGCAGGGACTGTTTCATTGAAGGCCTATCCTCCCATTTTTTGAGAGAAAGCCTATGTTACCTGGTATGTAGAGTCCATATGATTTCCAACTCGAAGCGATCCAGTTGCGCTCAGCGCGGCATGTTTTCCAATAACTATATGATTATGCTTATAAAAATATGCTGAAGTTAGTTTTTAGTGATGGCAACGGCAGGTCCGCGTGACGGTGGCCACGTTGAGAGGCGCCGGAAGCCGGCTTACATACCTGGTTTCTTGATCCGACGTGGGACGCGAAGTTGCTGATCGCGCAAGCGAGGGCCGGTTAGCGCATCGCGGCTACTGGTCTAGGGTGAGCCGCCATATGATTTGGTGATCGTTGCCAGGGGCCCTTTGGCCTGCCCCTCTTCGACCGCCTGGCTTGCCCGAAAGATCAGGTCCTCGCGGAATTTGGCGGCGACGATTTGCAGACCGATCGGCAAGCCACCCGTCGTGAAGCCGCAGGGGATCGAGGCGGCCGGTTGGCCGGTCA
>Ga0179596_10000228_pt1 | contig 24929 bp, 15 predicted proteins | sample CZODoug1_1_08_16_FD_155494 | JGI IMG/M metagenome (GOLD analysis project Ga0179596, IMG submission 155494) | Vadose zone soil fungal communities from Angelo Coast Range Reserve, California, USA - CZODoug1_1_08_16fungal (Illumina Assembly) | ecosystem: Environmental > Terrestrial > Soil > Vadose...
GTGCCAAAATCGAAGCGACGACCGAGGCGGATATTGCCCTGCAGAGGATCGAGGACGGCGAGGACCCGCAAGCAGACCTCGGAACTTTTGTCGAAGATTTACAACCCGCCCGGATTCGTTCGCAACTCGGCATGAGCCAAACTGAATTTGCCGCGGCCCTGACAATCCCAGTCGCGACCTTGCGCAACTGGGAACAAGGCCGAGTGTCTCCTGATCCCGCTGCCAGGGCGCTCTTGAGGATTGTTGCGCGAGAGCCGAAATTCGCCCTCGCCGCCCTTAATCCCGGCAGACCGCGAGCCTAAGCCCGTCGCCACGGCCGTCGGATCCGACGACATTGCGCCCATCTTGGACGCTTAGGTGCCTCGGCTCATTCGCCGAGAGCGGACAGTGCGACAACTTTAGGTTGGGTAATTCTGCCCAACTTCGGTGTAGATACTAGAGATGGATCTCAGCAAAGCGCGTAGTGAACCTTTCGTCCGCCTGGTAGAGTTTCACGACGCCTTCAATCGCAGTATGAAGCTCTGCTCAGCTTCGGTCGCCTTCGTCGAACGTATGGCCGGCCTTCCCGAAGCCGGGAAACCTCTGTCCGAAATCATCTTGAGGGCCGATTCCGAGCCGTGGGGCCATTCGCCCTGGAAAAGTATTGAGGAGGCCGCCCCGCAGGCGAAGAGCTTCGTTGCCGAACTCGGCATCGTCCGTGCCATGTCTGCATTTGAGGACTATGTCACCCGGGCCTGGAGCGAGCTCGACCGGGCGGAGGGCTCCACTCCCGCAACCGAGACCGCTGCGAAGCCCGACACAGGGTCCGAGGAAGCTGAAGCATCCGACCCCGTGCCGCCGTATTCTAACATCCTAGCGCGCCTGCAACTCGCGCCAGACCCGAATGTTCTTCGTGTGGTAGAATTTATGGTCATGGCTAGGAACTGCATCGTGCACCGGTCCAACCGGGCAAGCGCAGCATTGCAGAAGTCGCGCGAATCAGACGAACTGAGGGCCGCACTGGGCTCCTGGTCGAGAAGGAGCGGGAAATGGAAGGTGAGCTTCCCTGCGGTGGTCAAAGGTTCCCCCGTTCCATGGCTTCCGCGGCACTCTATCGCGGCATCGGATTGCTTCTATCGCCTAGCCAGGCAGATAGATTCCAAGGTGGTAGCACGGCTAGGTGACTGCGGGATGGTTCTTATGGCGACGCACTGGTGCCTACTCGAGAAGGATCCGGTGCCGAGCCCGGCCAAGCTCAACGCTCAGACCGTCATTCGCACTCAGCTACACGGGCGATACGGCGCGAAGTCGATTGATGCAAACGAAGTGATTGGTCTGCTTCGGGGAAGCGGCAAATGGAAGAACGCGCTTGCCGCATTTGAAAAGCTCCGTGACGAGTCCGCTTTGTAGGGTGCTTACCGACGGACTTGAGAGGACTGCTCACGCCCGATGCGGCGTACATGTGCCTCACGTATACCACAGCCTCGCCGAACCGACCGAGTGGCCCGTATCCACGGTAACCACAGCAATTATGGGTGCCAAATGCTCCAGCCCAGTAAGACAAACGATACGGAGAGCGCTTCCGACCACAACCTCCGCGTAGCCCAGGCCATCAAGACCTATTGCCGGTTCCCTCATTCCCAAGGGTTCGCTCTCATGGTCGACGGCCCATGGGGTAGCGGCAAAACGCATCTCGTGAAATCCTTGATGGATGTTCTTGCCGAGCAGGACTCGCTCGAGCCGTTGCGTAAACCGCTCTACGTCAGCCTTTACGCCGTAAAAGACGCGGGAGAGATCGGCGACCAGATATATCAACAACTTCATCCCGTCCTCGGCCACAAGTACACCCGGCTCTTGTGGGCTGTGGCGCGTGGATCCCTGAGAGCTACGCTGAAGATCGACCTGACCGGCGACCATCACAGCGATGCGGCGCTCAGCACGCAGATACCCGAACTGAAGCTGTCGGACATAGCGGGAGGTGCTGCGCAACGCGTGGTGATCTTCGACGACTTCGAACGGGCAGTTATGACTCCTGCCGAACTGCTCGGCTTCATCAACCCGCTCGTGGAACACGAAAGCTGGAAGGTCCTCATCTTGGCGAACGAAGCGGAGGTCTACAGAAGCGACGATTATGCCAAGCGAAAGGAAAAGACCGTCGGCAGCACCTTGAGAATGAGGGCGGACGCGCGAAGTGCACTTGAAGCATTTTTACCAGAGGTGGACGATAAAGGTGCCAGGGAATACCTCCTGTCCACCGAAAAAGACATTCTGGCAGTGTTTAACGGCTCGGGGTTGGACAACCTTCGTCTTCTCAAGCAGTTTGTCTGGATTTTTGAAAAATTCTGGCTGACGCTCACCAAGGCGCAGCGTGCGCATCGTGGGGCAACGCGCGAATTTGTGCTGCTCCTTTGTGCCGCAACACTGGAGCTGCGCTCGGGACGGACGCCCTCGGCTGTGTTCAAGCGGGCCGATATCAACCATTTCATGAGCATCAGGAACAAGGACCCGGAACCCGACGTCCTTACAGCCGACGCGATGTTCAAGCGCTATCCCACGGTTAGCTTCGAGGGCACACTCCTGGCACCTGAAACGGTGCGCGAAATCGTCCTAGACGCTGCCTTCCCAGCCCACACCGTCCAACGGCAACTGCAGGGCCACCCGTTCTTCGCACAGCCGAACGATATCCCGTCTTGGCGGGCACTCTGGCACAGCTCGGAACTCCAGGCGGCCGAACTGGCGAGCGCGCTGGCGAAGTTTCAGCAGGACTTCGACAATCGTGCCTTCCGGGCGGCGGGCGAGGTGCTGCATGTCGCCGGCTTGTGCCTCTGGATGTCAGACGTCAGTCAGCCCGAATGGGGGGCCGGTGACATTATGGCCAGGCTTCATTCCTACGTGGAGGACGCGTTTGCTTCCGACGAAGGTTGGGACGGGACGGCGCTGTCACCCCTCGACCGCATGGCCGGCGGAGCATTCGGACTAGGATTCGTCAACCAGGGAGATCAGCGCCTGAAGGAAGTCGCTTGCTGGATTGAAGGGGCCGCCGAAACCCGTCGCAGGAAGGCGTATCCCGAGATCGCCGCCCAGCTACACAGGTTGATGAGTGAGGATAGTGAGGCGTTCCTGCGCGACGTCTGCTTCACGAACAATGGCCCTTCCCGCTACGCGCGGTCCGCCGTGCTCCCGTGCATCCCAGCCCGTGAGTTCGCTGCCACCCTCGCGGGTATCACGCGGCGCGATCAGGAGCAGGTCGCTATGGCTCTCTCGATTCGCTATGATCAATTGCCAGGAGAGCCAGAGCTTCAGTCCGAATTGCCTTGGCTCGCCGAGGTCGTGAATGAGGTTGAAAGGATTGCTGCCGAGCTGCCTCCGATCCCTCGTCACCACCTGAGCAAGCTCCTGGAACACCACGTCCGCAACCACATCCAGCAGCCGCCCTCGTAGATATCAGCACGGCAAAACGTCGGCCGCGTCGCCACCATCGAGCACGAGCACGAGCACGAGCACGATCCAAAGATGCGAAAGCAGCCAGCACACTAGCCGCCACATCACGTCCGCTTTTTTGGTTAGCGCCTCGATGGCGGACAGTCCGATGTCGGCCCAAAGCTCGCCAGGCGAGCGATGGCCGAAATTTATCCATCGGCCGTCCGCTTTCGAAGCGGTGCCACCGTCCCGCGACCGGGGCGATTTGACGGCTTTCCATCCGTCCCAGCCACCCGCATGGTCGGGCCGCGGGAGCCGCCTTGTTGGCTTCCGCCCGTCCCTGTCGCCGCTTGTTGGCACAGCCCGCCCCCGGGCTCGCTCCATGGGTCACGCCAAATTGGTGGATCGTCCGGCCGCAAAGGGTCTAGAACCAGCCGCATCATCAAGCGCATCCGCGCGGAGCCTTCCTTCCATCGATTTGCGAGCGCATGTCAGCCTTATCCGATGCCGTCTCCCGGCGGCGCACCTTCGCGATCATCGCCCATCCCGATGCGGGCAAGACCACGCTGACGGAAAAGCTGCTGCTGTTCGGCGGCGCCATCCAGCTCGCCGGCGAGGTCAAGGCGCGGGGCGATCGGCGGCGGGCGCGGTCCGACTGGATGGCGGTCGAGCGGGAGCGCGGCATCTCGGTCAGCTCCGCGGTCATGACCTTCGAGCATGACGGGTTGACCTTCAACCTGCTCGATACCCCTGGCCACCAGGATTTCAGCGAGGACACCTATCGGACGCTGACCGCCGTGGACAGCGCGGTCATGGTGATCGACGCCGCCAAGGGCATCGAGGAACAGACCCGCAAGCTGTTCGAGGTCTGCCGGCTGCGCGATGTGCCGATCATCACCTTCATCAACAAGCTGGACCGCGAGGGCCGCGACCCGTTCGACCTCATGGACGAGATCGAGCAGCAGCTGGCGCTCGACGTGACGCCGGCCAGTTGGCCGATCGGCATGGGCCGCGATTTCCTCGGCACCTACGATTTGTTGAACGACCGGCTGGTGCTGTTCGATCGCGGTCACGGCGACCGGATGGCGGAGTCGGTCAATTGCGACGGGCTGGACGACCCCAAATTGGCGGAGTTCCTGCCGGCCGACGCGCTGACCCGGCTGCGCGACGGGGTCGAGATGGCGCGCGGCTTATGCCCGCCCTTCGATCTGGAGGCGTATCGCACCGGCCACCTGACGCCGGTGTTCTTCGGCAGCGCCGTCAATAATTTCGGCGTGCGCGAATTGCTGCACGGGTTGTCGACCCACGCGCCGCCGCCGCGGCCGCAGCCGGCCGAGCCGCGGGTGATCGATCCGGGCGAAAGCAAGGTCACCGGCTTCGTCTTCAAGGTGCAGGCCAATATGGATCCGCAGCACCGCGACCGGGTCGCCTTCCTGCGCGTCTGTTCCGGCCGGTTCCAGCGCGGCATGAAGCTGCGCCATGTGCGCAGCGGCCGCATCATGGCCGTGCAGAGCCCGATGTTCTTTCTGGCGCGCGACCGCAACTTGGCCGAGGAGGCCTGGCCCGGCGACATCCTGGGCATTCCGAATCACGGCACGCTGCGGATCGGCGACACGCTGACCGAAGGCGAGGACCTCAAGGTCACCGGCATCCCCAACTTCGCACCGGAAATCCTGCAGCGCGTCCGGCTGGACGACCCGATGAAGTCAAAGCATCTGCGCCGCGCGCTGGAACAGATGGCCGAGGAGGGCGTCACGCGGATCTTCAAGCCGGTCATCGGCAGCGACTGGATCGTCGGTGTGGTCGGCGCCCTGCAATTGGACGTGCTCTCGGCACGCATCCGTTCGGACTACGACCTCAAGATGCATTTCGAGGCGGCCCCCTACGAGACCGCGCGCTGGGTCGAGTGCCCCGACAAGCTGGAGATGAAGCGGTTCCTCGACAACAATCGCGGCAACCTGGCCGAGGATCATGACGGCGCGCCGGTCTTCCTCGCCCGCAATTCCTGGGAGTTGAACCGCACCCGCCAGGATTGGCCGAATATCGCGTTTCGCGAGACGCGGGAGCAGGGTTGAGCGGCGCTTAGGCACCGAAATCGGGGACACTCTCCGGATTGAAGGGCGGGAACAATGCCCGGCTGAAATCGGCGATGCCGCGACGGAACGCCGGATCGGACGGGCCGGCCGAGGCCGCCACGGTGCCGGACGCCGCGGTGAGATACCTGGTGCCGCTGCACAGCACCGCCAAGAGCGGCACGCGACCCTGTGGCGATGGCGGCAGGGGCGTAATAAGATCGGGGCGCGCGCAAACCCGCTGCTCCGACAAGCCCGGCGGCGGATCGAAGACCATGACGACGAAATAAGGCGGCGCCTGCCCCGCGGCACCGGGGACGAGCTGCGCCGAGCCGCTGAAGCCCTTGCCCCGCATGGCATCGAGCACCGCCGGTGCGAAGCCCGGCTGCGCCGGCCCGAACGGATCGCCCATCACATAGACCGACAATCGATCGCCGGCCGCCACGGTCTCACCCGGCCGATAGCTGGGATTATACGAGCTGACCAAGATGGAGCTGATGCCACCGCAGCCGCCGAGCAGCAACAGCCCGGCCGTCATCATTAGCCGCGACCATGACCCAAACATGCTCAAAAACCTATCATGGGTTGAGGATTTGCCAGCCCCTTCGGCGATCCTAACGCAGCGCCTTGAGAAACCGGTCGCCCCGGTACGAGGCGGGCAAGCGCCAGATATCCCACCAGGACGTCTCGGCGCGCGAGAACAACAGCACGTCGGCGCGTCCCACCAGATTGTCGAACGGCACGAAGCCGACCCCGCCGCTCGCGGGATCGACCCGGCTGTCGAGCGAATCGTCGCGGTTGTCGCCCATCATGAAGTAGTGGCCGGCGGGCACCGTCACCTCGGGCAGGTTGTCCAGCCGCTGATCGTCGGACAGCTTCAGGATCGCATGCGTCGGTCCATCGGGCAGCGTCTCGGCATATTCCATGACCGGTAGAGTGCGGCCGCCGAAATCGATCTCCGTCTGCCGGACGAACCGGCGCGGCACGACCTCGCCATTCAACACCAAGCGACCCTCACGCATCGCGATACGGTCGCCGGGCAGGCCGATGACGCGTTTGACATAGGTGATCGATGGATCGCGGGGCAGCCGGAAGACGATGACATCGCCACGCCGGGGCGGTGTTGCGAACAGCCTGCCGTTGATGTCGGGCACCCCCACCGCCAGGGAATAGCGGCTATAGCCATAGGCGAACTTGCTGGCGATCAAGGTATCGCCGATCAGGAGCGTCGGCAGCATGGAGCCGCTCGGCACCGAATAGGGCTCCGCCGCGACGGTTCGAATGAAAAACGTCGCCAGCAGCGCCAAAACCACTGTCTTCAGCATGTCGCCGATGCCGCCGGATTTCCGCTCGGCCGGCTGTCGCCGGGGCGGTGTCGCCGCCGTGGATTTTACCCGCATCCCGTCCCTCATGGATCAACGCGTCGTCTCGATAGATCCCAATTATGGCGGGTTCAGGCGACGCCGTCACCCGTTCGGAATCACCCAACCGTCCCGGATTGTTAGGCGGAGAGACTCGCCCATTCGTAGCACGATCCCCGGTGGCACGACCAGCGGCAACGTCAGATCCGGCCAAGCCTCGACGTCGAGTTCGATCAGATAGCCGCCGCCCTGGTACAGCGCGCGCCGGCAAACGGCGGCGATCCCGGCTTCATCGGCGCCGACCAGAGCGAGATCCTCCGGCCGCACGCAAAGCAAGGCGGGACCGGGCCGCTGATCCGGCTGAGCACGCGCGACGACGCCGAGGCCGGCGATCTCGACCCGAACGCGCCCCGCCGCCACCGGCCCGATGACCGTCGCCGGGAGCACGGCGCCCTTGCCGATGAACCCGGCGACCAGCGGCGTCGCCGGCTCCCGATACAGCAGCTCGGGTGCCGCCAGTTGCACGATGCGGCCGGTGGCCATCACCGCGATCCGGTCGGCCAGGGCCATCGCCTCCGCCTGGTCATGGGTGATGTAGACCATGGTGGCGCCGGTCTTGACGCGGAACGCGGCGAATTCGTCCTGCAGGCTGGCCTTCAGATGCACATCGAGATTGGCCAAGGGCTCGTCGAGCAGCACCAGGCCGGGTGCCATGGCGAGGCAGCGTGCCAGCGCCACGCGCTGCCGCTGGCCGCCCGAGAGATCGCCCGGACGCCGCGCGCCGAAGCCGGTCAGTCCCACCGCCGCCAGCGCCGCCTCGACCTGCCGATCATACTCGGCGCCGCGTACCCCGCGCCCGGCCAGCGCGTAGCCGACGTTGCCGGCGACATCCATATGCGGCCATAGGGCATAGCTTTGAAACACGATGCCGATGCCGCGCCGCTCGGCCGGTACCATCCGGCCGGCATCGGCGACGAGCCGATCATCCAGCAGGATGCGCCCGGCGGTCGGCCGCTCGAACCCGGCGGCAAGGCGCAGCAAGGTGGTCTTGCCGCAACCCGACGCCCCCAGGATCGCCAGGAACTCGCCGTCGCGCACGGCGAGATCGACGCCGTCGACCGCCGGAGCCGCCGCCCCCGGGAAGCGCTTGGAGACAGCCTCGAGCGTCAGGCTTGCCATGGCAGCACCCCACGCGGCAGCCCGCGGGCCAATCGGCTGGCAAGCAGCATCAACAGGGCGGTGACGATGACCGTCGCCGACGCGAGCGCCGCGGCCAGCACGGTATCGCCGGCCTGCTCCAGCGAGAACACCACGACACCCAGCGTCTCATGACCGGACGACCACAGCAGCGCCGATACGGTCAGCTCGTTGAACGCGGTCACGAACACCAGCAGCGCCCCGGCGGCGGCGGCCGGCGCCACCAGCGGCAGAATGACCGTGGCGAGACGCCGGCCCAAACCGGCACCGGTCATCTCCGCCGCCTCCTCCAAGGCCGGATCGAGCTGCGCGAAGGCCGCCGCGACCGGCCGCAGGGCGAGCGTCAGAAACCGCGCGAGATAGGCCAGCAGGATGATCCAGACCGTATCGTAAAGGCCGATGCCGATGAGCGGCAGCGGCCGGATGAACAACAGGATGCAGGCGATCGCCAGCACCACACCGGGCAAGGCATAAGGCAGCTCCGCCGTGTGGGCCAGCAGCCGCGCCAGCCGGCTGGCCCGCCACGCCCCGAAATAGGCCAGCAGCACGGCGACGCCGACCAGCAGTGCGCCCGCCGCGGCGGCGAGCCCGAAACTGTTGACCAGCGCCCGGCCGGTCGGCGCGTGGTCGAGCAGGACGTATCGGAAATTCGCCAGGGTCACGGTGTCGACACCGAGCGGCTGGCCATAAGCCTGGACCAGAGCCGTGCCGAACAGCGCGCCGAGCGGCACCAGCAGCAGGCCGGCGAGCCCGAGCCAGACCAGCGCCTCGACGGGAACGCGCCACCGGCCGAGTTCCGCCGGCGGCAGCTCGGCACCGGTCGAGGCGAGCCGCCGGTCGCGCCGGCCGATGAGAGCACGCTGCGCCGCGATGCCGGCGATCGCCAGCGCACCCAGCACCATCGACAGGGTCGCGACCTCGGCCAGCACGCGCGGGCCGAACCCGGCCAGCCGCTGATAGATCGCGGTGGTCAGCATCGGGTAGCGCGCCGGAATTGCGAGCAGCGCCGGCGTTCCGAAATTGCCGATGCTGGAGACGAAGGCGAGCATCAGTCCGGCGCCGAGCGCCGGCGCCGTCAGCGGCAGGATCACGGTGCGGAGCACCCGGCCGGGACCGGCGCCCGATGCCCGAGCCGCCTCGACCAGATCGGCCGGCAAGGCGCGCAACGCGGCGCGCAGGGTGAGGAAAACCAGCGGCGCATGCTCGATGCCCAGCAGCAGCGCGATGCCGCCCGGCGAATACAGCGGGTTCGACGTGCCCGGCGCCGGCGCCAGCCCGAGCGGCCGCAGCAGCGGGCTGGCCGGCCCGGTAAGCTCGATCCAGGCCACGGCGGTGACCTGGGACGGCACCATCAGCAGCATGGTGAAGAGGAAGACGATCGGTCCCTTGGCGCGGATATCGGTGAGGGCCAGGGCAAGCGCCAGAGCGCACCCCAACAAGCCGGAAATGACCGTGCCGGCCAGGCTGGTCGCGATGGTATGCCAGGCGGCGACCCAGGTCGCCGGGGCCGCCAGCACCCGTGCCGCGACGGCGAGCCCCGGCTGGCCGCCCGGCGCCACGGCCTCGACCACCAGGCGCAGTACCGGGCCGAGCGAGAGGCACCCGACCACCACCGCGAGGCCGGCCAGCACCGCCGCCTCGACCGGCGGCCGGCCGCCTTTGCCCGCGCCGACAACTATCCCGCGAAAGTGCACCCGGATCAGTCGTGCCGCCTATCCAACTTGGGGTCAGCCGCCGAACAAATCGGCGAATTGCTGCTTGCGGCCCTCATCCTGCCGCAGGACTTCCTTGAGGTCGGTCGGCATGATCTTGAGATCGCCGGGTTTCGGGAAACCGGGCGGTGGGGCGACATCGGTGCGCGCCGGCAAGAAGCCCTGCTTGACCGAGAGTTCCTGCCCCTGCTTCGACAGCAGGAAGGCGACGAACGCCTTGGCGGCCACCGGATTTTTCGCGGTCTTCAGGATCGCCACCGGCTCGGTCACCGCCGAGACGCCTTCCTGGGGAAAGACGAAGTCGACCGGCGAGCCCTTGTCGCGCGCGTTCAGGGCCATGAACTCGACGATCACGCCATACATTTTCTGGCCGCCGGCGACCGCCGTCACCACCGCGCCATTGCCTTTGACCGCTTGCGCGCCGTTCCGCGCGAGCTCGGCGTAATAATCGGCACCCAGGCCGGGCGTCTCAGCAATGGTACCCATATGGATGGCCGCCGCCCCGGAATAGAGCGGGCTCGGCAACACCACTTGGCCCTTCGCCGCGGCCGAGACGAGATCCTTCCATGAGGCCGGCTTCATGGGAGCGGCCTTGTTATACATGATGCCGGTAGTGATCAGCTTGGTACCGAAATAGGTCTTGTCCGGATCGTAGGTTCCCTCCGGCAAGGTCGATACATCGGCCTCGGGATCGGCCAGCAACCGGCCGTCGGCCTTCAATTGCTCCATCGATACCGCGTCGGCGATGAACAGCAGATCCGGCCGGGGATCGCCCGCCACGATCTCGGCCTGCAACTTGTTGACGATCTCGGTCGTCCCCGATCGGAACACCTCGACCGTGACTCCAGGCTGCTCCCTGGCGAAGGCCGCCACGGTCTCCGCCGAGATCTTGTCGGGCTGCGAGGTGTAGAGCACCAGGCGTCCATCGGCCGCCGCCCGCGCCGGCTCGCCCGCCAGGACGACCGCTCCGACGACCGCCAGCGCGATGCCGAAGGTGATGCCCAGTCGAACGGGGCGGCGCCGTCCCGCGTCTTGGCCGCGGAACGAGAAGGGCATGTCGCGGCTCATAGGGGCTGGTCTCCGGCTGGGTCGATCGATCGACGGCAGCGATAGCGGACGCTTGATGACAGCTTGATGACAGCTTGATGACAGCCGCTCGACAAACCGCCACCGCTTCGCCGCTACTCGGCAGCGGTGCTCGCGTTATCGCCCGGTGCCGTCTCGATGGCGCGTAAGCCCGCCGATGCGCGGACCTCCTCGGCGGCTTTCTTCATGCGGTAATAGGATCGAATGCTGAACGGCAGGGAGCCCAGATAGATCAGACCCAGCACGACCAGCGTCGGCCAGGGCGCCGTCGTCAGGAACGCTGCCAACAACGCGGCACCCACCATCACCGGGACGAACAGGTGATGCGGGACGCGCAGCCGCTTGAACGAGAAGGTCGGCACCCGGCTGATCATCAGCAGGGCGATGCCGACCAGGCTGACCGCGTTCAGCCAGGGCGACCGGAACACCGGATCGCCGAATTCGAACGCCGCGCAGAGCGGCAGCATGACCAACCCGGCCGCCGCCGGCGCAGGCACCCCGGTGAAGAAATTATAGGCATAAGCCGGCGGATCGGCCACGCCGAGTTGCGTGTTGAACCGCGCGAGGCGCAGCGCCATGCAGACGCCGAACAGCAGCGCCAAGGCCCATCCCACGCTGCGCCACTGCGCCATCGTCCAGGTGTACAGCATGATCGCGGGCGCCACGCCGAACGAGATGAAGTCCGAAAAACTGTCCAGCTGGGCGCCGAATTCCGACGTGCTTTTCAACAACCGGGCGATGCGGCCATCCAGCCCGTCGAGGACCGCCGCCAGGATGACGGCGCCGACCGCGGCTTCGAATTGGCCGAGAAAGGCAAAGCGGATCGCCGTCATGCCGGCGCAAAGTGCCAGCAAGGTCAGGATGTTGGGGATCATCCGGTTGATCGTAAGGCCGGAGATCGGCCGGACTCGGACAACGCGGCGGCGCGGAAAGGGGCGTGGGTGACGCATGATGGGTGAAGCTTACCGCAGCTGCCGGCTCAATGCACCCCGGCTCGATGCATCAAGCCCTGGTCAATGCACCAAGCTCTGGTCAATGCACCAAGCCTTGGCGCGCCGGCTCGGTCGACCGGCCGTCGGCCAGCACGGTCTCGCCGCCGACGACGCGCTGCCCCGTGACCACCAGCGCGTTCCAGCCGGCGGGCAGATAGACGTCGGTCCGGCTGCCGAACCGGATCAGCCCGAATTTCTCGCCGGCGGCCACCACCTGGTCCGGCACCAGATGGCAAACGATGCGTCGGGCAACAAGGCCCGCGACTTGCACGAAGGCGAGTGTCAGTCCAGCCGGCGTCACCATCCGGATCGCCATCCGTTCATTGAGCTCGGACGCTTTGTCGAAGCTCGCATTGAGGAATTGGCCTTTATGATAGTGCGTCTTGACGATGGTGCCGGCGATCGGGGTGCGGTTGATATGCACATCGAACACATTGAGGAAAATACCAATTCGTGTCACCGGCACGGCACCCATATCGAGTTCCGGCGGCGGCGGCACGTCGACGATCGAGACGATCAAGCCATCGGCCGGGCTCACCACCAGATCGGGCCGCGTCGGGGTGACGCGGGGCGGATCGCGAAAGAAGTAGACGCACCAAGCCGTCGCCAGCAGGCCAAGCCAGCCGAGCGGCGCCCACAACAACGCCAACCCGATCGTCACCCCGGCGAAAATCGCCACGAACTTCCACCCGTCCCGATGGATCGGAACCACCACGTGCTTCAGCATTGCTTGACCGAACTCCTCGTCGACACCCCCGATATCCTCGCTTGGCGCGCGGCGGGCGGTGCACCGTATCCGCTTTTCCGCGCGGCCGGTACCGTGCGATACGCGCGCCGCGCCCTGCCCCGCCGTACGGAAGACCCGGCAAGCCGGTTCCTGCGACGGGGCATCCCTGCTAGTGTCGGCGAAATGAAACAAGCGCCTTACCGGACCCGCAGCGGGGCTTGGCAGCCCCGCTCCCCTGCGATCGCTTCACACCCACGCGTCAAGGCGTCGTTCGACGCTTTGCCCGAGAGCGACGCGTCATGACCATCCATGTCGCCCTGCATCACAAAACGACCTACCGATATGATCGGGAAGTCGGGCTCGGCCCGCAGGTCGTCAGGCTGCGGCCGGCACCGCATTGCCGCACGCCGATTCTCAGCTATTCGCTGAAGGTCACCCCGGCGGAGCATTTCATCAACTGGCAGCAGGACCCGCAGTCGAACTATCTGGCGCGGCTGACCTTCCCGGAAAAGACCCGGAAGTTCGAGATCGAGGTCGACCTCGTCGCCGAGATGGCGGTCTTCAACCCGTTCGATTTTTTCCTCGAGGAATACGCCGAGAATTTCCCGTTCGCCTATGAGCCGGATCTGGCCCGCGACCTGAAGCCGTATCTGGAGACCGAGCCGCTTGGTCCGGAGCTGACGAAACTCCTCGATGAAATTCCGCGCGAACCAATGCGGACGATGGATTTCCTGGTCGGCGTCAATCAGCGGCTGCAGCAGCGCATCGCTTATGTGATCCGCATGGAGCCGGGCATCCAGACCTGCGAATACACCCTGTCGAACGCCCGCGGCTCGTGCCGCGACAGCGCTTGGCTGATGGTCCAGGCGCTGCGCCGGCTGGGCCTCGCGGCGCGCTTCGTGTCGGGTTATCTCATCCAATTGACCCCGGACGTGAAGTCGCTCGACGGGCCGTCCGGGACGACCACGGATTTCACCGACCTGCATGCCTGGGCCGAGGTTTACCTGCCCGGCGCCGGCTGGATCGGCTTCGATCCGACCTCGGGCCTGGTTGCGGGCGAGGGCCATATCCCGCTCGCCTGCACGCCCGATCCGGGGGCGGCGGCACCGATCACCGGGATGGTCGACGACGCGGAGACCAGTTTCGACGTCGTGATGACCGTCAGCCGCATTCTGGAAACGCCCCGCGTCACCAAACCGTACAGCGAGGAGCAATGGGCGGAGATCGAGGCGCTGGGCAGGCGCATCGATGTCGACCTCAAGACCGGCGACGTGCGGCTGACCATGGGCGGCGAACCGACCTTCATCTCGATCGACGACATGGATGGTGCCGAATGGACCATGGCGGCGTTGGGGCCGGCCAAGCGCCGGCTGGCCGGGACGCTGGTCCGCCGCCTCAAGGAGCGCTGGGCGCCCGGCGGGTTGCTGCATTTCGGCCAGGGCAAATGGTATCCGGGTGAACCGCTGCCGCGTTGGTCGTTGAACCTCATCTGGCGCCGGGACGGCGTGCCGATCTGGCGCGACCCCGCCCTGATCGGCGATGATTCCGCGCAATACGGCTTCACGACCGAGACGGGACGGCAATTCGCCGAGGCGCTGGCCGATCGGCTCGACGTCGCCAGTGAATTCATCATCCCGGCCTATGAGGATGCCTGGCACTATCTGTGGCAGGAACGGCGCCTGCCGATCAATGTCGACCCGCTCGACAACAAGCTGCCGGAACCGGAAAAGCGCGAGCGCATCGCGGCGGTGTTCGAGCAAGGGGTCGACCGCGTGGTCGGCTACGTCCTCCCGCTGCAGCGACGCGCCCGCCCCAAGGGCACCGGCAACGGCGCCGGCGGCGGGGGACGGATCTGGGCATCGAGCCCCTGGTTCATGCGCCAGGGTCACCTGTTCCTGGTGCCCGGCGATAGTCCGATCGGCCTGCGGCTGCCGCTCGACAGCCTACCCTGGGTGCTGCCCGAGGATGCCGAACAGGAGACACCGCCGGATCCGTTCGAGGAGCATCCGCCGCTGCCGCCACGGCAGCCCCGGTCTCCCGCCGTCCCCGCCGGCCGGTCGATCGAGGTCAAAAACCGGCTGGTGGAACAGATGCCGCCGAAGCCCGCCGAGGCCCCCCGGATCGGCCAGTCGGCCGCCCATATCGTGCGCACCGCCCTCAGCATCGAAGTCCGCAACGGCGCGCTCTACATCTTCTTGCCGCCGGTCACCACGCTGGAAGACGGCTTGGAGCTGGTCGCCGCCATCGAGGATACGGCGGCGGCTCTCGGCACCCCCGTGTTCCTCGAAGGCTATGTGCCGCCGAAGGATCATCGGGTCCGCGCGATGAGCGTGACCCCCGACCCCGGCGTCATCGAAGTGAACGTGCAGCCGGCCGAAAATTGGGCGGAACTGGTCGAGATCACCACCGGGCTCTATGCCGAGGCACGCCAGACCCGGCTCGGTGCCGAGAAATTCATGATCGACGGCCGGCATGTCGGGACCGGCGGCGGCAACCACATCGTGATGGGCGCCGCCAAGGCCACCGACTCGCCGCTGCTGCGCCGGCCGGACCTGCTGAAAAGCCTGATCGGGTATTGGAACAACCATCCCAGTCTGTCGCGGCTGTTCTCCGGCTTGTTCATCGGCCCGACCAGCCAGGCGCCGCGAGTCGACGAGGCGCGCGACGATACCCTCTACGAGCTGGGCATCGCCTTCGAGCAAATCCCGATGCCGGGCAGTCCGGGGGCCGGCGAGGTGCCACCCTGGATGATCGACCGCATCCTGCGCCACTTGCTGGTCGATGTGACGGGCAATACCCACCGGGCGGAGTTCTGCATCGACAAGCTCTATAGCCCGGACGGTCCGACCGGCCGGCTGGGCCTGCTGGAGCTGCGCGCCTTCGAGATGCCGCCGCACGACCGGATGAGCCTGACGCAGCAACTGCTGCTGCGGGCGCTGGTCGCGTGGTTCTGGCGCGAGCCCTATACCAAGCCGCTGGTTCGGTGGGGCGGCGATCTCAGCGACCGCTGGCTGTTGCCGCATTTCGTGGCACAGGATTTCGGCGACGTGATCGCCGATCTGCGCAACGCGGGCTACGACCTCGCCGAGGAATGGTTCGCGCCGCATATGGAATTCCGGTTTCCCCGCTATGGGGCCGCCAGCCATCGCGGCATGACCGTCGAACTGCGTCAGGCGCTGGAGCCCTGGCATGTGCTGGGCGAGGAAACCACCGGCGGCGGCACGGTGCGCTATGTCGACAGCACGGTGGAGCGGCTGCAGATCAAGGCGACCGGCTTCATCGGGCCGCGCTACATCGTCAGTTGCAACGGCCGGCGCGTCCCGCTGCACCCGACCGGCACGCCGGGCGAGTTCATCGCCGCGGTGCGGTTCCGCGCCTGGCCGGCCACGGCGTCGCTGCATCCGACGATCGAGCCGCATGCGCCGCTGGTGTTCGACATCTTCGACCTGTGGACCAACCGATCGGTCGGCGGCTGTACCTATTACGTGGCGCATCCCGGCGGTCGCAATTATTCGACCTTGCCGGTCAACGCCTACGAGGCGGAGAGCCGGCGGTTGGCCCGGTTCTTCACGATCGGCCATACGCCAGGGCCAGCGCCGGCACCGGCCGAGGAACACAACCCCGCTTTCCCGTTGACCCTGGACCTGCGTCGCCGACCATCCTCGTGAGCCAACGCCGCACAACCGCAGCCGACATGGCACCGGCGTTCACGGCGCCGTCCGGTCACTACAACGAGCTCGGTTCCTCGACCGGCGCGCTGCACCCGCATTGGCAACCGTTCTTCGCCAGCAGCGAGATCGCAACACCCGGTCTGCTCGACGAACGATGGCGCGGGGCGGAGCGGATGATCCGCGAGAACGGCGTCACCTATAACGTCTATGCGGACCCCCGGGGACTCGATCGGCCCTGGCCGCTCGACCCCATTCCGATGATCGTTCCGGCTACGGAATGGCAGGCCTTGGAGAAGGGGCTGGTCCAGCGCGCCCGGCTGCTGGATGCGATATTGACGGATGTTTACGGGGCTCAGATTCTATTGCGGGAAGGGGTCATGCCGCCGGGGCTGGTGTTCGGCAACCCCAACTATCTGCGGCCCTGTCATGGCATAACGCCCGCGGGCGGCCGCCATCTGCGGCTTTACGCGGCCGATCTGGCACGGCTGCCCGATGGCAGCTGGCGGGTACTGTCCGATCGGACCCAGGCGCCGTCGGGATCGGGCTATGCGCTGGAAAACCGCATGGTCGTCGCACGCAGCCTGCCCGAGGCTTTCCGCGCGGCGCCGGTCGCCCGGCTCTCCGGCTATTTCCGGGCATTGCGGGAAGGCTTCGCGGAGGCCGCCGCCGCCGCCGCCCGCGCCTCGCGCGGCACCGAGGACGAGCCGCGCATCGTGCTGCTGACCCCCGGCCCGTATAACGAGGTATATTTCGAGCACGCCTATCTCGCCCGGTATCTGGGCTATCCCCTGGTCGCGGGCGAGGATCTGACGGTCCGCAACGACCGCGTATACCTCAAGACCCTGGGCGGGTTGCAGCCGGTCGACGGCATTTTGCGCCGGCTCGATGATGACTACGCCGATCCGCTGTGGCTGAATCCTCGGTCGAGTTTGGGTGTGGCCGGGCTGGTCGCGGCGGCGCGGCGCGGCTATGTCGCGATCGCCAACGCGCTGGGCAGCGGGCTGGTCGAAAGTCCCGCCCTGATGCCGTATTTGCCGGCTTTGTGCAGACGTTTGCTGGGCGAGGATCTGACGCTCCACTCGGCCGAGACACGCTGGTGCGGGGCGCCGGGCGGCACGATCGGGCCTGACTCGGCCCTGGCCGATCGGGTCGTCCGGCCGGCCTTCGCCGGCAGCGGGCGCGAACCGGTCTTCGCCGCGGCGCTCACCGGTGGCGAATACCGCCGTCTGGCGAAGGAGATAGCCGAAGCGCCGGCGGCCTGGGTGGTGCAGGAAAAGCTCAAACTATCCTGCGTGCCGGTATGGGGTGGGGGCCGGCTGACGCCACGCCCCATGGTGCTGCGGGCCTTCCTGGCGGCCAAGGACGACGGCTATGCCGTGTTGCCGGGGGGCCTCACCCGCGTCTCCGGCGAGACCGCCGATTCGGTCGTCTCGCTGCAACAAGGCGGGCGCAGCAAGGATACCTGGGTGCTGACCGCCGACCGGAGCACCCATAGCAGCCTGTGGCAACGCCATGATCACGCGGTGGAACTGCGCCGGCACGGCGCCGATCTACCGAGTCGAATCGCCGATAATCTGTTCTGGCTGGGGCGTTACGGCGAACGGTCGGAGGCGGCGACCCGGCTCGCCCGCGCCGTGCTGGCACGCGTCGTCGAAAGCGGTCCCGGCGTACCCGGCATGACTGCGATCGCCCCCCTACTGGGCACGATCGAACCGCTCGACGATGGCGATGCGACCGAACGATCCGACGATCCGGTCGCTCGGGTGGCCGCGGCGCTAAAGCCGCCATTCAGGTCGTTGCATCGGGTGGCGACCGGGGTGCGTGACCGGCTGTCGACCGACACCTGGCGCATCCTCCATTCCATGGCGAGAGCCGGCATTTCTCCGGCCGGGACGGCGAGTACCGCTCTCGCCGAACTCGACGAGCTGCTGAGCCGGATGGCGGCGTTCAACGGCATGGCGATGGAAAACATGACGCGCGGCGCCGGCTGGCGTTTTCTGGAACTCGGGCGCCGGTTGGAGCGCGCGGTGCAGATCACCGGCATGATCCGCATCCTGGGGGGCGTGGTCGGCGACGGCGAAGCCGCCGCCCTCGAAGCGCTGCTTGAGGTCTGCGACAGCGGCATGACCTATCGCAGCCGCTATTTCACAACGCTGGAACCGGCGGCGGTGCTCGATCTGGTGCTCGCCGATGACAGCAACCCCCGCGCCCTCGCCTTCCAGCTCGCGGCGTTGGACGACCATATCCGGCATTTGCCGAGGGAGCGGCCGGGCGCCATTCCCAGCACCGAGGCGCGGTTGGCTGCCCAATTGCTGACCGTCATACGCCGCGCCGATCTCGCCCGGCTCGCCTGGACGCCGGAGCCGGCGAAACGGCCAGGCACCGCCCTGCCCGGCCGGCCGCACCTGGAACGGTTCATGACGGCGCTCGAGGACGATATCTTCAGCCTGTCCGACGCGGTCAGCGCCGCCTATTTCAAACACGCCACCGCGGCGCCAGTCGTCGGCCGGCAAGGCCCGGCAACGGGAGGCAGAGGGACGGCGAAAGGGGCGACCGGGTGATGCTCTACCGGGTCCACCACCGCAGCACCTATCACTATGACGACGCGGTTTCCCTGTCGCATCACGCGGCCTATCTACGTCCGATCGATCGGGCGGCGCAGACCTGCCAGGCCCATCGGCTGACGGTCGAGCCCGCCCCGGCCTCGATCGACGAGACCCAGGACTATTTCGGCAATACGGTGACCACCTTCGCGATCGCCGAGCCGCATCGCCAACTGATCGTCGTCGCCGAAAGTGAGATCGACCGGCGGCCGGATCCCGACGACGCGGCGATCGGCACGGTCGCCTGGGAAACCCTCGCCGGCATTCTGGCGGCCCCGGCCGAGGCGGCCGATCTCGCCGCCGCCGAGTTCAGCTTCGCCTCGCCCATCGCCCGGGCGGATAACCGGGCGGGTGGCGATGCGATCCGGCGCTATGCCAAGAAATCCTTCGCCCGGGGCCGGCCGACCCACGCGGCGGCCCACGACCTCACCCGCCGGATCCATCGCGATTTCACCTTCGACGCGACGGCGACCACCATCTCGACACCGCCGGACGAGGTACTGCGCCTGAAACGCGGGGTGTGCCAGGATTTCGCCCATCTGACGATCGCCTGCTGCCGCGCCTTCGGCCTGGCCGCTCGTTATGTTAGCGGCTATCTGGAAACCCGCCCGCCGAACGGTGCCGAACGGCTGGTCGGCGCCGACGCGTCCCATGCCTGGGTATCGATCTATGGCGGCGATGGACAGTGGATCGAGCTTGACCCGACCAATGACCAGCCGGCCGGGCAGCATCATCTGACCGTCGCCATCGGCCGCGATTACGGCGATGTCAGCCCGTTAAGCGGCGTCATCCTCGGCGGCGGCAGCCACGTCGTGACCGTAGCCGTGGATGTCGAGCGGCTGCTGATCTAAGCGAGCGTCGCCAGGGCCGCGCGAACCTCGTCGAGCACGCTGTCCCAATCGCCCGGCCGGGGCTGCCGGAACTGGCGCAGCGTCGGATACCACGGGCTGTCATCCCGATCCGCGAGCCAGCGCCAGCAGGTGTCGAACCGATTCAGCAGCCAGACCGGCTTGCCCAGCGCCCCGGCCAGATGCGCTACCGCCGTGTCGACGCTGATCACCAGATCCAGCGCTTGGACCAGCGCCGCCGTATCGGCGAAGTCGGTGAGTTCGTCGGTCCAGTCATGGACGACCATGCCGGAGAGCGGCACGGCGCCCGCCGCCTCACCCTTCTGCAGCGATACGAAGGTGACGCCGTGTATCGCCGCGAACGGCGCCAGTTGCGCCAAGCCGATCGAGCGCCGCCGATCGACCGCCTGGGCCATCGCGACATGACGCGCCGGATTGCCGGCCCAGACGAGACCGACCCGCAAGCCGGGCAGGGCCGCCAGCCGATCGCGCCAAACCATCGCGCCGGACGGGTCCGCCGCGAGATACGGCACTGTGGCTGGAATGGTGTCGAGCGTCGTGCCGAACACGCCGGGCAAGCTCAGCAGGGGGCAGTGCAGATCGAATTCCGGCAGCGGATCGCCGGTCGCGACGATGCGCTCGATGCCGGGTAGGTCCGAGAGCAACCGAAGCAGCGGACGCGGCACCTCGAGCACGACCCGGCCATAGGCAGCGGCCAGGGACAAGTAACGGCAGAATTGGATCGTATCGCCGTACCCCTGCTCGGCATGGATCAGCAGGACCCGCCCACCCAGCGCCTCGCCGGTCCAGCGCGGCTGCGAGAACCCCCTGTCTTGCAGACCGATCTCCGGGCCGACCCGCCAGCGCCATTCATATTCCGGCCACCCCTCGGCCAACCGGCCGGCGCGCAGCAGCAGGACACCCAAATTGGCATGGGCCACGGCATGATCCGGATCGAGGCGCAGGGTGGCCCGGCAAGCCTCCACGGCTTCGTCGAGTCTGTTATCGAGCATGAGGAGGATGGCGAGGTTGGCTTGGGCATCGACGAAGCCCGGCTTGAGCCCGAGCGCTTGGCGGTAGGCGGCCTCCGCCTCGGCCGGCCGATCGAGAGCACGCAGCGCGTTGCCCAGATTGTTCAGCGCCTCCGGGTAATCGGGCTTGAGGCCGAGCGCCGTGCGATAGCACGCGACCGCCGCCTCCGGCCGATCCTGGGCGCGCAGCGTATCGCCCAGGGCGCAGTGCCAGGCGGGGTTGCCCGGCTGGCCGCGCAGGGCCGCCCGGTAATGCCGCTCCGCCTCGGCGAGACGGCCGTCCTCGCGCAGCAGCGTGCCCAGATTGTGGTGCGCCTCGGCGAAGTCCGGCTTGAGACGCACCGCCTGCCGGTACCCCGCCTCCGCCTCTTTGGCGCGCCCCAGATCGCGCAAGGCATTGCCCAGATTATACTGCGCCACCGGATAGTCGGGCTTGAGGGCGAGGGCCGCCCGGTAGCTCGCCACCGCCGGGTCGAGCCGGCCGAGCGCGCGCAGCACATTGCCGAGGTTGCTGTGGTAATCGGCGACGCGCGGCTGCGCCGCGATCGCCCGGCCGATCGCCTCGACCGCCGCCTCGTTCCGACCCAGCTGATGGGCGATCACCCCCAGGAGATGCAGGCTGTCCGCATGGGCCGGCTCCCGCGCCAGGAGTTGGCGATAGCAGGCATCGGCCTCGGCGAGCCGGCCGGCCTGGTGATGGGCGAGGCCCTGCTGGAACAGCGCCGCGGTCGTCACGCGGCCCCCTCGCGCCGTGCGACCAACGCGGTGCGCACCGCGTCCAGCACAGCGCCCCACTCCCCCGGCTTGGTCTGTCGGAACTGCCGCAGGCTCGGATACCAGGGACTGTCATCCCGGCCCAGCAACCAGCGCCAGCAGGTGTCGTACCGGTTCAGCAGCCAGACCGGCTTGCCCAGCGCCCCGGCCAGATGCGCCACCGAGGTGTCGACGCTGATCACCAGATCGAGCGCCGCGACCAAGCCCGCCGTATCCGCGAAATCGCCAAGCTCCCCCGTCCAGTCGTGCAGCACCAACCCCTCGGGACACGCTTGAGCCGCCGCCTCGCCCTTCTGCAAGGACACGAAGCTCACCCCCTCGATGCCCACCAGCGGCGCCAATTGCTCCAGCACCAGCGAGCGCCGCCGATCGATCGCCAGGCCCCCGCCCATATAGCGGCGCGGATCGCCGGCCCAGACCAGCCCGACCCGCAAGCCGGGCAGCGCCGCCAGCCGCGCCCGCCACATCGCCACTGCCGTGGGATCGGCCGCCAGATAGGGCACCGAGGCCGGGATCGTCTCCAAGGTCGTGCCGAACACCCCCGGCAGGCTCAGCAGCGGACACTCGACATCGAAGTCCGGCAGCGCGTCGCCCGTCGCCACCACCCGCTCCACCCCCGGCAGACCCGATACCAGCCGCACCAAGCCGCCCGGCACCTCCAGCACCACCCGACCCCGCGCACCCGCCAGCGGCACATACCGGCAGAACTGCAGCGTGTCCCCAAAACCCTGCTCCGCATGCACCAGCAAAACCCGAGCGCCCAAAACCTCGCCACCCCAGCGAGGATGCGGAAAACCGCGTGCGCTGGGATAGCCATTGCCTTTGACCAGGCCGCGCCATTCGTATTCCGGCCAAGCCTCGGTCAGACGCCCGGCCAGCAGCAGCAAAGTAGCGAGGTTGTGGTGGGCCTCCGGGTAGTCCGGCCGCAGCGCCAGCGCCATGCGATAGGCGGCCTCGGCCTCATCAAGGCGGGCACGGTCGCGCAGGGCGATGCCAAGGTTGTTATGCGCCTCGGCCAGTTCGGGCCGCAGGCGCAGGGCTTCGCGGTAACAGCCCTCCGCCTCGTCCGACCGCCCGAGATCGCGCAGCGCGTTACCCAGGTTGTTATGGGCCAGCGCGTAATTCGGCAGCAGGCGCAACACGGCCCGGTAACAGGCCACCGCCTCCGCCGGACGGTCGAGATCGCGCACCGTGTTCCCGAGATTGTTATGTGCCTCGGGAAAGTCCGGCTTCAAACGCAGCGCCGTCCGGTAGCACAGTTCCGCCTCCGCCAAGCGGCCCATGGCCACGAGCGCGTTGCCCAGATTGCTGTGGTAATCGGCGATCAGCGGCAGCCGGTCTATGGCTCGGCCGATAAGGGCCGCCGCCTCGTCCGGCTGCCCCGCCTGATAGGCGACGACGCCGAGCAGATGCAGACCATCGGGATGGTCGGGATCGATCGCCAGCAGCCGGCGATAACACATCTCGGCCTCCGCCAGCCGGCCGGCCTGATGGTGACCGAGGCCCTCTTCAAGCGCCACCGCGACCAGGTCTGTCATGCCCCGGGACCACCGATCACCGCCTGAGCGAGGGCCACGCGAACCTCGTCGAGCACGCTGTCCCAGTCGCCGGGCCTCGGCTGCCGGAATTGACGGAGCGTCGGGTACCAAGGGCTGTCATCACGCCCCAATAGCCAGCGCCAGCAGGTATCGAACCGGTTCAACAGCCAGACCGGCTTGCCAAGGGCGCCGGCGAGATGGGCCATCGCCGTGTCCACGCTGATCACCAGATCCAATGCCTCGACCAAGGCAGCCGTATCCGCGAAATCGCTCAGTTCATCCATCCAGTCGTGCAACACCATGCCGGCGGGCGGAAACGGGGCCGACGCATCCTTTTGCCCGGGTTCCTTTTGCAGCGAGACGAAACTGACGCCTTCCACGGCCGCGAGCGGTGCCAACTGCGCCAAGGCGACCGACCGGCGGCGATCGATCGGCTGCAACAGGGCGGCTTGCTGCCGCGCGCTGCCGGCCCAGACCAAGCCGACCCGCAACCCCGGCAAGCGCACCACCCGCTGACGCCATTCCGCCACCCGCATCGGATCGGCCGATAGATACCGGTTTCTGGCCGGGATGGTATCCAGCACCGTGCCGAAGGCGCGGGGCAGGCTCAGCATCGGGCAATGAAGATCGAAGGGCGGCAAGGGATCGCCCTCCGCAACGATCCGTTCGACGCCGGGCAGGCCAGCCAGGAGCCGAACCAATCGCGCCGGCACCTCCAGCACGACGCGGCCCCGGGCGGCCGCCAGGGTTGCGTAACGGCAAAACTGGATGACGTCGCCATACCCTTGTTCCCCGTGGATCAGCAGGATGCGATCGCCCAGCGCCTCGCCGGTCCAGAGCGGCTGGGTGAACGGCCGGGCACGGGACAAGCCGTGCCCTCTGAGGTGCCAGCGCCATTCATATTCCGACCAACCCTGGCCGAAATGGCCGGCCAGCAACAGGGCCAGGCTGAGATTATGATGCGCCTCGGCGAAATCCGGCTTGAGGTCGATGGCCGCTCGGCAGGATACCGCCGCCTCGTCGAGCTGATGGAGAGCCTGCTGCGCGTTGCTCAGATTGAGCAGCGCATCGGGATATCGCGGCTTCAAGCGCAGCGCCGCGCGGCACGAGTCCGCAGCCTGCGCGAAATGCCCGAGATCATGCAGGGCCGCACCCAGGTTGCTATGGGCCTCCACACTCTCGGGATCGAGCCGCAGGGCCATGCGATAGCTCTCCACCGCCTCGTCCAACCGGCCCAGATCGCGCAATACATTGCCCAGATTATTATGGGCGACGGGCATGGTCGGTATGAGCCGCAACGCGGTACGACACGCTTCGGCCGCCTGGTCGAAACGCCCGAGATCGTTCAGGGCGGCACCCAAATTATTGTGGGCTTCGGCACTCTCCGGATCGAGCTGCAGCGCCGTATGGTAGCTGTCCACCGCCTCGTCCAATCGGCCGAGATCGCGCAGCACATTGCCTAGATTGTCATGGGCCTCGGACATATCCGGTGTGAGCCGCAGCGCCATGCGATAGCTGGCCTCCGCCTCGGGGAGGCGGTCCATCAGGCGCAAGGCGCTGGCAAGATTGTTGTGTGCCTCCGGGAAATCGGGCCGCAGTGCCAGCGCCGTCCGACAGCACTCCTCCGCCTCCGCAAGCCGGCCAGCGGCCAAGCGCAGCGTACCGAGATTGTTGTGCGCCTCGGCCAGGTCCGGGCGAAGCCGGATCACCGTTTCGTAACAAGCCGCCGCCTCATCAGGCCGGTCGAGCTTTTGCAGGACATCGCCGAGACCGTAATGGGCCAACGCGTCGTCCGGCCGCGACGCCACAAGATCCCGGCAAGCCTCCACGGCTTCGTCGAGTCTGTTATCGAGCATGAGGAGGATGGCGAGGTTGGCTTGGGCATCGACGAAGCCCGGCTTGAGCCCGAGCGCTTGGC
>Ga0179596_10000229_pt1 | contig 24879 bp, 47 predicted proteins | sample CZODoug1_1_08_16_FD_155494 | JGI IMG/M metagenome (GOLD analysis project Ga0179596, IMG submission 155494) | Vadose zone soil fungal communities from Angelo Coast Range Reserve, California, USA - CZODoug1_1_08_16fungal (Illumina Assembly) | ecosystem: Environmental > Terrestrial > Soil > Vadose...
ACACTTCCCTCAGACTTTCTAAGCTTTCGAAACAAGAGGGCTGAGCCGACGCCTGCCATGGCACTACCAAGAACAGTAAAGAGACCACGGCGAGTACTAAGTTTCTCATTCATCTGATCCTTCCTTTCTGGATATCCTTGAAGGGACTAATTTATTTTCTTTGAGTAATTTACAATCAGGTAAAAATCTATCTTTTCTTTTAGGGCAGTCACAACTGCCATCAAGTATAACGCAGTCTCTATTAACTAGAAGATCTTTCATGGTAATTTCCAATCTATAGGATTATAACCTAAAAGATCATTAATTGAAGAAAACATTCTACTGCCTTTGAATCTCCTAACAGGTGAACCAGGTGGAGGGCGGTAAGAATTAGTACGAGGACTGGGGTGAGATAACTCAATTGTACTAGAACGGGAGCTGACATAAGGGACAAACCTTCTAGCAACTGATCCGATAAAGATGAATACAATTCCCTTATCGTCCAATCTTTCCATGATTTCTCTCGTGAGGTCATGCCATTCCTCCCAATCATGACTCATAGATTTCCACTGTTCACAAGATGGAATAGCATTCCATAAGAATACTCCTTGTTTAGCCCACGGAGTTAAATCAGTTGTAGTAGGACTAGGCAAATGAAGATCACAAATGTACTCATCAAAAATATTCCTAAGAGTCGGAGATATCGCTTTCCGTACAACATCGGGAATAGAGAAAGCAAGCCCCATAGCGAGAGCGGGATTAGGGTAGGGATCTTGTCCAATAATTGCACAACGTACCTCCTCATATGGTGTCAGTTCCATAGACAAGAACATATCGTCTATGCATGGACAGATGTTATCTTCATACAAAAGAAATTTGTTTTGTACACTTAGCCAATCTGAAGTTTTCCACCAATCCAGTTCACTCCAGTTTTTCATTTCACTCCAGTTTTTCATGCAGCTTCTCCCAATGTTTGTTGTCCATTATCGTTATCTGCACTGGGGTTCCATTCTGAATACGTGTACGAAGCTGGGTCAAAGAATAGCTTACCTGCATAACCAGTTCGTCCACAGAACCTATTCTTAGAGACCATGATTGTTGTGGTGTTTCTAATAAGATTATCCACATTGGTTAAGTCTCTCTCTAAGTCAATACGTATATCACATATCTTACTTATGTACCGACTACCTCTAGTTTGACCATGATCGTTAACATGTGAGACGATGATCAAAGAGAAGTTAAGTTCTTTGACCATCATCTCTAGTCTTGTAGAGATGTAGTCTAGGGCTCGTCTTTCGTCTTCGCCCCCAAGGCCGCTAACAGACATAGTAATGTGGTCCAAGATAATATAATAACAAGAGCAGGCAGTGACGAGAAACCGAATTCTGTCCAGAAGTATTTCTGGATCGTCGCTCCCATAGTGGCTATAGAGGTGAAGACGGTCATCCCTACCCACAGCGTCCATGAGTGCGAGATGTGTCTGATCCACCGTAACACCAGAGTCCGGAAGGTGTGCGGGTTTCTTAAGATGGAGGCCCGCAATGGCTTGGAGGTGTCGCTGTTTGGTTTCTTCGAGATAGATGGCTCCGACATTTGAGTCTGTCTCCTTTAGTAGGTGATATTCTATAGCATGCATGAACTCTGTCTTGCCTACTCCTTCCATTGCCGTGACCAAGACAGACTCTCCTAACCGTATTCCATACGTCATCCCAGTCAGAGTAGGGAATGGATACGGGACTCCTAACCTAGTAGGTGTTTCGAGAATGGTCTTGAATTCGGAGAATGAGGATATGATGTTCTCAGGTACAAATTTCTTAGCGTTCCACCATATCTTTCTCAATTCGTCTTCTTCACCATTCTCAAGGTACTCGTTAGCATCCTTCCGTTTGGTAAACTTTACCAGGTAAACTTTGTTAAAGTCGAAGAGGCGTGCGCAACCAGCGGCAGCGTCGCGTCCTGGGCCATCTGCATCAAATGCCAGATATATTCGTTCGTAGCTGTTGAGCCAGGCCCGAACGCTGCTACAATCCCGTACAGCGCTAGAGCTGCTACGAACGGAAACAACAGGACCTTTAATGCTTTGATAAAGGGACAACGCATCGAGTTCTCCTTCAGTTATGGTCACATACTTGTGACCGCCAATCGAGAATTTATCCTGTCCAAAGAGACCAGCTTGACTGATGTCTCCTTTGGTATAGAATTCTTTCTTGGATAAGTCTCTAATTTTATAACTACCGTTAGGATAAGGATAACCAATAGAAAACGGTTCACCGTCCTCATCTATTTTAGTCTTAACGTTGTAGAATTGCATAGTCTCTTTTGATACACCACGCCAAGGGAGATATTCATATGTGTAATCTCCCTCAGAATGGCTTCGACCACCATCAACACTGGGACGAAAACTTTGACAACTAAAACAATAACTATGCCCATCTGAATACTTGGATAGTGCATCGCTACTACCACAATCTTCACACGGTAAATGGGCTTCTACTAATTTACTTGATACTTCTTGGATCATGATAATAATATAATTGCCTCCATGTCTTTCTAGGAGTATGAATGGGCATAGGTGTAAAATCTATGTCGTTAATGTAATTGTCAGAGCCATTCTTCCAGCTACTATTGTATGGGACAGCTCTACCAAACGGTAAACCTTCTTTATCTTTTTCACCCCACCAATAGAATGGATTACCAATGTAAGCCCATACTTTACGATGATGGTGGTACATACCAGAATAAGCTACTTGTTTGTCTCTGGTTAATAACTCTTCTTCATATGGGATATGTATATCTATTCTCTGTCTTATGAACTGTACACCATTATCATGATATTGATCAAGTTCATATAGTTTATTTGCCTTGATAACATACACTTCACCCTTTATAATAGCAGAATGAGCATTGTGTTGAGTGCTTTTTCTTCTTCTAATCTCTCCGTCTTCATCCCTCTCGATTTCACAAGTCCATGCAGGAATACGGCTTAAGATCTGAGGGAACAGAACAATAGGTAAAGCATCTTTCTTACGATACCAACCATTTACTTCCATAAGAGTATAAGCATCTCCAGCGAAATGTAAATGTTCTAATAATTCATGATCACGTCTACGTTTCATTAAATCATTGTAGACAAAAATTACCGCTCCAATTTTATTAGATAGATCAGCTACATCAGGTGTGTTCATTGTCTTACTCATAGCATCCTCAAAGAGTTTAGTATTTTGTTTAGACAGAATCTCTTCTTCTAAACCTGTCTTCTTCTTAGACCGTAGGTGATGTAACCAGTCCATCTTACTCTCCGTATTTACTTTAGAACACTATTACCGGCGAGTTCTGTTTCTTACGTGTCTTCTCGATCCGAACCAATCACAGGACTAGTCTCGGTTCCAGAAACCAATACCGAGGCTATATGAATAATTGGAAGTGTAGAGATTAAACCCCAGGGGAATGCCGGGGGGCTGCGCCCCTGGGGAACAACAGCTGGGGTGATGTCAGGTCAACTGTTGTTTTTCTCAGTAGTAGTTGACTAAGAATTTGTACTTGTTTACCGCATTTGTAATTAACTCACGCGGCAAAAGCACTCTTGCTTTTAGGTTCAGCCTTCTTCTCTAACTCTTCAACCTTCTTCTGAAGATGAACCATAATTCCTTGGTTCTCAAAGAATAGACGTTTAGTAGCCCCTGGATTAACCTGTTCAATCAAATCATAACCTTCCGGGTCAATCGGGAGAAAGGTTCCAGCCGGTTTCCCAAGTTGCTCGGCAAGTGTTGGTACACTCTTTTCATACTCATTGAGTTTAGCTGGGTCAATGATAAGCTGCCCTTTTTCATCGCGAGATGAGATGACTCGCGGAAGTAACACCTCAATTTTCTGCCTATCCGAAGGCGGTACAATCATCATAATGCTAGGAGCCTTAGTCTCAGTTACCTTAGCATCTGAGATAACAGCCGGTGCATCGCTCGTGATAGGTTTAACTTCTGCTACAGGCCTTGCTTCATCACTCCAACGCGCAATTTTGTTGTCTCGTAACAACGCTTCAGCATTCTTAAGATGAGAATGTGTTAACTTAATAGGGGCTTGTCCCTGTGTCCAATCACCTTTAGCCTTATTCTCATTCTTAGATATCTCATTTAAGATACCTGGATAACCATACAGTTTGTACCAATCCTTTCTAGAAGAACGGTTCTTAATGTGACCAGGAGGTACAAACAACATATCTGCATACTTAGTCAGATCGTTGTCTTTCTGCGGTACAGAGGGCACAGAAGGCTTCGATCCATCAGGTATATTGTCCGGTAGAGGACTAACTGTAGGTTGTAAGGGAACCGTAGGTGCAGCCGGGGACGGAGAACCAAACACACTCTTCGAGGATACAGTCGGTTTAGTTGTTGATTTTTCATCATAGCCGAATGCCTGTGAAATGTCACCCCAAGGAAAAGACTTCTCTGAGGCTCCTTGTTTAATAGAAAATGGTGTACCAATAGCAGGGACGAATGTAATTTGGAAACGGTTAGTCTTATCCGCTCTAACGCGAGCAGATATTTCCTTATAAGTATCTGGTTGTTGTAAATCTTTTACTGTCTCAACAAGATTGTACTTATTCTGTTGAAACAACTTAGATATCTTACCAACCAAATAAGTCTGAGCTACAAAGAATGCAGGTGTGTGATGTTGAGGTGAATTCTCAGATAGTTTCTCAAACTCTTCCTCAAACTTCCCTTCAAGGAAGACGGCCATCAGAGGTTGGTTAGACGAATCTCTCAAAACAACATGTGGTTGATGATCATCTGTGTGTATCTTATCTTCAGCTTTACCATAGAAGAAGACAGCAGTCTTATCTGCGCACTGCGCATCGTTCTGAGTTTCTTTGGTAATCTCTGTTGCTTCTTCTGGACTTGCTTTCTGCGAATAGTGGAATAACCCACCATCTGGTTTAGACATAGCAAATCCAAAACTCCCATCGCATTGTGTTGATGCGATGTTTACGAACTCTTCTGGAATCTTACCATCAGAGTTCTTTACGACAATCACACCTGTGTTCATGATGAAGATCCTTTAAGGTTAAAAGCAGATTTAGATTGACACATGCCCAGGCGCTGAGCCTTCATCTCTTCAGCTTCTTTTCTCCTGTCTTCCTTGGTTATAACTCTAGTACGTAGATCAGGTAGATACTTACCAAAGGCAGCATACCAGTTGTTTCTATCTTGCTTACTGATTTCTCCTTTGTGTTCTTTGTCTTCTATGAAATCGCCTATAACGTCAGCTAACTCAGATTTAAATTTAACAGTTCTTGGGTCTAACTCCATGACCATACTCCTCCCCAGGAAGGTCATACCTCTGTTAATTCTATCCTTGGGAGGGATGTACGGAGGCCATAGCCAGTGACGTAAGTAAGAGATGTAGAGTCGTACTGGGATAAACATGGTATACACCTCGACTGGTGCACATAGTGAGACTCGAACTCACACTATAGAGATTTTAAGTCTCTTGCCTCTGCCTGATTGGGCTATATGTGCTAAAAGCGAGAGGGAGCCGACGCTCGCCTCTCGCCGACGCATCGCGCAATCCCTCTCCCTTCTGAGGGATGCCGCAGGGAGGAGTGCGGCAAGGGAGGAATATTTACGCGACACATCTAACAGATTGGTTAAGTTTATCAAAAACAGATTGACTTTGTTTAGGTATTATGGTGTCGAGCCTTGGCGAGACGGAAGGACTAGATGTAAATCTAGGCCATCCTTTAGGAATGTATGGGGCGTATGATCCTGGTCTAGCACCACCGCCACCACACTTATAACAAACATAATCTATCCACTGATGTTGTGTATATGGCGGTCTATCAGTTCGTCCACCACACTTACAACATGTCTTGATTAACGCCATGATACCTCCTATGTGGTATTGGCCCACTCAATTGTCCCAGCGAAGAACACACACTCAGCACGTTTGACCGAGTGATAGGTTATAGATCGTTTCATATCTCCCTCTTCCTTATGAAACCAGAACCACATGTTGCCAACAAAACACAAATGGTATGCGCCAATAGGTAGCGGTACACCATTAGATAATCTTGGTGCAAACTTTACTTCTTCTGGTTTAATTCTAAGACGTTTGGATTTGTTAAGAGAAACCTCCCATATAGATTTGCCTATTGTAACAGGCAACGGAGGAGGTGGCCTATTCATATCAGGCCTACCAAAACCCATTGATCTTTCAGGTCTAGCCGCTTCAGCTTTGGAAGTAGTCTTGGGGGAATATCTTCCCCCATTAATCATTTGAGAACTAAATTTTTTAAGATAACCTTTCTTCATGCCTTTACGTCGAGGTTTACCCATTAGGGACTCCATATCTTAGTAAAGTATCTGGCATAACATTACCATGTTCGTTAATTTCTTCGTCTTCAGAGAAGAAACATGGTTCGCACAATATATGACATGAACCATATATTGCAGACTCCCCTGTTGTACAACAAGGTAGAATGGTCTCCTTACATCGAGCACATTTCATTACATCCTCCTCTCAATGATCATGAATTTAAACTGTGGGTAATGTTTCTTATAATAAAGAAAGAAGTAGAAAGCGTTAGTTATGTCCATCCAGCATAAACATAATGGATTACCAGTATCTTGTCGAGCTACGTTGAAGTTTCCTTCAGCCATAGGTGGCCTTAGTATGCCAACTATTTCTTCGATCTTATCCATCACTTCCTCCTCTCATTGTACCTACAGTATAGCACACCCAATCCCTTAAGTCAAGCAGGGATTGGGCTTAAGTCATTGATTTGTCACGCATTCCAGGAAATGCACCTGAATTTAGAAACTCGTTGAGCTATTTTCCTTGATTCTTTGAATATGTATTTACAAAGATCACAATCAGTTTCTCTAGTTGACAAGGTAAATTCTTGTCTTTGAACACGAATACCACATAAAGTTTTACCTGAGTGGTATCCTACGTAGTAGCCGTTTTGTATGGCGTAATGAAGATGTTTCAAGTAAGTTCTTCGTGGTGTCCATGACATTTAATTCCTCCCGTGTCTGATCAGATCTATAATTGTAGCGATTGCAGCCATGGTTATGGTGATACCAAAGACACCAAGCAACAACCAGATACCTTGTTCCCACAAGGGAAGTGTATTGAACCAGTAGATGAGATCATTTAGCACGCTTACCTCCTCCCAAGTTGTGTTTTAGTGGCTTCCATCTCTGTTATCCACTTGGGTAACATACCAACTGGGTATTTAGCACGTTTGCCTCCTCCTAAGAAACCTACTTGTCTGTAGTACTTACGTAGACTAGGAGTCAACCTAATCTCAAGTTTAAGTTCTGTGAGGGTCTTGTGTGCTATAGTATCACGATTGTAACCAGGACTATTGAACACGTAAGTTTTACCTATTGCTTTCATGTCATCCTCCTAAGATACGTTCACACCACTCTTGTATTTCTTCAATCTCTTTCTTACTGAAGAGTATTTCTAATCCGTCTTTCCGTTCAATAAACTTAAAATACAAACGAGGATCTTTGTTTAAACCAGTATACAAATCAAACTCTTCTTCTTTGAAGAAGCCTGTTATTTTCATGTTACCCACATGCCTCCATGTCTATCTGTCCACTGTAGATCATCAAAGTCATAGTCTTCTAACCTACCATCATCATACTTAACAGTAATAGACCTACCTTCATGATCTACAAACAGAATCTTACCGTATGGTATATCAATCAGTGAACAACGACTCTCCTCCTCTTGGTAGACAGGTTCGTTCCTCCGTGGTCTGCTCTGTCTCTGTCTCGTTTCCACTGCAACATCCTTCTGTTGCAGGCGACTGAAGTGTGTCGCCATAGGCCCATAGCCTCGCCGCTAGGCAAGGATCATCGTTGATATGTTGTATCTTAATAGCCATTTCCATGAGTTCGCCGTATGTCATGGATCGTATAGCATACTTAACTTGTTCGGGAAACGACAGGCCGTAGCCTGCCGCTAGTTTGTCAATGTGTTGGCTGCTCATACTGGTAGCCTATCCCACATGAAACGAACCAATGCAGGCCATATTTCAGCCCATGGTTCTTTGTCATCTTGCATCTTTTGAATAAGCATCCTCGCTTCCATCAAACGAGAAGGCATAACTTCGTGAATAGCATTAATTAAATCTAGAACTGCGTTCTCTTCTGCTGTCTTCTGTCTCATGTTTTACCTCCATGTAAGATCAACCCAACTATGAGAGAACAACGAGCAGGATGCTGTTCCCAACGATACTCACTGTCCAGCCATACCTTAGCTGGACATCCACATTTAGAACAGAAAGGATCTTTATCATCCTCTCTATAGTGAACTACTTCTCTCAGTTCACGTTCACGTATAGCATTCCCAACGAATTCTCCCTTAACAGGATTGTCTTTTGGACTTAGGAAGTTAATGAACATTCTATTCTCCTAGATGTCTCACTTCGTTCGACCACTTCTTCAGCTTACCCTACATAGTACTCCCTTTTTATTCTTAAGTCAAGTCAGCCATGGACTTAAACTCAACAATATCAATGGCTTGTCTTAAAACATACATTATAGACAAATGTTGTGGTCTTATTCTCGCGCCCTACAAACTTAGTCAAACCTATCACGATGGTGCGATTACACCATCGTTATGTACATACATATACTATGCAATAGGAATAGGATACCAGCAGGATAACGGATCCTACAGGTACATAAACTGTTGCTTAATTATTAGGCAGTCTGTGGTATTATGTTGCTCCCAGCCGCTCGGAGCAACATGCTACCTCCAAATCTATGAAATAAGCGCGTACCTGCCTTGACTTAGCCACAATAGGAGAGTAGACTTAGAGACAATAAGAAAAAGACTATGATAAATCATAGTGTTGTTTCACATCGTGAACCGAACCTACAGAGCGTCGCTACACCATGCCCGCAAGGGAAGGGTCTAGCGATGACTGATGCAATGCGACGCTTGAATGATCTATCCGAGCAATACTTGGATGGAATGTGTTCCGCACATGAATATGTGTCGGGAGTTGTTCTTATCCTGATAGAGCCCGGGTTTGAAACCAACAATGCTCTGTTGTTGGCAAATACGCTGTTGTCAATGGCAGAGGTGAAGCGATGACAACGACTGTTTACCACCGACAACATGGCTTAGAGCCTTGGTGTGAATTTGATATCGGGGAAGATAAAGACATATATGACGCAAGATATGCGTTTGGTATAGATGAACCAAACTACCCCGTTCCTGCTATTCGGTATGAGGTAGAGTTTTATGGCTCTGCTCAAATATGGGTATGGAAGTCTAATGGAAGCTTAGCAAAAGTGTACGAATAACAACATACTGCGGGCATGATGCGGCGACGTGATGATAGGTTCTCAACAAGGAGCAGTACACATGGCTAATGATATCTCTATACGTTCCTCCGACAGCACCATTGAAGGTTACGAGTATAGTGCAATTGTCAGCGGTGAAGCAGAGGTCGGACGTTACTTTCGTCTAGCGTTCAATGCCGAGAACCCGGAACCGTGGAAACATGCTGATGATGTTATCATTGATATCATCAGGCGTAACCCACAACAGCCGGGCGTTGATGACGAGGATTATAATGAAGCTATCTTAGAACAGATGGCGGAGTTTGAGCCTCAAACACTAGCTGGTACTGCAATGGATGTAGTAGCAGAGCAAGCCAAGTCTTTCGATAAGCTTGTGGAAGAGGCCGCTGCAATCCTTAATCGAGACGAGGCCCTAAAAGAAATCTTCATTGCTTTAGACGAAGCAAGTAAGATGGATTATATGGGTCCTGTTCATGTCCACACTAGAATAGCTCAACTTGTGGACAGTAACCCGGAATTGTGGAACTTGTTACCTGAACCGGGGACTACTAAGGAGTATGTCGAGGGAACAAATGAACCTTATGATAAGTACCCTAAGACAATCGTAAGCAGTTCAGGGTCTAGACGAATTAAGGTGTTCTCTCGTATCGAAGAACTAGCTAAGTTACTGTCTGTCGCTGTTGCGGCTAAACAAAAGAGCGAAGCATTGAAAGTAAAGATAGCTGACAAACAAGCTATTGCTTTCAATCAGGCTGATAAGTCCAACTACGATAAGACAGTTAACGTAGTTAAACGACACTTCAAACTTGCAGTTAACCTGTTGCATAAGTTTAAACAGGTTGATGTGCTGACTAATCTGTCTGTCAAATACTTTCTAACTACCGAAGGACAGACAAAAGGTTTAGTCCGCACAACGCCGCGTCCTATCTCAATATATGACAAACATAACGCTGTAGAGAAGCAGGGCGCGTTCACTTGTTCGCAATTTGCTCTTATGAACCCACGTAAGGCGTTGCGTGATGTGATAGGTAATCCTCTCCTCAACCAATTTGATGCTTTGGTAAATAGTGTTGAGGGTAGAGAAACAGGCGAAGCAACAACGTACACCTTGCCGAAGAACATGGAACAAGGCGAGGATATGTTGAATACGTTCGTCACCTACCTTATGGATGGCGACGTATTCAAGTTATGGTTGGACTACATGACAAAGGCAGGTGGAAAGGAAGCACGATCCGCTTGCAAGCGTCTAGGTGATCGTCTCAATGTGCTAGCCTCTGTTAAACCAGCAGAAGAGAGCACAAGAGATAAGCTAATAGAGGCAGCAAAGCAACGCGCTGCTACTAAATAGAGGTAGCTAGATCGCCCATTAACTAGCATCTAACTAAAACCCCGCATGGTCTTGCGACTGTGCGGGGTATTTTTATGTCTAACGTTATATTAGACTGTATATTACGTCATACCTATTAGCCTGATAAGCCTGTTATACTATAGTTATGCGCTATATACGTATGTATAATATGCGCTATATATAGTCTGTCAGGCTGTGTGTGCTCTATAAACTAAGACGTCCATTTCACCATAGCATCAGCTCTTGACCCCCTCCAAGGGGGTTGGGGGGTAGGCTAGGCCCGATGAATTACACCGTAAAAATATCTCACCAAAATTTTATTCGAACGTAGTGAGAATGATCTTTTATAGTAATCCTCTAATCTTTAAATCATAAGAATCGTAAACAGTATCGAATGATTCCCAGAAAGTTAATTTCTTCTCTGGTGCTTCAGCAATCACTTGCCAGTACACTGTCTTTGGTTTCATTTTTAAGTATCTTAAATCACCTAATTTGTATCTCATTGTCTATCCTTTGTATAAGCTCATAGGAAGCTCCGTAGTAAGAGTTAGGATGTATTCTGGTATGTGGGTAGCTTAGTGTATAAAATAATGCATCAGTGAGCTTCCTACGCAGTCCTAGAGGCATTCTAGAGTGGTATCCTCGACTCATTTAGTAATCCATGAGTTATCTAGTTTAATAGTTATTGTCTTCTGTTCAAAGAGTCCATATGGATATGAATATTCTCCTGTCTTTTTAAAGTGTTCATAATCTTCAGAAGAAGCAAATGTATAATTCTCTCCTGGTCTAAACTTATACCCAAAAGGATAGTCTCTCCAATTAACATCTTTCACTTAGGTACCGAACTCTTGTGAGATGGCAGTCCTTTATGTAGATTAGATCTAATCTGAAACATGTTATGTGAATAAACTCTAGCATCAGTAAACGGTTCAATCCATAGTTTAATCTCTTTACCTTTGTCTTTCCAGAATTGTGATATTACTTCCATTAATCGTTCTGCTCCTGCCATTGTTAGAGAATCTCCAGAAACATAACTTCTATTCTTTGCGTCCATAACATTTCCTTTCTTCGTCCATAACATTTTCTTGACATATATATTATAATAATATACGTAATGTAGACAACCAGCAGATATACTACTACATAGTTAATAACTTGTCAATATAAATCTATTAATTTATCTGTCTTCTTCTAAGGAATTATTCTATGAGTGGTTATTCTACATTCTCAGCTACTACTGATCAATTAACTTCTTCTTCAGGTAATGTAGCTAATGCTACAGCTACTGCAACATTAGCTGGCGCAGCCGGTAAGACTACTTACATACAAGGATTTGTTGTCTCTGGTTCAGGTGCTACGATAGGATTACCAGTAACCGTTACTGTTACAGGAACTGTAGGCGGAACAATGCATTTCACGTATTGTGCTTCTTCTGGCGTCTTATTAGGAAATACTCCAATGGTAATTGATTTATCAGGATCTCCTATATCAGCATCAGCACAGAATACTTCTATTGTTGTCTCCTGTCCTGCTTTAGGATTAGGTTGTACTAATAATACAGTCATTGCCTATGGATTTCAAATATGAGTTCTAAACAAATCCATGAAGGTTACTTAATGGTAGATCACCGCGCTTCTCCTGGTCTAACCGCGCAAGAAGCCTTATCTCTAGGCTATCATCCCGCGCAGGTATCCGAAGGATCTCTCTTTGAAGCTAAGACCAATCATTGTTCTCATTGCGGTACCGTAGTAATCATGAATCCTATGAGAACCAGAGATAGATCTTTATGTCTCTCCTGTAATAAATATATCTGTGATAACTGCGGCATACAGTCGAAAATGCCAGACTATGTACATAAAACTTATATTCAACAACAAGAAGAAGGTTTGACCTACTTCGCAAACCTAGGAAACAACATTTAAATGGCTAAACGAATCTTTTCTACAGCTGGCGTATCTTTCGCTGCAGTAGCTACTGGCACCATCTCTGCTGGCGCTAATCATATGTCTATGATTGGGTCTTCTACTACTCAGGTTACTGACATTATAGAAGTCTTAATCTCAGGGACTGCTGCTGCATCTACTATTGGAGCATTTAGGTATGCTCCCATTGGTACTGCTGCTGTAACTCCCACTGCTCTAGCATCCCCTAATGGTGATGGTCCTATGCAGTCTAATTCTACTCCAGTTACCAACACTACCTTCATCACCGCAGCCACCCAACCTACCAACAGTAATGCGATTACAGCACCTAGAATCAATCTAGGTCTTAATACATTTGGTGGTATCATAAGATGGAATGCAGCTCCCACACAGCAATATACTTTAATTGGTAATGCTGTCTTTGCTGCAGGTCTTCCTGTGACCTTAGGTCAAGCTATGTTGTATAACGATAGCAACGGTACTGGCGCTACAACCACTGCTAACGCACATATCGTCTACGAACCGTTCTAATATACGTTTGGTTTTAAGTGGCTATAACCCATATTGAAACCATTCTAGGTGCGGATGGAAGTGCCACTGCTGTAACCAGTACATCGGCGTCTTTCACTGCAGCACGTAGTGGATTTGTCTGTGGTCTATTTGTAGACTTAGGAAGCACTAACGCTTTAACAAGTGTAACAGATGATCAGAGTAACACCTATTCACTTGTCACAGCAATAACTGATAGCACTAACAATGGAGTTATTCAGTTATTTTACAAAGAAAATGTAACTAGTGTTACTACAGTTACAGCACATTTCACATCTTCTGCTCAAGTTCGTGTTGCTATCAGTAATTACACTGGTATAGCTACTGCCTCAGCAATTGATGGACATACTGGACAAGTCCAAACAACTCCAGGAACTGGAGCTAATATAGTAACCACAGGAACATTTACACCTACTACTAACGGTGATTTGATCTACGGCGGATGTTCTGAAGCATTTGGTGGTGCTATTGTCTATACAGCAGGTACTTCTCCTAATGCTTTTACACAGAGAGCATCAAATACTGGGGCTGAGAATGATGCCTTATTTACTGAAGATTTCATTCAATCAACGGCTGCATCTATTGCAGCTACAATGGGACAAACAGCTAACTTCACTACAATGTCTGCTGTCGCTGCGTTTAAAGCAGCAGTCTCAGGGGCTCCTGTTGTTTCTAAAATAATAGACTTACCATTTCCTGCTTTCAGACCAGACCGTTCTTATATCTACACTAAACCTATTATTAACAATCAAGTACTCTTCTCTCAGATATTGACGTAATATGAGTGGTAATTTTACAGCTACCCCTCCAGGTATCTTTCCAGATATTAGACCTGTTACTTGGTATAGGGATTGGTCTCAAAATCTATTAGAAACGACTCTAAGTAGTACAACACAGTATGTTCTAAGAGATCCTCTATACACTCAACATCAACCTCTTCGTTCAGGTTTAACTTGGACTCAGAGATTTGAATTAACTAATGTTAATTCACAGTATGATTGGCCTAATCCACCTAGAATAACTTGGTATCTGAGTATAGAAGATCGTGGTAATGTCCTATTACCTAGACCTACTCCATTTACACCAGTAGACCAACCTAATCCTAGACCTGTAACATGGTACCAAAGTTGGACTATATCTGGTAATGCTCTAACAACTGTTGTTCAAAATCCATTCGTACAAACAGATTGGCCCAACCCACTTAGGGTTAATTGGTATCAAACATGGTTAGACGCAGGTAATGTACAATTACCTTTCCCTACACCCTTCTTACAGATTGTAGACTCACCTTTACCTGTAATCCCACAACCTATAAATCAGACGTGGATACAAAGTTTAGTCAATTTCTTTCAAGAAGAAACATTTCCTTTTGTACAGGAAGATTGGCCTAATCCTCAGAGAACAATCTGGTATAAAGATTGGTATCAAAACCTTCTAGAAACTACACTAGCACCAGTCTTTCAAGCACCATTCAATCAACTTGACTGGCCTTTACCTGAAACATATCAACCTATACAACAATTCTGGTCAGAGTTTGGAAACGTACAATTACCATTTCCTACTCCATTCTTTCAAAATGTAGATAGTCCTTTACCGATTATTTTACAGCCAATAGATCAAACTTGGTTACAAAGTTTATTAAATTCAACCTTATTTGTTCAAAATCCCTTTAGACAATCAGACTGGCCGTTACCTAGAACCTTTATTCCTATAGATCAATTCTGGAGAGATAATCCAGAACTTCTATTACAGTTTATTCAAGGTACACCATTCTTTCAATCAGACTGGCCGTTACCTAAAGGTTATCCACCTATTGACCAATTCTTTATGGTCAATACCAGCCTTCTTCCAACTCCTACTCCACCACCTATACAAATACTAAGTAGTGGTAGACAATTGACAGAGAAGGATGTCTTAAGATCATGGATGAAAGCCGTTCGTAGGATGGGTAAATGAAATATAAGATATCTAATAACGATACCACTGTGCTTAGTCGTCATGTCGCCAAGCATGGATACATGCTTAGTCGTGAAGCAGGTATATACGTAGACGTGCTTAGTCGTCAATTGAAAGCATTTGCTTCAAAAGGTGGCAAAGCAAGAGCACTAAAATTAACACCAGAACAACGTTCTGAAACAGCCTCCAAGGCAGCGAATGCTCGTTGGAGCAAAGGAGAAGAATTAAACAATGGATTACGCAGTACATAACGTCCCTTCATATCAACATCTTCAAGGGACACCTCAGGCAGCCCACATGGGTAGTCAGAGTCATAACGGTTCAGATGGTGGCCCTGCTGGTAACTTAGGCATGGGTGGTGCTATGGAACATGATCCAGGTGGGGTAACCCCATCTAGGATTGGTAAAGGTTCTGCAGTTAAATTAGAGAAGGGTGCCCCTCACGGCATGGATATGTAATGGTTGAATACGGAGACCAGGGAAATGAGAGATATCCAAAATATGACCCTGATGTAGATTATATTAGAGAATCTATTGTTGGTGAAAGACAAGATGCTGGTTTTGATAAACAAGTTCGTAGAGGATTAATACATCAAGCTTTTCCTTCTATTGGAAATAACAAAGCAGCTCACGAAGGTTCCCAATCTTCAGTACCTTCTAAGGAAAATCAATAAATGTTAAAACATAAGACAAGGAAATCAATGATTCATCCTGCATTCCCAGGAGAAGGTACTGTACAACCTACCCACATGGGTAGTCAGTCTATGGTCCCTAATTCTCCTACTACACCAGAGATGATGGCTCCTCAGATGCCTAGTGATTTAAGTACACAAATGCAACAGAGTGGAGAATACTAATGCAGGAAGTATCAGCTCCTCACAGAACTACAAGAACTAACTTTATAGTAGTTCCTGAACATCGTCTTAGAGATGCTAAAGAGATCTTTGAGAAAGCAGTTCGTGAAGAAGGACTAAAAGTACATGTTCATCGAACGCAGTGAGATGGACCTATTAGAAAGATAAGTAATGGTTGATAAAACATGGGAGGAGTTGAAAGCTAGTGGTGGAGGTTTGTTAATTCATCCCTCTTTTCCTGATCAAGATAGTGCAAGTCCTGCTCATGAAGGATCTAAATCAGCACCTCCATCAAAGGACTCTAATCAACCTGTAGACTTAAACAGAGGTAAATCAATTCTTCCCGGTCAACCTGGCTCAACACCTCCGGGATTTAAAGGATATCAATAATGACAATAATGTCTCCTAAAGATAGTTTAGGTAATCAACTATATTCTCAATCAGCACAAGGCATGGATCCTAAATATCCAGACCATGGACTGTCTAATGATCACATCATGGCTAAACGTAATGAGATTATAAACGTTCATAAACATCCAGTTAATAAACTTCCCAGACCTTCAGGCGGTGGCGAGGCACCTAATATTAAGCCGGCAAAGAAAGTCATCGATGACTCTAGCCACTTTGGAGACGGGAACAGAAAGCAACCTGTTAGATAAATGCATAAAGCAATAGCAGATTTCTTATTTGGACTATGTTTTGGCATGGGATTTGCCATTGCAACTAATGTCTTACATTTTCTAGGTCAGTTTATCAAGTAATGGCTGATCTTAAGTATCCTAAGTTTGCAGTACGTTACACAGACGATCATGGTAGTTCTAATGAACAGTGTTCTAAATGTGAATATTACATTAAAAGAACTTGTGAGATAGTAATGGGAACTATTAGCCCTAATGGTTGGTGTAACAAATTTAAAAGAGAGTAATAATTATGGAATCACTTAAACACAAGATCGCGTCTCACGTAGGTTCAACAACCGAAGTAGCCATTCATTTTACAGCAGATGAAATGAAGCATCTTCACGACATGTTCTTTCCTCCGAAGATCGTGAAAGAGTCTAATGCCAGCCGGTTACCTCAAACTAAAACGTAAGTACGGCACAGTTAAAGCCGCTAAGATTTGGAATAGTAAAATGAAAGGTACTGGTAAGACAGTAGGAAAAGGAAGAGCATAATGGCAAATAGATTAGTTAGTACAGTAACAGCCGCTGCAAGCCAAGCAGTAGCAATAACACCTACAGATGGTGTTGATTTAACATCGAATACACGTGCTCTTTGGGTAGGTGGTGCTGGTACTTTAGCTGTTATTATGGCAGGTGATGGCAGTTCAGTGACATTCTCAGGTATTCCAGCAGGAACACTTCTTCCTATTCAAGTTAGTAGAGTATCTGCAACAGGTACTTCAGCTACATTGATTGTAGGACTTAATTAATGTCTCGTAGACCTATTAAGATTTCTGTTGAGTTATCTTTAAGTTAGTTAATGGAAGAATTTCTTAAAGTTAATCTAGGTAACATCTTGACTATATTAACTTTTATAGCAGGTGGTAGCTGGTTTATGTCCAATATTAGAACCTCAGTAGATGCACAATCTGGGAGGTTAGAGAATGTGGAAGAAGAAATTTATGAGTTAAGGAAAGTAGTAGTAGCTATGGCAAGACAAGAAGAGAGAATGACTGCCATGGACCAAAGAATGCTATTACAAGGCAAACGTATAGATAGAATGGAAAATGGGCCGACCTAAGGGAGCTAAAAACAAACTTAAGCAGACTGTTCTAGAACAACATAGAGATCAGATTAGACAGTCTTGTATATATTCCTTTGAAAAGTATATAGAGACAGTTCAACCTATGCGTTTACTAGGTAATATACATAGAGAAACAATCTCTTGGTGGACTAGGCAAGATGCTAAAGATCATCAATTAACCCTTTTACCTAGAGATCATATGAAATCTAGTTTAATTACTTTAAGGGCTTCTTGGGAGGTTATAAAGAATCCGGCCATAAGAATCCTCTATATATCATCTACATCTAATCTTGCTACCAAAGCACTTAAATCTATTAAAGACATATTAACATCAGATGTTGTTAGATTATTATGGCCTGATTTAATACATAAAGAAGAAGCTAAGAGAGAAAAATGGACAGAACGTGAAATTTCAGTTGACCACCCCAAAAGGAAAGCTGAGTACATTAGAGATCCAACTATCTTTACTGCCGGCCTTACTTCCAATATTGTTGGCCTTCACTGCGATATTGCTATTCTCGACGACGTTGTTGTAGAGGGTAATGCTTATCAAGAAGAAGGTAGAGAAAAAGCAAAGAATCAGTATTCCCTACTGTCTTCTGTTGAAGGCGTAGGGGCTAAAGAATGGGTAGTTGGTACTAGATATCACCCTAAAGATCTATATGCTGACTTAGTAGAAATGGAGATTGAAGAGTATGATGAATTGGGTAATAGAATCGCAGCCGAACCCTTATTTGAGGTTAAGGAACATGCTGTGGAATCCTTGGGAGATGGTACAGGTGAATTCCTCTGGCCCAGACAGCAACGCTCAGATGGTAGATGGTTCGGCTTCGACGTCAAGATCCTTGCCACGAAAAGAGCGCAATACCTTAACAAGACGCACTTCAGGGCACAATACTATAACGATCCGCACGATGTTGGATCATCGCCGATTCAGAGAAGCCAATTCCAATACTACGGTCCGGAGCATCTCTACTGCCGTGACGGAAGATGGTTTTTTAAAAACAACCGTCTCAACGTTGTCGCCGCTGTCGACTTTGCCTTCAGTATCGGTAAAAGGTCAGACTCATCGTGTATTGTAGTAGTCGGTGCAGACGGATACAATCAATACTACATACTAGAAATAGACAGATTTAAGACTGATAAGATATCAGAATACTATCGTAGAATACTTAAACTCTACGAAAAGTGGGGCTTCCGTAAGATCAGAGCAGAAGTCTCAGCAGCACAAATAGCCATTGTCAAAGACTTAAAAGAAAGTTACATAAGACCTAATGGGTTATCCCTGGCTGTTGAAGAATATCGCCCTAGTCGATGGGAAGGAAGCAAAGAAGAGCGTATTATGGCTGTCTTAGAGCCCAAGTACGCTAATAATCAAATATGGCATTATCCTAGTGGTAACTGTCAAGTATTAGAAGAAGAGCTTGTCTTCATGAACCCCCCTCATGATGACGTTAAAGATGCTCTGTCTTCTGCCATAGATTTCGCTGTACCTCCAATTAACTTTACTAAGTCAATTAGAGATCAACAGGATTTCAAATTCCATTTAAAATTCGGAGGAGTTAATTGAAATTAACCTCATTTGACAATGGTGTAACCATTGAAGTAGACAGAGAAAAGATTACAGACTTAGGTCCACATGCAGACGGTGGATCATTCGTTAAAGTCAATGGATTTTTATATCATGTCTCTGAAAAGATAGAAGAAATACTTCCTAAATGACCGGTAGAGTAATGGAGCTGCACAATGTGTTGCAGCCCGATATGTTAGCTACAAGAATAACAGAACGTTGGATAGAGTGGGATACACTACGTCAGAACGCTAAAGTTGATTGGGAGGAAGTCAGAAGATATGTCTATGCTACGGATACGACTCAGACTACGAATGCTCAGTTGCCTTGGAAGAATAAGACGACTGTTCCGAAGCTTTGTCAAATAAGAGATAATCTATTTGCTAACTATACAGCTACTCTCTTTCCTAGCACTCAACGTAATAAATGGTTATACTGGCAGGCAGACGAGAAGAACAGTGCATCAGTAGACAAGAGAGATGCCATCCTTAACAGGATGCAGTGGATCATAAGTCAACGTTCATTCAAACAAGAACTATATAAATGCATCATGGATTACATAGATACAGGTAATCCATTCGCTACTATAGAGTTTATGGATGAAAGAGTTGAACAATCCAACGGTATTAAAGTTGGTTATGTAGGCCCCGTTATTAAACGTATCAATCCTTTAGATATTGTCTTCAATCCTACAGCAGAGAACTTTGAAAATTCTCCTAAGATAGTTAGATCAATCATATCTTTAGGTGAGTTAAGAGAATATCTACAACGTTTATCTAATGACGAGAATAGGAATGCTTATGAAGAACTCTACAACTATCTCCGCAATATTAGATTCCATGCCAGAACCTTCCAAGGTGACTGGCAGCAACGTGATCGCCTTTATGCGATGGACGGATTTACGTCCTATAGGTCCTATCTCTTGGCCGACTTTGTGGAGGTACTTACGTTCTTCGGTGATTGGTACGATCAAATAAATGACCATTTCGAAAAGAATAGAGTCATTACGTGCATTGACAGACATAAACTTATTGAGAATAGACCTGGATCGAGCTATTTTGCTAAACCTCCAATATATTCTGTCCCGTGGAGAAAAAGACAAGATAACCTCTGGGGACAAGGACCTCTCGCAAACCTTATAGGTATGCAGTACCGTATGGATCATGTAGAGAACATGAAGGCAGATGTCTTTGATCTTATTACATACCCAGTACAGAAAGTCAAAGGATTCGTCGAAGATTTCGTCTGGCGTCCTGGTGAAAAGATATTCATTGGAGATGAAGGCGATGTCGAGATGCACATTCCTCCTCATAACGTTCTTCAAGCTAACTTAGAAATACAGAATTTAGAACGATTGATGGAAGAGATGGCTGGAGCGCCCCGCGAAGCAATGGGTTTCCGTACTCCGGGCGAGAAGACTAAATATGAAGTCCAACGTCTAGAGAATGCTTCCGCTAGAATCTATAACAACAAGATAACACAATTCGAAGAAGAGTTCTTAGAACCTCTTCTTAACGCTATGTTAGAACTTGATAGAAGAACAATGACTGGAGTTCAGACAATTCCTGTCTTTGATGATCAGTTTAAGATTACTACATATCAAGAACTAACAGTAGAAGATATAACAGGTGTAGGACGTATTAAACCCATAGCAGCACGTCATTTTGCTGAACAAGCAGATTTAGTTCAGAACATAACATCTCTTACAGGCTCTAATTTATGGCCTACTATACAGCCTCATTTCTCTGGAGTTAGATTAGCTCAGGTATTTGAGAAAGCATTAAACATAGAAGATTACAACATAGTCATGCCATTTGTAGCTCTCTCAGAACAAGCAGAAGCACAGAAGTTTACCAATGCTTTAGAAGAACAAGTACATATGGCTAGTCAGACAGCTACAGGACAAGGGAGTGACTTTGACCTAAATGGACCTCCTACTACTCCTGAAGCAACTCCAATGAATTTGCATAGACAGCCTCCTGCCAATGCATCACCAGTAGGGACATTAGCTACTCAATGACACCAACACAAGATAGTATTTTAACAGAAATTGAACAATCGTTTGGAAATATACGTAGATTGTTTAACGATATAGAACAAGAGTTTAATAGCATTAATGATGCATTGCAGAGATTGTTATCTCATTTATGAAGACCAAAGCATTAGAGATAGCTCATAAATTAGTTAAAGGTGAAACTCTAACACATGAAGATAGAACGTTTTTAATTGCGTTTATATTCTTTGCTAATGAGTTTCAAGATTACATAAAGGAGACCAAGACCAGTGGATAGTCTATTAGAGACCACACAAGTAGACGATACGATAGATTACCTAGAGACTTTAGTAGGTGAGAACAAAAAGTTCAGAGATGCTAAAGAATTAGCTAAAGGTAAATATATAGCGGATAATTACATCCAGACATTAGAATCTCAGATGGACCAGATCAGGAGAGACTATTTAAAAGAAAAAGAACAGAACGTAGCTAGAGCAAAACTAGAAGATCTCTTAGACCGATTAGAGAAAAGACAGACTGCTCCTCCGACAGAACAACCAATAGTGACGGAACAGAAGACTCCTAGCATAAAGAAAGAAGACATAGAATCTCTTGTGGATAACCGTATCCATGAACGTGAGACCACACGTAAACAGACAGAGAACTATAACTTCGTCAAACAGAAGCTAACTGAAAAGTATGGTCAAAACTATAATAATCAATTAGCTAATCATATGGCAGAACTAGATATTTCAGAAGATTATCTTAATCAGACTGCACGTAACAATCCTAAAGTATTACTTAAGATGTTAGGTATCGAGGATGTCTCTCCTAATAGAGATCCATTCAGATCAGTCCCTAGAAACGTACAGAATACTACTACCTTCAAACCAAACGTAGAAGTTAGAAACTGGGATTATTACCAGAATATGAAAGATACGAATCCTAAGAAATACTACGACCCCAAAACAAACGTTGAAATGCATCGAGACATGCTCTCCCTTGGAGATTCATTTGAGACAGACGATTTCAACAAATATGAAAAAGATTATAGAATTAAATTCTAAATCAATCTAAAGGAGACTTCTAAATGGCAGGCTTTATGGATGCCAATACTCAGTTTCTTTTAAGAACTAACCTTTGGTCGAGACATATCAAAGAGTTACTCTTAGACGAATTGAATGCTATGAAGTTTGTCCGTATTATTTCCGACTTCCCAGATGGCGTAACCTTAAACATTCCGTCCATTGGTGAAGCAACAGTTGCAGACTTTACTGAAGGTCAAGCAGTTAAATATGATGCTATGGATACTGGTAACTTTACGTTCCAGTTCGATAAGTACAAGTATTCTGCTAATGCCATTTCAGAGAAGTTCAAGAGGGATTCGTTCTATGCTGCCGATGTTATCGCTGCATTCGTTCCCCGTCAGCATCGTGCTCTCATGGAAGCTGTGGAAACCGATATCTTCGCCAAGGCGAATGCAGGACAAACAGCAGCAAATACAAATATTATTAACTTAGCAGACCATCGTTTCGTTGGTACAGGTGCCGGTTCAGGCATTTCGTACCCAGACTTCGCTAGAGCACATTATGCCTTAACAAAGGCTAACGTTCCTCTAGTGAATCTGTGTGCGGTTGTTGATCCTTCCGTTGCATATACGATTCAAACTCAGGCTAATCTTGTTAACCTCTTATCCCCCATGCCAATGTGGGAAGGCGTTATCAGAGATGGTGCGGTTACCGGATTCAAATTCCGGTTTAATCTCTTTGGGTTTGACATTTATGTGTCTAACTATCTTCCCAATATAACTTCCGAAACCATCACTTCTGGTGGTGTAGCAGGCTCCGTAGGTACAGCTTTTTCCGCTGGCTCTGTTGGTGTCGCTAACTTCTTCTTCTCGGCAGCTCCAGGTGATACCCTTCCATGGGTTGGCGCATTCCGTCAGCTCCCAACTGTCTATTCTGAATTCAATAAGGATCTACAGCAAGAAGAGTACATCACCATTGCAGAATGGGGATTCAAGTTATATAGGCCGGAGAACCTGGTCACCATCCTCACGAACGCAACTGTTGTTCCGAGCTAATGGAGGTTTAACATGGTCGCAGGTACATGGTATAATCAGGACGGTTTATACTTACAATACGGTACACAGAAACCCGTCCCTGAGATTGGTGGAGATTATCTTGTTTACGGGGAAACTCGTGAGATAGAAACCTACATTCCTCTCGTTCCCACTCAGTGGGGTTCTCCAGCTACAGCCGGTAGTTCACCGTTTGTTGTTGGTGGCGCTCCCACAACCTTCTCTGGTACAGGTACTGCTCTTCAAGCAGGTATCCAATCAGTGAATCTCTTCGTTCCATTACAAGGAACTCTCCCAACTGGTCTTACGTCAGGTACTATCATCCTTGATAGAACTCAATTGTTCTTTGAAACTGTTGAAGTTGAGACTATTGTTGGCGCAACAGGTGGAACTTCTCTTGCTGTAGGTCTCGCAACGACTTCCCAGCTTCCAGGTTCACCCAATGCAACATTCGTTCAGGTAACTCCTAATGCAGGTGTTCAGCTCTTAAACGGTCTGCTCACTGCAAATATGGCTACTCCTGGTATGCGTGCGACATTCTGGACACCCACCGCAACTAGTGGCATCATATTTGGTGGTACTGGATTTGCTACTGCTATTGCAGGCAATGGCGCGTGGTTGGGCAATGTTCCACTCGTGACGAATGTCATCACTCCACTCCCACAGAGTGCATGGATCTCTGCGATTGCTACAGGTACGTTTACAAGCGGACTTGTTCAGCTTCGTCTTAGATACAAGCTCTACGGTAACATCAGCTTCTAATAGCTAATATAGTGTTGGTGCCCTTCGGGGCACCTCACTAGAAAGGAAACAAATGGCAATCGATACTTCTAGAATCGACCTTATGGGTGGTTTAGACGAAGTTGTTATGAACCAGCGAGTTAGAGCTTATGTTCCTGGAACGCAGGTATCTTCATCGGTACCTGGTGGTCAACAGTTTGGTACTATGTGGATGACTGGAACTGGTGTGGTTACTACTGGTACTGGTGCAACTGGTACTACAGCAACCGCAGCTCAACTTGGCGGTGGAATATTCGTATGGAATTCTACTGCCGCAGCTCAAACTGTTACTTTAGATACAGCTACTAATATTGTTAATTATATGAGCAATAACAGTGCTGGTGTTCAAATAGGTGACATCTTTCAATGTTTGATTATTAATGGCGGTGCCACTAATAGTTTTACAATTACAGCAGGATCTGGTGGAGCATCAGATGCTAATCAATCTGTAATAACCATAGCGGCAGCAGCATCTAAAACTCTATTGATTAGAATAACTGCTATATCAACACCCGCATATATAGTATACGCATAAGAAAGTAGATTATGTCTGAAAATATTACTCTTAACAATGTAGCTACATTTCAAAATGACACTACTGCTGTCACTACTATTAATAGTAATAATGCAGTTATAACTACAGCTTTTCTTGATGTTTTATCTAGAAGTGGAGTCACTCCTAATCAGATGACTTCCACTCTGGATATGAATGGAAATCAAATAGTTAATCTTCCTCCTCCTCAAACTGTTAATTCTCCAGCTAGATTAATAGATGTAACC
>Ga0179596_10000230_pt1 | contig 24803 bp, 21 predicted proteins | sample CZODoug1_1_08_16_FD_155494 | JGI IMG/M metagenome (GOLD analysis project Ga0179596, IMG submission 155494) | Vadose zone soil fungal communities from Angelo Coast Range Reserve, California, USA - CZODoug1_1_08_16fungal (Illumina Assembly) | ecosystem: Environmental > Terrestrial > Soil > Vadose...
GGGCGATGATCTCGCCGATCGGATGGCTGCCGATATCGGTCTCGACATCCTCGTCTTCCAGCCGCTCCCGCAGCTCTCTTTCCCGCTGGTAGGCCTTGATCCCGGTGAGCTCGGCATTGATCGCCTGCTTCACGATGCGTCCGACCTGCGCCTTGCGCCGGTGCCGGCGATCCGTCTCGGCCAGCGCCGCGCGCTCCGCCTGCCTGTCCAGCGCCGCCGAGACCGCGCGTGGGGTCAACGGCCCCTCGGCGATCCGGGCCTCCAGCGCCACCGTCTGGCGCACCGAGCGCGAAATCCGCGTGAACACCAATCCAAGATCCGGCCCGGCCTTTTGCGGTGTCCCGGCCGGCTCGGAAACCGCCTTCGCCTGCTCCAGGGCCTGCCGCCCGACCGCCTCCGCCAATTCCATACCGATCTCGGCGAGCCGCTGCAGCATCCGCAGATGCCGCTCGGTGCGCTCGCTCCTTTCCGAACCACAAGCGCACCCCTCCATCCGCTCCGAGGAGGGACCGTTCGGGGCCGCGTCGCCGGGGGCGATCTCGGCCGGATCTATGGCTTGCGTCATGTCCATGAACATATCAAGAACACAGAGCATATCGAGAGTCAAGGGCCGTTGCAGGGCCGTCGAAGGCCGGCGGAGAACTCACCTGCTCGACGCTTCATTCAGGAACACGGGGATGAGGGGCCTAGGGGACCTGTTTATCATGCACCCGTGCCCCTCGGCGCTGGAACGGGCCTAGGGCCGGTTCACAGTCAGTCAGCCACTTCTGCCGGATTGGGGTCCGTTTCTGGTGTCGCCTCGGGTTCGGGTTTTGCTTCGGCCTCTGGGTTTGCCGGCGCTTCGTCCCTAGGCCGAATTCGTGGCTTGAACGGTGGATAGGCTGCCGTCAGCTGGTCGAGCATCAGATTGACCAGTTTAACCGAGTCGCGAGAGACGCTCTCCATCGTCTCTCGCGGCGGCGCTGGAACGCGATGATAGCGATGCAAGGGATTAAGGCAGAGATCGAAGACCGTGTCGCGTACCGCGCTCCACTGACCGTGGACGTAGCTCGACGGCCAGCCGTAATATTTGTCGTAAATGTCCTTAGCACCGGCCGCGTCGCTCATTTTCCGTAAGTCCAGCCCGGCCCAATTTCCAAGTTCTATCTCGGTATATTCTTGCCAGACATCCTCGTTGGCCAACATTTCGAGTTCCTCGATCTTTATATACTCTGGAACCTCCTCTGCCTCCAGGTCGAGCATTTTCAGGAAAGCGAGCTTGGCTTGGCCGACACCATGCCTGCGATATTTCTCCCAAAGTGCCTTTTCGTCACGGTTTCGCAAAAAAGCCAGCGTCAAATATACCTCCACCATCGTACGCATGGCCAGGCGCCCCTCAATGCGGTTATGGGCTCTGCTGCGGTTGATGTTGAGGGCGAGGGTGATGCCATAGAGAACCATGCCGAAGACGGCATCGCTGCGGGCATCCATGTCGGTCGTGGTGTTATTCATGAAATGCGCCGCAACCTTCGCGTACATTTCGACCAGCGCCTTGACCGCGGGCCGAGTATCAAGCTCGGCGACACCTTGCCGCGGCGCCGGTATGCATTTCGTTCGCTTCCAGCATTCCTGCCAGAATTTCTGGGCAAACCCCGACTCTTTGATTGCGGAATCCAGGATGTTGAGGCCCATTTCCAATGCTCGAATCTTCGGCCGCACGGAGCGCATGTCTCCAACGTCGGGATAACCGATCAGCTCATCCCGGATATGGGACATGGTCGTCGGTAGTCGAACCCGGTCGGTGACGGCGTAGAAAACGACTTTGATCCAGCGGCAATCGGTCGCTGCCTGGGACTGATGTTCAGTGGTAGCAGCGACGGCGGCAGCGGCAATTTCCGAATGGATTGTAGCGTCCGGCTCATCGAGATGCCTCGTCCAGTGGGCGCGATCCGGAAGGCAATCGAACAACAGCAGCGCCGACAAGGCGTGGCGGGCTTCCGGAGCGGCGAATAGCGGGGCGAAGATCACATCGAAGGTCGCGTCGTCGAGTTCGGCGATCACCGAATGTTGGATGGCGGTCGCGGTTGTTTCGGGAAGCGACTTGATGGCAGCGATGACTTGGCGGAAGCACTCGAGATACCGTTCTCGCGGAAGATGGCCGACGAGAATGACCGCCCACAAAAGTTCCGGCAAGCGCTCGTCACGCCAGGACACCAATGCCGTATTGGGGACCTGAGCAAAAGGCGGCTTCAGGGTTTTGCCATGGAGCTTATGCTGGTCGAGCGAGCTGATGTTGCGATCACCTTTGGTGCCGCGCTTGCTGGATCCCTTCTTACCGCCCTTTGCTATCCTAACGATCCCCCATCCCATTACTTTGACGAAATGCTGACAGCAGGTCTGGCAAAAATCCGCTCCATAACGTCACGCTAGATGACGATCAGTTCCGTCCGCATCACACCGTCTCCGCGTTGATCTCGTCATAGTCCGCGTGGGTGCCGAAGAACCTCATCGCCAGCACACCCGCCCGATATTGCACGATCGCGACCAACCGAAAGTCATATTGTGCACGCCCTACGCCGCCTCGATCAGATGCGCGATCCACCGGCTGAGGCTCGTACCTTCGGCCGCCGCGCGGATCGCCGCCTTTCGATGCAACTCGGGTTCGGTCCGGACCAGGATCTTGCCGTTGAACGGCCGATCCGGTTCCTCCCCCCGCTCGGCGCAGTGTGCGAGATAATCGTCGATGCCACCCTCGAAGGAGGCTCGCAGTTCCGCCGCGTTCGAGCCCTCGAAATGGATGATGTCCTTGAGCCCAAGCACGACACCCGAGAAGGTTTCCTCTTCAGGGTCGAAATCGATTGGACCGGCCGTATAGCCCTTGTATTCCATGGTCATGGCTTGACCCCCGCGTTCGTCAAAAACAGGCGCATCGCATCGACGGCGCCCTTCTTCGTGGTCGGCTTCGGATGCGGCCGATGAAAATTGGCGCGAACGCCCTTCAACGTCATCGCAACCCGGCTGCCTTCCCGCTCCTGAACTGTGCCACCGCTCCCGATCACGAGTGCTTCGATCTCCACCCAGCGGATATCCGCCTTGGTCGGCCGGCTGAAGATCGCTTCGAGCGTTTTACGGTGCTTGCTGTTCACGGCAAAATGATAGCGTAAGGCGATATCTCGCGCAACAAGGGTGATAGCGCATTGCGCTATCGTGTCCGCTTCGTGCGGCCCCTTCGGCACGGGCTGCCGTTTTATCCATCATTTGTTGGAAGAATACGGGGGCACCTATTTGTTAATAGGCTGCCGCCCCCCAATCCTCGATGCTAGACGACAGCGAGGAGCGTGAGAAATGGGTAAGATATCCCCACATCTTCACAAATCTGACCTGAATTTCGGCCGATATTTTATAATGCGAAATCGCCCCGACCACAGATGGAGATGGAGATGGCTTCGAAAACGTTGGTTCGACAATTTCTATATATCACAACAATAGATAAATCAGACATGGCATCTAAATGAAATGCGTGAAGCTCCTAGAAAGATAGATCGACATTACAAATCGTTCCGGGCACCGAATCGTCGGGACCTACTACGTCTGCACGACATATTAACGAGCGAATTCGATTGCACGACATTCAAGATCGACAATGTTATGTTGGATAATAAAGATGAACTCAGGCATTACAATATTTATCAAGTTACTGAACTTCTCTTCAGTGGCGGCGGTCGGAAACCGTATGTTGGAATACTATACCGAGCAGGTGAATTTGCAAATTGCGTCATCAATGATGACGCACATGGGCCGAGTTTAGCAGCGTTAGCAGTCGCCGATAGCATGTTTGACGCCAACGGCCAGCCTGAATTTGATGAGCCTTTTGAATTTATTGGAAGTGCTGCGGAGTTACATGAGAATAAAATGATCCATTCTTTCAAGACTGAACGAACGACGGCATCGATTCACGCTCTGAATGAGGTTCCCGAAATTCCACCAACAGCACCCACCACTAATACTCCACTGATAAGTCGAATCAAGAACGAATCGTATAGATTAATGCCGCAATTTCTTGTTCAGCTTGTTCTTTCTATATTCAAATTGTTTTCTTGAAATATTGTGGGAAATCCAGTAGCGAATCCGGTGCCATACATGGGAATCTGGGCTCGTCAGCCCGCTTTGGCATAATCGCTCGGTTCGAACTTCTCCTTGCGTCTGCTGCGGAACCACACGGTCCGTGCCGGCAATTCATCGACAGGATCAGGGAAGTCGATGAGATCCGGCCAATCCAGGTGCCCGGCTCTTTTGTGGGCCGTCTTGAAGTTCGTTTCGAACCAGCGATTCAACACGGTGACGCCCCTTTTTGGAAGCGATTTCGTCTTCTTGTCGTTCAGCGGCAAGCCCAAGAAGCGCACATGCAACCACTCGGCATAGTCGAGTGACGCCCGCGTCACCTTCACCCGTCTGCCAGATGGCTCTGCAGTCGCTATCTCCCCAAGCCAGAAGACCCTATCCCTGGTGATTTCACCTAACTTGTGATGACCATCGTGGAGACGCCTGTGCAAAGCCTCCCCAATGCCGATGTATTGCATTTTGGCGCGCCGTTCAAATTTGCGCTTGCCGATGGCAAGATAAAGCCCGTGGGCATACCAGTCGCGCGCTTCGACTTGCGCTTCCTCCAGAGTCTCGTATGGACCATACCAGTTGATCGCGATCATCAGGTGCTTTGATGCCAAGGTGCGTTTCCCCTTATGTCCCACGAGATTAACAAAGGGATTTCCCGGCGGCTATCGTCCTCATCTGGACACCCACTGATGGTCAGCGATCTTCTTTTTACCGCGTTTGTCCATCTCAGCGAACCGTGTACCACGGGATGGAAGGGCTACCTTGCTCGTGGCCGCGCGCGGGGTAGACCTCGCTCCCTCGTATTGTGAACTCTGGGATTGACGAACTTCCTCGCACGTGACCGCGCGAAGGAGACATGTCGCCCCCCTTGATCTGGTAGTGAGGTATGGGTGAACTGCCGCCAGCATGGCCTCGTGCTGGAAACACCTCGATCCCACGTATCTCGAAGTGAGGAATCGAGGAGCCACCAGAAGGATGACCACGGGCCGGGAATAGCTGGGTCATGGTGCTTCCTTGCCACTGGTCAATTTCTGGGCTCGATAATGGACTCGGGATGGAGGTTCATCTCGTAGACAACGTGAGAAGTATGCTGAACATCGAGGCAACTAGAGAAGCCATCGCCACAGCAAACGTCGCGATGGCCCAGGCCTGTGCCCGATTAATTACCGCCCATCCTGCTTCCGTTATTCGATATACAGGGCCACTCGTCTCAAACGCGGTCGCGCCCACTTTTCCATCTGGTGAGATGCCGCCTTGCGGAACGGCGTCGTGCAGAACGCCGATCCAGCCACGCATTTCGCAGGTTTTGTACGCCGCATCCAACCCTTCCGATCGCGGCGGGCTGCATTCGACAACCATGACGTTACCAGGATTGAGCATCAACGCAACCCGCTGCCGCGTAAGACCGCAGAGCGCGAGACGTATCCGCCGTTCGCGACGCCAGTCCTCTAATGCCATCTCAGATCCTCACGACCGGCGTTAACCTTCGCCGTTTATCTTCCGCCACTCGGATAGCGTGACCCTCCCAAGATCGGGGCGGGGCTGGTGTGACAGCATGCAGAGATACTCCAGTGAGTGTCCGTCCGGATCATCAAAATACACGCTGGCGGCGGGCATCCACGAAAGCACGACCGGTTCTGATATCTCCGGCCCGCCACCTCCGTTCCGGGGCGTGAGGCCCGCCCCACGAAGGGCCGCGATAGACGCTTCAATCTGCGGAAGTGCTACCCGAAAGGCGATATGAAGCCTCATAAACATCGGGGAAGAATGGATCGACCAGAGCCCCAGCATCGCGGCACCTGGTGCACCGATCCAGAAAAAGGCAACGTGCCGCTGGGGAATTCTATGTGCCAGTTCCAATCCAAGGACGTCCCGATAAAACGCCACCGAGCGGTCAAGATTGGAGACGGTCAGGTGAGCCTCGAAAAGTCCGCTTATGGGAATGATTGACATCATCAACGTCCGTTGTGTCGAAGCCGCTTCCCCTTACGTTAGGTGGGCGGCCCTCCAGGCGAGATCATAGTCTTAAGTGGGATTATTCGGGATTGTTCGTGGGCCACGATTATTCGGGGCCACCTATTTGTTAATACGCTGCCGGCCCCAAACCCTCAATGCCAGAGGAAAGCGAGGAGCGTGAGAAATAGGCAAAGGTGTCCCACATCTCGACCGCATCTCACGCGGGCTATCACTGACAATCCGAACCGCTCGGGCACCGGGCGGAAGCGCGCGGCGTCATCCGCCGTCCCCGCCCCCGGTCAGGCCGGCGTCAAATCCACGATCATCTCGATCTCCAGCAGGCATTCCGGCGCATAGAGCGCCGACACGCCCAGCAGCGAGGATGCCGGCGGGGCCGCCGCCCCGAACATCGCGAGGCGATCGGCCCGCACGATAGCGGTCTTCGCCGCATCGAGGTCGACGATGAAGGTGGTGAGCTTGATCACCTGTGCCGGCTTGGCGCCCAACCCGTCGAGGACCGCCGCGAGATTGGCATGGACCTGCCGGCTCTGCGCCGAGAAATCACCCGCCCCGACAAAGGCGCCATCCGGCGCCATCGCGATTTGCCCCGATACGAAAGCGAGCTTGCCGCCGCCGGTGATGACGGTTTGGGAGTAGCCATAGGGAGTAGGATGACGGTGTTCCATCCGGCGAGGCTAGCATGGTAGCGGCGGTGTTGTCAGGGGCGACTACCCGCAGTGGTTGCCCCCTCACCCACCCGCCGTCCGCTCCGCGCACATCAGCCGGTACCCCACCCCCGTCTCCGTCCGGATGAGTTCCGGCTGGTCGACCCGGTCCTCCAGCTTCTGGCGCAGGGCGCGGATATAGACGCGCAGGTATTGGATGTCGTCGATCTTGGCCGGACCCCAGATCGCCTTCAGGATGTATTGGTGGGTCAGGATCTTGCCCTGGTGTTCGGCCAGCAGGCGCAGCAAATTGTATTCGGTGGGCGACAGCTTCACCACGCTGGCGCCGCGCTTGACCTCGCGGTTGACCAGGTCGATCGAGACCTCGCCGCATTGCAGCAGCGGGTTCGCCCCCTGCTCCTGCAGGCGGTGGCGCAGGGCTGCGCGGATGCGGGCGACCAGCTCGCCCATGCCGAACGGCTTGGTCACATAGTCGTCGGCGCCGAGGTCGAAGGCGGCCACCTTGCTGTCCTCGTCGCCGCGCACCGACAGGATGATGATCGGCACAGCCGACGTCTTGCGCACGGCCTCGATCACGGTAAGGCCGCTGGCATCGGGCAATCCCAGATCGAGGATGATGAGGTCGAAGCTTTCGGCGGCCAGGCGCTTCAGCGCGGCGGCGGCGGTGCCGGCCTCGGTCAGCTCGTAATGCTGGGGCGCCAGGCTGACCTTCAGCAGCCGGCGGATCTGCGGCTCGTCATCGACGACCAGGATCGACGTGCTGCTATGCGCCATCGACCAGCTCCGCCGGGGTGCGCGCGGTGGCCGGCGCCGTCGGCAGCTTGATGCGGAACAGCGCGCCGGAGCGGTCGAGCCGGTTCTGCGCGCTGATCGTGCCGCCCATCGCCTCGACGAAGCCGCGGCAGATGGCGAGGCCGAGGCCGGTGCCGGCGCGCCGGTTGTCGCCCTGCTGCAGCCTGGTGAATTTGCTGAAGATCGCGTCCAGCGCTTCGGCCGGGATGCCGGGGCCCTCATCGATGATCTCGATGGACATCGTCGCATTGGCGGCCTCGGCGCGGACCTCGACCTTGGTCTCGGGCGGCGCATATTTCGCGGCGTTGTCCAGCAGGTTGAACAGCACCTGCTCCAGCAGCACCGAATCCACGGCCACCATCGGCAGGTCCTCGGCGATCGCCAGCTCGACCTGATGATGGACGAGCAACCCGGCGGTGCGACGCAGCACCGTGCCGAACACCTCGCCCACATCCACCGGATCGGCCTTGGGCATGATCCCGCCGGATTCCAGCCTGGTCATGTCGAGGAGGTTGCCGACGAAGCGGTTGAGCCGCTCCGCCTCGTCCTGGGCGGTTGTGATCAACTCGTCCCGGCTCGGCTTGTCGAACAGATCGCCATAGGTCTTAAGGCTGGTCAGCGCGCCGATGATCGAGGCGAGCGGCGTGCGCAGGTCGTGGGATACCGAGGTCAGCAGCGCGTTGCGCAGCCGCTCCGTCTCCGCCTGCAGGCGCACCTGATCGACATCCTCGGCCAGGCGGACCCGCTCGATCGCGACCGCCGCCTGGTCGAGCAGCGCGTCGAGCAGCCGGCGTTCGTCGGGCGACAGCAGCTCCGGCGCCGTGCGATCGACGCCGACCACGCCGATCGCCCCCTGCCCGGTCTGCAAGGGCAGGAACAGGCGCTTGCCGCCCGGCAGGGTATCGGAGCCGCGACCCGCCGGGTGGTTGTTGCTCCAGCTCCATTGCGCCGCGGCCATGTCGGCCGAGCCCAGCTCGTCCTCCGGCGGGTAGGAGCCGCGGATGGCGAGGCCGTCCGCGTCCGCCAGCAGGACGACGACATCGACCTTCAGCATCACCGCGATCTGATAGGTCACGGTCCACAGCAGATCGTCGAGCGAGCGGATCGCCGCGACCTTGCGGCTGAACGCGTACATCTCCTCGGTCTTGCGGTTGCGGTCCGCCGCCGTGCGGGCCTGGCGCTGGGTCACGGCGGTAAGGTTGCTGGTGATCAGCGCCACCAGCAGGAAGAACAGCAAGGCCACGAAATTCGCCGGATCGGCGATGACGAAGGTGTAGAGCGGCGGCAGGAAGAAGAAGTTATAGGCGACCACGCTCAACAGCGACGAGAAGAGCGACGGCCACAGCCCATAGCGCACGGCGCTGCTGAGCACGGCGAGCAGGAAGACCAGGGAAAGGTTGGGCAGCGTCACCACCCGGTCGAGCAGCAGGCAGGCGCCCGTGGCCAGCGCCACCATGACCGTGCTCGCGGCATAGGCGACCGGATCGACCGCGCTGCGCAGGCCGGCGGTGATCGGGACGATCCGCGACTTGCCCTCGGCGGGCTCCGCCGCCTCGTCGCCGGCGATGACATGCACGCTGATATTGCCGGAATGCCGGATCAGCTTATGGACGATCGACCCCCGGACCAGCACGAACCAGCGCGACCGCTCGGCCTTGCCGATGACGATATGGGTGACGTTCTGCGCCCGCGCGAAGCCCAGGATCTCCTCGGCCAGGTCGCGGCCCGAAATGGTGATGGCCTCGGCTCCCAGCCGTTCCGCCAGCCGCATCTGCTCGGCCAGCTTGTCGCGCTGCTTTTCCGACAGCAGGTAGTGGCGCGGGCCTTCGACGTAGAGGGCGGTCCATTTGGCGCGCAGCCGGTCGGCCATACGGCGCGCGTAGCGGATGCGGCCGGCGCTGCCGGGGTCGTCGCTGATGCAGACCAGGATGCGCTCGCCGGCCGCCCAGGGTCCCTCGATCGCATGGGCCTGCATATAGCTCAGCATCTGGTCGTCGACCCGCTGGGCCGTGCGGCGCAGCGCCAGCTCCCGCAACGCCGTGAGGTTGCCGGGCGAGAAATAGTGCTTCAGCGCGCGCTGCGCCTGGTCGCGCACATAGACCTTGCCCTCGTGCAGCCGCTTGATCAGCGCCTCGGGCGTCAAATCGATGACCTCGATCTCGTTGGCGAGGTCGAGCACCCGGTCGGGGATGGTCTCGCGCACCCGGATCCGGGTGATCTGGGCGACGACGTCGTTCAGGCTTTCCAGATGCTGGATGTTCACCGTCGAATAGACGTCGATGCCGGCCGCCAGCAGTTCCTCGACATCCAGATAGCGCTTGGGATGCCGGCTGCCCGGCGCGTTGGTGTGGGCCAGCTCGTCGACCAGCACCAGCTTGGGCCGCCGGGCCAACAGCGCGTCGAGGTCCATCTCCTCGATCACGCGGCCTTTATATTCGATCTTGAGCCGCGGGATGATGTCGAGGCCGTCGGTCAGCGCGCTGGTCTCGTCCCGGCCATGGGTCTCGACGATGCCGACCACCACATCGACGCCATCTGCCAGCTTGGCATGGGCGTTGCGCAGCATCTCGTAGGTCTTGCCAACCCCGGGGGCGGCGCCGAGAAAGATCTTGAACCAGCCGCGACGCTCTGTCTCCGCCTCGGCAAGCAGGGCATCGGGCGATGGTCGACCGTCCCTTTGCCCCTGATCCTGATCCGTCATCGGCGCCCTGTTCCCTAAAGACTAGCCCGGCGTGGCGCCAAGCTACTCCTTATTGAGCAGCATCCAGCGCAAGATTCAATTTCAGAACGTTGACGCGCGGCTCGCCGAAGATGCCGAGGGTCCGTCCCTCGGTCGCGGCGTCGACCAGTTCCTTGACCTTATCCGCCGAGATGCCGCGGACCCGCGCCACCCGCGCCACCTGGAAGGCGGCACCGGCCGGGGTGATATGGGGATCGAGGCCGCTGGCCGAGGTGGTCACCAGATCGACCGGCACCCCCGCTTGGTTTACGGGCGTGTCGTTCTCAGCCTTCAGCTTCTCCGTGTCGCCCTTGACCCGCTCGATCAAATCCTTGCTGGTCGGACCGGCGTTCGAGGCGCCCGAATTGCCCGCGTTATAAGGCGATGGGACGGTCTTGGTGGCGTCGGCCGGATCGGTGTCGGTGGTCGCCGAGAGACGGCCGTGGAAATACTTGTCGTCGGCGAAGGTCTGGCCGATCAGCTCGGAGCCGATGACTTTGCCGTCCTTCTCGATCAGGCTGCCGGCCGCTTGGCGCGGAAAGACGATCTGGGCGATGCCGGTCATGGCGAGGGGATAGATCAGCCCGGTGATCACGGTGAGCGCCACCAACAGAATGATGGCCGGACGAAGTTCCTTTAGCATCTCAATATTCCTTAGGGTGTCTGCCCTGATTTTCTCCTCTCCGCCCCGAGGGGCGGAGAGGCCGGGTGAGGTGGGGGTGTTTCAACGCGACGGGTATCGCCTGTGGCACATCGTCGGAGCCACTAAGCCAGCCCCAGCGCGGTGACGATCATGTCGATCGCCTTGATGCCGACGAACGGCACGATGACGCCGCCGACGCCGTAGATCAGCAAATTCCGGGCGAGCAGGCGCGAGGCGCTTTGCGGCCGGTAGGTGACGCCCCGGAGAGCGAGCGGGATCAACGCGATGATGATCAAGGCATTGAAGATGATCGCCGACAGGATGGCGCTTTGCGGCGTGCCCAGCCGCATCACGTTCAAGGCGCCGAGCTGCGGGTAGAACGCGATGAACATCGCCGGGATGATGGCGAAATATTTCGCGACGTCGTTGGCGATCGAGAAGGTGGTGAGGGCGCCACGGGTCATCAGCAGCTGCTTGCCGATGCCGACGACCTCGATGAGCTTGGTCGGGTCGCTGTCCAGATCGACCATGTTGCCGGCTTCGCGCGCCGCCATGGTGCCGGTCTGCATCGCGACACCGACATCCGCCTGGGCCAGCGCCGGGGCGTCGTTGGTGCCGTCGCCGCACATCGCCACCAGCTTGCCCTTGGCCTGTTCCTCGCGGATCAGCTTCAGCTTGTCCTCCGGCGTCGCCTGGGCGAGGAAGTCGTCGACCCCGGATGCCGCCGCGATCGCCGCCGCGGTCAGCGGGTTGTCGCCGGTGATCATCACCGTACGGATGCCCATCTGGCGCAGTTCGGCGAAGCGCTCGCGGATGCCGCCCTTGACCACGTCCTTCAGATGGATGACGCCCAGCATCCGGCCATCCTTGGCGACCGCCAGCGGCGTGCCGCCGGACCGCGAAATCCGCTCGGCCGCCTGGTCGAGTTCCTTGGAGAAGGCCAGGTTGGGATTGCCCGTGACGTCGCGGACATAGGCCATCACGGCACTCACGGCACCCTTGCGGATCGAACTGCCCTCGATATCGATGCCGCTCATCCTCGTCTGCGCCGTGAACGGGATGAACTTGGCGTGGAGCGGCGCCATTTCGCGGGCCCGGATGCCGTATTTCTCTTTCGCCAGCACGACGACGGAGCGGCCTTCCGGCGTCTCGTCGCTGAGCGACGACAGCTGCGCCGCATCCGCCAGATCCTGCGGCTGGACGCCGGGCATCGGCACGAATTCGGTGGCGACCCGGTTGCCCAGCGTGATCGTGCCGGTCTTGTCGAGCAGCAGCGTATCGACGTCGCCCGCCGCCTCGACCGCGCGGCCGGACATGGCGAGCACGTTGAAGCGGACCAGCCGATCCATGCCGGCGATGCCGATGGCCGACAGCAAGGCGCCGATGGTGGTCGGGATCAAGGTGACGAACAACGCGACCAGCACGACGACCGACACATTGCCGCCGGCGTATGACGCGAAGCTGGGGATGGTCACCGTGGCCAGCACGAAGATCAGCGTCATGCCGACCAGCAGGATGTTGAGCGCGATCTCGTTCGGCGTCTTCTGCCGCTCGGCCCCTTCGACCAGGGCGATCATCCGATCCAGGAAGGTCGAACCCTGGCTCGCCGTGATGCGCACCTTGATGTGGTCGGACAGCACCCGGGTACCGCCGGTCACCGCCGAGCGGTCGCCGCCGCTTTCGCGGATGACCGGAGCGGATTCACCGGTGATCGCCGATTCATCGACCGAGGCGACACCTTCGATGATTTCGCCATCGCTCGGGATGATGTCGCCGGCATCGACCAGCACCAGATCGCCCATCTTGAGCGACAGGGCCGAGACGTATTCGAAGGTGCGACCGTCGGCGTTGGCGAGTTTCTTCGCCTTGGTCTCGGTGCGGGTCCGGCGCAGCGCGTCGGCCTGCGCCTTGCCGCGCCCTTCGGCGACGGCTTCGGCGAAGTTGGCGAAGACGACGGTGAACCACAGCCAGACGGTGATCTGACCGTCGAAGCCGGGGCTGCCGACCCCGAAGGTCAGGTCGCGGATCCACAGGATGGTGGTCAGGGCCGCGACGACCTCGACCACGAACATCACCGGGTTCTTGTAGAGGGTCGCCGGGTTCAGCTTCTTGAAGCTGTCGAGCACGGCGGGCCCGAGGATCGATGGGTCGAACATCGACGAGCGGCTGCGCGTCGAGACGGCAGTTCTGGTGACAGTGTCGGTCATTTCAATGTCCAGATGCTAAAAGTCAAAGCCGAGGCTAAAACGCGGTGCCGGCGGTCATCGCCAGATGCTCGACCACCGGTCCCAGCGCCAGGGCCGGGAAGAAGGTCAGGCCGCCGACGATGACGATCACGCCGATCAGCAACGACACGAACAGCGGGCCGTCGGTCGGGAAGGTGCCGACCGATGGCGGCACCAGCTTCTTCGCCGCGAGCGACCCCGCCACCGCCAGCATCGGCACGATGAACATGAAGCGGCCGACGAACATCGCGATGGTCAGCGTCACGTTGTAGAAGATCGTGTTCGCCGAGATGCCCGCGAAGGCGCTGCCGTTGTTCCCGGTCGCCGACGAATAGGCGTAGAGGATCTCGCTGAAGCCGTGCGGCCCCTGATTGGCCGTGCCGGCCAGACCGTCCGGCACCACCGTCGCGATCGCGGCGAAGACCAGGATCGACAGCGGCAGGACCAGGATGGCCAGCACGCTCATCTTGACTTCCTTGGCCTCGATCTTTTTGCCGAGATATTCGGGTGTGCGTCCGACCATCAGCCCGGCGACGAACACCGCGATGATGGCGAAGAGCAGCATGCCGTACATGCCCGACCCGACGCCGCCGAAGATGATCTCGCCCAGTTGGATATTGATCATCGGGATCATGCCGGCGAGCGGCAGGAAGCTGTCATGCATGGCATTGACGGCGCCGCAGGAGGTGTCGGTCGTCGCCGTGGCGAAGATCGCCGAGTCGACGATGCCGAACCGGGTCTCCTTGCCTTCCATGTTGCCGCCGGCCTGCATCGACGAGGCGGTCTGATCGACGCCCAGCGACGCGAAAGCCGGGTTGCCGCCGGCTTCCACCGGGTAGACGACGAACAGGCCGACCAGGAACAGGATGCCCATGACGCCGAAAATCGCCCAGCCCTGACGCTGGCTGCCGACCATCCGCCCGAACACGTTGGTGAGGGCGGCGCCGATCGAGAAGATCGAGATCATCTCGATGAAATTCGTCAGCGGCGTCGGGTTCTCGAAGGGATGCGCCGAATTGGCGTTGAAGAAACCGCCACCATTCGTGCCGAACATCTTGATCGCTTCCTGCGAGGCGACCGGCCCCTGGGCGATGGTCTGCTTAGCGCCCTCCAGGGTCACGACATCGGTATAGGCGGCGAGGTTCTGCGGCACGCCCTGCCAGACCAGGAACAGCGCATAGACGATCGAGATCGGCAGCAGGATATAGAGAACGCAGCGGACCAGATCGACCCAGAAATTGCCGACCGTCTTCGATGACCGGCGGGCGAAGCCGCGGATCAGCGCCATGGCCAGCGCGATACCGGTCGCCGCCGACGCGAAATTGTGCACGGTGAGCCCAGCCATCTGCGTCAGATAGCTCATGGTGGTTTCCGGCGTGTAGGACTGCCAGTTCGTGTTGGTCACGAAGCTCATCGAGGTGTTGAGCGCCAGATCCGGCGTCACCGCCGACTGCCCCGCCGGATTGAGCGGCAGCAGATCCTGGAACCGCTGCAACGCATAGAGCGACAGCACGCCGACCAGGCTGAAGGCCAGCATGGCAACGCCATAGACGATCCAATGCTGCTCCTCGTCGCGTTTGACGCCGGAGATCTTGTAAAGGCCGATTTCGATCGGCCGGAGGATCGGCGACAGCAGCGTGCGCTCGCCCGCGAACACCCGGGTGATGTAACCGCCGAACGGTTTGGTCAGGGCGATGATGACCGCGCAAAAGACCGCGATCTGCAGAATACCATTGAACGTCATGAGAATGTTCCTAGGGCCACCATGGCGGGGGCGATGGGTTCGGGCGGATTAGACCAAAGCGCTAAAAGCGCTCCGGCCGAATCAGCGCGTAGATCAAATACGCCGTGAGGCCGATCGAAACGGCACCACCCAAGATGAGATCGAATAGCAAGGCGTCCTCCTCAAACTCGATCGCAACCATTGAGATAGGCGATCGAAACGACAAACAAGCCGACCGTCAGGGCCAGCCAAAACACGTCGAACATCTGGTGCGAACTCCGGAAACAACGGAACCTATTGGATCCACCGCCATTCTCTAGGTCCGAACGCACTAAAAAAGCGATACGCGGAACTTCAGCAAAAAATAAAAATTTCATAAAAGAGATGCCGCGGAGGTCGCCCAAGACAGGGGAAAGACCATTATGGACAATTCTGCATTTAGTTATTTTTTATTGAAAATAACCAAAATTCGTATGGATTTTTTACGTCATATTTCGGCTTTATTTCAATGCGCGGCCAAGCGTATCTTCAAATGGATCTTATATGTTTATCAAGTCGCCCAAAACCGCGGGCACGCGGTCTGCTTCCCTTGCCGCCAGTTCGATGGTCGCTGGCGCTCTTCTCACTGTAGGCTGGTGCGACGTCGCCGCCGCGGACGACCCGGCGCCGGACAAGAGCGGCTATACCCTGTTCAACCCGACGCCGACTGATCAGATGCGGGCGTTCAGCACCGATCGGCCGAACAAGTCGAGTTCGCCCTACACCGTCGATGCCGGGCATTTTCAGTATGAAACCGATCTCTTCAACGAGACCTATGATCACTGGAGCAAGGGCGGCGTCTCCACCAAGTCGTTCCAGTTCGCCGACCCGGTCCTGAAGCTGGGCATCACCAATGACATCGATTTCGAGCTGGGCCTCACCGGCTATGCCTACACCAAGAGCGTCAGCCGCTCGACCAGCACCGTGCTCAACAAGGCCCAAGGCTTTGGCGACATCGTGCCGCGCGTCAAGGTCAATGTGCTGGGCAACGACAGCGGTGATATCGCCGTCGCGCTCATCCCCTATGTCAAGATCCCGACCGGCGCCCGGAACCTCGGCAACAACCAGGTCGAAGGCGGCTTGGTCATCCCGGTGGGCTTCAACCTGCCTTACGACTTCAGCGCCGTCGCCATGACCGAGTTCGACGCCCTGAAGAACGCCAATGACAGCGGCAAGCGTGTCAACTTCACCAATCTGGTGAATGTCAGCCATACGATCTATGGCGACCTCACCGGCTCGGTGGAACTGGCCTCGGCCGTCGGCACCGATAGCGGCACCCCCGCCGTTTATACCTTCGACGTGGCGCTGTCCTATCTGCTGACCCCGACACTGCAGATCGATATCGCCAGCTATACCGGCCTCAACCGGGCGGCACCGGATCAGAACGTGTATTTCGGCATCTCACAACGTTTCTAGCAAGATCATGGTCGTCTTCGGCCTGATGCTAGGCCTGGTCAGCCGCCGCCACGTGCAGGTTTTTGGCACGCCGATGTCGGCCGCCGGAGTGGCGGTGATCAAGAAATCACTTTCTTTCCGGACGGACCCTGACCCATTGGGACGAGGCGATGGGCTTTTGCGCGCTGCATATTCTGGCGCGCTTCGTCGGGTGACCCGGCGAGGATAGTCGTCGATTTAAGAATTGCTTCAGCGTGGCGGCGCAGAATGGCGATCTCGGCCATTTTTGCGATGAACTGCCCCCATGCTCTCCCTGGTATATGTCAGTGCCGCTCGTCTTCTGTTCAGCGACGCCGACCTCGCCGAGTTGCTCCTGCGCAGCCTGGCGAACAATCGGCGGGACGGCATCACCGGCATGTTGCTGTATATGGACGGCAACTTCATGCAAGCGCTGGAAGGCGAGCCGGACAAGGTTGGCGCCCTCTATCAAAAAATTCTGCGGGATCCTCGGCATACGAGGATCACGACGGTGCTTGAACTTGCGATCGAAACCCGGCGGTTCGCGGGATGGGCCATGGCGCTGCCCTCGTTCGACAACCTGCCGCTCGACGATCGCGCGGGCTGCAGCGCGTTTCTGACGCGGCCTGGCGAGATGCTGGGCGATGGCGACGGGCATCCCGTCCTTCATCTCCTGGACAGTTTTCGCCAGACCATGCGTTAGCCATACGCAGATACGGTCTGAATGTTGCTCACCACGAAGCAGCCGCGTTGCGCGGCGGGCGCCGAACGCCCTGTCGGTACGCCGAACGCCCTTGCCAACCAACGCATGATCATTTTAACTCTAAAACATTCTATTGTTCGGCTAGGGCATGTCGAGGCCTGATGCCGGGGGCCTGAAGCTGGGGGAATCCGATGCGCGCTAAAGTACTTTGTGGCTGGGCGGCGGTAGCCTCCCTTCTCTTCTTCACGGCACCCGCCTCCAGTGCCGATATCCCGACGATCCGCATCGGCTGGACCGTGCCGGCCGAAGAAGCCAAATGGCTGATCATGAAGCGGCCGGAATTGTTCAAGAACGTGAACAAGACCTACAAGGTCGAGTTCTTCCAGTATCAGGGGACCGCGCCGATCGCACAGGCGCTGGTCGCCAAGGCGGCGGATTGCGGCACGCAATCGCCGATCAGCTTCGCCCAGGCCGTCGGCGAGGGCGATTTCCAGGGCTATATCCTGGGCTCTCTGGCGCAGGAAAAGGCCGGTTACTTCTCGGTGTTCTGGGGGGCCTTGGACAGTTCGCCGATCCACAACGCGCAGGACCTCAAGGGCAAGACGATCGCCAGCACCGCCTTCAACAGCGGCATCTATTTCTATCTGCTGGAATGGCTGAAGAAGGCCGGTCTCGATCCGGCCAAGGATGTGAAGCTGGTCGAGATTCCCTTCCCGCAGGTCGAGGACCAGCTCCGCGCCGGCCGGATCGCCGCTGGGCCGTTCGCCCAACCCTTCGCCAGCCGCGCCTTCGAAAAGGGTGGCATTCACAAGGTCTTCGAGATGAGCGAGCTGCTGAGCCCGCTGACCGATACCTTCGAGGCCTGCGGCAAGGACTTCACGGATAAGAATACCCAGGCCGTGAAGGACTATATGGAAGACTTCAAGCAAGCGACGATCTATGCCATCGCGCATCCCGAGGATGCCAAGAAAGTCACCTCCGAGGTCACCAAGATCGACTATGCGACGCTCGACAAGTATCTGATGACCAAGCAGGATTTCTACCGTGACCCGGTCGGCACGCCGGACTTCCATTCGATCCAGATCACGCTCGATCTGTTCACCAAAGCCGGTTACATCAAGAAGCCGCTCAAGGCCACCGACTACGAACGGCTCGATCTGTCTCCCTCCGCCAATTGAGCATCGTGGCGAGCGGCATCGTGGCGAGCGACAGCCCGCTTCCCGCGGGGGAGGCCGGTTTCCCTCCGATGATCGAGCTCAAGGCCGTCTCCAAGAGCTATGTCAGGACCGGCAAAGGCGGCACGGTCCTGGCGCTCGACGCGATCACCGCCCGGATCGGCGATGGGGAGTTCGTTTCCATCGTCGGCCCGAGCGGCTGCGGCAAGAGCACCTTGCTGTACATCGTCGGCGGCTTCGTGCCGGCGACCTCCGGCCAGATCGTCGTCCAGGGTAAGCCGATCACCGGCCCCGGCCCCGATCGCGGGCCGGTGTTCCAGGAATTCGCGTTGTTCCCCTGGAAGACCGTTCGCGAGAACATCCGCTTCGGCCTCACCGAACAAAAGGTGCCGCGCGCCGAAGCCGACGCGCGGGTCGACGAGCTGCTCGACCTCGTGCATCTGCGCAAATACGCCGATCTCTATCCCAAGGAATTGTCGGGCGGCATGAAGCAGCGTGTGGCGATCGCCCGCACGCTCGCCTACCGGCCGCGCACCCTGTTGATGGACGAGCCGTTCGGCGCGCTGGACGCCCATACGCGGGCGCTGCTGCAGGACGAGCTGCTGCAGATCTGGGAGCGGGAGCGCAAGACCGTCCTGTTCATCACCCATGGCGTCGACGAGGCGGTCTATCTGTCCGATCGCGTGCTGGTGATGAGCGCCGCCCCCGGGTCGCTCAAAGCCGATATCCGGATCGATCTGCCGCGCCCGCGCCGGCGCGAGGAATTGCTGCTGAACCGGCGCTACCAGGAGCTGGTGATCGAGATCGGCCGCATGATGGACAACCGCCATTGAGCAAATCGCTTGCCGAGCGGTTGGGGCCGCTCCTTGTCATCATCGGCTTGTTCCTGGTCTGGCAGGCGGTCGGCATGATGATCGGCGAGGACTATTTTCCGACGCCGATCGCCCTGATACCGGCGATGCGCACGCTGCTGAGCGACGGCGATATCTGGGGCGATCTCGGTCATTCTCTGTGGCGGCTGGCCATGGGTTTCCTGCTGGCGATCGTCACCGCCGCCCCGCTCGGCATCGTCGCCGGCCGCAGCAAGGCGGTGCGCGACTTCATCACGCCGCTGCTGTCGCTGTTCTATCCGATCCCCAAGGCCGCGCTGATCCCGATCTTCATGCTGTGGTTCGGCGCCGGCGACCTCTCCAAGATCCTGATCATCTATCTCAGCGTGACCCTGCCGATCGTCTATCACGGCCAGCAGGGCGCGCGGTCGGTCGACGACAAGCTGATCTGGTCGGCGCAGGCCATGGGCACCGGCCGGCTGGGCCTGCTGCTCCGCGTCGTGCTGCCGGCCGCCTTGCCCGAGCTGTTGCTGGGCGTGCGCGTCGCCCTGGTCATCGGCCTGATCGTCATGATCACCTCGGAGATGATCGTGCGGCAGAACGGCCTCGGCTATTACCTGTTCAACTCCATGGACATGGCGCAATACAAGCTGACCTATTTGGTCATCGTCATCGTCGGCGCCTTGGGCCTGGTGCTTGATTTCGGTTTCGAACTGATCCGCCAGCGCCTTACCTTCTGGTCGCCCCGGCAGCGCGAGCCGATGGTGACCGAAGCATGATCGCCGGGTTTCTGGGACGCGCCCTGCGACAGAGCTATTCGGTCATCCTGCTGCTGCTCGCCTGGGAGGTGCTGGCCCGGTTCGGCGCCGTGCCGCGCACCCTGCTGCCGCCGGTCAGCCTGGTGATCGCCCGCACGGTCGAAGCCTTGCTGACACAGGATTTCCTCGCCGATATGGGGCAGACGCTGATCCGTCTCGGCGCCGGGCTCGCGCTGGCGATCGTGCTGGGCACCGCCCTCGGCATCGGTGCCGCCCAGACGCGCACCGGCCGGCTGGTGTTCGAGCCGCTGGTCCGGGTGCTGGGCCCGCTGCCCAAGATCGCCCTGTTCCCGGCCCTGCTGCTGCTGCTCGGCTTCGACCACGCGCCGCGCATCGCCCTCGTGCTGATCGACGCGATCTTTCCGATCGTGCTGGCGGCGTATCAGGCGGCCTGCACCATCGACGAGAAACTGATCTGGTCGGCGCGCGCGGCGGGCGCCTCGACGCGCGGCTGCATGTGGCGGGTGGTGCTGCCCGCCGCCCTGCCGCAGATCCTGACCGGCATAAGGGTCGCCGCGGTGATCGCCTGCGTCGTCGTGTTCCTGTCGGAGATGGTGCAGCCCGGCGACGGGTTGGGCGACCAGATGATCCGCGCCGCCCGGGCGTTCCGCAGCATCGACATGTTCGTGCCCATCGTGGTTATCTCGGTGCTGGGCTTCCTGCTCGATCACGCGCTCTCGCTGATCCGCAGCCGCGCGTTGTCCTGGGCGCCGTAGAACCTTCCCGTCTAAAAAGAAAGGCCCGATATGGCTGACGACGTCCCCCCCGGCGCGGCCCCCAAGCTGCGGTCGCGGATCACCACCGACGGGCTCGACCGCACGCCGCATCGCGCCTTCCTGCGCGGCCTCGGCCTCAGCGACGAGCAGATCGCCCAGCCCTTCATCGGCGTGGTCACCACCCAGGCGGAGGTCACCCCCTGCACCATGGGCCTCGCCGCCCAGGCCCAGCATGCCAAGCGCGGCATCGACGTCGCCGGCGGCACCCCCTTCGAATTCACCACCATCGCCGTCTCCGACGGCGTCAGCATGAACCACCGGGGCATGCGCTTCAGCCTGATCAGCCGCGAGCTGATCGCCGACAGCATCGAGGCGGTTGTGCGCGCCCATTGCTATGACGGTTTGATCGGTTTCGCCGGCTGCGACAAGACGCTGCCCGGCGTGATGATGGGGCTGGTCCGCTGCAACGTGCCCGGCGCTTTCGTCTATGGCGGCAGCGCCCTGCCCGGCCGGTTCGATGGCCGCGACATCAGCGTGCTGGACACCTACGAGGCGGTCGGCGGCGTGCTCGCCGGCACCGTGGAGGAGGCCGATCTCGCCCGCATGGAACGGCAATGCCTTCCGACCATCGGCGCCTGCGCCGGCCAGTTCAGCGCCAATACCATGGCGATGGTTTCCGAGGCGCTGGGCCTGGCACCGCTCGGCTCCAGCATGATGCCCGCCGTGCATTCCAGCCGCCTGGCCCTCGCCCGCCGCGCCGGCCAGCTGGTGATGGAAGCCCTGAAGCGCGGGGGACCCTTCCCGCGCGACATCGTCACCCGCGCCAGCCTGGAAAACGCGGCGGCCCTGGTCGCCGCGACCGGCGGATCGACCAATGCCGGCCTGCATTTGCCCGCGATCGCCCACGAGGCCGGTATCCGCTTCACCCTGGATGATGTGGCCGCCGTGTTCCACCGCACGCCGGTGATCGCCGATCTCCGCCCCGGCGGCCGGTACCACGCCTGCGACGTGTTCGAGATCGGCGGCTGCGCGGTGATCCTCAAGGAATTGATCCGCGGCGGCTTCGTCGATGGAAGCTGCGTCACCGTGACCGGCCGCGCGCTGGCCGAGGAAGTCGCCGACGCCCCCGCCCCGGATGGCCGCGTGGTCTTCCCCATCGAGCAGGCGATCATGGCGACCGGCGGTGTGACCGTGCTCAAGGGCAATCTCTGCCCGGATGGCGCGCTGCTCAAGGTGGCCGGGCTGAAGAAGCTCACCTTCGACGGCAAGGCGCGGGTGTTCGACAGCGAGGAACGCTGCATGGCCGTGGTCAAGGAACGCGGCTACGCGGCCGGCGACGTGCTGATCATCCGCTACGAAGGCCCGCGCGGCGGTCCCGGCATGCGCGAGATGCTGGGCGTCACCGCGCTGATCTACGGCCAGGGCATGGGCGAAAAAGTGGCGCTATTGACCGATGGCCGCTTCTCCGGCGCCACGCGCGGCATGTGCATCGGCTATGCCGGGCCGGAGGCCGCGACCGGCGGCCCGCTGGCCCTGGTCCAGGATGGCGATCCGATCCATATCGATGCCGAGGCCGGCACCATCGAACTCGGCGTCCCCGAAGCCGAGCTGGCCCGCCGCCGCGCCGCCTGGCGCCCGCCCGCCGGCCCGGCGCTGAGCGGGCTGCTGCAGAAATACGCCGCCCAAGTCGGCCCGGCCTATCTGGGTGCCGTCACCCATGCGGGCGCGGTGGAGTGGCCGAGGGACGAGGTTTAACCACACCAAACGGAGGACGGACCATGACCAGCGAGACCATCGGTTATCTGGGTGTCGGACTGATGGGCGCCCCGATGGTCCGGCGCCTGCTCGCCGCCGGCTATCCGGTCGCCGTCTGGGGCCGCACGCCGGACAAGCTGGCGCCGGTGCTCGCGGCCGGCGCCAGCCCAGCCGAGGGGCCGGCCGATACCGCCCGGCGCTGCTCCGTCCTGATGCTGTGCCTGACCGACACCAAGGCGGTCGAGCACGTGATCTTCGGTCCGGGCGGGGCGGCCGAGGGGTTGGCGCCCGGCAGCGTGGTCGTCGATTTCTCCAGCATCCAGCCCGCCGCCACCCGTGAGATCGCCACCCGGATCGCGCGCGATCACGGCGTCGCCTGGGTCGACGCGCCGGTCTCGGGCGGCGTGCCCGGTGCCGAACAGGGCACCCTCGCGATCATGGCCGGCGGCACCGCCGAGGCGGTCGAGCGGGTCCGCCCCATCGTCACTCACCTCGCCAACCGCTTCACCCATATGGGGCCAAGCGGCGCCGGGCAGACCACCAAGCTGGTCAACCAGGTGATCGCCGGCTGCTCCTTCGCGGTGATCGCCGAGGCGATCCGCCTGGCCAAGGAGGCCGGCGTCGACGCCGCGCGCATCCCAGAATGCCTGAAGGGCGGCTTCGCGGATTCCCTGCCGCTGCAAGTGTTCGGCCCGCGCATGGCGGCGGGCGAATGGAACCCGGCGCTGGGCTACACCTATGTGCTGATGAAGGATCTGGACACCGCCAAGGATCTGGCGCGCGAGGTCGGCGCGCCCCTGCCGATGGCCTCCGTCGCGGCCGAGCTGATGCGCATGCTGATCGCGCGGGTCGGCCCCCTGGAGGAGCCCTCCGCTCTGGTCGACCTGCTCGGCCCGCCGATGCGACAAACGCCGATGCGACAAACCAAATGACACGCACCGCGATCGTCACCGCCGCCGCCGCCGGCATCGGCCGGGCGATCGCCCAGCGCCTGGCCGCTGACGGCTGGTCGGTGGTCATCGCCGATATCGACACGGCGGCCGGCACCGCCACCGCCGCCGCCTTGGGGGCCGCGTTCGTCGCCTGCGATTGCGGCGACCCGGCGGATCTGGAGCGGCTGTTCGCCTGTACCGGCGCCATCGACCTGCTGGTCAACAACGCCGGCATCGCCGGGCCGACCGCCCCGGTGACCGAGACGCCGCTCGCGGAGTGGCGCCGCGTGCTCGACGTGAACCTCACCGCCCAGTTCCACGCCTGCCAATTGGTGCTGCCCCGGATGATCGAGGCCGGATCGGGCGTCATCGTCAATATGAGCTCGGTCGCCGGCAAGATCGGCTTCGCCAACCGCTCGCCCTACGTCGCCAGCAAATGGGGCGTGCTCGGCCTGACCGCGACCCTCGCCCAGGAAGTCTCCCGCCACGGCATCCGCGTCAACGCCATCCTGCCCGGCACCACGCGTGGCGAGCGCATCGACCGGGTGATCGCCGGCTTCGCCGAGGCACGCGGCATGGATCAAGCGGCGGCCGAAGCCTATTACATGTCCCGCCAAGCCACCGGCCGCTTCGTCGAACCGGAAGAGGTGGCGGCTTTGGTCGCGTTTTTGGCCAGCGACGCCGCGAAGTCGATCACGGGGCAGTTTCTGTCGGTGGATGGGGGGTTTCAGTAGGATGTAGGGTGGAAGGCGCCGCGCTTTTCTACAGCCCCTCATCCCCGACATCGTCGCCCAGCGGCAACGCGACATCGCCATAGATCTCGACCAGCGGCAGCTCGACCTCAATCTCCAGCATCGAGAGCGTATCGCCCTCGACCAACGCCCGTGCGGTCCAGACGGTGCCTTCCCGGGCGAAGACCGTCGCGGCGATGCTGTCCTGCTCGAGGATGACATAGCGCGGGATGGATGCCGTCGCCTGGTATTCGTTCAGCTTGACGATGCGATCGATGCGCGAGCTCCCGGCGCTCACCACCTCGAACACGACGACCGGATCCTCCACGATCAGGCTGCCGCGCGGGATCGGGCCGCAGGACACGAAGGCATCGGGGTATCGGATGCTGTCCATCACGCGGATCTTCAGGCTATTGCCGTGGACACGACAGGGCTTGCCGCGCAGCCGGCTATTCAAGGCCGTGACGAGATTCACCTGAATGGCGTCGTGTTCGTAGGTACCCCCGGTCATGGCGACGGGCTGGACGCCATCGAACTCGTGGCGCACCTCCTGCTGTTCCTCCCAGGTGAGGAAATCAGCCAATGTCATGGGTTTGCGCAGGACCATACTCATGCCCGCGATCCTAGCACGAACGCCCTATCGGGCGAACGACATAGGAAACAATCGGACACAGCACGCATAGCGACGGAGCCTATGGTCGCAACTGAGCGCTCGACGTCAAACACGCCCCCTATGGCCGGTCACACCCATGGGTTCAAAATCTCCACCCCCATGGGTTCGAAATCCGCGACGTTCCTGGTAACCACGACCAGCCGGTGGACCAGCGCCGTCGCGGCGATGAAGCTGTCACGCTC
>Ga0179596_10000231_pt1 | contig 24455 bp, 19 predicted proteins | sample CZODoug1_1_08_16_FD_155494 | JGI IMG/M metagenome (GOLD analysis project Ga0179596, IMG submission 155494) | Vadose zone soil fungal communities from Angelo Coast Range Reserve, California, USA - CZODoug1_1_08_16fungal (Illumina Assembly) | ecosystem: Environmental > Terrestrial > Soil > Vadose...
TCTCCCTTGACGATAAAAGCCCCCGCCTCTTCCTCGGGGTGCGCACACCCGCGAGTATCGTCGTGCTCGACTCCGACTCGGGTGCCATAATTGCATCCGTCCCGACGGTGGCGACGCTCGACGGCCTGTCCTTCGACTCCGCCACGCGGCGCATTTATACCAGCGGCGGCGAGGGTTTCGTCGATGTCACTCAGCAGATCGACGCCGACCACTACCAGCGCATCGCGCGGATTCCCACCGGCCCGATTGCGCGCACATCCGTTTTCGTGCCGGAATGGCATCGGTTATACGTCGCCGTGCCGCGCGACAAAGAACGCGGCGCCGAACTGCGCGTGTTCGAAGCCGTGCCATGAAATTCCTCAAATCCCCAACTCGCCAGTTAGTGAGGCATTCGACTATGCATTTCCGCCGTATCCTGCAAGGTTCTGTATTCTGCGCCGGCGCGCTTGTCGCACTGGGTCCCGTCGCTCACGCCCAGGAGCGCGAGGCGCCGCCCGTACGCGAGGTGCAGGAAATCCCACTGCCAGGCGTACAGGGCCGTCTCGACCACTTTACGATCGACGCAAAGCGCAAGCGCGTGATCTTCTCCGGTCTCGGCAATAACACGGTGCAAGTCGTGGATGTTTTTGCAGGCCGCATGATCCATCAGATCGACGGACTTGCCGAGCCGCAGGGCACACTCTACCTCGAGGAATGGGACAAGCTCTATGTCGCGAATTCGGCGGACGGCCACGTGAGCGTCTACGACGGCGCTAAATTCGCCCTGCTCGACCGCATCGACTTCGGCGAGGGTTCCGATCCGGACAATCTGCGCTACGACGCGGTCGCGAAGAAAATCTATCTGGGCTATGGCGATGGCGCCATCGCGGTGATTGATCCGGTGACCAACAAGCGCCTCCCAACGGAATACAAATTTGTGGGACACCCCGAGGGATTTCAGCTCGAGACGAAGGGTCCGCGCATCTTCGTCAACGTGGCCGACACGAAAAGTATCCAAGTCATCAACCGCCAAAGCGGCAAGATCGTCTCCTGGACACTACCAAACGGACACTCCGCCAATTTCCCAATGGTCCTCGATGAGGCGAATCGCCGTGTCTTTGTCGGCACCCGCAAGCCGTCTCGCCTCACCGTGTTCGATATGGATTCCGGCAAGGTCGTCGCCAGTCTCCCGACAGCGGGTGACATGGACGATATGTTCTATGACGCCGACCGAAAGCGCATTTATGTGGCCGGCGGCGAGGGCTTCCTCAGCGTGGTGCAGCAGGTCGACGCGGATCACTATACGGATATGGGCAAATTCCCAACCGCCATCGGCACACGCACGGGCGTGTGGTACGCGAAGCGCGACCGTCTCTACATCGCGGCTCCTCCTGGCGGAGTCCTTGGTGCCCGCTTGTTGGTGTTTGAGGCGCAAACAGAGTAGGTGGTGCCGGCAGTATACCTTCGCAAATCGTGCAAATCGCCGACGGTTTCTGGCGTCACGACCAGGTCGCACGCGGTTGGAGGGGTAGATGATCGCCCTAGGCGCAACTAATCTTCGCGCTTAGGCGCCATTCTTGCGCCTAAGCTTGATTGTTGCGTCTATCCGCGTCATTCTTGCGCCTAGATTCTGCGCGCAGGAAAGACCCCTTTGGCAAACCAGATACCCAAGGAAGCACTGACAGCGATCGAAGCAGTCGTGCGCCGCCACCTCAACGGCGTGTCGGCGCCGGAGATTCTGCGCGCCCTGCCAGCCCCTATCCCGCCACGCACTCTCCAATACCGCCTCAAGCACCTGGTCACCCGAAATCGCCTCATCATGTATGGCGATGGACGCTGGGCAAGATACCGGGTGCTCGATGCGGCCGTCGACGGAATGGTTCAGGAAAATGCCAACGAACCTGTCGTTCCGCTCTCTGAAGCAGGGGCATCAATCCGCGACTATGTTCGTCAGGCGACCGAAGCCCGCAAGCCAGTCGGCTATGACCGCAAATTCCTCGACCTCTACCGGCCGAACGTCTCCTTCTACCTGACGGAGCAGGACCGCGCACATCTCACGGCTGTCGGCCGCCAACAGATTACGGAACAGCCCGCCGGCACCTACGCCAAGCGGATTCTCAGCAGGCTGTTGATCGATCTATCGTGGAATTCGAGCCGCCTTGAAGGCAACACCTACTCGCTTCTCGACACCAAGCGTCTCATCGAGCTGGGCCAAGAGGCCGAAGGGCGCGCCCATCTCGAAGCGCAAATGATCCTGAACCACAAGGACGCGATCGAGTTCCTGGTCAGCGCCGCCGACGAGATCGGCTTCAACCGCTACACCATTCTCAATCTCCATGCGCACCTGGCCAACAACCTCCTCGCCGATCCCACAGCAGCCGGCAGGCTGCGCTACATCGCTGTCGGCATCGAGCGCTCTACCTTCCACCCGCTAGAGGTACCGCAGCTCATCGAGGAAAGCTTCGATCAAATCCTAGCGACCGCGGCCGCGATCACCGATCCCTTCGAGCGGGCGTTCTTCGTCATGGTGCAGCTTCCCTACCTGCAACCTTTCGACGATGTGAACAAACGCGTCTCCCGCCTCGCCGTTAACATTCCACTCATCAAGGCCAACTTGTCGCCGCTGTCGTTCGCTGACGTGGCCCGGCAAACCTATACGGAAGCCGTGCTCGGCGTCTACGAGCTGACCAAGATCGACCTCCTCAAGGACGTATTCATCTGGGCCTACGAGCGGTCAGCCGCCCGCTACTCAGCCGTTCGCCAATCCCTCGGGGAGCCCGATCCCTTCCGGTTTCGCTACCGCGAACAGCTTCGCGAGCTCATCGCCGACCTGGTGCGGGCGCGGGTGAGTCGGAAGCAAGCAGCAGCGCGAATAGCCGCTTGGTCGCAGAAAGAAATCGATCCCGACGGCCGCCGGCGTTTCGCCGAGCTGGCCGAAACCGAACTCATAAGCCTGCATGAAGGCAACTTCGCCCGCTATCGGATTCGCCCCTCGGAATTCGCAGCCTGGCGGCAAGTCTGGGAGGCGAGATGACGCAAACCGCACCGCCTGCCCCGGCGATACGCTCTCACCATCGAGCAATTTCGCGGCGCGGGCAACACCTATTGCCGCGGCTAAAAAAAGGCTGGGTCTCCACCACGCATGTGATCTTAGAGCCCTGGGGATGCGCGTGAGCCCTCGGCAGCCTACCAGCGATACGACGCAGATATAGTCCAAAGGCGCGGTCGGCTGACGCTTGCGGCACCGTAGGGTGCGCCGAGTTCGGCGGCACTGATGAATGCCGTGTTGTAGAGCTTATCGAACACGTTCGAGACGTGACCTGACACGGTCCATTGGCCGCCTTCCAGTCGGACGCCAAGGTTGACGATCTGATAAGGATTCTGCCGGTAGTTATCCGTTACGTCCCAATACGAGGACCCGACGAACGACGCATCCGCCCGAGCGCCAAAAACCAAGCTGTCCGTAAGATGGTGTGACCAGTCGAGCGACAGCGAGCCTTGATAGGAGGGCGCATTCGGTGCAGTGCGCCCCTTTAGGTTGACGGCACATCCAGCGGCAGGCGGTGCAGTGCCATCCGGGCACACCGCGAGGTCCGGATCGTTCCAGGGAATGTTACCCCAGATCGCCTTCGTTACGCCGAAGCTGGCGATAACAAACAGATCCTTGGTAAGCCGCGTAGAGACCTCGAATTCGCCGCCGTAGTTGTGCGAATCACCGACATTCTCGGTAACCCCGACCAATTGACCGGCCTGAAGGACGTTGGTCTGGAACAGGCGGTCTTTGTAGGCGATATAAAAAATCGCGGCGTTGAGCCGTACACGATCAAACAACGTCGATTTCAAGCCGGCTTCATAATTCCAAGTGGTCTCAGGCTTGAACTGGGTGGCGAACGGATTTCCGGCTGCATCAAAATCCTCGACGAAATCACCCGGCTCGAAGCCGCGTGAAATAGTCGTATAGGCCATGATGTCTTTATCGAAATGATACGAAGCGGAAAATTTGGGCAGGACTTCGGTGCCATGCTGCGAGGCGGTGAAATAATATGGAGGTTGGGATTCCGTCATCGAGCTGGTGTTGTAGTCCGCCCGTAGCCCTGCTTCGAAAGTCCATGGATTCCAAGTGTACGATGCGTTGCCGAATAGGGCATATTCATGGTGACGCTGCAGCGGGTCCGTAAACTGACTGGTAAAGTTGGCGGGGTTTGAGGTCTGTGTCGGGTCCGTCGGGTCTGCGCCGGGGCCAAAATTAAACGCAGTGCTTAGATGCGCGGTATCGTTGTTGTTGATCTGACCGAACACGCCGACCAGCCATTTGAAAGGACCGGCGCCGGAATTTGCCAGGCGCACCTCCTGGCTCCCGACATTGTGCCGAACATGATCACTGCCGCTCTGAATAGGGAAAGGCCCCTTGTCGGTGTCCGTGACGGAATAGTTAAATGAATGAAAAGCGGACGAGAGCGAGGTGAGAGTCACATCGCCACCCAAGTCTTGTTCGAGCTTGAAGGTCGCCGAAAAAAGCTCCCGCGAATAAGAGGGATATGTACCGTCGGTGACATCCAATGTATAGGCATCCGCCGAGGCCGGCCTGTAATAAAGATTGGCGCCGGCCCCCGATCGAGTCCAGTCACCGTTGAGATAGAGGGCGGCTACGGTCGCGTCGCCTCTGTATACGAGGGTGATTCGGCCGCCTCGCTCCTGGCCTTCGTTGGCGTTGTCATTCAGTACCGTATTGCGAATAAAGCCATCGCTTCTCGTATCGAAGAAGCTGATACGCCCATCCAGCACGCCGGCAACGAGCGGTCCGGACACGACCCCTGAATAGGTCTGGGTATGGTAGTTGCCGGCCTCGACCGCGGCTTCGCCTTCAAACGTGTCGGTCGGCAGCTTGGTTATGTATTTGATCGCACCGCCGATATTGTTGCCGCCGTAGAGTGTGCCCTGCGGTCCTTTGAGCACCTCGATGCGCTCCAGATCCTCTGGCCGAACCGTCTGGCCGTCGAACAGTTGAACGTCGTTCGCATAAAACCCGACACCCTGGACTACGCCGAATGATCCCACTCCGCGCATCACCACGTCCGGGTTGTTGTCGGAGCGCGTCGTAATGTTCAAATTCGAGACCAGGCCGCCGAGATCGTCGAGTTTCGTAAGATGAGCGTCGGCGAGCTCTCGCGCGCCAAAAGCTTGGATCGATTCAGGGATATCCTGAACGATTTCCGAACGCTTGCGAGCCGTTACAATGAGCTCTTCCAGCGTATCGGGCGCCGATTGGGTCGCGGCCACCTGAGGCGGTGGGGTCGTCTGCGCATGCAGGATCGAATTGGAAGACAGTATTCCAAGAATACTCAACGCAGTGAACCCGGACAATCTGAGAGCAGATTGCTGGGTTGGTGTATTCGTCATGGCCACTCCCCCTTTGGCTTAAATTCCCATATGCGCCTGCCTCGCCGGCCGGCTTGTTGTTGTTCCCGGCTCCTCGTAGGCGAAGCCAAACCGGTCTCACACATGCTGCAGCGGATGCTCGATCAATTCCAATTCAAAATGAACGATTCATTGATGGGGAATTAATATCAATTCCCAAACGACAATGGTGACCCCAAGCGATTATAAGGGGTGCAGTTAGCGTCATTGATCTCTTTCCAAAATCAAATGACGGTGAATATTAAACTTGTCCAATTAATCAAGCCGTCGCAGACTCCCTTTCATTGGCGGGCATTAGACGGCGGGCATGAGACGCGAACAAGCGCAGCGCTCGCGAAAATAGTCATGAGGTGATCAATGAAGGATCAGGCGACAATCGCTCGACCTACGGAAAGCACGGTTCTGCAAAAGCTTGCACGCGGGGAGCCGCTGCTGAGTCTGGGCATTCGAAACGCTCGGACGGCGGAAATCGTTCGAATCGCCAAGACTGCAGGCTTTGACATCGTGTGGATCGATTTGGAGCACAGCAGTATATCCATCGACTGTGCCGTGCAGATCAGCGCCGCGACCGCCGATCTCGGACTCGAGGCGTGGGTCCGAGTGCCGGAGCGCGAATACGGAGTCATCGGCCGGCTGCTCGACGGAGGCGTTACTGGAATTGTGGCGCCGCGCGTAGAGACGGCCGCGGAGGCACAACTCGTCGTCGATGCCGCTCGCTTCCCACCGCGCGGTCAGCGCTCCCAAATCGCTCACCTGCCGCAGGTAGGGTATCGAAAACTACCTCCCGCAGAGCTCATGGCGGCGGCCGATCGCGCGACCACCATCCACATCCTGCTCGAATCCGCCAAGGGAATCGACAATGCGGACTCGATTGCGGCCATCGATGGCGTCGACATACTGCACGTCGGAATGAACGATCTTTCAGTCGATCTGGGACACGTCGGCGAGCTGAATCATCCAAACATGATTGAAACGTGCAAGCGCGTTATCGCCGCCGCACACCGGCACGGAAAGCTTGCGGTTACCGGCGGCGCCTCCGACCCGGCGCTTTGCATGCAACTTCTCGATGCAGGTGCCGCGCCCATCATATTCGCCGCAATCGATACTGACGTCCTCTCCGTAGGACTCAATCAGCGGGCGCAGGAATGGAGTCGGCGCGCAGAGGAGTGGCGCAAACAGTCAACGGCAAGATCCCATACAATCGAGGTTACTTGATGAGCGAAGAGCCTGAAATCTCAAAGCCGCTGCGGCCGCTCGAGACCATCTCCCGTCCGACGATTGCACTGCCGGCAGGCGCATGGGACGTCCACGTACACATCTTCGGTCCGGAGGATAAGTATCCACACGTCGCGAAACCGCACTACACCCTGCCGGACGGGAATCTCGCACAGTATCAGGCGCTCATGCCCATTATCGGAATGGAGCGCTTCGTCATCGTGCAGCCGAGTTTTTACGGCACCGACAATTCCTGCTTGCTGGATACTCTGGATGTGGTCGGCGACACGGCACGCGGTGTCGTGATGATCGAGTCCGACATCAAGGACTCGGAACTCGAGGATTTCCATAGGCGCGGCGTAAGAGCCGTGCGTCTCGATTTGTTCAAGCGCGCACGTCTGCCGTTGCCGGAAATCCAATCCTACATTAGGGAGACTGAGGCCCGTGTAAAACCGCTTGGGTGGCATCTCCAGTTCTACGCGCCCGGATACATCGTGAGAGATCTGATTGGTTTCCTCGGCACGTTGAAGATCGACTTCGTCATCGATCACATGGGCTACATGCTCGAGGAGGACGGCCTCAAGTCGAGCGACTTCGAGGCACTACTCAATCTACTGGATGGTAGCCACGCGTACTTGAAGCTCAGCGGTGCCTATCGCATCGCAAAGAAGCGCGGCTACGAATTTGTCGAGCCTGTAGCGAAGGCTATCGTGGAACGGGCTCCGGAGCGTGCCGTCTGGGGTTCCGACTGGCCACACATCTCCAACGCCCACCTCGATACCGGAGAGCTCGTCAGCTTGCTCGATCGCTGGGCGCCCTCGGCGTCTACTCGCCGGAAGATTCTGGTCGACAATCCGAATCGCCTATTTGGAATCAAGTCGTAGTTGACCTTGCGTCAGAGAGAGAACCGTCATGAAAGAAAATCTCGTTTGTTGCGTAGCAGTGCTTCTCGTCGCGGTATCCGCTGCAGTGGCCGACGACACGAAGGACAAGAGCGCAGCGTTCCCCGGAGATCTTGGGCGGCCATTTGACGGTCTGCCGTTGCCCAATGGTCCCGGGCGACGCCCACCCTGGCCGTCGCGGCCGCCACCGGCTCGGGGACCGTCAGTGGAGCTGGCACTGCAAGCAGCGCAGGAGGCGGTTGCGGCGTGCGCCGGCTCTCATGTTGGCGTCGCCATCATCGACTCCGCCGGTACGCCCAAGCTGTATTACGTCCCTGATGGCACCGCTGGATTTCACGCCTATACGGGCTTTCGAAAGGCGTATACGGCCTTGACCTTCAAGATGCCGACGTCCGAGGTGGGGGCCCTATCCAAGACCGACGCAGCAGTAGCCGCCAAGATAACGGCCGACACAAATTTTCTGAGCTTTGCGGGCGGCTTACCGATCAAAGTGGGTGACGAGATCGTCGGTGCGATAGGGGTTAGCGGCGCAGAACCCAGCGCGATCGACGAAAAGTGCGCCATTGCGGGACTCGAGAAGATCAAGACTTCGCTCAAATGATCGATGCGCGGGTTCGCGCTCGCTAGTTCCGAACCAAGGAGACTCCTTCGATGAAGATCAATCTGATAGTGGCGTTGGCATTGGTTTGTGGATCTGCCGTCGCGGCGCCGACGCTTTATAATGTGGATCCGGGTCACACCTACCCAAGCTTCGAAGCGGACCACATGGGCGGACTTTCCGTGTGGCGTGGGAAATTCAAGCACACCACCGGTACAGTCCTACTCGATCGTACCGCTTCGACGGGCACCATCGATATCACCGTGGACACGAAGTCGCTGGACTTTGGCAACGATCGCCTCAACGAACACGCCCAGGGGCCGGAGATCTTCGATGTTGCCAAATATCCGACGGCGACGTTCAAAGGTAAATTGTCGCGGTTCGAAGGGGACAAGCCCGTGGAAGCCAGCGGCGAACTGACGTTGCATGGCGTAACCAAGCCGCTCACGCTCAACATCGGCAGTTTTATGTGCAAGATAAACCCGATGAGCAAGAAGGAAGTGTGTGGTGCCGACGTCTCCGCTACGTTCAACCGCAGCGACTTCGGAATCAGCTTCGGTCAACAAATGGGCTTTCGGCAAGAGGTCAAGCTGGCAATCCAAGTCGAAGCTGTAAAGGCGGACTGACGTAGCCGTAATCCGAACTGTCGCAGCCGTAAGCCGACGAGATCCCGTTCGGGATCAACGCGGATGCTCAGCGTGTAGAGCACGCGGACCGATGCCTGTAGAGTAGTAAACCCTTTGCAGGGCACTACATGTTGTCGGGCACCAAACCCTTTGTAGGGTACTAAACCTTTTGTTGAGCACCAGACCTCTTTGTAGGGTGCTGAACCTTTTGTTGGGCACCAAACCCTTTGTAGGGTACTAACACGTTTTATCAGGACCAAGCGGGCCGTAGTTCCCGGTATGCCGGGGGATCACGTCCCGCGGCGGCGCGGCGGACGCCGCGTACACGGATTCACTTTTCCAATTCGACGGTGCGATCGAGCCGATACCGACGTCGAACGCTGCGCCGTGGCTGCGCGCCAAACCCGCATACATCGTGTGATTGCAAGTTGGCAGCGGAGACGCGCGTGTTCGTATCATAGATACAAGAATGCCATCAATCGCGAGGCCAAATTGAATTGGAGCGCTTGGCACTTCTCGCGTAGTGTGCTGCGCATAGAGAGAGCTTCGAATACGAGGCCAGAAAATGCACGAATGGATCTGCGATTAGAACAAGCAAATCAATCGGCTTTTTGGGGGGGCGGAGTTATGAGTTTTCCAAGTGAGCAATTCGCGTTCAGCGTTTTGTGTTCCAGTGCGTCAGTGGTCCTCGGATGTACTTTTTTTTTAACGACAGCGCATGCGCAGATTGCATCGCACACTCAACCGAAGCAGGCCGAAGTCGAGACAAACATGCTCGAGGAGATCATCATTACGGCGCGCAAGCGTGAGGAGTCCCTGCAAAACATCCCGGAAACCGTCGTCGCCATCGGCTCCGAGGTTCTGGAAAATGCGCACATCACAGCGATGGACGACCTGGCCGGCTTGGTGTCGAATTTGAACATCGCCACACAAAGCGACAATACGCCGGGCGTAGTGCTGCGCGGCATAGGGTCGTTCGGAGTCGTGCAGGGTGTCGGCTTTTACGCCAACGATGTTCAGTTATTCGACGGCCAAACAGTGCGACCCGAGGATTTGGAACGCATCGAGGTTCTAAAAGGGCCGCAAGGAACCCTGTACGGTGGCAACAATATTGGCGGCGCAATCAAGTATATAACCAAGCTGCCGACCGATACGTATGAGGGTTCCGCGACGGTCGAGGTCGGCGGTTACGGGACCCAGACCTATTCAGCGGTCGCGTCGGGTCCGTTGACCGCGAACTCTCCCAGTCTTCTGCAGGGCCGGATCAGCCTATTTGATACCAGAACGGATGGCTATATCTACGATCCCGTTTTGAATCGAACGGTAGATGGAGGAAGGCAATCAGGTGGGCGCGCCACCTTAGTGTATAGGCCAAGCGACTCGACGACGGTCACGCTCTATCTCAATGGCGACTGGAATTACTCGGCGGACGGCGGCAACGTGCTGTACAAAGCGGTTGCGGACAATGTTTATTCTCTACAGGTGACCGACGGGACGGAACCAAAGTACAAACGAGGACTCTACTCGACGACGCTCAAAATCGAGCAGGCATTCGCGAGCGGCCTGGAACTCACGTCGTTGTCCACTTATTTCAACTCCTATGGCGACTCGACAACGGACACCGATAAAGGTCCGATACCGTTTTTGACGGGCTATGATCACTTTGCGACCAATGTCTACACGCAGGAGCTGCGCTTGGCGAATACCACGGGTCCATTCAAGTGGCTGGTGGGACTGTTCGGGCAGGTCAACAATGACGAAGTGTTCGTGACCAGCCGTCAGTTCAACGGTGATCCGGGAAATCCCTCGACGTTCACCGACCCAACTCAGTTTACCTACCAGCCGACGCAGCCGGTGCAGCGTCACAACGAATACGCGCTCTTCGGAAATACGACCTACGACGTGGACAAGTGGACATTCGAGGCGGGACTACGCGGGGACTACTACAACAACTCGATGACGGATGCCCTATATGGTCTCTTCAATGAGCAGCACGGCAACAAGCTGCTTCCCAAATTCTCGGCGTCGTATCATATCGCCCAGGATGTAATGGCCTATGCGAGCATCGCCCGCGGCTTCGAAGGCGGTGATGAACTCGAGATATTCGATGCCAGCGGTAATCCGGAGATTACCAAGTTCAATCCAGAGACCACGTTGAGTTCCGAGGCGGGGGTCAAATCGATGTTGTTTGACCATCGTTTGCGCCTGAACGCCGCCATATTTTACACCCAGTATAAAGCGCGCCTGTTCCAGACCAATACGATCCAGTCCGGTCAGCTGGTCGGGACCATCAAAAATATTGGTGATTCCCACAATTATGGCGCCGAGTTCGATTTCGCAGCCCAGCTGTCAGAGGGACTGCTCCTCAGCGGAACCTACGGTTTGACCAAGGCAGTCTGGGGCAATGCTCCTCCCTACCTGGATTCGGATCTGACCGCCGCTACCGGGAGCAATGTGTTCGTGAACCTACGAGGCGGGACAGCACCCGACGTACCTTCCTATACGGCATCGCTGGCGCTCGACTGGTCGCGCCACCTCGTGGGTGATCTAGTCTTCGGCTTTCGCGTGGATGCGTCCTTCACCGGGTATTCGTTTTGGGACGTGACCGACCACTACCGGCAGGAGCCCTACCAGCTCCTAAATCTTGGCGCTCGATTGGAAAAGAAGCATTGGCTGCTGTCGGGTCACGTCTCGAATGTGACCAATACGCTATATAACGCAGGTTTCAGCAGCGCCGCGGAGCTCGGTGCGCCGTTCAACGTTGGGGACGCCGCGCGGCCGCGTCTCTGGTCCTTATCCGGTACCTATCGTTGGTAGGGTCGCTATGTTGCCTAGTGACCGCACCCGCACCTCCGCAGCTTGTGGGTATGCTACGCGCAGATTTCTTTGGGAATTCAATGGGGGATCGTCTATGAGTATCGCGAGGACAGCGGCGAGTGCTTTGGTGCTTGCCGCGACCGTCATGTCGTCAACTGGGGCTGTCGCAGCACAAGACCCACCGACCTATTCGGTGGTGAGTCGAATTGCAGGATCGGGAGGCGCGTGGGACTACGCGGTCATAGACGAGAAGTCCAATCGGTTCTACGTTGCTCAGCAGGGCGTCACGGCAGTGGATCTCAAGACAGGTAAATTGACGCCAGCTCTCGTCGCTGGGAAGCAGACTCATGGCCTGGTAGTCCTTGGGGACGGCACCGTGGCGGTCGACGACTCCGCCACTAAAACCATTACCGTGTTCAATGGCGAGGACGGCAAGATTGTCGCGACCATTCCCACCGCCGAGAGCAATCCCGTGAATGGAGGCCATGCCCTCGATGCGATGGTATTGGATCCGACATCCGGATTGGTCATGGCCATCAATGGAGTCTCGGGACTGGCGCTTCTGGTCGACATCAAGCAGGCAAAGGTGGTCGGCACGATTTCCATCGGCGGCGAACCGGAATTCGCTGTCGCCGATGGCAAGGGTAGGGTGTACGTGAATGTCGAACGCGGCAAGGTCACGGAAATTGTGGGCGTCGACATCAGCTCTCGGAAGGTTGTGCAGAAAATCCCGCTCAAGGGATGCGAAGGCCCAACGGGCCTGGCATACGACCAGGGCAATGACTTGCTGATCTCCGTATGCGGCGACAATGGAGTGACGAAGTTCATCCGCGCCACCAGCGGTCATGAAACTGCGAGCATCAACGTAGGCAAGGGCGCCGACGCGGTAATGTTCGACCCGCAGCGTCACGTAGCGTTCGTTCCTAGCGCCGCGAATGGCACATTGAGCGTGATCGCCGTTCGCAGCGCTGCGGACATTGCGGTGGTGCAAACAGTTGCCACTCAAAAGGGCACGCGGTTGGGAGCAGTCGACGGCACCAGCGGGCGAGTTTATCTGCCGGCGGGAAAGTTCGGACCGCCCATACCTCCGATTCCGTATCCGAGCGTGCTGCCCGGTACCTTCGAGGTCCTGGTTGTCGCTCCGAACTGAAGCAACACCCAATCAGCTCGTACTCTTAAGTAGGTAACTATGCGCCTCGCGGCTTTCTCTCGAACTCCGGCATTGCTCGTTCTGTTCTCTTTCATCCTGGTGATGATCGACGGATACGACATGTTCATCGTGTCGTTCGTGGCGCCACTGGTGGCCCACGATCTTCACTTGGCCGCCAACAATATTGGTGCGGTTTTCGCGGCGGGTCTGGCCGGATCCATGTTGGGAGGTCTCACGCTCGGAGTTGTCGCGGACCGCGCCGGCCGGCGGCCGGTCCTGATCGGCGCACTGGTGTTTGCGGGGATCATGACGGTACTCTGTTCGCAGGCGGATTCGTTCCGGGCCTTCGCAGCACTGCGGTTTCTGACTGGTTTCGGCTTGGGCGGGGTGCTTGCCGCGGTGGTGCCGCTCATTGCCGAATATTTCTCGCCGGAACATCGCAATCGAGCGGTCACCCTGATGTTTATTGGATACCCGCTGGGTGCCGTTGTCGGAGGTATCGTCACCGCGGTCCTGATCGCCCACGGCTGGCGCAGTCTTTTCGTCGGCACGGGAACGGTAACGCTGCTACTGCTGCCACTTGCGCTGCTGATGAAGGAGACGGCGGGTTCCAAACTAGACCAACGGGACCATGACAGGGAGGCCGGTACTCTTGGCGCAAAATTGTCGATCGTAGAGTTGTTCACGGAAGGACGACTCTGGACCACGTTGACGACGTCGTTCGGCATCTTCTGTCTTCTCCTGCTGACCTATCTGCTCAATAGCTGGACGCCGTTGATTGCCGTGAGGTTGGGTTTCAAGCCGCAAACCGCGGCGTTGTGCGGCGTGTTCCTCAATCTCGGCGGCGTGGTAGGGGCGCTGTGCTCGACCCTGTTGGTTCGGCGGTTTGGCGTATTCAGGCTCGCCGCGGTGATGGTCAGCATCGGATCACTGGGGATAGCTTTCATCGGCTTTGCCGCCTATTCGGCCGCGAGTCTGTTCCTGGTCCTGTTCATCAGCGGCGTGCTGGTGATCGGCGCTCAGCAGAATTCACCTGCAATGTCGGTGGAACTCTATCCAAGGCGCATGCGCGCTGCAGGCGCTGGATGGCAGTTTGCCGCGGGTCGATTTGGCTCCATTCTGGGTCCCCTCATCGGTGGGCTTCTGTTCTCCTCCGGCATTGCACATGAAACGCTTTTCGTGCTCATGGCCGTGCCCGCTGTGCTCGCGGGCGGCGCCTATGCCCGAGTGCATTATCTACTGCGCTCGCACCATGCGATCGCTTCCCCTCCAACGATCGAAGCCCTACGAAAAGGTACCTTGCCATGATTCTCACCGAACACCAGCGTCTACCTACCTCTGGAGCCAGAGCTGTTCTGTCGTATGTCATTTCAGGTGCTCGATACCTGGTCGTTCCTCAGCTCTCTAGAGACGTTGAAAACACGCCTGCCCATATGAACGGCGGTGACAGCGACACGGGAGCGCCGATTTTCAAGTGGAGTGCCGGTCGTTTTGTCGAGCACGATACGCTGCCGCTCAGTGGTGGCGAGGACATCGATTATTTTCAGCTTGGCGCGGATCAATTCCTGGTTACTGCAGGCGTTCGCAGCGGCCATGGCCCTTATGACTACAACACCGATCAGACGCTCTACAGGTGGAGCGGTGCTCGCTGGGAACCCCATCAGACCTTCCCCGGCTTCGCTGCCAAGCAGTGGCACTTCTTCAAGATCGGCGACCGTGCCTTTCTCTGCCTGGCGCAAGGGGTGACCCTTGGGCACATCGAAGCAAAGAATCCGCGCACCTCGCGCATCTTTGAATGGAACGGTACCCAGTTCGTCGACTTTCAGTCTCTCGACGGGCAATGGGGATACAACTGGGAATCATTTCAGATCGATGGCCAGACCTTTCTCGGATACGCCGATCACGTCGGCGACTCGCTCATATACAAATGGGATGGCTCCGCCTTCGTGCCATTTCAATCCTTCGCACCCAAGGCGGGCCGCTGCTTTCGATTCTTTACCACCGATGAAAAACACTACGTCGCTTTCGCCAATATTCAAGGCGATTCGACGCTGTACCGCTGGGATGGGCAAACATTCCAACCGCATCAAAAACTGAGCGGCCCCAGCGGGCGCGAATTCCGCATCGTTCGAACGGACAAGCAGCTCTACCTGGTGCAAATCAACTTCATCGAGGGTGAGCCGTCTGCCCCAAAAACCAACTTGAGATCCCGGATCTATCGCTGGGAGAAGGATCAAATGGTACTGGTTGAAGAGTTTGCGACGGCCGGTGCGACGGACGCCGCGGCGTTCCGCGCCGACGGTAGATTGTTTCTGGCGGTCTCGAACAGTCTGACGCCGGAAGTTCGCTTCCGCACGGATACGATCATTTACAGTTTCAACGGCTAATTTTCTGAGGTGATGGTGATGACTTATGCTCCGCATGCTAATTTCAAGAGCCTTTATGATGCCTACACGGGCCCGGATAGCACCGGACAGCATCTGACGAAATACATGGTTAGGCTCACGGCAAGCGAGCCGATCCTGATCGTCACCGGAGCGGACTTCGTGATCTTTCCCGGATCCGGCAAGGATCCGATCGTGGAGAGTTTCCGGAATTCGACGCGTGGATTCGTGGAACTCACCGCAATCTCACATCTGGGCGCGGCCATCGCGTGGATTTTCAGACTACGAGAGCTTGGCTATCCGACGTGGCGCGACGATGCCAATCGGCTCATCGAACGCATCGAGAAGATTCATTCGATCAATGACGAAAGCTACTGGAAAGACGTGGTGGCCGTTGAAGCATACAAGGGGTATGAGTCGAAGATCGTGGACTTGATCGACTATACCTGCGAGGTTTCCAAGACGTATATGCGCGCCTGTCTCGCGGACGAGAGCATCATGACGCATGAGAACCTGAGGAAGCACTATCTCGATCCGGTGAACAGCGCAGAGATTCCGATTCCAATCAATGATGTCATGGTAGCAACGTTCACCCTCACCTTTCTCGACATTGGGTACAGAATCCTAGGCTGGTTGCGAGCGCAGAATTTTGATTGGCGGACTTTGATGGTATTGGTGAGCGGCAAGGCAGGCCGACCGAGCTCGGGATTGACATGGGTGACGAACAATAACTGTCACCTTCTTTGGCGAGCATCTCAGGAGCAGCTCAATCCGGAAAACGTGCATATTACACCGCACGGGCCTTCGCTTGCCTTGTCGGACCTGGGCAATAAGGCTCGTCTGACGGAAATAGAAGGGCAATTCAGGGACATATTCCTGCACCTGCGAGCGAACATCGACATGTCGCGAATTATGTTCGAGGGCTATCCCTCATTTTCGAAGAGCATCGAGGAGCCGCCGGTGATCGAGCCGAAAACAAAGACGCTGCGGGCCATGCCGCGCCTTCGATCTCCGGACGATAGACTCACGGCGATCACCCGCCTGCGCTTCGTGATGGAGGACCCCACTCAGTTGCTCTCCAATTCGGTTGCCCATTTCGTCACCGATCAGCTTGCCGAGCATGGCAATCGTCCGGAGGCAGTTGTCATTCCCGGGTTTTCCAATGTCACCTATCCCAAGCGCAAGGCGTAGGAATAATGAGGCCTTGCGCACCGGCTAATGCGGGGGAGGCAAGGGCTAGTGTCGGGGAGGCGAGGGCAGCTTCACGACGATCGTAATGAGCGCCAATAGCATCATCGCCGTACCCAGCGCGAAGCTCGCCGCAATGGCGGGCCGAAGTGCCGAAGCGAGAAGAATATCGGTGGGCTGCGCAGAATGTGCCTGCGCGGCCGCATCGAATACATAGTGCATGACGCATCCGGATAGCGCGACTCCAAACGCACCACCGAGCGATCTGAGAAAGGACATGGATGAGGTGGCGATGCCCAGAGATTCGCGCGGCACGGAGTTCTGAATGATCACGACTGCATTGGGCATTCCCAGACCCGTCCCAAGTCCCAGGAGTCCCAGTGCGACCAAAAACGGAAAATTGCCGGCGCGGACCAGCGCGAGCGTGGTGAAAGAGGCCAGCGCCAACGTCTCCATCGCGACGCCGGCGACAAGGAACTGTTTGAAATGGCCGGTGCGCGCCGAGAGCTGCCCCCCGATGATCGAACTCACGATCATGCCGGCGATTTGAGCGATCAGCATGAATCCGGAATGCGTGGGTGTCATGCCCTGCACTTTTTGAAAATACAGTGGAAGGAAGACCATGGCTCCTTGCATTGCGAATGTCATCATGCCTGCCGCAATCACCGCGGCGACGAAACTGCCGTTTCTAAACAGGTTCAAATCCAGGAGCGGTTCCGAAGCCCGCCGCTCTTGCCGCAAGAACAGTGCCGCGCACGCCACGGTCAGCGCACCCAATCCAATGCTGAACGACGGTACGGAGAAGAAATGGGATTCGAGCGAATTGAATAGCGCCAGCGCCGCAGAAGTGGCGAGAGCGAGCAGTAGGACGCCTTTGTAGTCGATGTGATGAGACTTCAGCGTGTAACTTTTCGGCAGTCCCAAGCGGATCAACGCAAGCGATGCGACCCCGAACGGAATGGTGACTAGGAAAATGCCTCGCCAGGATAAGTCGGCGATCAAGGCGCCTCCCAGCACGGGCCCCAGCACGGTGCTTATGGCCATGGCTCCACTGAAGTAACCCTGATATCGGCCGCGCTGTCTCGGGCCAACCAAGTCGCCGATGGTGCTCTGAGAGAGTGTCACGAGGCCGCCCGCCCCGAGGCCTTGAAAAGCTCTTGCGGCGATCAGCTGCGGCATGGTTTGGACGAGGCTGCAAAGCAGCGTCGTACCAAGAAAGATCGTCATGCTCACTGTCAGCAGGCGGCGCCGGCCATATATATCGGACAACTTGCCGTAGATGGGGGCTGAAATCGTCGCGGTCAGCAGAAATGCGGTGACGATCCAGGAGATATATCCGATGCCGCCCAGCTCATTGGCGATGTGCGGTAGAGCAACCGCAACAATGTTTTGGTCGAGCGAGGAGACCACGATCGCGAGCATGACACCGCTGAACGCTGCGCGGAACGCAATTGGACCGGCCTGGTGGTGGGCGACGGGATTTAGCGGTGCATCCATAGTTCAGCGGAGACTAGCATCGGGCGGGCTCGCCGACGGATCGCCGGCACACAGTTTCGCAGTGCGAAATAGGATACGCGGTCTAGGCGCGCGATGTGTCCTCGGACTCGTCGATTGCAGCGACATAGTCGGCTTCGATTCTCGCGGCCGTCGATCGTAGTACGGGAAGCATTTTGGCGATGAACGAGGCTTTCATGACATTGCCGAAGGTGGTCATGCTCAATACAGCCAACACATCCTCGCCATAGCGTATTGCAATCGCGAGAGTCGCGCTATCTCCTTTATTCTGCGCCAAGCGTAGGCCATAGCCTAGGTGCGAATTCGCAAGCACGGCGTCGAGTTTGGCCTGGATTTCGGCGGCGGCAGACTGCGAGTTGCTCTTCAGAAGCAGGACGAGATTGCGGCGCTCCGTGGGGTCACAGGCAATCAAGTATGCGCGGCCCATGGCACTTTCCAGGAGATCGTGTCTGTGGCCAAGCGTCGAAGTGGCGACACCGAGCGGGCTGTACGGCATGCTGCTGTACCTAACGAGAATCGTTCCGCGATCCAGCGTGCCGATGGCCAGGGGCCATTTGATGAGTTTCCGCGTGGTCGCGAGCGCAATGGGCGCAGCGATCTTGACGATCAACGTACGCTCGGTATACCCGGCGCTGAGTTCGAGCGTTTTGCTGGAGACGTGGAAAACGCCTCGGATGCCATCGGGTTCGACATATCCTTCGCGCTTCAGTGTCTGCAGAAGTCGAAAGACCGTAGGCTTCGGCAAGCCGCTGAGAACATGGATGTCCTGCAGGGTCAGCCCTTGCTGCTCATTGATGAGCCGGAGCACCTGTAGTGCGCGGGCGACCGACCGGATCGATCCTCTTGATTTTGCAATTGATGTTGCCACATCCTCGATCGTACACGAGGCAGATTTCGCCTGGCGAAATGTCGATGAATAATGCGCGGCAGACAGCTCCCATAGCCCTAAGATAACCCGGGGGATCTTCGAGGAGACGGGCTGCAATGAAGGTCGTGAGCTTTTTTGCCGATGGCCAGGAGCGCTTCGGCGCATTGCTTGACGGGCACGTCGTCGACTTCACCCCCCATGTCGGGAGATCGGCCTTCGCCGCCCGCGGCATGGGTTCGGTCTTGGATCTGATCGATGCCGGCGTCGAGGGTGTCGCCTTCGCCGAAAACCGGCTCGCGCAATACGATGAAGATTCCTCGAGCGCTAAGATCTACTCGACGGATGACATTATCTGGCGCCCGCCCGTTTTGCGGCCATCGAAGCTCTGTTGCGTTGCCTTCAATAACACTGCGAACAGCGGTCGAATCTTGACAGGCCCGAAACACCCTGCGTTATTTACCAAACCTGCGAGCGCATTGATCGGCCACCTCGCTGCCATCGAATGCCGGCCCGAATACGGGCGGGTCCATCCGGAGCCCGAACTCGCGGTCGTCATTGGTCGGAGGGCGAAAGACATCAGCGCAAAGGACGCTTACCACTACGTCTTCGGATACACCATCCACAATGACATTACATCGCCAGCCATGCGCGAGCAGGACACATTTCATTACCGTGCGATACATCCGAGAAAAGGCGATCACAAGGAAGTCGAGTATGTTGAAAGCTGGGTGTCCTATCCCGGCCGTTATAAGGGCAGCGATACGTTCGCCTGCCTAGGTCCGTGGATCGTGACGAAAGACGAAATTCCGGACCCACACACGCTGGCCGTCAGGTGTCTTCACAAAGACGTTCTCATCACAGAGGACAATACGGAGAACTTGTTTTACAAAGTTCCTGAATTACTGCAATTCATTTCGCGATACATGACGCTGGAGCCCGGCGATATTATCTCCATGGGCACGGCACTGAAGAAATCCGCGCAGGGAGGTGCTGTGCAGAACATCGACCTCAATCGACTCGGTGGCCCGATCTCCGTCACCATAGACAAGATTGGCACGCTCACGAACACCGTTACGCATCTCACCGGGTAGCCGCCATGTTCCAGCTGACTTGTGTCTCGCACGGCCCCGCGCTTGCAAATCCGTTGCCGGAGCCGCGCGAGCACGGCATGGTCGTGGCAGCCTATGCGGCGCGTGCCGCCGCGATGGCGGCCTTCGATCCGGAGTTGGTCGTGGTGTTTGCGCCCGATCACTATACGGATATCCACCTCGAGCTGGTGCCGCCGTTTTGCATTGGATTGCGTTGCGAGGCCGTGGCGGACTATGGCGGGTTCGCAGGCCGGATCAATGTACCCTTTGAGCTTGCCGCCCGGTGCGTCAGCTTTCTGCGCGAGCACGATATCGATATCGCCGTATCCCACTCGATGAAGGTCGATCATGGCTTCTCGCAGCCTTTACACAATGTATGCGGTGGAATCGGGCGCTATCCCGTGCTCCCCATCTGCATCAACACCACCTGCAATCCGCTCTCGCCGTTTAGACGTATCAGGCTGCTGGGTGAGGCGGTCGGCGCGTTTGCCGGTCGGGTGGGCAAGCGGGTCGCGTTCCTCGCGAGCGGCGGCCTATCGCACCACCCGGCGAATATCTTTCCGCAGGATCTAGCCGGTGCACCCGACAAGGTGAAGGAGTACCTGATGTACGGCGGGGCAAGCGGCGAAATGACGGTGGCCGACTGGCACAAGTACCTCGGAGAGCAAACAGTGCTGGGTGGACGCAGCGTCATCGAGGGTCGACGCACGGCGAGAGATTTCCGTATCAATCGTGAATGGGACGAGCAATTCCTCAGCGCATTGACCAAGGGCAACTACTCGGTGTTCGACAGTTGGGACCCAACCGAGATCGTGCGGGACGCGGGCGTGGCGGCAATGGAGATTCAGCAATGGATTGCCGCTGCATCCGCGGCGCAAGTCGCCGGAGTCAAACCCATTGTCGTCGATGCACATGTCACGACGGTTGAGTACAGGCTGTCGGTAGCCGTCGCTCACGCCGATCCGCTGTTGGAATGATGTCGCGTATTCCTTTGGTGAAACACGATCAGCTTTCGCTTGCCGGTCGGGACATCTATGCGTCGATTCTGAGTACGCGAGGCAACTTGGATGGTCCATTTCTGGCTTGGCTTCACAGCCCGGGGCTGGCGGCGCCGGCAGAAAAGCTAGGAACCTTTTGCCGGTACAACACGTCATTGGCAAAGGTAGAGTCCGAGCTCTTGATATTGATCGTCGCGGCTCACTTCCGATGTTCTGGCGAATGGCAGATTCACGCGACAATTGCCCTGGAGGCAGGGCTTGATTCCGCATCGATCGATGCGATTCTGTTAGGCTTGAGGCCTACGTTGAGCTCGCCCCGCCTTTCCGTGTTGCATGCTCTCGGTACCGAGCTATTGCGGCATAACGAGATCAGTCGGACGGCCTTTGCGCACGCGCATGAGATGTTTGGGGATCGGGAATTTGTTGAGATCGTAGGTGTCATTGGCTACTACAGCTTCGTGGCAATGACTCTGAATGCATTCGAGATCCGATTCGCAGATCGTAATGATCCATTCGAATCGCCGGCAAGATAGCGACAGTTCGACAAGGTGGGACACGGTTCTACAAGATGAGCAACAGTTCGACACGCGTGAGAGTTTCAAGATGAGAAAAGTCGCATCCGCGGCGCAGGCCATCGTCGATTCCCTGATCGAACATGGAGTCGACACGATCTTCGGCATCCCCGGCGTCCATACGTACAAGCTTTTCGATGCGCTTTACGAGCGCCGGCGCGAAATCCGGTTCATCGGCACCCGGCATGAACAGGGTGCGGCGTACATGGCCTATGGTTATGCGAAATCGACAGGGAAGGTCGGCGTCTATACCTGTGTGCCCGGTCCTGGAGTGCTGAATACGACTGCGGCGCTGTGTACGGCGTTTGCCGCTAACGCTCCCGTGCTCTGTCTGACGAGCGAAATTCCCGCAGCAGACATAGGGCGCGGCTTTGGAATTTTGCATGAGCTCCCGGATCAGCTGGCGACGCTGCGCTCGCTGACGAAGTGGTCTCAGCGCATCGACCACCCGACCCAGGCTCCGCCCATACTGGCCGAGGCATTCAGGCAAATGACCAGCGGCCGCCCGGGACCGGTTGCCCTGGAGTGTCCCTGGGACACGCTGAGCGTAACGGCGTTGACCGAGATGTCGGCGCGCGCAAGTGAGTGGGAGCCGCCGCCGGCGGATCCCATTGCCGTTGAGCGCGCCGCGGAGCTCATTCGGAACTCGAGAAATCCGCTGATCATGGTGGGTGGAGGCGCCGTCGAGGCGGCTGCCGAGATCGGACAACTCGCCAGTCGGATTCAAGCGCCGGTCACGGCCCACCGCAGCGGACGCGGAATCGTTGCGGAAGACACACCCTATGGTTTAGGGCTGGCGGCCGCCTACAAAGCATGGCTCGACACGGATCTGTTGATTGCGATCGGGACTCGGATGGAGCTGCAGTATTTGAGATGGCGTAAAATACCGCCGAATCTCAAAATCGTTCGCATCGATATCGATCCCCGGGAAATGGTGCGCCGGCCGTGCGATGTGGGGTTGGTGACGGATGCCACGCTGGGTGTGCGCGCGCTCAACGCGGCCCTGGCTGGTGCGGAAGCTCAGCATCGCTCGAGAGCCGAGGAGTTCGCGTCATTGAAGTCGCAGGCGCGCACCGAATACGAGTCGGTGCAACCTCAGGTGGCTTACCTCGATGTGATTCGTGACGTGCTCCCGCGCGATGGATTCTTCGTCGAGGAGATCTGCCAGGTGGGATTTACCGCGCGCTTTGCCTTGCCCGTGTATGCACCGCGCACCTACGTCAGCTGTGGGTATCAGGACAATCTCGGCTTCGGTTTCATGACCGCGTTGGGCGTCAAGGTAGCCAACCCGACCAAGGTGGTCATTTCCGTGTGCGGCGATGGCGGATTCATGTTTGGGGTGCAGGAACTCGCCACAGCGGTGCAGAATCAGATCAAGCTCATATGCATCGTCTTCAACAACCGCTCCTTCGGCAATGTGCTGCGTGATCAGAAGACGGCTTTCGAGGGTCACTTCATCGGCGAAAGTCTGACGAATCCCGACTTCGTCAAGCTGGCGCAAAGCTTCGGCGCGACGGCCTATCGTGCGACCGGTCCGGCCGAGCTCAAATCGGTCCTGACGGGTGCGCTCAATGATGGCGGCCCGGTTCTCATAGAAGTGCCGAGCGAGCCCGGTTCCGAGGCATCGCCATGGCCCTATCTACATCCATGGTCCGCAGGGCGGTAAGCATGAGTCCTAAGTTCGACATGACCATCGGCGGCAAGCGAGTCGCCGCCGAGCAATACGCGCCAATCCGCAATCCCTCCACGGGCGAGGTCGTCGGCCATGCTGCCGTGGGCGATATCCGCCACCTCGATTGCGCGATTGCCGCCGCAGCGGATGCGTTCAACACCTGGCGCCTGTCGAGCGAGGTTGCGCGGCGAGAGGCCTGCCGCGCCATCGCCCAGGTCTGCGTGGATCATGCCGATGAGCTGTCCAAGTTGCTGACTCAGGAACAGGGCAAGCCACTCAAGGGTCTGGGATCGGAATTCGAATTGGGCGGATGTGCGGCCTGGGCGAATGCCACCGCCGAGCTCAACCTGCCGGTCAAGGTACTGCAGGACAATGAACGGGGTCGCATCGAAATGCATCGGATGCCCGTTGGCGTGATCGGCTCCATCACGCCCTGGAACTGGCCGCTGATGATTGCGATCTGGCACATCGTGCCTGCGATTCGTACCGGTAATACCATTGTCATCAAGCCCTCTCCGTTCACGCCGTTGAGCACGCTGCGGCTCATTCAGCTGATGAACGACGTGCTTCCGGCCGGCCTGGTGAATGTGATTTCCGGAGACGATGAGCTGGGCGCTGCCCTGAGTCGCCATCCGACGGTCAGAAAGATGGTGTTTACCGGTTCCACGGCGACGGGGCGCAAAGTCATGGAGAGTGCGGCCGCGTCGCTCAAACTGCTGACGCTCGAGCTGGGTGGAAATGACGCCGGGATCGTGCTGCCGGACGCCGACCCGAAGGCCATCGCGGAGCGCTTGTTCTGGGGTGCCTTTATCAACAGCGGGCAGACCTGCGGCGCCCTGAAGCGTCTGTATGTGCATGACAGCCTCTATTCGGCGACCTGTGAGGCCCTGGTCGATATGGCGAAGCGCGTGAAGATGGGCGACGGCATGGATACGGCCAATGTGCTCGGGCCCATTCAGAACGAACGCCAGTTCAACCGCGTGGTCGAGCTGGTGGACGAAGCGCGTGCTTCGGGAGCCACCATTCTGACGGGAGGGCGACCGCTCGGACAGGGCTATTTCTATCCCGTGACGCTGGTGGGGGACATCGAAGAGGGCACACGCCTGGTGGATGAAGAGCAATTCGGCCCCGTGTTGCCCATCATCCGGTACTCGGAGGTGGACGATGCCATCCGCCGAGCGAACGGGACGGAATTCGGTTTGGACGCCTCCGTCTGGGGTCGGGATCAAGCCGCAGCGCAGAGAGTCGCTCAGCAGCTCGAAGCAGGCACCGTGTGGATCAACAAGCATGCGGAGATCGCTCCGCATATACCCATGGGTGGCATCAAGAGTTCCGGCATCGGGGTGGAGTTCGGAGAGGAAGGGCTCGCGGCTTACACCACCATCAAAATCATCAGCGCAGCGTTTTGAGAGCCCTCGGACCGATATATCTTTTTAAAGAGTGACGCTTTGTCGCCTTGACGTCA
>Ga0179596_10000232_pt1 | contig 24452 bp, 25 predicted proteins | sample CZODoug1_1_08_16_FD_155494 | JGI IMG/M metagenome (GOLD analysis project Ga0179596, IMG submission 155494) | Vadose zone soil fungal communities from Angelo Coast Range Reserve, California, USA - CZODoug1_1_08_16fungal (Illumina Assembly) | ecosystem: Environmental > Terrestrial > Soil > Vadose...
CGGGCAGGAAGCGATAGTCGGCGCGGGTCTTGAGGCCATCGGCCAGCGACAGGCCGAACAATCCGTGCGCCACGCGAGTGCCGAACGGCGTCGTCTTGGCGTATTCCTCGTCGACATGCACCGGCGTAAAATCACCGGTCAGTTCGGCATAGGCATTCACCATCGCCTCGGTGACGACGACCGAAGGCGTGATGCATTCGTCGCCCACCGTGGCGTCGTCCCAGTAAAGCTCCTCGGCCATCGTCGTGTTCCCCTACGCGCGCGGATTGATGGCAAGGGCGGCTTCGACCGTGCCTTTGCTTGCCTGCAGAATTTCGATGTTCAGCCCGTCGGGCAGGGCCAGCCAGTTCGGTCCGGCCGGCAGCGCCTTGGCGCCCCACTTCGCGGCGCGCTCCAATACACCGTCATAATCGTCGACCATGATGCCGAGATGGGCGAGGCGGGCTTCCGGGCCGTCGAAGCCGGGATCGGAAATAAGCTGCACGCTGCCGAGCACCCACACCTGGCGGCCGATCTTGTCGGTGGCGGGCAGCTCGTCGCGGATGCCGAGGCCCAGGACCTCGCGAAAGAAATCGATGTGCCAGTCGATGTCCTTCACCCGGATGGCGACGTGTTCGATATAGGCGCGGGGGAGCGTCATGGGTTCAGGCCTTGCCGGGATAGTCGGTGCGGGCGAATTCGATGCCTTTGACACAGGCGATGATCGCGGCGTTCACCGGGGTGGCCACGCCCAGCTTCGCCCCCCAGCGCACGACGGAGCCGTGGATGTAATCAACCTCGGTGGCGTTGCCGGATTGCAGGCTCTGCAGCATCGAGGTCTTGAACTCCGGCGGCAAACCGGCGGACGCCATCGTCCAGGCGATGCGCGGATCGGTGATCGAGATGGCAACGCCGGCCGCCTGCGCCACCGTGATACCCTCGGCGATCGCCGCCAGCGCCGTCTCCTCCAGGATCGGCAGCGCGTAGAGCCCGCCGTAGGTCAGCCCGGTGATCGCGGTCAGCCCGCCGCCAGCGACGTTGATGAACAGCTTGTCCCACATCGTGCCGACGATGTTGTCGCTGAGATGGGTCAGAAGCCCGGCCTGGTTGAAGCCGTCGGCAATCCGCTGCGCGCGCGAGGAAATCGTGCCGTCGAGCTCGCCGATGATCGTCTCCTTGCCGGCCACGCCGGAGCGCACGTGGCCGGGGGCGAGAAACACGCCGCCGACGTAGGTCTTGCCGGCCATCACACGGTCGCGGCCGAGTTCTTCGACCAGGATCTCCTCGTGGCCGAGACCGTTCTGCAGCGACATCACCACGGTGTCCGGCCCGACAATCGGTGCCGCGGCGCGGATCGCATCGCGTGTGTGGTAGGATTTCACCAGCACGATCACCAGGTCGGCCGCACCGCCCGCCTCGACGGCGCTGGTGCGGGCGCTGACCTTCACGCTGGTCTCGACACCGGCCTCCAGCATGCGCAGGCCCTGCGCGTTGATGGCATCGACATGTGCCTGGTACGGATCGATCAGCCAGACATCGGCACCACCCTTGGCCAGCGTGCCACCGATCGTCGAGCCGAGCGCGCCTGCGCCGATAAAACAGATTTTCAACTGGACCGTCCCCAACACCTGTTGCCGGTGCTGGACGAGTCTTAGAGCTCGGGGGCGCCATGTGGCTATTCAATGGATTTTATAATTGGTATTGTGAAACGCAATGGACACCTCAGAATCCGACGATAGCGCTCTGCTCGACGCCAAGCTGCTGCGGCTGTTCGATGCGCTCTACACGACCGGCAGTGTGACCCGAACGGCCGAGTTGCTCGGCCAGAGCCAGCCGACGATCAGCATCTGGCTTGGCCGATTGCGGCGTGATCTGCGGGATCCGCTCTTCGTGCGCAGCCCGTCCGGTATGCAGCCGACCCCGCGCGCGGACGCGTTGATCGGCACCGCGCGCCAGGCGCTGGAATCACTGCGGAGACTGTCCGCCTGGGAGCAGGAATTCGTGCCGGCCACCGCGCAACGCCGGTTTCGGATCTGCATGACCGACGGCAGCCACGTGACCCTGCTGCCGCATATTCTGCGGCATGTGCGCGCGGTGGCACCGAACGTGCGGATCGAGGCGGCCCACATCAACGCCGAAACCCCTCGTGCCCTGCGATCGGGCGACGCCGACCTGGCACTCGGGCTGATCCCCGATCTCGAGCGGGGCTTCTTCCAGCAGACGCTGTATCCGCAGGACTGGGTCTGCCTGATCAATCCGCGTCATCCGCGCGTGCGCGGCGTTCTCTCGCTGGAGATGTATCAGGCTGAAGAACACATCGGCATCGTGTCCGGCACCGGCGCCGAACTGCTGTCAGCGGCGATAGAGCGGCGGAATGTCATGCGTCGGTTGGCTTTGGAGCTGCCGGGGTTTCTCGGCCTCCCGGCGATCATCGGCACGACGGACCTGATCGCCACCCTGCCACGCCATATCGGGGAAACCCTGGCCGCGGTGTACGGCCTGACCGTGTTGCCGTGCCCGATCGATATTCCTGGATTCACCGTGAAGCAGCACTGGCATGCCCGCCTTCACCACGATGCCGCGAGCCGCTGGCTGCGTGGGGTCTGCGCCGAATTGTTCCAACAGCGCGAGGTGCGACGCGCGAACACAGGCGTGGCCGGCGCCTGATGGCGGGCCACGAACGATAAAGATGAGTATTATATCCAGGCCATAGCCCCATGAGCGGGCCGTGAAGGTTCTCGACCGCCGGAATACCAATGATATCAACGATCCGAGCACTGTCCGCGCCCGACATGCCACTTTCCTCGACATAGTTGCTTCATTCTGATAACTCCTTGCCGTGACGGAGCCACGCGACCCGACCCTCGATGTGCTGCTCGATCTCGACGGGCAGGTGCTCGTCGTGGACCCGGAGGGTGGCCACTGGGTCCGCTTTGTGGTGACGCGGGTGCCGGCCTCCCCGGAGAAGCCACACAGGCTGGATTATTCGCTCACGCTGCACGGGCCGGATGGCGAGCGGCTGGTCGGTTTCGACAACGCCCATCCGGTGGTGAAGCAGAGGCGTGGCGAGCCGCGGGACCATCGCCACCGGCTGCGGACGATCAAGGCTTACGACTACCGGGACGCGGCGACGCTGCTCAGCGATTTCTGGACCACCGTGGACGCGGTGTCGCGCGAGAGAGGAGTGATCCCATGACGACCCTGAAAGTGGGCATCGCCAGCTACGAGGACATGAAGGCCCGCACCATCGCGGTGGCGCGCGGCGAGCAGCGCATCGCGCCTGAGGAACCGAAGGTCTGGTTCACCTCGACCGAGTCCTTCGCCAAGGTGCTGTCGGCCGGCAATCGCGACCTGTTGCGGGTGATCGTCGAGCAGGCGCCCGGCTCGCTCGATGAGTTGGCGCGGATCACCGGCAAGGCGAAGTCGAACCTGTCGCGGACGCTGAAGACCATGGCGGGTTACGGCCTCGTCCGCCTGGAACGGGGCGAGCGCGGGCGGATCACGCCGAAGGTGACGCATGACCGGGTGGAACTCGACCTGCCGCTCACCTGGTCGCGCAAGGCGAGCTGAGACGTTCGCAGTTCTGTTGTGGGGTGGCGGACAGGGCGGCGAGCATCGCCGCCCATGGGCTGTTGCAGAACTTGACCGTTCGGCCGGTGCTGGACGAGGCCGGCACCGCGACTGATAAATACGAGCTCTTGGCGAAGCGCAAGATCCTCGGCAAGGCGGCGCCGATCGCCTGTGCTTTGCTCGGCGAGGCCAACCCGACCGAAATCAGCCTCGCCGAAAACAGCTACGTCCCGCCGCACCCGGCCGACCAGTACGAGGCGTTCCGCCGCTTGCATGAGGACGGCCTGCCGGCGGTCGAGATCGCCGCCCGGTTCGGCGTGACCGAGCGCGCGGTCAAACAGCGCATGAAGCTCGGCGCCGTCTCGCCGCTGCTGATGGCGCAGTATCGCGAAGGGCTGTTGAACCTGGAGCAACTGACCGCCTTCGCGCTGACCGACGACCATGGCCGACAGGAACAGGTCGGACGAGACCTGGGCTGGAACAAGTCGGCCGACATGATCCGCCGCCTGCTGACCCAGGCCCATGTTCCGGCTCATGACCGGCGCGTCACCTTCGTCGGGCTTGAAACCTACGAAGCAGCGAGCGGCCTCGCGCTACGCGATCTGTTCAGCGAGGAGGAGCGCGGCGTCTATCTGGAAGATGTGGCATTGCTCGACGGACTGGTGCGGGACAAGCTGGCGGTGGAAGCCGAGACCATTCATGCCGAAGGCTGGCGCTGGATCGAAGTTCATCCCGAGTTCGCCTATGGCATGGCGGCCGGCCTGCGGCGGGTCTACCAGCAGGCCGTCGAGCTGACCGAAGACGAGCAGGCCCGGCTAGATGCCTTGGAACAGGACTATGAGGCGCTGTCGGTCCAGCACGGCGGCGAGGTCGCGACCCCGGAGATCGAGGCGGAGTTCGATCGGCTCGAAGCCGAGATCGACGCGCCACTGGGCGCCGACCGTGGATACCTATCTCGGCCGGGTGACCAAGGCGCGCATTCTGGAAGCGGTGCGGGAAGGCGTGTCCGAGCGCTAGGCCGAGGCCATCGCCGGGCTCAAGAAGCCAGAGATGGCGAGCCAGGCGGAACATTTGCTGGCCGGAAACCGAAGCGGTCGAGGTCGCCGCAGAATAGCAACGGGGCCGGGGCTGTGTGCAGCCCCGGCTTCTATCACGGCCCGAGGATCGTCACCGTCCGAAAGCTCAGGGCAATTTGAACGCTCGCACGGCGCCGTGGCGATCGATTTCGAACAGGCGGCCATGGATGATTTCTGCCGCTTCGATCACGGTGGCAAGTTTGAGCCCGAGTTCCAATTGCTGCGCCAAACCGACCGCGTGGAGCATGACGGCAAGACCCGGATGATTGGGCGTCCGGCGGCCGAGCTGCCGAAAATCCTCGGCATTGCTGGTCATGACGATCCGATCCTCGGCCACCGCGCGGGCGAGCACGTCGGGATCGGCCGCACCCTGCAAACCGATCTCGTTCACATGGACCGCCTCGTAGCCGTGAACGGTACGAAGGTGATGGGCCAGTTGCGGCGAGAGATTCTCGTCGATCAGGAAGCGCGGCGCCACAGTTTGCCGCTCGGCCGGCCACGCGGCGGGTTGGCGCGGGCATAGAGGGCCGCCGCCTCCACCGCCTCGCGATCGAGATAGGGATAATCCTGCAGAAGGCTCTCGATGCTGTCGCCGGCCTCGATCCGGCCGAGGATGACCTCCGCCGTGATCCGGGTGCCGCGGATCGTCGGCGTTCCGCCTAGGATCGCCGGATCGCTGACGATGAGTTCGCGCGCCCGCGCATAGAGCCGGAGCCGGCGTCGCGCTTCGGCCAAGGCCTTGCCGGCATCGATCCGCACCAGCCCGCCGATCATCAGTTCATCCGGATGCTCGGCGTCCAAGGTTTCGCGCAGCAGGCGATAGGCATCCGGCGCGGATAGATGAAGTTCGGCGGGCAGCGTTTCGGCCAGAGCGAAGGCGAGCAGCGCGGTTTCGTCGATCTGACGCCGCTTGGCCGGTCCGACCATGCGCGCGGGTATCTTCCGCAGCGTGATCGCTTTCTGGATTGCGGCCAAAGGCGCGCCGGACATCGCGGCCGCTTCCTGAGGGCTGTAGCTCATCATCGGCATAATTCGTATCCTCTAGGATATGAATTTAGGCGGTACCGTGGGCAGATACAAGCTGTCAGGGCGATGGTTAAACGAACTAGCAAAGGCGACCAGTCGTGCTTTCGCAGATGGCCGTCATAACAGGACGAAACGCTTGGAGTGCCATATTCTTTCCAAGATTGCCGTTTTAATGCTGTTGGACTTGAAAAATGAAGACGATCAACCCGCGTCCCCTGACGATGTTCGAGTCGGTTTCAGTAGGTGGCGAAAATCCCAATTATATCGTGCGTCTAGTGTTGTGATTCTAACGCCTGTTTCGCGCGCGACCTTTTCGAGGATTTCGCCTGGTGACTTGGTCCAGACGAAGGGCTTGGGTTGGACGTTGTGCTGATCGAGATAGTCCATGATGGCGGTCTCCAGTTCACCGACACTTTTGAACACGCCGCATCGGATGCGTTTTTCGGTCCGTCATTAACCCGAGTGCAGAGCCCTGACCTCTAATCGTCAGCAATTGCGCCTAAGAGCATTTCCATTCGCCTAGTATTGATGGTTGCTTCTGCTGCGGTTCAAGGGCCAGCCGCTATGCCTTCAAGGAATCTGGGGGCCCGACCGGCGCGCGCGTGAAGAAAGCGCTTACAATTTCGAGAACGTTCTTCCCCATACTGAGGTCTAATATATCGCCGCAGATTCATACATTTCGAACATTATCCGAACTTTGGCGTTGACATTAAAGGATTGAGTGCGCTTAATTATGTAAGCGCTTACTTTCATTTTCTAAAATGAATGAACGTGTCCCGATGCGCTGTGAAGGCGCGACCAAGGATCAATATCTCGAGAGTTGCGGAACGATGGGGCATTCGAAGAACGTTCTGATAACCGGAGCTGCGGGCGGTATTGGCGCTCTGGTTAGGGCGACGTTGCGCCCTCATTGCAAATTACTTCGATGCAGTGACATCGCCAAAATAGAACCGGCAGCCGCCAATGAGGAAACGGCTTCAGTCGACTTGCGCGACAGCGCCTCCTTGGAGGCAGCGATGGAAGGAATTGATATGATCTTCCATTTCGGGGGCATTCCGCTTGAGGATACCTGGGAGGCCATTCGCGATATCAATATCGATGGCACTTACAATGTCTACGAAGGCGCTCGTCGACAGGGCGTCAGACGGGTGGTTTTCGCCAGTTCAAATCATGTCCTCGGCTTTCGTCGTCGCGCGGAGAAAATAGGAATACAGGCGATGCCGAGGCCGGATTCCAGGTATGGAGTCAGCAAGGTTTTTGGCGAGGCGCTCGGTCGTCTTTACGCTGACAAATATGGCGTCGAGACGATCAGCCTTCGCATTGGCCAATTTCGTCCCCGGCCAACCAACCGGCGCATGCTCAGTCTTTGGCTGAGCCCGGCCGACATGGGGCGGTTGGCGTTGAGCAGCCTCTATGCCGAGAACGTCCATTTCGAGATCGTCTATGGCATCTCCGCCAACAGCAGAGCCTGGTACGACAATCCCGGCGCTACGAAAATCGGTTACGTACCCAGCGATAATGCAGAAGACTTCGCACGAGAATTTTTGGAAAGCGAGATGAGGGAGGACGACGTTGAAGCGGCTTTCCAAGGAGGCCCCTTCTGCTCGGACGAGTTCAACGGCGACTGCTCCAAGATCACCTGAATGACGCGACGAATTACGAAACCTAGACTCTGCGTTGTGGGCGCCGAACGAGTGATCCATGTGTCCGATAGTTTCAGGAGCGAGATCAATCGCACCATGGCGATGCTAGGGATCACCGATATCAGCCAGATTTCCCAGACTATCTTGTCAAGACGCGCTAGCCCGCTCGAGAGCATAGGCAAAAGAACATGACCGATGGACTGAATGTCATGAGCGGCTTCGCGGTGCAGAAGGCTCTCGAAGACCGGGTGCTACCTGACTTCGAAGCCCGCATGGGAATTTCCGTGGCGGTTCGTTGGGATCCGACCACTGTTATCATGAAAGCCATAGCAGACGGGGAGACTGCCGATATCGTTATTCTGACGGATGAAGCCATCAGCCAGCTGGTCGACCAAGGGATTTGCGACGCAGGGTCCGTCTCTCCTCTGGCCTATGCGGTTCTGGGGCTCGCGGTGCGTCGGGGCATGAGCAGTCCCAATATAACCACCGTGGAAGATTTCAGGCTGGCGCTCCACCACGCCCGTTCCATTGCCTATTCTAAAGCTGGCGCCAGCGGAATTTATTTCGAGAAATTGCTTGAACGGCTGGTCGGTGGGGAGGCAATTCGCGCACGCGCCACGGTAATCCCCAAGGGGCTCGCCGCGGAACTGCTCATCTCAGGTGAAGCTGACCTTGCGGTGCAGCAGATTAGCGAATTGCTGATGGTCGATGGGGTCGAAGTTGTCGGCGCCTTCCCGCGGGAAGTCCAATCGGCGACTGGCTTCTCAGCAGCGATCGTTTCGACCTCAAGACGTGCCGCCGGCACAAAGCAACTCATGGAAGCCCTGACCTCGAAGAATGCTGCGCTTGCCTACGAAGCGTCTGGCCTCGTTTTGCGGTAAAAGGAAGCCAATCTGGGGCCACCCACGTATCGCAATTCCACATCCAACTTCCCTCGCTGTGGCCCCCACCCAGTCCGCTTCTTCGCAGACATGAATCTACTGACAACGGCCAGTATCTGACGGGCGGGCCTGTCAGATACTCCCAAGTGTACGGGACATAAGGTCGAAGAAACCGTTCCGATCAAAGCCGACTGCGACATTGATGTTGGGTTTGCCGTTGCCGCGGCGGGTGCGGCCGACCTGGACTGAGTCGTTGAGTTCAATGTCAACATGCATCGGTTCGCATCGGTAGAGTTCTGGCGCCAAGACGTAACCCGTGACGCAGGCATCGTTGAAGCAAAGCGTTGGATTGTCCCAGAGGTCGGCAACAAAGCGGGCACCGGGCTGCCCTGTATCGTGAAGTAACGCGAGCCATTCGGGCGTTGGCATGGCTTGCCGTGTGATCTCGAGTCCGACCATGGTCACCGGGGCGCCTGACGCAAAGACAATCTGCGCGGCATGCGGATCGCTGTGCATGTTGTAGCTGGCGTAGGGAGTAATGTTGCCGCCGCTGAAGGAACCGCCCATCACGACGATTTCCCGAATATTGCCGATGATGGCCGGGGACATGGTCAAGGCGATGGCGATGTTGGTAAGCGGGGCGAGTGCGGCGATGGTCACTGGGTCAGGGGATTTGCGGATTGCATCGATAAGCGCGGACACTGCATGCCCGTCAGCGATCACCATGGTCGGAGCGGGCAAAGGAACACCGCCTAACCCATCGTCCCCATGAATGTTATAGACCACGTTGCTCGGCTGCAGAAGCGCCGCCGGGCAACCCGCGTGAACCGGGATGTCCTGCCTGCCGGCCAGTTCACAAAGCTTCAAGGCGTTCGCGGTCGTCTGGGTGAGGGGCACGTTTCCGCCCACGGTGGTTATCAGGATGACGTCGAGATCGGCTGGTGCCCCGAACGCAGAGAGGATGGCCACCGCGTCGTCCTTGCCGGGATCGGTGTCGATAACCAGAGGGCGTGCGGTCAAAATTGGATCTCCATAAAGCGGCTTCGGCCGCTCTGTTGGGATATGGATTAAGTGTGCGAGAACATTGGTAGGCCGGGGATCGGCACGTCCGCGACCAAGACCTGACCCGTATCGCCCTCGGTCATATAAAGCTTCTTGCGCCCAGGTCCGCCAAACGCAACGTTGGTGATCGCCCGGCCAGCGCAGGAGCGAACGCGCGCGATGGGTTCGCCGAATTGGTCGAAAAGCCAGACGCATCCAAGGCCGATATGGGCAACCGCAAGGCCGCCCTGCTCATCGATGGCCAGACCATCGGGACCGGTGCCGCCGGAAAGGCGAATGAAGGCGCCGACCTTGTAGGGGGTGCGACGTGCCAGCAGCGGTACGCGCCAGACGGCATTGTCGCGCGTAACATTGACGTAGAGGGTACTCTCGTCGGGACTGAAGGCGAGGCCGTTGGGACTTGGAATATTTGCGAGCACGATGTCGAGATGGCCATCACGGCTTAGCCGGAAAACCCGCCCCGATGGGTCGTGTAGACCGCTGTGACCCTGGTCGGTGAAATAGAGATCGCCGTTGCGGGTGAAAACCAGGTCGTTAACGCCCTTGAAATTTTCGACGCCGAACCGGTCTGCAACGGGCGTCATTTTACTCCGCACTAAGTCGAGCTTCAGGATGCCGTGCTTGAAATCCGCTACGTATATTTCGCCATCCCGGTGAATCTTCAGTCCGTTGGGCTCCCCGTCATATTCGAAGGCGAGCTCCACCTCGCCAGCAGGGGAGATACGAAAGATACGGCCCCACGGGACATCGACTACGTAGAGATTGCCCATGCGGTCGAAGGATGGTCCTTCGAGAAAGCAATCAGTGGCTTGGCCGCCCCGCTGCGCGTCGACCCAAACGGAGCGTTTTCGTGGCGTGCGATAACGGTCCGGGATGCGGGCAAAGACCTGCGATTCAATCAAGGGCGGAGGTGCAAACATCGATCTTCCCAGAAGCGGGCAACAGTTGGGAGGCTGTGACGTCCGTCGCGATCACAAAGCGTTTTCTAAGCGGGAATCGTTGAGGTGCCCAGGATTGGACGGAGGGGGAGCGGTGCTGTCACGAACAACGAGGCTAACCATGACTTCAGTGGTGTGCTGCCAGGCTTCTCCGGCGATGCGGGCGAGCAGATATTCCGCCGCACGCCGACCTATTTCCTCCGCGGGAACGTGCACCGTCGTCAAGGCCGGCACAATCTGGCTGGCGAACTCCAGATCGTCGAAACCTGCGATCGAGAGTTGTTCAGGGACAGGGATGTTCTGTCTGCCGCATTCAATCAGCGCCCCAAAGGCAAGCTGGTCGTTGCCGCAGATGACTGCGGTGGGTGGCGGAGACATCGCCATTAGGGCACGGAGTGCAAACTGACCTTCGGCGATCCTGTAGGGCTTTTCGATCAGCAATTCACGCGGAACGGCGAGATTGCGATCACTGAAAGCTCGACGGATACCTTCGAGACGCGCGGCGGCTCGGTCGTTGTTCCGAGTAAGGCCAGCTATCACACCAATCTGCCTATGTCCGAGGTCGAGCAAATGCTTGGCCAGCTTGCGTGCCGCTTCGGCATTGTCGAACCCGACACTTGGGGTTTCTTTGTCGGCCAGCGACCAGGTGACCACGAAGGGCACGTGGCGCGCCTTGAGGAAATCGGCCACGCTGTTCTGACGCTGGGCACCAACAAGGATAATGCCGTCCACGCCGTGTGCGACGAGCGACTGAATCTGTTCCCACTCCTGCTGGGGATCGTAGTCTGAGCTGGCGATCAGCGTTTGAAAACTCGCGCTGCGGAGCCGGCGCTGCGCCGCCTCGGCGGTGATGGCGAAATTCGAGTTCTCTAATGTTGGGATGACAATGCCGATGGCGTGCGTCTTATTCGAAGCAAGAGCTCTAGCCGCGCCGTTCGGCACATAGCCCAACGCCTCGATTGTCTCCTCAATACGCTGGCGTATACCGTCACTGACCGACCCGGTCCGGTTAATCACGCGTGATACGGTCGCGCCCGAGACGCCTGCCGCAGCCGCCACATCCTCAACGCGCAAGCGGTCCGAATTCCGCCGCCGCAGCCTTTTTCTGCCAGGTTCCTTATTCTCGTCGGTCATGTTTCTTCCAATGCCCGCTGCCACTGCTGCCGATTTTTTTCATGTCCTGGGCCCCAGCGCTATGCAGGCATAGCAGAACGCCGAATGCCCGTCATTGCCCGGAGGCCTGGATTGGTGGCGTTGGATCACGCCTAGCCGGCGACATGGTTGGAAGCGGCGAAGATGAAGCGGCGAACGCCCGCTCGTCTGCTTGCCTCGAACATATTGTGGCAGCTGACGATATTGGCGGGTAGCAGCTGCTCCCAGGCGCCCTCCTTCGGCTCCACCGGTGCGCCAGCCAGATGAACGACGCATTCGATGCCCTCGCGCCAATCCGTCGCGAAGTACTCGTCCGATACCGCCGGCTGCCCCCGTGATTAGGAGTTTCATTCTGAATTTCCATCGCCGCGGCCGCGTCTTTGGGGGCCCTTTTTTCCGGATTTGGCGGCTGTATCACCATATCCGAAAATCGGTCAGATCGAGGCAGGCGTCAAGCGATAAAAGAAAGCGCTTACATTTATATTTTTCTTCCCGCCCTCTCACTGGAGAGCCTGAGGATCGCATGAAAATAGCCAGAATATACCAAAAATTCACTGAAGATGGGCCTGGGACTTCGATTCGATTCTGCGCTTGACGTCGCTCTAATCGGCCGCGTATGTAAACGCTTACCTAATTCAACCGTAGTTGAGTGGGGCGCAGCTACAGGGGAAAACTATGACTGGGAAATTCGGTAAGTTCCGCATGTGTCTGGCAGGACTAGCTGCCGGCATTTCGGTTCTGATCTCGGTGGTCGGGCTGCCTCGGGTGGCGGCGGCTGAGGAGCTTCATGTCATGAACTGGAAAGGCTGGGGCACTGATAACGCCACCGCCGTGGCTGAGTTCGAAAAGCAGACCGGCGCGAAGGTCGTTCATGACTACATTTCATCGTATCCGGAAGTGTTCACGAAGCTCCGCACGAATCCGGGCTACTACGATGTCGTGGTGCTCAACGCCGCCTTCGTCAATCAAGCAGCCGCGCAGGGGTTGCTCGCGCCGATCGATACCGCAGCCCTGAAAAACTACTCGCAGCTTTTCCCCAAGATGCGGGAGGCTCCACAGCTGGTGGTCGATGGCCAGGTGTACGGCGTGCCGTGGATCTGGGGTGTTACATCGGTGACTTACGACACGAACGTATTCAGTGAGGCCCCGACCTCGCTGGAAGTACTTTGGGATCCCAAGCATGCCGGCCGTGTCTGCTGGCGCGACGATCCAGAGGATTCGGTGCGCTTTGCCGCGCTCGCCCTCGGCCAGAATCCCGACCAGCCGCAGGATCTCGACGCAGTGGGCCAGAAGCTCCGTGCCTTGAAGCCGCAGATCAAGGCCTTCTGGAAGTCCGAAGATGAGTGGCGCAAGCTTGTCGCTGCGAAGGAATGCGACCTGTCAATATTCTGGACTAGCAGCGCCAACCGGGCGATCGAGCAGAAGATGCCGGTCAACTACTTCGTCCCGAAGGAGGGCGCCATCGCATTCCGTGACTCGCTGATCGTTCCGGCCGGCTCTGGGAAGACGCAGCTTGCCGATGCCTTCATCGACTTCATGATCAGCAAGCAGTTCTATCAAGGCTGGGTCAAGACCGGCGGTGCGCCGGTGTCGGCCAACAGCACTGCGGTCGAGGAGCTCCCCGCAACCTCCGCCACCCGGACGGTGCTGACCACGCCCGAGAACATGAGCCGGATCAATTTCAAGGGACCGCTCACGGACGACCAGCGTCAGTCCTACCTGGATCTGTGGCAGGAAACGAAGGCCTACTTCGCCAAGTAACAGAACTATCCAAGCCCGAGAAAAGCATCGTCTTGCCGTGCGCTCTTTCCGGTTTTGCCTAAGGAGAATGTTTTGAGTGACATTGATGCGCTTTCCCGGCTCGAACAGCATGCGTTCGCCTGCCTTGCATTCGGCGTTATCGGCGATGCGATGGGATCGCGCACGGAGTTACTCGAGCCGGAAGAGATCGAGCGCCGCTTCGGGTGGGTCGATACGTTCGAGGGGGACGGCACCGACGACGTCATCATGCGAGACTTGCTTGCCGAAGCGTTGATGAAGACGGGCGGATACGCGTCGGCCGACGACTGGGCTGCCGAGTGGAAAAGGAACCAGGCGACCATCTTCGGTGAGAAGACGAACAGATTCTTTCCTTCCATCCTGCATGTCGTCGAGAAGATCGCGCGCAACTATCCGCCGCAACTGCTGGCTATAGGCACGATGCCGAGTTCGACGTCGGCGATGGCCATCGCGCCGGTCGGGATCGTCAATGCGGGGCATCCCGTGGCTGCCGCGGCGCAAGCAACCGAAATTGCCAGCCTCGTTCACGTCACCGAAAATGCCTTTTGTCAGGACGGGGCGGCGGCAATATCAGCTGCGATAGCCGCCGCGTTCTCGCCTGACGCAACGGTGGCGTCGGTAATCAAGGCCGCGTTGTACAGTTTGCGGGGCTGGAGCGCAGAAGAGATGCGCAATCTTGTCGTCGACGCGCTTGATCTTGCCCGAAGCTCCAAGGACTTCCGCGCCTTTAGGAACGACTACCACAAACGCTTCCGGCGGGCGGTCATCTGCGACAGTAGGGAGACGATCCCAGCGACGCTGGCGATTGTCCTGCTGGCGAAAGGCGATCCGTGGCAGGCGACCGTGCTCAGCGCCAATTTCGGACGCGACTCCGATACGATCGGCTGCATGGCGGGCGGCATCTGTGGTGCGCTGCAAGGCCTGACGGCACCCAACATTTCAAGGATCGACCAGATGTCTACCGGCGTCCGCCAGCTGCAACTCAAGCTGGCGAAGGACCTGGGCGGCCTGGCCGCGTCCAAGGCGGCCGCCGAAATGGCGGCCTGGACCAACCGCATCTGATCTAGCCGATGCCCGGCACTAAATCGAGGACCACTCCATGAAGCTCAAGCGCGAGTGGATCGGCTATGGACTGACCGTGCCAGCCTTCGTCTGGCTGTGCATCACGGTGGTTTTGCCGCTGATGATGATGTTTTACTTCAGCTTTATGTCCCGCATGCCGATAGGGAATGCCGCGGCAACATTCAGCCTGAAGCAGTACGCGTCCTTCTTCCAGCGTGATTTCTACAGGTTTCTGACCTGGCGCTCGATAATGCTGGGTGTCCATGTGACGTTCTTCTGCGTCCTGATCGGATATCCTGCGGCGCTCGTCCTGGCGCGGGCTGTCAAGGGACGCTGGCGCGACGCCATCCTGCTGCTCGTCGTACTGCCGTTCTGGAGCAACGCGCTGATCCGCATTTTTGCCTGGACGATGGTTCTCAGAACCGACGGGTTGATGGATCAGGCACTGCACTTCCTTCTGCCGGGTGCTCCGTCGATCGGCGTGCTCTATAGCTATCCGGCGGTCGTCATCGGGCTCGTGCACTCCTTCGTGCCGTACATGATCCTGACATGCTACGTATCCCTCCAAGCGATCGATGACAGCCTCATCGAAGCAGGCCAATCGCTGGGCGGCTCCGGTCTGACGGTATTTCGCCGGATAATTCTACCCCTCAGCCTGCCTGGCCTGCTGGTTGGCGTGGTGCTCATTTTTATCCCGGTCGTCGGCTCCTTCATGGAGCCCCGCATCTTGGGCGGGCGCGAGGGCATCATGCTCGGCACGGTCATCGAGGACCAGTTTACCGAAGTGTTCAACTGGCCTCTAGGCGCGGCCCTTTCCTTCATCTTGCTCGGGGTCGTGGCCATCATCTTCGCGGCTGCCTACCCGCTGCTCAAGAACAGGCTGAAGGTCGCGTAACAGCCACCTGCCGGCATTTGATCGCCGGTGGAACGTCAATAGACCGACATGAAGGTCCGACTCGTGCTGATCGCGACCGGCGCATACAAGGTGAAACTCAATGCTGAAGATTCGAAACTTTAGCTATGGCTATCTGATCTGCCTGTTGGCCTTCATCTACGTTCCGATCTTCGTCATGATGGCGATGGGGTTCAATGAATCGAGCGACTATGAACTGCCATTCCGCTTCAGCCTGATCTGGTATCAACAGCTTGCCGGCAACGATGTTCTCTGGCGGGCCGGAAGCAACAGTGTCGTTCTGGCCGTGGCCAGTACGATGGTCGCGACCGTGATCGGCACGATGGCGGCGCTCGCCATGGCCCGCCACCGGATGCGGGGGCATGCCATCCTGCAGATCCTCCTGTTTCCGCCCATGGCCGTCCCGTGGCTCATCCTTGCCACTTCGATGCTGATCTTCTTCTATTATTCGGGGATCGGCCGTGGCCTGCACGCAATGCTTCTGGCACACGTCGCCCTGTCGCTGCCCTATGTCATCATCGTTGTCGGAGCGCGCCTTCAGAGCTTCGGGGCCGATCTCGAAGACGCGTCAGCGACGCTTGGCGCGAACCCGTGGCAGACCTTTTCCCGGGTCACCCTGCCGGTGATCGCGCCTGGCGTGGCGGCGGCCGGCCTCTTCGCCTTCGGCATCTCGTTCGACCAGTTCGTGACGTCCTATTTTCTCGCGCCGCCCGGGGTCACGACTTTGCCCGTCGAAATTTACGCCTCGATCCGCAAGGGCTTTACGCCCGAGATCAACGCGATTTCCACCATCATCATCGTCGGGTCGATGCTCCTCCTCGCCATCGTTTCGAAGTTCTATCAGTTCGGGGGCTCAAAATGAGCAGTGTCGATATCCGGCAAGTCACCAAAACCTATGGTGACGTCCACGCCTTGGACAAGGTTTCGCTGACTTTTGCCGAAGGCGAGTTCTTCGGCCTTTTGGGGCCGAGCGGTAGTGGCAAGACCACGCTGCTGCGTTCGATTGCCGGCTTCGTGAATCCGACGGGCGGCCAAATCCTGGTAGACGGTACCGACATCAGCCATATTCCTACCCATAAGCGCGATATTGGCATGGTGTTCCAGAATTATGCGCTGTTTCCGCATATGGCGGTATTCGACAACATCGCCTATCCGCTCGCCGTTAGGAGGGTCGCATCCGCAGAAATCAACTTGCGGGTGAACAAGATACTCGAACTCGTACAGCTCGGCGGATACGGCTCGCGGCGACCGCGCGAGCTGTCCGGCGGCCAGCAGCAACGCGTGGCGTTGGCGCGCGCGCTGGTTTCGCGTCCACGGGTCCTGCTTTTGGATGAGCCGCTCGGCGCCCTTGACAAGAACCTTCGGCAGCAGATGCAGATCGAGTTGAGGCAGATCCAGCGCGAGGTTGGCATCACCACCATTCTCGTGACCCATGATCAAGAAGAAGCCCTCACCTTGTCCGACAGGATCGCGATCTTCCGCAAGGGTGAGGTTGTGCAGGTCGGGCGGCCCGACGATGTCTACGAGAATCCCCGAGATGCTTTCGCCGCCGAGTTCTTTGGCTCGACCAACTTCCTAAAGGGCAAATCACTCGGCAAGCAGGGTGTGCTCGGCGCGGTCGAACTCTCTGATGGCACCCGCATTCTCACGAGCTATGCGCTGCCGTCTTCCGGATCGCCGATCACGCTGACTGTGCGCCCCGAGAAGGTGTTAATCCAAGGGGAAGGACAGGCCGTGACCGATCAGGGAACGTCGCTAAACGTCCTGTCGGCGACGGTCATCCAGCCGGTCTATATGGGAGCGTCAGTCACCTACCAGCTTTCGACCTCTCCGGCCGATTTCTCAGTTTTTCAGCAGAATCGCGAGGCAAAGCGGTTCGAGGCGGGTGCGTCTGTGAAGATCAGCTGGCTTCCACAGCATACGGTCGTCCTCGATGCCTAGCACCCGGCGCATCATACCGGCAGGCAAAGACGCCAGCATCGATAAGATGCGGCCTCGGGGGGCTGCCGAAACACCGGCCAGCCCCGAAGCGCCGAGCACACCCGACGCTTCGATCGTCGCCGTTAGCAAGCGCGTAAGCAATAGGACGTCATCCCGGCTAGGCCGCTACCTTTCGCTGGGCGATTTCGAGGAGGGAGCGCGCCGCTGCCTTCCAAAGATGATCTTCGGCTATGTCAGCGGCGCGGTCGAAACGCGCGCAAGCATGCTCGACGCTGAATCGGCCTATGCGGAACTCGCACTCGTTCCAAACTACCTGGTCGACGTGTCCCATCGCGAACAGGGCCGGACGCTGCTCGGGAAGCGCTACGCGTCGCCGTTCGGAGTCTCACCGCTGGGCGGAGCAGCGATGATCGCTCACGACGGCGACAGGGTCCTTGCTCGAGCGGCGCGCATAGCCAACGTGCCAATGATCCTCAGCGCTTCTTCTCTTACCAAGCTCGAGGATATTCATGCCGAATATCCTGACGCTTGGTTCCAAGCTTACCTGCCCGGTGACGATACCCGCATCGAGGCGATGCTGAAGCGCGTGGCGGCGGCTGGTTTCGGAACGCTGGTTATCACCGCCGATACGCCTGTTGCCGGAAACCGCGAAAACAACCTGCGCAGTGGCTTCAGCATGCCGTTGCGGATCACGCCGAGGGTCGTGCTGGACAGTGCACGTCACCCCCGCTGGCTCTTCGGCACCGTCGCACGCACTTTCTTCGAACGCGGCGTACCGCATTTCGAGAACATGGATGCGATGCAAGGACCGCCGATGCTGTCCCAAAACTTCGCTCGCAATATGGACAGTCGCGATCAGCTGTCTTGGCGGCACGTCGAACTGATGCGCCGGCTCTGGAAGGGCAAGTTGGTCATCAAGGGTCTGCTCTCCACGCACGATGTCGCGAAGGCGCGCGAAGTGGGCGCGGAGGGCATCATCGTCTCCAACCACGGCGGTCGCCAGCTCGATTATGCGATATCGCCGATCAGGGTCCTGCGGGAGATCCGCGCGGAAGCGAAGGGTATGAGCGTGATGATCGACGGCGGTATTCGCAGGGGCACCGATCTGATCAAGGCGCTCGCGCTCGGTGCCGATTTCGTCTTCATCGGAAGGCCGTTTCTCTATGCCGCGGCGGTGGGAGGCACAGACGGCGTCCTCCATGCCATGACGCTCCTCCGGGATGAAATCCATCGCAATATGGCCCTGCTCGGATTGCGGCATCTCGACGAAGTTCCGCCGGGGATTGTCAAACATGGAGTGAAAGGAGCTCAGAATGAGTGACGCAGGAATACCAGTTGCCGGTAAGGTTCATTCTCTTGTTGTCATGAGCGCGATTGCGGTGAAGGACGCCTTCGAACGGCGCCTCAAGCAAGAGTCAATCTGACGGGGAGAAAACATCGTGCCTGGTTCACCCCGTATCGTGCTCCTTCACGCGACCCCGATCGCAATGGATCCGATCCATGCGGCATTCGAGCGTCACTGGCCCGAGGCCGAACTCATTAATTTGCTCGATGACGGCTTGACGATCGACCGGGCTAAGGAGCCGCACCTTTCGGACGGAATGATCGATCGCTTCGTGGATTTCGGACGATATGGGTGGCGCATGGGCGCGGACGCAATTCTTGTAACTTGCTCGGCTTTCGGCCCGGCAATCGATCGGCTATCATCCGACCTGCCAGTCCCGGTTCTTAAGCCGAACGAGGCCATGTTTAAGGCTGCCATTGCCAGCGGCCAGAGTATTGGCATGCTGGCTACATTCGCGCCCGCCGTTCGCACCATGACCGAAGAGTTTCAGGATTTCGTAAAGCAGAGCTGCATGCAAGCCCAGCTCACCACCATCATCGTTGACGACGCGATCGACTTGCTGCGCAAGGGGCGGAGCGAGGACCACAACAGGCTAGTCGCCGAGCGCGCGGTCGATCTATGCGGTTGCGACGCCATCATGTTGGCGCATTTTTCCACATCACGCGCGGCCGATGCCGTGCGCGATAGGGTCGACGTACCTGTTCTCACGGCACCGGACGCGGCGGTTAGATCGCTCAAGGACCTGATTGGCCGCTAGCACTAGGAAGGCCGCGTCAAGGAAATCTCTGGGCTGTGCGTCCCCGGTCTGTTTGCGGTAGACCTCCATTACCGGTAGCTTGATGCTGCCTTTTCAAGGCTACCTGCCAGCAAGCATGACCTCCGGAGACCTCGTATGAGCCCTCGGGAGCACGCCCCCAACTGCCGCCTCGTCGTCCATCAGAATCACCGCTCAAATCGAACGGCCAGAATCCAGATCCGCACAATCACCGCAAGGCGTTGGCGGGCTGGCGCTTACGATCGATCTGCTTGAGGCTCGTGTTGTCGGGCGTCGATGCCTGACGCCATCAAAAGTGCGCCAGAGCCAAGATTGGGCGCTGATTGACACGCCGGAGTGCGCCAGCTTTTGCTCCCGAGTGATTCCGGTTTGCTTCCGGGGCTGATTTTCGGGCGGCCATCGCTAGAATCAGAAAGCCCGCCAACTCTATGAGTTGACGGGCTAATTTTTGGTTGCGGGGACACGCAACACCCGATCCCGGCGAAATGGAGACCAAAACACGAAAGGCGACCCTTCCGGATCGCCTTCGTTAGTTTCGCAAGAATCGTTGGTTGCGGGGGCTCGCAACACCCGATTCTTGCGATTGGTCGAAATAGCCATACCAAAGCTAGCAGCATAGTCGCTCAATGTAGGACAAGTTCGAATCCCCCCTCGGCCCGCCAGCCTGCCGATTGCCGCATGGCCGACCAACAGCATTTCCAATAACACGCAGGCCTGCTGTAAGGGCGGGAATCGCCCGCTCTTTGGCCCTTCCCAATGTAGGGCCGGCTTCCCGAAAGCCGCCGTACTTCTATCGGCAGCGCTAAGAGAAAGCGTCGGTTTGTTAGGCTGCTGACAACCGAGCAGTTCTGACACCAGCGTTGTTGATCGCCCTTGCCGCATCAGCGCGGCCGAAGCCCCGTCACGAGCAGAGCCGTCATCTGAGCGGCATGATCGGGCTTTCCGTCGTAAGTTGACATGCACAACGTCGAAACCGCACATAGTATCTCAGCAGGGTCCATGTCCGACCGAACCTCTCCCGCCGCTGCCGCAGTCTCGAAGAGTTTCCGAACGGCAGGGCGAAGACGTTGATCGAAGCGCGCGAACACACCGATAAATACCGGATCGCCGGAACTAAGCGCCTTAGCCAGACCTCGCTTCGAGCCTACGAACTTAGCATAGACCTGCATCCATTTCGCGAGCGCTTCGAATGGTGGATATTCGGTGGCAAGGGCTGCCGCAGCTTCCGCGCAGTCGTCCATCTCGCCATCAAAGACGGCTGCGATCAGATCGGCGCGCTGGGGAAATCGACGAAAAAGCGTGCCCATGCCGATCCCTGCACGGTCGGCAATTTCACGGGTCGTGGCATCCACGCCCGTCGTGGCGAACAACTCTCTCGCCGCCGCAATTATAGCGTCCACGCTACGCTGAGCGTCGGCACGCAAGCGGCGTTCGCCGTCCGCTTCCGGCAACGCATCAGCCCGCTGGGTATTTGAATGAGCGTTTGGCATATATCCCTCTTGTTAAGAGGAGCTACGCTCCGTATACAGGTGGAGCGTTGCTCCTCTTTTTCTTCTTAAAGTTATATTGCGACGCTGACAACATTCCAATGGAGATCACATGCAAAATAATCAAGTCGCGCTGGTCACAGGCGCCAATCAAGGGATTGGCCTCCAGATTGCCAAAGATTTGACCGCCCAGGGGCTCACTGTCCTCATCGGCTCACGAAACTTCGAGCGCGGCGAGGCCGCCGCCGGAGAGCTGGGGCCGAACGCCGTCGCGCTTCAGCTGGACGTCACGGATCAGGCATCGATTTCAAATGCTGCGGAACGGATCCGCAAGGAGTTCGGTCGCCTCGACGTGCTGATTCAAAACGCGGCGATTACGACCACCGGCGACCATCACGCACAAACGCCTCAGGAATTTGTGGCAGCCAACCGCCCAAGCGTCGTCTCCCTCGATGAGATGCGCGCCGTCTGGGAGACAAATGTGTTCGGTGTACTCGCCGTCTACCAGGCGATGTTGCCGATCTTGCGGGATACGCCGAACTCTCGCATCGTCAACGTCTCCAGCGGCGCCGGATCGCTCACGCTGGCTTCTGACCGGAATTCCCCGATGCACGGATCCTTCGACGCTACCTATGCGGCTTCAAAAACCGCTCTCAACGGCCTGACCGTCGCAATGGCAATCGAACTGGAGGGCGATGGCATCAAGGTGAATGCCGTATCTCCTGGCTACACGAAGACAAGAATGAGTCCTGGCGGCACGGATACCGTCGAGGACGGTGCAGCCGAAGCCGTGCGCGTTGCGCTGCTGGGCTCGGAAGGGCCGACCGGTATGTTCACGCACGCCACGTTTGGTACAATCCCGTGGTAATCTGCATTTAGCTCGACGTCTACCGGCAGACTGCTTATCGACCGGCGGCCATTAGCTCCTATCCCGGCCGAATGCCGCGCGAGAAGACGCGTTATCCTAAGCAATCCGGCCGATGTCACAAACTGTCGGTTTTCGCTCGCTAAACGGCAGCTACCGCTATCTTGTACCCCAATAGCTGCCGGACCGCTCGCCATCAGACCCGGCCATCCAGAAAATGGCCAAAACTGCTGATGGACTGCGCTAGTTAGTACGGGAAGTCGCACAGTGCGGCGGTAGAGGGCTGCTTTTTCCGGACGAGGCTCGCCGACGATCGTCACCAGGTCGGCGACCTGCACTACATGATCGGAAACGTCTTCCACTCTCTCCGCAACGAGCAGGAAGCAAAGCGCGCCTTAGAAGCCGCGCTTGCTGACTCTCCCGAACTAGCGGCTCAGGTCCACAAAAACCTTGGCTCCAATTACGCGCTGCTCGGCGACCATGAACATGCGGTGGATCTCCGAACCATTTCATTCAGCAGTCAAACCCGGAGGGCTTTAATGCAGCGGTTGACGCCTTTATGCGCGAGGCCAACTCCGCTCCGTGAAAACGCGCCCTAGCCGTGCTCGCGGCAGCGACGAATGGTGTCTTGCCGATGACCATTCACCGGCTGGCCGTTCCGGAGCACCTCGGCCCGGAGGGCACTCCGGAAGCTTCTTGCTATGACTCCGCAGTGGGATCGGCATCCGTCCCGTTAGAAGGCACCAGGCTGTTTAGCGTAGACCCGCTGGCCTGAAACCGTTTCCAGGAATTGTTCGGGCAGTATGCGCTCGACAACGAAAAGGAACGCCTCGATCAACACACGCAGATGATCCAGATCGCCTTCCTGTACGCGCCGCCAGAGACCCGGCCGATAGCGCACGACGATTGAGAGCGCGTACAGCAGCACCACGCAGGTTGCGCGGTATTCCTTCAAGCCGCCCAAGACTGGCATGAGCAACGCCGATCGTTTGAAGGGACTGTGATGCAGATCCAGGGCCCCCCAGGCGTTTGGGTGGCCCAGGTGGTCCACAGCGACGCGAAAATGGCGACCATCACCTTTGGCATCCACTTCGGCGATCTCACTTATAGGCCCCGGGAATTCAGCAATGTCCCTGGCCGTTAGTCGACCGAACTCATCGACCAGCTTTATATAGCTGCGACTCCGTGCAGCTCCCGTGGCTGGGCCTTGGGGAAGGTTAGCCTCCATGTCGCCCCGAGGCTCGACCCAAGCGGTCGGGCTATCGAAAATATCCGCAAACAGGTCCGCAATCTCTGGGATCGCTGCGAACAACCGCTCAACAGTCGCCCAAGGTGCGCCGGCCATGTCGGCCAGATCCTGATTACGCCGCGGCTTTTTCGCTGGGAGCTGAGCTGTATCCATACCCATGGCTTTCATCCATGCGGGAAAAAAAGCCGTTTGAAATAATTCCCACCACCAGTTGCTCAAGTCCGCCCGGCTCGCCGTCCAGAGTGTAGAGCCCGTGCCCCTGCTTGGTGGTGTCTTCCAGTTCGGCGAGGCTGCTCGGGCCGGTTGGCGCAGCTAGGATTTCGGCGAAAGCGAACGCGAGGCTTCCGTAATAGAGGTTCAGGACTCGCTGGCTGACATTCCGATGGTCGGACGCCTGGAAATAGTCGCTAGCGTTGCGGAGCGCATAGGCCACTCCATCGGCTCTGGACTGAAAAGCGGCTGCGTCCAGCGGGCTTCCCTCCCGTCGCGCTCGTTCCTCGATCAATTTCCGAGCGAGCGTCACGCTCTGTAGCTGCCGCAGGCGCAGCCATATGGATTCGATGGGCTGCTCGGACAGCAGCATCCGGAATGGCCGACGCGTGGCGGGCGCCGTTAAGGGTGGATCCGCGACCGGGGCAAATTTTCCGTCTGCGGTGGCCGCGTTCCATTGTAGCAGAAGCGTCGGAAAGGCATCGATCGTCCCAACAGGGCGGTCCAGGCCATGCGCGAACGATTCCACCATATACGGGGCGCCGTTGAAGAAGATGTGCTCGACCTGCGTCGCGGCCTGCTTGTAGGCGCCGTTCTCGGTGGCCGAGGTGTAGAACACCGCGATACGGTGGGATACACCGGCCGCTCCGCGGCGACGATGACGTATTCGCCTTCACCGACCTCCAGCTCGATGTCGGCGGCCCAGTTATGAGTACGCAAGGGCTCAAGAATCTTGCGCTCCACGTCGCGACGCAAAATCTCGAATCGAGCCTTTCGGCCAGGATCGTCAACAGAAACTGCCATAGGCTTTAGCCCCCCAATCACCTCTTCTTCTCCGCCAACATAGCGCTTCAAGGTTGCATCAACGATGGCTCTCGGGAGTCGAGCCAACTCGACCAAGGCCACATTACCCTGTATGTCATAATTCGTGTTTAACGCGAATTACGTACAAAACGACAAAATGCATTAGGCCACAGGTTGTCGCACAATCTGCCGGGTCAAGAATCTAGCGACCGGGACGGATCGCCATGAACGCATCTGATCGAACGCCAGCGTAGCAGATCGCATCGTGGAGTGGTTGCAGGGGCCCACAACACCCGCTTCTTGCGATAGGTTGAACGGGCGATTCCCAGGCTCGCTGCCGAGCAAACACCCTGATTGCGGGCGCGCCTTCTTTTGTGGTTGCTTCAGCTTGCGACATTGCCGTTTCGGAAGGCTCCGGCCAAATGGTCGATGAAGGCGCGCACAACCGGCGGCAGGCCACGGCGCGTTGTGAAGACCAAGTGGACAATGCCGTCCTCCGTGCGCCACTGCGGGAAGACATGCACCAAGCGACCGCTCGCCAGTTCGCCTCGGCAGGTATGATCCGGCAGGAGGGCCACACCAAGCCCAGTGACGGTCGCTTACGCGGAGCTGGAGAACGCCGAAGCTGCGCTGACTCGCAGCTCAAATCCAAGTGGCCGTCTCCGCGTCGATCTTCCGGTAGTTTTCGGTAAACG